>Ga0116114_1000544_pt1 | contig 23694 bp, 22 predicted proteins | sample June2015DPH_10_5_FD_89823 | JGI IMG/M metagenome (GOLD analysis project Ga0116114, IMG submission 89823) | Peatland microbial communities from SPRUCE experiment site at the Marcell Experimental Forest, Minnesota, USA - June2015DPH_10_40 | ecosystem: Environmental > Terrestrial > Soil > Wetlands... | reverse complement strand
GTGCTGGGGCTGGCGCTGGGGATTGCGCCGTCGGCGGCGTGGATTGCGGTGCGCGGCGCGCTGGATTGGCGGATTACGGTGCTGACGGCGGCGGTGCTGCTGTGGGTTGGCGGCTTCGACGTGCTGTATGCGTGCCAGGACTATGAGTTCGACCGCGTGGCGGGGCTGAAGAGCGTGCCGCAGGCCTTCGGGCTGAATGCGGCGTTCTGGATTGCGCGCGCGATGCACATGGGGATGGTGTGCCTGCTGGTGTGGCTGGTGCGGCTGTTTGGGTTGGGAGGGCTGGCGTGGGCGGGGGTTGGGGTGGTTGCGGCGCTGTTGATCTATGAGCACAGCATTGTGTCGCCGAAGGACTTGCGGCGGATGAATGCGGCGTTCTTTACGCTGAATGGGGTGATTTCGGTGGTGTTCTTCGGGTTCTTTGCGGCGGACGTGCTGCTGCGAAAATAGAGGGCCCGCACGGAGCGAGCCCTCTTTGGAGAATTCAAACAACAAGATAGCGAGATGGGAACGGAGTTGGTTTATGCAGTGCGATTGTGTTCGCGCCTGATGTCTTCGGCACTGGCGTTGACTGCACTCTTGACGTTCTGCGCGGTCGAGACGATTCTTTCGCGAAGGTCGTGGGCCCGATCGGCTGCGTGCTGTCTGGCTTCGCAGTGGGTTGCGGCCGCACCGGCGCAGTCATCGTCTGCGACCGCATGGACGGCGTCTTTTACGTTGCCCCATGCTTCCTTGACAGCACCCTTGACCTGATCGGCTGCGCCTGAGTTTGCCAGCCTTTGGTTGCCGAGGGCTTCGCCGACGGACTGCTTTGCTTTGCCCTTGAGCTGGTCGAACTTTCCTGCTGCGGTGTCATGATTCATGGGGTTGCTCCTGTGGATTGAGTGCGTGCGGGCCGAGAATGTTTCTGTCTGGAGGATGTGGTTGCTGTTATTTATAAAGCGCGGCGGCCGGAGAGCAGGTTGAAGACGAGAACGATGACAGCGAGGACGATGAGGATATGAATCCATCCGCCGAGGGTGTGGCCGCTGACCAGGCCCAACAGCCAGAGGATGAAGAGAACGATGGTGATGGTCCAAAGCATGGTTTCTCCTGGGAAGTGCGCGGCGCGGTTTTCTGCCGTTGGAGAGGAAAGACCAACCGCGGGCCGTCATGTGATAAGTTGCCAGTTACCGGGAAGAGGTTGCCAGGTGCGATCGCGAGAGGATGTTTTCGGGGGTAGCGTGTGAGGATTGCGATACAGGGCGAGTTGGGTTCGAACAGCCACATGGCGGTGCTGGAGATGATGGCGGGCGCGAGCGGCGCGGAGGGCGCGGGGGCCGGAGGAGTGGAGATTGTGGCCTGCAACCTGTCGGCGGAGGTCTTTGAGCGGGTGGCGGCGGGCGAGGTGGATGGGGCGGTGCTGCCGATCGAGAACAGCCTGCATGGATCGGTGGCCGAGCACTACGACCTGCTGCTGGCCGAGCCGGTGCGGATTGCGCGGGAGAACCTGCTGCGGGTGCGGCACAACCTGATTGCGCGGCCGGGGGTGAAGCTGAAGGATGTGCGGCGGGCGATGTCGCACCCGGTGGCCCTGTCGCAGTGCAGGCGCTGGCTGGCGGCGCATCCGGAGATCGAGGCGGTGAACTTTTACGACACGGCGGGAAGCGTGAAGCAGGTGATGGCGTCGGGGGCCAGCGACACGGCGGGGATTGCGCCGGAGCTGGCGGCGCGGCAGTACGGCGGCGAGGTGCTGGCGGCGGGGATCGAGGACCACGCGGAGAACTACACGCGGTTTCACTATCTGGTGCGGGAGAGCGGATGGGAGGCGGCGGCGGGGGCGAACAAGGCGAGCCTTGCGTTCATTGTGCTGCACCGGCCGGGGACGCTGGTGGTGGCGCTGGAGGAGTTTGCGCGGGCGGGGGTGAACCTGACCAAGATCGAGTCGCGGCCGGTGCCGGGAATGCCGTGGGAGTATGTGTTCTTCGTCGATCTGCGCTTTGACTCGGCCAGCCAGATGGATGCGGCGCTGGCTGGATTGGGGCAGCATTGCGAGATGGTGAAGGAGCTTGGGCGGTATGTTGCGGCGTAAGTGACTCATGAAAAAGGCGGAGTTTTGGAATGAGCGGCCGGACGTGGTTGAAGGAGAAGGTCCGATGCGCCGATGACGGAGAGGAGGAAGCGCGCATCCAACAGGGTGTGGAGGCAAAGGAGCGGTGTTTGGGATGCGACTTTGGGGCTGCGGATGCATCCAATTAAGGAAATCTGATATAAAGACACTCAAGGATAGACGATGCCAAGTGAATTTGTAAGCGTGATCAAGCCGAGGGCGGCAAGGGTTGACGATGATTCGGCGGAGGTTGTGGTCGCTGGCCGGGCGATTCCGGTGCTTCCGGTGCGGGACACGGTGCTGTTTCCCCATGCGGTGCTGCCGTTGACGGTGGGCCGCGAGAGCTCGATTCTGTTGATCCAGTCGCTGGGCGAGGAGAAGACGATTCTGGTGGTGGCGCAGAGAGATGCGCGGCAGGATGCACCCCAGGCGGCGGACCTGCACCAGATTGGCACGCGGGCGACGGTGCATAAGGTGGTGAAGATGCCCAACCAGAGCCTGTTTGTCTTCACTGAGGGCAATGAGCGGGTGCGGCTTGGGGAGTTTGCGCAGATTGCCCCATTTATGACCGCGGAGTGCGAGCCGGTGGAAGAGATTGAGCCTGTGGCGTCGCCCGAGACGGAGGCGTTGCAGCGCAACGTGGTGAGCCAGTTCCAGCAGATTGTGAGCTCGTCGCCGACGCTTTCGGACGACTTGCAGACGATTGCGATCAACATTGAGGAGCCGGGGCGGCTGGCGGACTTTATCGCATCGTCGCTGCCGTTCTTGACGACCAACGACAAGCAGGAGCTGCTGGAGACGCCGGACATCTGGGCGCGGCTGGAGCGGATCAACAAGCACCTGGCGAAGGAGCTTGAGGTGCAGCAACTGCGCAACAAGATCCAGACCGAGGTGCAGGATTCGGTGCAGTCGTCACAGCGGGACTACTATCTGCGCGAGCAGTTGAAGGCGATCCAGAAGGAGCTGGGCGACCTGGACGAGACGCAGAAGGACATTGCGGAGCTGAAGGAGAAGATTGAAGCGGCGGGAATGCCGGAGGAGACCAAGAAGGACGCGCTGAAGGAGCTGGGGCGGCTGAGCCGGATGAACGCGATGGCGGCGGACTACTCGCTGACGCGGAACTACATTGAGTGGCTGGTGGTGCTTCCCTGGTCGAAGTCGTCGGCGGGCGAGGTGGACATTCTGAAGGCGAAGGAGATTCTGGACGCCGACCACTACGGGTTGAAGAAGGTGAAGGACCGGATCCTGGACTATCTCTCGGTGCGGCGGCTGAAGCCGGACATGAAGGGGCCGATCCTGTGCTTTGTGGGGCCACCGGGCGTGGGCAAGACGAGCTTGGGGAGGAGCGTGGCGCGAGCGCTGGGACGGAAGTTTGCGCGCATCTCGCTGGGCGGGATGCACGACGAGGCGGAGCTGCGCGGACACCGGAGGACGTACATTGGCGCGTTGCCGGGCCAGGTGATCCAGAACTTGAAGCGGGTGGAGACCAACGACCCGGTGTTCATGCTGGACGAGGTGGACAAGCTGGGGCGGGACTTTCGCGGCGATCCGGCGAGCGCTCTGCTGGAGGTACTGGACCCGGAGCAGAACAATACGTTTCGCGACAACTACCTGGATCAGCCGTTCGACCTGTCGAAGGTGCTGTTCATCTGCACGGCGAACCAGCTCGATCCGGTTCCTGCGCCGCTGCTGGACCGGATGGAGATCATCGAGCTGACGGGATACACCGAGGAAGAGAAGGTGGAGATTGCGATCAAGTACCTGATCCCGCGGCAGACGAAGGAGAACGGGATCGACCCGGCGCTGATTGAGTTTCCGGTGGAGAGCATCGCGCATCTGGCGCGGCACTACACGCGGGAGGCGGGTGTGCGCAAGCTGGAGCAGCAGATTGGAACGATCTGCCGCAAGCTGGCGCGACGGATTGCCGAGGGGCATCCGGAGAAGCTGGTGATTACGAACGAGGTGATCCTGGAGTTTCTGGGCGGGATAAAGGTGCGCGTGGATACGGAGATCGCCGAGCGGACCAAGCGGGCCGGGGTTGCCGTGGGCTTGGCGTGGACGCCGGCGGGCGGCGATGTGCTGTTCATCGAGGCCAACCGCATGAAGGGCAAGGGGACGTTCACCATCACCGGGCAGATCGGCGATGTGATGAAGGAGAGCATGCAGGCGGCACTGACGTGGGTGCGATCGAATGCGAAGGCGCTGGGGCTGGATGAGGACCTGCTGAAGGACGTTGACCTGCACATCCATGTGCCTGCGGGCGCGATTCCCAAGGACGGGCCGAGCGCGGGCGTGACCATGGCGACGGCGCTGGTGAGCCTGCTGACGGAGACGCGGGTGCATCCACTGCTGGCGATGACGGGCGAGATCACGCTGAGCGGGAACGTGCTGCCGGTTGGCGGGATCAAGGAGAAGTTCCTGGCGGCCAAACGGGCGGGCGTGCGCGACGTGATCCTGCCGACCGACTGCAAGCAGCAGGTGGAAGAGGACCTGTCCGCGGACCAGATCGAAGGCGTCACGATCCACTATGCCAACCGCATCGAAGACGTGCTGGCCGTAGCGCTGCCGAAGTCGGAGCGCGAGGCAGTGCAGGACGAAGTGATTCGCGAGGAAGTGCTGAGCGCGGCAAGCTGAATCCTACAGGATAAGGGGACACACGACGGTCACGAGATTCCTCGTGATCGCCTTTTTTGTCCTATGGCGCCTGATAGATGGTCGACTTGGCAAAGTCGGTAAGTGCGCCAATGGGTGCGCCGATAACCCCGAACAACACTGCCCCGATCGCTGCGCCCTGGGGGCGTGTCGGCGTCAAAAAGCATCCCAGGAAAGAGTTCTTCTCTGTTGCGGAGCAGCCGGAGGTCGCTGCACCAACGATGGCGCCTGCGCCTGCACCGATACCCATGGCGATCAGAGTGGAGCGGCCGCGGCGAGAGATCTGGATGGTTAGAATATCGGAGCGCTGGATGACGATGTCCTTGCCATGGGTGCAGGTGAGGGAGTCGGCGCTGACGCTTTTGAGGGTACAGCTAGCGTGGCTTGTTCGGGCTTTGACGTTGATGGAGGCGCCGACGGGCAGCGCCTGGACGTGTTGCCAGTTGGAACCGGCGGGTGGTTGTGCAGGTTGCTGGGCTGTCTGTTGGGCTGAGGCGGACAGCGTGGTTAAAGCAAGAAGAGCGGCAAGTATCTTGCGCATTGTGGGAGTGCTCCTGCGTCCTATCGGACTGAATCTGGCTGTACGGGGCCTGAAGGACTGAGGAGCAGTATCTTTAGCGCTAACTATGCAGGAGACGATCCACTGACACAGCGGTATTCCTGCAACCCTAGTTGCCAGTTTCCCGATTGTCAAGCTGAAGAACTGTATTTGTCGTTGCAGCAATCTCGGGCTAAAGATGGGCGCTTGGGAAAAGCGTAGGCGTGGAGGCGGGCGAGCGGGTATTCTGGGCGGATGCGGGTGCGGCTGCTCACTTTCGGCGTGTTGCGGGAACGGCTGTGCGGGCTGGATGAGACGGTCGAGCTGCTGGAGGGCGCGACGGTTGGCCAGTTGATCGAGATTCTACGCGGACGAACGTCTAATGATTCGATGGACAAGGAAGCGGACGAAGGACTTTGGCGGAGTCTGGCTGTGGCAGTGAATCGGGAGTACAGCTCGCTGGCTGTGGTGTTGCGCGATGGCGACGAGGTCGCGCTGCTTCCTCCGGTAAGCGGCGGGTGCTGCGCGCACGGCGAAAAGCGAGCTTCGCTCGCCAAGACTGCGCTCGCGATGCTCGCGAGGGGAATCCGTAGGGCGAAAGGCTCGCTTCACGAGTGTTGTGTAGATGGCCTGAGAGAAGAAGACGATGCTGATTGAGATTGTGGATGCGGAGATTGCGGCGGATGGGATTGTGGCTGGGATGAAGGACGGCGCGGACGGCGCAGTGTGCGTCTTCGACGGGATTGTGCGCGACAACACGCGCGGCCGGCGGACACTGTATCTGGACTATGAGGCGTACCGCAAGATGGCTCTGGAGAAGATGCGCGGGCTGGCGGCGGAGGCGATTGCGCGATTTGGCGTGCGCGATGTGGCGATGGTGCATCGGCTGGGGCGGCTGATGGTGGGCGAGACGAGCGTGCTGATTGTGGTGGCGAGCGCGCACCGCGCGGCGGCCTTCGACGCGTGCCGCTGGCTGATCGATTCGCTGAAGCGGACGGTGCCGATCTGGAAGCGGGAGACCTTTGCGGATGGCGCGGTGTGGGCCGCGGGAGAGCCGTTTCCGGAGGAGATTGGGCTGCGCGGAAGAGAGGGCGCGCGATGAGGGCTGGCGTTGCATCTTTACTCGCGGTGATCGGTTTGGCGTTGGGTTGTGCGCAGATTCGTGCGCAGGAGACGCAGGCGGAGCCGACTCCCGTGACGCCCGCGCCGAGGCAGACGACGGATTCGCAGCAGAGCGGAAATTCGCAGAGCGGGGCGCAGACGAGCGGGTCGCAGAATGGGGCGCAAGGGAGCGGGACACAAACGCAGCAGACGACTGCGGCCCCGGTGGTGCGGCGGCGGGTTGCGCATCCCAATGCGGGCCCGATGGAGCCGGTGGCGGGGCCGCTGACTGGGGCTGGCGCGGCGGCGCAGGGAACGGGAGCGCAGACGGCGGGTGCGTCGAAGAACGGGGGCATTGACGCGGGGACTATCCGCGTCCAGGCTCGGCTGGTGAACGTGGCGGTGAACGTGGTGGATGAGCACGGCGCGCCGGTGGGCGGCTTCGAGAAGAAGGACTTCGCACTCTTCGAGGACGGACGGGAGCAGACGGTTGCGGTGTTTGAGCGCGAGGCGACCAGCCCGCTGTCGATTGTGCTGGCGATCGACGCGAGCGAGACGGTGGTGACCAGCGAGCGGCTGGAGCGAGATGCAGCGAAGCACTTTGTGCGCGCGATCCTGCGACCTCAGGATGAGATCGACCTGATGGAGTTTGCGGACACGGTGCGCGAGGTGGTGCCGTTCACCAACCAGGCCAAGCGCATCGAGGAGGGGTTGGGCAACTTGCAGCACGGCGACGAGACGGCGCTGTACAACGCGGTGTACCTGGCGAGCCAGCGGCTGGGGGCGACCTCGGTGGCGGCCGGGCGGAGGCGCGCGCTAGTGGTGATTAGCGACGGCGGGGACTCAGTGGAGCACGGCGTGCGCTACGAGGAGGCGGTAGAGGAGGCGCAGCGCGCGGGGGCGATTGTCTATTCGATCATCATTGTGCCGATTGCGGCGGACGCGGGACGCAACACGGGCGGCGAACACGCGCTGATCCAGCTCTCCGAGGACACGGGCGGGAAGTACTACTACGTTGTGGACCCGAAGGACCTGGAGCCGGCGTTCAGCCACATCTCGGACGACCTGCGGACGCAGTATTTGTTGGGTTACTACGCGCCGCAGCAGGGCGGCAGCGGGTTCCGGCGGATCAAGGTGAAGATGACGGACTCTGCGGCGGACGCGAAGTACAATTTGCGCTATCGGACGGGATACTTCGCCGACTCAAAATAAAAATTGATAGAACTGGTTGAGTAAACATTGCGTAGTGGTTTGCAGAGGGATGGGCCAATGATTCGTTCAGATGTGATGGGAAGAAGGTTGTGGATTGGCGGGGCTGGATTTGTGGCGGTCGCGACGATTTTATTGTGGTTGGCAGGCGCGCCACTGATGGCTCAGGCTCCAACGCAGGCGGCCCAGGCTGGTCAAGCAACACAGTCCGCACAGGGAATTGCCGGGACTTGGCAGGGAGCACTGGAGGGTTCGGGCGCACGCGTCATGCTGAAGGTCGCAAAGGGAGACGCGGGCGGATGGAAGGGCGTGGTATACAGGCTGGATCAGGAAGGCAGCGGACGGTTGGCGAGTTCGCTGACGGCCCAGAACGGGACGGTGGCGTTTGCGATTGCCTCGGTGGAGGTGAGTTTCGAGGGCAAACTGAGCCCGGACGGAGCATCGATCGACGGGAAGCTACAGCAGGGTGGAAAGGTGTATGGGCTGAAGCTGGTGCGCGCCACGAGCGATACGGAATGGGCGATTGAGAAGGCGAAGGGGATGGCGAAGGACGCGGACCCGTCGTTTGAGGTGGCGACGGTGAAGCCGAGCGATCCGAAGAATGGGAGCCAAGGATTCCACTCGGGCGATGGGCGGCGGATCGACTGCGACAACGAGACGGTCGCGGAGATTGTGGAGTTTGTGTATGGCGTGCATGCGAAGCAGATTGTGGGCGCGCCGCAGTGGTTCTTTGACGAAAGATGGGACGTGGATGGGTATCCGGATGTGCCGGGGGAACCGGACTACAAGCAGATGCAAGGAATGTACAGGAAACTGCTGGAGGAGCGGTTCGGGTTGAAGATGCATCGCGAGACGCGGACGATGGGCGCGTATGTGCTGACAGTGGCGAAGGGGGGGCCGAAGCTTTCGAAGAGCGTGGACCAGGAGGCGATGAGCGACACGACATTCACGCAGTGGAACTCGCAGAGGCGGGTGCTGCGGGTAACGAGCACGACGATGGCGGAGTTTGCGACGACGATGGACTCCCAGTTGGAGAAGCCTCTGGTGGACCAGACGGGGCTGACGGGCAAGTGGGATTTTCTGTTGAAGTGGAGGCCGGAGACCGCGCCGGAACCAGACGATCCGAATGCGCTGCCGGGGATCTTTACGGCGATCCAGGAACAGATTGGGCTGAAGCTGGAAGGGGCGAAGGCCCCAGTGGATGTGATCGTGATCGACAAGGTGGAGCGGCCTTCGGCGAATTGAGTCAGGGGATGCAGAAGGACAAAGGCGGGAGTTTTCCGGGAGAAAGCTTCGAGCGGCTGAGGTTCGGCTGAGATCGTCGGGGTCCTTCGCGCTCTAAAGACGCGCTCAGGATGACAGCAAGAACAAGCAACTGCGGTCGTTTGCTACCGCAAACAATACCCCACCCTGCGGCGGTGAGACTGCCGCGAGGATGGGGCACCCGGCGGTGGGCTGTGAGCTATGCGCGCAATCTCAGGGCTGATAGGGTGGTAATAGCGACGGATTGCGGGAGAGGCGATGAAGCGGTTTGAGTTTGCGCATGTGGCGGAGGGGATTGCGCGGCAGGCGGGCGCGCTGCTGCGCGGGTTCTACGAGAAGGGCGTGGCGACCGAGTACAAGGGCGACGTGGACCTGGTGACGGAGGCCGACCGGTCGACGGAGAAGCTGATCCGCGAGAAGCTGACGGCGGCATTTCCGGCGCATGGGATCTACGGCGAGGAGGGGACGAGGGACCAGCTGGAGAGCGAGTTCCGCTGGTACGTCGATCCGCTGGACGGGACGACGAACTTTGCGCATGGGTTTCCGGCGTTCTGCGTAATTCTGGGGCTGGAGCGGCGGGCGGCGGGGCTGGCTAAGGACGCGGATGGGGAGATTGTGGCGGGGGTGGTGTACGATCCGCTGCGCGATGAGATGTTCTCGGCGGAGCGGGGCAAGGGCGCGTGGCTGAATGGGAAGGCGATCCACGTGTCGAAGACGCGGACACTGGCCGAGGCGCTGACGGCGACGGGGTTTCCATCGCAGAAGCGGCACAGCTCGCCGAACGTGCATTTTTATCAGGAGATCACGCTGCGGTCGCATGGAGTGCGGAGGGCGGGATCGGCGGGGCTGGACCTGGCGTATGTGGCGTGCGGGCGGCTGGATGGGTTCTGGGAGTTCAACCTGAATCCGTGGGACACGAGCGCAGGGATTTTATTGGTGGAGGAGGCGGGCGGGAGGGTGACGCACTTCGATGGGGGGAAGTTTACGCTGGACTCGCGTGAGGTGCTGGCGACGAATGGGCTGATACAAGCCGAGCTGGAGCATTTGTTTGGCGAGATGTTTGCTGGACGAGGGATGGGAGCGATCCCGACGCCGGCAGAGTTTGCGGCGAAGCGGAAGGCGGGGGGCTAGAGTTTTTTGCGGAGGTGCTCGAAGACGAGGTAGGCGATAGTGGCGGCGAGGATAGCGATGGAAAAGTTGGTGATGGTGAAGATGTCGCCGAGGGCGACGGCGAGGGTCTTGCCGCGGCCATTGGCGCGGCTGAACTCTCCCATGAGGAGGTTGGAGTAGAAGAGGAAGATGATGAAGCCGACTTCGATGAGCGCGCGCAGGATGTGGCTGAGGAGGCGCGGAGGCCGTGGGGACGTGGGCATGGAACGATTCTACTGCGAAGCCGGCGCATGGGTCGATGGAGGGGTTGGACAATTCTATGAATCGAAGCGGGCGGCGGGGGAATCTTGTATCTAGAAGCGAACGGTTGATGAGCTGGTAGTAATATTGTGACCGTAGAATATCCGGGGCTGGCTTTTGGTCAGGCGCAACTATTTCACAGAAGATTTTTTAAACAGCAAGGGAGATTGGAACCATGGCCTATGTGATTGCGGAACCATGTATCGGGACCAAGGACACGGCGTGCGTGGATGCGTGCCCGGTGGACTGTATCCATCCCAAGAAGGACGAGGCGGGATACGCGGAGGCGGACCAGTTGTTCATCGATCCGGTGGAGTGCATTGACTGCGGGGCGTGCGTGCCGGTGTGTCCGGTGTCGGCGATATATGCGGGCGACGACCTGCCGGAGAAGTGGGCGGAGTATACGGCGAAGAATGCGGCGCACTTCGGGCGGTAAAGACAGTGGGTAGTGGTCAGTGGTCAGAAGAGCAGACGCGCGGTCCGAATTTAGGGCGGCGCGTTTTTCTTGTGGGGCGGGAAAAGCAAATACGGAGATTCTGAGCTACGCTCAGAATGACGGACAAGAACAGACAACGGCAATAGCAAAGACGAACGACGGAGGTTCTGGCTCTACGAGTCAGAATGACGGCTTCCCAAGGAATATGGTGGGTGAGGCGGCGCGATGACGGAGCATGTGGGTGAGGCGATTGTGCTGCGGACGTGGCCGTTCCACGAGGCCGACCTGGTGGTGAGCCTGTTTACGCGGGAGCAGGGGAGGGTGAAGGGCGTGGCGCGCCATGCGCTGCGGAGCCGGCGGCGGTTTGGCGGGGCGCTGGAGCCGATGACGCATGTGAGGGCGAGCTATGTGGAGCGGCCGCGGCAGGAGCTGGTGCGGCTGGATGCGCTGGAGATCCTGTCGTCGCCGATGTCGCGGCCGGTGGACCACGCGCGGACGGCGGCGCTGCAGATGGTGGCGGAGGTGCTGGAGGAGGCGCTGCCGGAGGGGGCAGCGGAGGACGCGGTCTTCCGGCTGGCGCTGGCCGTGCTGGACGAACTGCAGGTGGGACGGGTGTGGATGCCGGTAATGTATTTTGCGCTGTGGATGAACCGGCTGATGGGGTGGATGCCGGAGCTGGGACGATGTGCCGCGTGCGGGCTGGACCTGCGCGGCGGGACGGTGTGGACCTCCGCGGCGAGCGATGGGGTGACGTGCGAGGACGACCGGGTGGGCGAGGGCGAGGCGCTGAGCGCGGAGTCTGTGGCGACGGCGGGGCGTATCTTTCGCGGGACGGTGAAGGGGTTGGCGGAGGAGGAATGGCCGAAGACGCGCGCGGCAGACCTGCGGCGGTTTGCGATCGAGGTGCTGGAGCGGCACTTGGAGGGTCGGCTGATGACGGCTCGGGTACTGGGGAGAGGGTAGAGGAGTTGGGGCGGATCGCAGTGGGCTAGACTTGCTAAATGGCCATCGAGACGCGGGAGAAATCGGAGCCGGTGAACGAGGCGACGCGTGAAGACGACGGCGGGCGAGTGAAGCTACCGACGCTGCTGCGCAGGTTCTGGGCGTGGTCGGCGGTGGTCTTTGGGCTGACGCTGGTGGTGGCGTGGGTGGAGTATCGGATGGGATATACGGCGGTGAACTACAACCCACTGGGCGACCCGCTGTTCGGCGACCTGATGGAGTATCCCGGGACCTATCAGTGGCTGCACACGACGGCGTTCTTCTTCAACCTGAGCGCGAAGCCGGTGCCATATCCTATGTACTCGCCGGTGGCCTATCCACCGTTTGCGGCGATGGTGATGGCGGGACTCTACTCGGCTGCCAGCCCGGTGATGCGGTTTCTGGAGGTGACGGCTGTGTGGCTGGCGGCCGCGATATGGGGCGTGCGGCGAGCGCTGGTGCGGGTTGGAATTGGGGGCGTGACGGCGACGCTGTTTCCGCTGACGATGGTGGCGATCTCGTTTCCGATTGTGCGCCTGGTGCATGAGGGGAACGTGGAGCTGGCGCTGTGGATTCTGACGGCGACGGGAGTGTGGGCTTATCTGCAGGATTCGCGCGGGGGCGACGATGCGGCGGCGGTGCTGTGGGGATTGGCGGCGGCGATGAAGCTGTTTCCGGCGGTGCTGCCGATCTTGTTTCTGCCGCGCGGGCGTTGGCGGGCGTTTGCGTTGGGAGTGGCCACGTTTGCGGGGGCGACGGTGCTGGCGCTGTGGTGGCTGGGGCCGACGATGGGCGTGGCGTGGCGAGGATCGCTGCAGAACGTATTTGGCTACCAGGGGCTGCGCGCGAGCGAGTGGAGTTTGAGGGAGTTGGCGGCGAACCACTCGGCGTTTACGCTGGCCAAGCTGGCGGCGATGATGACCGGCGTGCCGCTAGCATGGCTGACGCTGCCGTACTATGCGTGCGGAGCGGCGGTGATGGGATGGGCATTCTTCGGCAAGCTGTGGAGGATGCCGATGGCGAATCAACTGCTGGCGGTGACGGCGTTCATGGTGATGTTTCCTCCGGTCGCGTACTTCCACACTCTGGTGCACATGTACGCGCCGCTGGTGGTGTTGCTGTTTGTGGCGATACGCGCGGAGCGGGCGGGGGTGCAGGTGCGCGGGTTGAATCTGACAGTGATGCTGTTTGTGCCGCTGTTCGCGGCGTTTACGCTGTTCAAGTTCCCGCGAGTGCTGCTGTTCGACGGGCTGGTGCAGGCGGCGCTGCTGGTGGCGATTTTTGGGTGCGCGGTGAGGTATCCGTTTGCGGTGCCAGAGGTGAAGGCGGAGATTCCTTCGGCCGGATAAAGGGTGTTTCTGTGTGGGAAGAGCTTAGGTAGCTTCTTCAGTGGGCGGGAGGTCTTCTTCTTCGGGTGGGGTGTTCTGTGGAGCAGGTGGGATAGCTAGTGGGCTGTCCGGATTTGCGATGAGATAGATCGCGATGAAGAGGGGGACATAAATAGCAATTGAAATAAGGTGTGTGACTACTTGGAACAAGTAAAAAATAATGGGTGACGGTTGCAATGCGATCGATAGACTGGTTTCCAACAGATGAGAGACAACTGTGGCAGCAGTTGAAGTGAGTATCGCGAGGAACCAGACGATTCTCGCACTTCTCACCTGCTGTGCGGTTGAGTTGGAGTCCGGCTGCTGCAGGAGCCTGACCTGAAAAGGCGCGATGATGTACACGACGCAAAGAGTGATGGGGATGGGCCAAAGATTGGCGAAGATGTTGCTGATGAGATTCGTGTGTTCCAGTGCGATCTGGGACCTGACAGAGAGAGGCAATATATGTTCCAGCATCTGTACGAGCTTGGATTGAAAATGATTCAGGTTGATGGACTGGACCAGCGGGAACAGGAGGCCGGCGATCGATTGGCCAATTACATTCAGGCCAAAGAGGGTGAAGGCGAAGACCAAAATGCGGCGGATGGACGACTTGATGGGAGCGACGGCGTCGCGAAGCGTTCCTGATCCTGCTTCGGGAATGCGCTGCAGCATCGATGCGATTGCGATGATCGCGCACGTGAGTAAAACGTTGTACAGAAGAAGAATGCACCAGCCGATTGGAGTGGCTAGGAGTATCGCCATGTTTATCGCATGTTGTGTGGGCGCTCCGTAGACCGGCGAGCTGCTGAGGACTGAATGCCCCTCGGACAGCCAGAGCAATAGCTTTTGTATGAGCCAATGCCGAAATAAGCTTTCGGGCCAGCTGAGGATGAGTTCGATGAACTCAACGATGGCAATGGGTAGCCAGAGGATGGGGTATTGCCGGAGGAGGGATGTGGTGGAGCGCCAGAGGTCTCGCATTGGGGTGGGTTGTGAGTTGCAGATAGAGTAAACCTTAGAGGCAGTGCGTGGGCGAAAAATGTGCACATCATAAAAAAGAAGAGTAACGGCGGGTGTTGAGGCAGAAAGGTACGAACGGTTGCGGCGGGGGCTAGCTAACCGCAGGTCCTTCGACTGTGTTTGGCGCTGAGCGCCAAACTTCGCTCAGGATGACAACTTGTGGAACTTGGGCGAGACTTCGATGCTTCGTGCTGTGCTGGACGCACGGAGTTGGTTAGACTGAAATAGATCACTATTATCCGAGGGACGATGCGGGCGATTGCGGAAGAGAAGACGAAGGCGCTGACGTTTCAGGAGCTGCTGTTCCGGCTGGAGAGGTTCTGGGCGGAGCGTGGATGCGTGTTGCAGCAGCCGTACGACGTGGAGGTGGGCGCGGGGACGATGACGCCGGACACCTTCCTGCGCGTGCTGGGGCCGAAGCCGGTGCGCATTGCGTATGCGCAGCCGAGCCGCCGGCCGGCGGACGGGCGGTATGGGGAGAACCCAAACAGGCTGTTCCGGCATACGCAGATGCAGGTGATTTTGAAGCCGCCGCCGGAGAATATTCAGGAGATGTACCTGGAATCGCTGGAGGCGATGGGGATCGACCTCGGCGAGCACGACATCAAGTTCGAAGAGGACAACTGGGAGTGGCCAGTGGGCGGCGCGTGGGGCGTGGGCTGGCAGGTGATGCTGGATGGGTTGGAGATTACGCAGTTCACCTACTTCCAGCAGTGCGGCGGGATGGACCTGGACCCGATCTGCGGCGAGATTACCTACGGGATGGAGCGGATCGCGGGGTTCCTACAGGATGTGGACTCGATCTACGACATTGTGTGGGCCGAGGAGCCGGACACCGGCAGGCGCGTGACGTATGGCGAGATGCGGCTGGCCGAGGAGGAACAGTTCTCGGCGTACAGCTTCGACTACGCGGACGTGGCGAAGCTGTGGGAGCACCTGGGGCTGTATGAGGCGGAGTGCCTGGCGCTGCTGGAACGGGCGAAGGGATTATTTGGGGAGATGAGCAAGGCGGATGAGTCGGAGCTGAAGCGGTTTCCCGTGCTGGGGGCGTACGAGCTGGCGCTGAAGTGCTCGCATGTCTTTAATCTGCTGGATGCGCGCGGAGCGATCAGCGTGACGGAGCGCGTGGGCGTGATGGCAAGGATTCGCGCGCTGGTGATTGGCGTGGCGAAGGCATATGTGGAGCAAGGAGAAGCGCTGGCGTGCAGGGAACAGAGAACAGGGAACAGGGATCAGTAAACGCGGACGGTTTGGGCGCAGGAAGATTGGAAGAGGGCGATGGCGGAGTTTCTGTTTGAGATCGGGTTGGAAGAGGTTCCGGCGCGGATGATCGCGAACGCCGAGGCGGAGTTGGGCTCGCGCACAATTGAGATGCTCAGGCGAGAGCGATTACTGTTTCCTAGCGATGCGATTTCCCGCTTAGGTAGCCGCGGCCAGCTTAAGTTGGGTGACCGGGAAGGCGTAAGAACGTTTTCGACGCCGAGGAGGCTGGCGGTTTGGGTGAGGGTGGTAGCGGAGCGACAGCCGGATGCCTGTGAGGAGATGGTTGGGCCGGCGGTGAAGATTGCGTTCAAGGATGGGAAGCCGGGGCCGGCGGCGATGGCGTTTGCGAAGAAGGCGGGCGTGGATGTGGCGGCGCTGAAGATGGTGACGACGGCGAAGGGCGAGTACCTGGCGGCGACCTCGGTGAAGGCGGGACGCGAGGCCGTGGAGGTGATTGCCGAAGAGCTGCCCAAGGAGCTGGCGGGCGTCTACTGGGCGAAGAACATGACGTGGCGACCGGGGAAGCCGGAACGGTTTGTGCGGCCGGTGCGCTGGATGGTGTGCCTGCTGGGCGAGGTGGTTGTACCGGTGGAGTTCGGCGGGAAGACGGCGGGGAAGGTGACGCGCGGGCATCGCGTGCTGGCGGGAGACGATGCGATTCCGATTGGATTTCCCGATGAGTACGAGCAGGTGTTGCTGCGGGCGCATGTGATTGCCGACGTGGAGGCGCGGCGGCAGACGATCCGCAAGGCGCTGGACAAGGCGACACGCGCTTTTTCCGTTGCTGAGGGCTCCCAGGGAGCGGGGCTGCGCTGGCGCGAGGACGAGGCGCTGGTGGATACGGTGACCCACCTGACGGAGTGGCCGACGGTGGTGCTGGGGAGCTTTGAGCCGGAGTATCTGGCGCTGCCGGAAGAGGTGCTGGTGACGGTGATGCGCGATCACCAGAAGTATTTTGCGGTGGAGGATGCGGCGGGAAAACTTGCGCCGCACTTTCTGGCTGTGCTGAATACGGCGGCGGATGCGGCGGGCGAGGCGGTGATCCGGCATGGCAATGAGCGCGTGCTGAGGGCGAGGTTCAACGACGCAAGATTTTTCTGGGAGTTCGACCAGAGGGTTCCGCTGGTGGAGCGCGTGAAGCTGCTGGAGAAGGTGACGTTCCAGAAGGACTTGGGGAGTTATGCGGCGAAGACGGAGCGGGTGTCGGCGGTTGTTGCGTCGCTGGCCGGGCTGGTGGAGGCTCGCGGAACGAAGCTGGATGGGGTGGCGCTGGAGCTGGCGGCGCGGCTGGCGAAGACCGATCTGACGACCGAGCTGGTGAAGGAGTTTACCGAGCTGCAAGGGCAGGTGGGCGGGCTGTACGCGCGGGCGCAGGGATTTTCGGGTGCGGTGGCGAACGCAATCTACGACCAGTATCTGCCGAAGTCGATGGAGGACTCGGTGCCGCGAACGGTGGAGGGCGCTCTGCTGGCGATTGCCGATAAGGCTGACACGATTGTGGGAATGTTCGGGCTGGGACTGGAGCCGACGGGGTCGAAGGACCCGTTTGCGCTGCGGCGGGCGGCCAATGGCATTGTGAAGATCCTGGCGGAGGGAGAGCCGGCGCTGCCGCTGACGCTGGGCGACATCGTGGACGCTGCTTCGCCCGACGAAGCTGTACGAATGCGCGTGGAGATTTTCTTTGCGGAGCGGCTGGAGTTCTATCTGCGCGAGGCGAAGGGGCAGGCATACGACGTGGTGAAGGCGGTGCTGGCGGCGGGGGCAAACGACGTAAGGGACGCCGTGGCGCGGGCGGAGGCGGTGACGGCGGTGCGCGGCAGCGAGGACTTTGCGGCGGTGTCTGCGGCGTTCAAGCGGATGAAGAACATTCTGGCGCAGGCCGGCGATAGCGGCGAGTTTCGGAGTTGGCGCGGTGTGAGCGGGAGTAATGTGGAGCCTTCGCTTGCTGCGTTGAAGGGAGCGTCGGAAGCTGCTCGCGCAAGCGTAACCGAGCTAATTGGAGCGGGTAATTATGTTGCTTCGCTTGAAACGATCGCCAGACTGAGACCGCTTGTGGACAGATTCTTCGACGAGGTGATGGTGATGGATCCCAACCCTGAAATTCGGCGGGGGAATCTCGTCCTTCTTATCTCGATTGTTGACGACATTCAGCGAATCGCCGATCTATCGGAGATTGTGACAGCGGGGTAGGAGGGCATACCTCAGGGGCTAAAGCCCCCCGATTTGGGATGGGATCTGTTGCCGGGGCTGAAGCCCCGGCCTATCTCAGGAGCAAAGGCAAAGCAGAAGCAGATTCCTGTGCTGTGCTGCGGAATGACAACTATAAAACAAGCAACGGCGAAATGCGGGGATTCTTCGCTGCGCTCAGAATGACAATCTCAAAAGGTGCTGCGCTGCTGAATGACAAACGAAGGCAGAAGCAGATTCCTCCGCTGCGCTCCACCCCAGCGAGCAAAGATCGCTCGCCGGGGACCCCGGCTAGCTGCGGAATGACAAACAAAATGGGTTCAGCCGAAGCGGGGGGCGAGAAGGATGTGCTGCTCGACGACGCTTTGTTCGAGGACGGACTTGGCGGGGTTGGACTGGTTGTAGCGGACCTGGATCCGCTGCTCTCGCATCTTTGCAACAAAGTCCTCGGCGTCGGCTTTCTTGGCGAATTCGTGGGTGTATTTGCCGGTGCGGTACTCCTCGACGAAGTAGGTGTACACAAGAGTGGCGAGGAAGCGCGAGGTGTGGGCGATTGGGGCGACCTTGCCGCTACTGATGCTGCCTTCGACGGAGGGCCAGCCCTGCGCGCTCTCTTCGAGGCGGCGTTTTTGCCATCTGCGGAGATAGAGCGAGCCCCAACCTGCACCCATGAAGATGACCCATTTGAAGGGTTCGCTCCACATGCGCGCGTGGCGGGTCCAGTAGGTCCAGTGGGAGAAGTCGGGGGTCATGATTGGTACGGTATCACGCGGCGGAGATCAGGGGCGGGCGAGGGCGAGCGGGAGGAGGGCCTGGGTGAGGCGGTCGGGGTCGTGGCGGAGGAGGTTGCCTTCGAGGGTGAAGTCGCCGGGGATGGGTTCTATGCCGAGGGCTCGGATGCGGTCGAGGTCGGGGACGATTGGCGTCTGGCCTCCGCGGGCGTAGAGATCGAGGAGTGTGGGCGAGATGGGGGCGGTGTTGATGAGGGCGTAGTCGAAGATGCGGGCGTGTTTTCCGGTGGAATGCGCTCCTGCGCCGTTCGCACCATTTGGCCCGCAGTGCTGGAGGATTTTTTCGATGTGCTGAGATGCGGTGAGGCCGAGCGACTCGTTGGCCTGGGTCATGAGGTTGCAGATGAAGACGCGTGTGGCGCGGGATGCGGCGAGGGCCTCGGGGATGCCGCGGACGAGCAGGTTGGTGACCAGCGAGGTGTAGAGCGAGCCGGGACCGAGGGTGATGAGGTCTGCGTTGGCGATGGCTTCGAGAGTGGCGGGGAGGGGTTCGACATCGGCGGGCGAGAGCATGAGCTCGAGGATGCGGTGGGGGCTGGCGGTGATGCTGGTTTCGCCGTGGACGACGGAGCCGTCGTCCATGCGCGCGGAGAGGGTGACGTTGCTGTTGGTGGCAGGGTAGATGCGGCCGCGGGCGGCGAGAATCTGGGAGGACATCTGCACGGCCTGGGCGAAGTCTCCAGTGATGCCGGAGAGCGCGGCGAGGAAGAGATTGCCGAAGCTGTGGCCCTCCAGGCCGCCTTGGTTGAAGCGGTACTGGAAGAGGCGGGCGAGGAGGAGCTCGTCCTCGGAGAGCGCGACCATGCAGTTGCGGATGTCGCCGGGCGGGAGCATCTTGAGTTCGTCGCGCAGACGGCCGGAGGAGCCCCCGTCGTCGGTGACGGTGACGATGGCGGCGAGGTCGCGGATGATGCAGGGGAGGTCGGCGGGGGGCGGTTCCGGCTGAAGATGAGGACTGAGGAGGGGCGCGGCTTCGGTGGAGCGGCGGGCGGCGGCGACATAACGCTTGAGGCCGCGCAGCAGAGTGGAGAGGCCGGTCCCTCCGCCGATGGCTACGACTCGCAGGGAGGGTTTGCCGGTTTGAGTTGAGGAGGACACAACTGTTCCCAGTGTAAATGGAGTGTGGCGCACGCGCGTATTTGCGATACGGCGGTCAGACCTCGGGGTAGAGGAGTTCGGTGAAGCGAGGGTCGTCTGCCATGTCCTGGAAGTCGGAGTCGGCGCGTGCCTGGATGCGGTTGCGCGGGTTGAGGCGGATGGCCTCGGTGAGGTGTTCGAGGCAGTGGTGGGCGTCGCCGGTCATGCTGGCCAGGACGGCGAGGCCGTATAAGGCGTAGTCGGCGGCGGGGTTCTCGGCGAGTATTTTTTTCAACTGAGTGCGTGCGTCTTCGTAGTTGCCGTCGTTGAGCAGGGAGATGGCGTAGTCGTAGCGCTCCTCGCCGGTGAGGAAGCGGGTCTCGTGCCGGGCGAGCTGCTGGGTGCAGGCGTTGATGTACATGCGGATGCGCTCGGCGAAATCGGCGGGGCTGGAGGCGAGCAACTGTTTGAAGGCGGCGCTGGCTTTCTCGAATTTGCCCTCCTGCATGAGGCGGAGCGCGGCCTCGTAGTGGGCGAGTGCATGGATGCGGGCGCCGTCGGCGGGCACGGCGCCGGCGAGGGTGCGCGGACGTTTAACGGAGGAGCGAGGCGCGGTCTTCATGGGGTCTCTGCGGTTCCTGTCTATGGACTGCAATTGCCGAGTTGCGTAGGCTGCCGAGTGGTGGAAGGGTTACGGCGATTGTCTTCGGCCAGGGCGCAAAGGCCCTGGCGATCCACAAGCGCTGCCGCCGGATGTTGTTTGACAGCACCCCAAGACGATCGGCTGAGTCTGCTCCGGTTTTATACGCAACTCAGACGAGAAGGTCAACCCGGCCTGTAGCGGGGCGGGTCATGCGCCCGTTTTGCGGTCGTAGACGGCGGGGTTGAGGTCGGGGTCGTTATACATCTTGAACTGGCGGTATAGCTTGAAGCGGCGACGGCCAGCGAGGACCTCCTGCCAGAGGCGGTCGAGGCAGGCGGCGAGATCGTCGCGCTGCTCCTGAAGCAGGACGAGGCGGTCGAGATTGCGCTGGCGGTGGGCCTCGGAGGCGGTGGGGCGGCGGCCCTCCTCGGCGGTGTGGTAGAGCTTGAGCGCGAGGACGGAGAGGCGATCGAGGATGAGGCCGGGGGACTCGGAGTGGAGCGGCGCGGCGGGGTCCTGCACGCCAGCGGCGGCGAGGAAAGCGCGGTCGATGGCTTCAACCAGGTCGTTGCGCTTCTGGTTGAGTGCGTCGATGGAGCGCTTGAGGCGGGCGATGGCGGCGTCCGATGCTCCGGGCTCGCGGACCTTGTCTTCCTCGTGCCAGAGGTCGAAGTTGGCGCGGTGATGAGCGAGTGCGAGGTCAGCCAACTCCGCGGAGGCTGTGGGGTTCGCGGAAGCCACGTGGGCGCGCGGATCCTGGTGCCAGCGAAGCGTGGCTTCGTCGTGCAGTCGCGTGATTTCGAGAGCGGTCAACATGGACGGCGGCGCGGCGCGCGCCCGACACCTTCCAATGTAACAGCAGCCTGGGCACGGCTTCCGGTTTCAGAGAGGTTTCGAATTCATGAGGAGCCGGGAAAGTCATCCAATGGGCGCTCTCCATTTATGATTACAATTGGTTGCCCTTGTAATGCGTCGCCGTGGGAGAGCAGATTGTCGTCTGAGTCACCGATTCGGAAGGTCCTGATCTACCGCCTGGGCAGCATGGGCGATACGGTGGTGGCGCTGCCGTGTTTTCACCTGATTGCGCGCAGCTTTCCCCACGCGGAGCGGGTGCTGCTGACAAACTTTCCGATCCATTCCAAGGCTGCGGCGACGGCGGCGGTGCTGGGCGATTCGGGACTGATTCATGGCACGATGCGCTACACGGTGGGGACGCGGCGGATCGGGGAGTTGCTGCGCCTGACGCGGGAGATTCGTCGCTTCCGCCCCGACGTGCTGGTCTACCTGATGCCGATGCGGCCATGGAGAAACGTTCTGCGCGACCGGATTTTCTTCTGGAATTCCGGGGTGCTGCGGATCGTCGGGCTGCCCAGGGAAAAGAAGCTGGAGTACCGCTTGGATGCCGCCAGCGGAACCTACGAGCCGGAAGCGGAGCGGCTGGCAAGAGCCATTGCGGAGTTGGGCGATGCTCATGCAGAGGACCTGGCCAACTGGGACCTGCGCTTGACGGACACGGAACGCCAGGCCGCGGTTGCGGCGCTGGGCGGTCTCTTCGGGCGGCGGTTGATTGCCTGCGGCCCTGGCACCAAGATGCAGGCCAAGGATTGGGGCCAGGACAAATGGAGGGAGTTGCTGGCGCGATTGCGGGTGAAGTATCCGAAGCATGGGTTGATCCTGGTTGGCGCTCAGGAGGATTACGTTGTGAATGAGTACTCCGCCGAAAAGTGGATCGGCTCGAAGATGAACCTATGCGGCCGGCTGACGCCGCGCGAGACCGCGGCTGTACTGGAACATGCAGAGGTCTTTCTTGGGCCGGACTCCGGGCCGATGCACCTGGCAGCCAGCGTTGGAGTTCCGTGCGTGATTGCGTTTTCGGCGCACGGGCTTCCCGGCGTGTGGTACCCGGCCGGGCGCAAGCACCAGATCATATATCATCAGCCGGAGTGCTTTGGCTGCGGACTTGAGACATGTATTGTGATGGAGAAGAAGTGCATGACTTCGGTGACGGTGGATGAGATGGAGCAGGCCGCCGACCGCGTTTTGGGGCCGTTGCCGCAAGTCTTGAAGTGAGGGCCAGGAGGCCTGTTTCTTATGTTGATCGTTACCGGAGGCGCGGGCTTTATCGGCAGCAACCTGGTCCACGAACTGAATGCCCACGGCATCACGGACATCCTGGTGGTGGACAATCTGGCCAATGCGCGGAAGTTTGTGAACCTGCACGGGGCGCGCTATGCGGATTACATGGACAAGCGGGAGTTTCGCCGCGCCATTGCGGAGGATGCGCTGGGAGGGGGCAGGATCGAGGCGATCCTGCATCAGGGGGCCTGCTCCAACACGCTGGAGGACGACGGCGTGTACATGATGGACAACAACTTCCAGTACACCAAGGAGGTGTTGCGGTTTGCCATCGCGCAGGGCGCGGCGCTGGTCTTTGCCTCGTCAGCGGCGGTCTACGGGCTCTCCGGGCTGGGACACTTTACGCCGACGCTGGAGAACGAGCGGCCACTGAATGTCTACGGATTCTCCAAGCTGGCCTTCGACCACTACTTCCGCAATCAACTGGCCCTGGACCAGGTTCCGATCACGGCGGTGGGATTGCGCTACTTCAATGTGTACGGGCCACGCGAGCAGCACAAGGGACGCATGGCGTCGGTGGTGCACCATTTCGGCAGGCAGATGAAGGAGACGGGGAAGGTGCGGCTGTTTGCGGGCAGCGGCGGCTACGGCGACGGGGAGCAGCGGCGGGACTTCGTCTACGTGCGCGACCTGGCGCGGATGAATATGTTCTTCGCGCAGGTTGGGCCCTACGCGCCGAAGACCGGCGAGGAGCGCAAGGTCTATCGCGGGGTGGTGAATGCCGGCACAGGCGCAAGCCGCAGCTTCAACGATGTGGCGCGAGCTCTGATGGCGGTGCATGGGAAGGCCACGATCGAGTACATTCCGTTTCCCGCCGATCTGGAGGGCCGCTACCAGCACTTCACCGAGGCCGACCTGACGGGGCTGCGGGCGCTGGGCTGCGATTTAAAGATGACGGGGCTGGAAGAGGGGATCGCGGAGACCTGCGCCACGCTGCGCGCGATCGGCGGATAGTTCAGGCCGGTCGATCGGACGAAGCGAGAAGGGCGTCGACGGCCTCAGGCAGAGAGGCGAAGCAGAGGTCGGCAAGTTGGCGCGCGACTTCCGCTCCGGGCTTTTGATGAGCCGAGTCGCCTTCCAGCAAGAGGGTGGTCATGCCCAGGCGGCGGCCGAACTCGATGTCGGAGAGCGAGTCGCCGATCATGAGGCTGGTGGCGGCGGCGATCTCCGGGAACTCGGCGCGGGCCTGATCGAAGAGGCCGGGGAGCGGCTTGCGGCAGTTGCATTGCTGCTCGTCGTGAGGGCAGAAGTAGAAGGCGTCGATATGCGCTCCCTGCGGCTGCAACCAGCGCTGCAATGCGGAGTGGATCTGGCGCACATCATCTGCCGTGTAGAGTCCCACCGCGATGCCGCGCTGGTTGGAGACGACGATGACGCGCAGACCCGCGCGGTTGAGACGCGCGATCGCCTGCGCGACGCCGGGCAGCGGCTGGAACTCGCTCCATGAGGTCACATAGCGGCCTTCGGGCAGCTTGCGATTGAGGACGCCGTCACGGTCCAGAAAGACGGTGCGCAGGGGGTTGGGCAG
>Ga0116114_1000531_pt1 | contig 24150 bp, 19 predicted proteins | sample June2015DPH_10_5_FD_89823 | JGI IMG/M metagenome (GOLD analysis project Ga0116114, IMG submission 89823) | Peatland microbial communities from SPRUCE experiment site at the Marcell Experimental Forest, Minnesota, USA - June2015DPH_10_40 | ecosystem: Environmental > Terrestrial > Soil > Wetlands... | reverse complement strand
GGTCGCTTGTAACACAGATCGGGCGTGCAAAGGAAATGCTCCGCACCAAGCCGGACACCCCACCCCCGGCCCCAGTCAGGACCAGCCCAGGCCGCGGCGCACCAGCCACCGCGAAAAAGTCGGCAACGCCGGCGCACTTCTCAGCCGCGTGTGATTTCAATCACACATCACGCCGGTTTGCAGGCCATTTCGTTGCGCCGCCCCAACCCAGGTGCTAGCATCGAACTGACGATCCAAACACGAAATTCATCTTCAACAGGCGTTGGAGAGCTCGAATCGACTGCACGAACGGGCACTCCAATCCTCACCGGGAAACCCACAGGAGCAAGCGAACATGGCTGTAAAAGTTGGCATTAACGGCTTCGGCCGCATCGGACGCAACATCTTCCGCACCGCTATCGGCAACCCAGAGATCGAAATCGTCGCCGTGAACGACATCACCACGCCGGCCACGCTCGCGCACCTGCTCAAGTACGACTCCATCCTGGGCAACCTCAAGAACGAGATCGCCCACGGCGCGGACTTCATCTCCGTCGATGGCAAGCAGTTCAAGGTCTTCGCGGAGCGCGACCCGGCCAAGCTCGACTGGGCCTCCGTCGGCGCCCAGGTCGTCGTCGAATCCACCGGCCTCTTCACCGACGCCAACAAGGCCAAGGCGCACCTCGGCGCCACCGTCAAAAAAGTCATCATCTCCGCGCCCGCGTCCAACGAGGACCTCACCATCGTCCTCGGCGTCAACGACGACAAGTACGACCCCGCCAGGCACAACATCCTCTCCAACGCCTCCTGTACCACCAACTGCCTCGCGCCCGTGGTCAAGGTGCTCAACGACTCCTTCGGAATCGTCAGCGGCATCATGACCACCATCCACAGCTACACCAACGACCAGGTTGTCCTCGACGCGCCGCACAAGGACCTCCGCCGCGCCCGCGCCGCCGCTCTCTCCATGATCCCCACCAGCACCGGCGCGGCCAAGGCGCTCAAGCTGGTCATCCCCGCCATGGCCGGCAAGCTCGACGGCTTCGCCATCCGCGTTCCCACACCCAACGTCTCGGTCGTCGACCTCACCTTCGTCGCCGAGAAGCCCATCTCCATCGAGAGCATCAACGCCGCCGTCAAGGCTGCCGCTGCCGCCGGCCCGCTCAAGGGCATCCTCGCCTACACCGAGGAGGAGCTGGTCAGCTCCGACTTCAAGGGCGACCCCATGTCCAGCACCTTCGACTCCAAGCTCACCAAGGTCGTCGCCAACACCGGCAAGGTCATCGCCTGGTACGACAACGAGTGGGGCTACTCCTGCCGCGTCCGCGACCTCATCCTCTTCCTCGTCAAAAAGGGCCTGTAAATGATCGCCGGGCTTCTGCCGGAGTATGGGGGGCTTACCCAAGTCTCGACTTTCTCCGCTTTCGATGTGAAGTTACTCGTTGGAGAGATGTTAGGCGAGTGGCACGCCTTTACAATGGAGCCAGGCCATACTCAATTTATCCTTTGCGGCACGACTGAGAATAGTCGTGCCGCAAAGCTTTTAGCGTGCAGATGCGCTCAAGTGATCATGGGTAAAGATGATGGATCAGACGTGCCATGCAGTGAGTCCATACAATACTGGAAAGAGGAGAAGTGAGGACCATGGCCTCAATTCGACGGAAAATATCAATCTTTCCTGCGCTAAGCACTATATTCTTTGCTTTCTTTATCTGTCCACCACTTCACTGCCAACTTGATCTGACACAAGGTAAGAGACTCACTGATGAGATTAATGCATTGCAGAATGTTCTAAAGCAAGAGAAACAAACTGATTATGTACTTTGGAATAGTAAACAGCTGATCGGTACGATTGAAGAAGAGATAGTTAGCCAGAATATGAAGGATTGCGATGATCTACTCGCGTACGCACGTTCACAAATAAGCAATCTTTATTATGGTCTGGCACTTAATGCGATAACAAAGGCACGCACACTTGCAGATGTTGTTCGACAAATGCAATCCGAAGAAAACGTTACAGATATTGCGACCATGAGAAAGAGCAGGACAACCGAGTTCGTTATCCCTGAGAGAACCTTGACCGTCACAAACCCGATTCTTAAGAGAGCAATAATATGGAACGAAATTGAGACAGCATCAAGGATGGTCAAAAGAACGGGTGCAAGTTCGTTAGCCACTGGTGTGAGAAGGCTTCAGAACATTCCCGAAAACGTCTGCACGTCGACTCAGGATCGACTTATCGATGAAATTGGCGATCCGTCGGTATTCTTACAAAAGGCGCAGGAACAACTGAGGCTATTGGACTACAATTCAGCTCATGAAAGTGCTTACCGTGTATACTCCGGAACACAAAGTATCTTTTCCGCCTGCGGTATGCAATAAAATGCTGGGTGCGCCATTCATCGCGCACTCTGTGATCGGGGTTCCAGCCAGCTTTGCTGGAGCGGAGCAGATGGGTGGGATATTCGTCAACTTTCTCAGCCCAGCGCTGGGTTGCAGATCCGCAGCGGCTCCAGCAGAAATGTTGATCGTAGAGGTCTGTTATTTTTAGTGTATGAGTTTGAAATCCACAGGCTAAAGACCTTCAGCATCTAGCACAATATCGCGACTGGCTGGACAGATGTAACAGGTGATGTGTCCCAACCCTGGCGGATTCGTCTCACCCTGAATCTCATTCTCTCTAAGCTCAACGTTATGGATGCCGCAGACTGGAGGATATGAGTCCTTCTTCTTGAAACAGTGTTCTGGCATGGCTGCTCCTTTATAAATCTTGTCGTGACTATTCTAATATGCCGACCAATTCCTCAACATCCAAAATATGGATGCTGAGTGCCCTATTCCTCGCGCCTCTGTCTCATGCGGCTGTAGCCGCTCGGACTTCGAGCCGGGTGCCTTCGATCTTCTGCAGGTAGGCAACCATCTCAAAGAGGTTGCGCGCCTGCGGGTTTCCCTCCGCGCTCAGCATCCGCATCAGGCTCTTGGGCGACTTGGACAGCGCGCGCCCCAGAGCGACGCATCGCACCAAACCGCCCGCCCTCCCCGGTATAATGGAAGCAGGCATTTCTATGGACAAGACCGTTCGCAAGGTGACCGATCTGGCCGAGCAGCAGGCGGAGACCTACCGCTACTGGCAGAGCCGTACCAGCTCGGAGCGCATGAACGCCACCTGGGAGTTCACGCTGGAGATGTACCGCATGAAGGGACTCGCGCAGGATGCACAAGGACTTCAAAGATCTGTTGTCCGCGTTCAACGCGCATAACGTCCGCTACCTGATCGTCGGCGGCTACGCTTACGCGGAGTACACCGAGCCGCGCACCACCAAGGACCTCGACCTCTTCGTCCAGCCTGATCCCAGGAACGCAGTCGCCACCTACAAGGCACTGGCGGGTTACGGGGCCTATCTTGCCGATGTGACCGTCGCCGACTTCGCCAATCCAGGGCTGATCTTTCAGATCGGAGTCGATCCCTTCCGAATCGACATCATTTGTAGCATCTCTGGCCTGTCCTTTGATCAGGCCTATGAAACCTCCAAACCCGGCTTGGTGGACGATGAGATCCCCGTGCGATACATCTCGCAGGAGAACCTGATCGTGAACAAATTGGCCACTGGAAGGCCGCAGGACCTGCTTGACGTTAGCAAACTCCGGCACGCCGCAGAGACGAAGCAGCAGAAACCAGGGAAACGTAAGCCTTCCCGGTAGCACTAAGAATGTCCCAGGGCTCGCTTCCAAGACGCGGGTTCTGGTGCAGCAGCTCTCCCTAAGCCGGCTTGGCCTTGAGGATTTCCAGCGCCTTGGTCAGCGGCTCGTCCACCTGCACGCCGGGCTTCTTCACCACCGGAGCAGGTGCCGCGGTCACCGGCGCCTCCTCTTCATCCACGCCCGCGCCCTCGTCCAGCCCCGAGGCCACCAGCACATCGGGCGTCACCCCGTCGTCCTGAATGATCTTGCCCGAGGGCGACTCGTACTTCGCCACCGACAGGATCAGTGCCGCGCCATTCTGCAGCTCGAAGGTCTTCTGTTGCGCGCCTTCGCCGAAGGTCCTCTCGCCCACCACATCCGCCCGCTTGTTGTCCCCGAGCGCCGCGGCCACCAGCTCCGCCGGCCCCGCCGTCCCGCGGTTCACCAGCACCACCACGGGCGCCGTCGCCTGGATGGTCTTGGCCGGGTCGGCCGTAAACACCTGCTTGGGAAACTTCTGCCCCTCCAGCGTCGCGATGGTTCCGCTCTTCAGCAGAAAATTCGCCAGCCGCACCGCCTCCGACATATCGCCCGCCGCCACATCGCGCAGGTCCAGCAGCACCTTCCTGTTGCCTGCCTTCTGCATCCCCTTCAGTTTGGACTCCACCTCGTTGACGTGGTCGCGGTCCAGGACCTCCGGCTTCAGATAGAGGATCGACGCGTTCTCGTACAGCGCCTCGCCGACCGGGGGCGGCGCCTGCATGCTTCGCGTCATGGTGATCTTGTCCGGCTCGGCCTTGTTCGAACGCACCACCCCAACCGTCAGCGTGCTGCCTGGAGCGCCCTCCAGCATCAGCCGGATCATGGCCAGCGAGATGTCGCGCGTGTCCTTGCCTTCGATCGCCTCCAGAATGTCGCCATCCACCAGCCCGGCCTTGTCCGCCGCGCTTCCTGGAACCACCGACACCACGGTCGCAAAGCCATACAGCCTTGACTTGGAAATATTGATCCCGACCTGCGCCTTGCCGTTTCCAACCCCGCTCTCCGCCGCCTTATAAGTCTTGTACTCCTCCGGCGTCAGATAGCTGGAATCCACATCCAGCGACTCCAGCAGCCCGCGCAGCGCGCCATTGGTCACCGCTGGAATGTTGGGGTCTGTCACATACTCCGTCTGGATGTGCTGCAGCACTTCGCTGTACACCTTCATCTGGTTGTAGGCGCCGTCCTGCCCCGCCGAGGCAGCGCTCACGCCGCTGGAGTTCACCCCCAGAAAAACCGTCAGCACCAGGGCAACCGACGCCGCGAGCAGCAGAATCTTCGGAATCTTAGGCATAAGTCGCAGCATCTCCACGGGGCCGGTCTTGGTCGCGGACCCTTGTCTCTCCCAGGCGCCCGTCAGGATTAGACGCACCCCAACCGCAACCCGATAGCCAAATCATATACCGCCGCAGCGCGCGCCGCGAATCGCGCCCCTTCAATACTCACCGTTTCTTCACGGTAATTACGATAACCTTGTATCCATGTACACCCGCGCCGATCCAGACCACAGAGCCGTCCCGGTCCTTCTGGGAGCCGTCACCATGGTTTGCGTTGCCCTGTTGCTCGCCTGCGACGTCTTCCCGGCGCTGCTGCCTGCCGGCGCCCATGGCTACGTCGAGGCTTTGCCGCTTGCCTTGATTGCGCTTGCCTACCTCCTGTACCAGAGTGTTCATCGGCCTCCGCCCAGGGAGTGGCTCAAAGCGGTCCTGCTGGCCGCCGCATTTCTCTTCTGGTCGGCCAACCAGTTCTGGCCATACCACCATCAGGCGACGATCTTCAACGATCTCGCCATCGCGCTCTTCGTCTTCGATGTCTTCCTGGTAATTATTGGCTGGCCGGCGGCCTCTCCCGACGAGTCCTTCGCGGAAACCTACAGCCAGCCGAAGAATTAGCCAACCGTTCGCGCCACCCTCGTACACTGACTGTGGAAGCGTCCTATGCCCGAACCCAGTCCCCCAGCCCGCATCGTCCTCACCACCACGGCCGGTCCCGACGAGGCCGCGCGCCTGGGCCGCACTCTGGTTGAGGAGCGGCTGGCCGCCTGCGCCACGCTGGTTCCCGCCGCGCAGTCCATCTACCGCTGGCAGGGCCAGGTCGAATCCTCCACTGAAACTCTTCTCCTGCTCAAAACCGGCCCCGATCAACTCCCCGCCCTCCAGGCCCGCCTGCTTGAGCTGCACAGCTATCAGACCCCGGAGTTCCTCGTCCTCGCTGTCGAATCCGCCAGCCGCCCTTACCTCGATTGGCTGCATGACTCCCTTCGCCAGGCTTGATCAAATCAGAACATTTCCGCTCGGCCCGAAACTTTCAGAAGAAATCAGACTTGGCTGAAGGGCAACTGGGGGTATATTGGCTCGTAGTCCAGAGCGCATAATCCAGTTCTCCGGGCTCAATCGGAAGTGATGGACTCGGGTCCTGGGAGCGTATGAAGGGAGAACGAAATGATGCCATGCAGGCGCGGATTGCACAGAGTTGGACTTCTTGCTTTGGTTGGCCTCCTCGTGATTCATCTGAGCGGCTGCCCGTATCGCGCGACCAGTCGCAATCCTTCGCCGCCGTCGGTTGCGGGAGCAACCATGACGGTGCAGTTTGCCTGGACCGCTGCCTCCGAGGACAACCTCGGCATTACCAGGTCCGTCACCCTCAGCGGCAAGCAGCTTTCCTCGGCCAGTGATTCTCGTTTTGTCTCCTGCTTCAGCGCCGATAAGCAGGCCCCCGGATGCCTGTTCATCGACGAATTCAACACCACATCCGCATACACGCCTGGGCCTGAGTACGATGGGATCGCCACCATATCGAACGTGCAGCTTGGACGTTGGGAGGTGACCGCTGCGGGAGAGTCCAGCGGAGGTGTCACTGCCAGTCAAACCTGCTCGGTGAACGTGGACACCAATCGCCTGGTGACGGTTACACTCTCGCTGGGCATGGAGCCCGGCTGCACAGTCCAATAGTCTCGCCGCCCCGTGCCGGCTAAGGCATTTTCACTATTACTGTAGAGAATTCAGAATTGTCATTCTGACCCTGAGCTTGCGAAGGGGAAGAATCCCCGCATTTTCTTCGTAGCGCGACACTCTACTTCATTAGTGAAATGCTTTACAGGCTGCGGAAAAACTTGCATTTTTGCATTCTGGAGGGAGCAGGGGGCTTCAGCCCCCTGAATATGGCCCAGAGATTCAGGGGCTTTAGCCCCAGGCCTACTGCCAGAAGCAACTTGCGCCCGCAACCACCCCCCGTATAAGCCCTCTACGGCATCTTCGACTTCAATTGGATACTCTCGCCATCCACCACGAACCGGCCGAAGCCGTGATGGTGGATGGTCTTCGGGTTCTTCTGCGCTGGATCGGTCCACGCCTTGACCACTTCCAGAACGAAGAGATTGTATTGCTTGACCAGACGTGTATCGACCACCTTGCATTCCAGATTGGCGAAGCACTCGGCCACCAGAGGCGGCGCCACGCGATCGGCCGGCAGCGGCGTCATACCGAATCTCTCGAACTTCTGCACATCCCGTCCCGAGCAGTTGCCCACTTCCGCAACCTTGCGCGCCAGTTCCAGCGCAGGAATGGCAATCACGCACTCCTTGGTCGCACGCAGCGCGGCAAAGCTCGAATTGGCATTGCTCACAACACAGGCAACCAGCGGCGGCTCGAACTCGACCATCATGTGCCAGGACATCGCCATGACGTTGGCGCGGCCCTTGCGAGCGGTCGTCAACAGGACCACCGGCCCCGGTTCCAGCAACTGGTAGACCTTCGACAGAGGTAGATTTTTCATCGCAATCCTCGCTCCCGGCCCCGCCATCCATGAACCATGGCCGGGGCGCAACCATTGTAGTTCTCCGCTTGCCGCGCCTTTTCCCTTGCCGACCGGGAAATGCGATGCGTGGCGGCGCGGTGGTAACATCTTTTCCGCTGGAGTTGCACCATGCGCAAGCACAGACCAACGCCGCTGATGCTCGCAGGCTCAGTTCTGCTGGTTCCATTCATCTGCATGCGCTCGTGCCCGCGGGGCCATCTCGCCACTCCCGTCCCGCTGAAAGCGGCTCATTCCGAATTTCAAGGAGGTCGTGCCATGTCCTTTGCTCTGCAATCAACGGCTTTTGCCAATGGCGGCGAGGTCCCCAGGAGGTATACCTGCGATGGCGCCGACATCTCGCCCGCGTTGACCTGGAATGACGCCCCTGCGGGGACGCAATCGCTGGCGCTGATCGCCGACGATCCCGATGCGCCCATGGGAACATGGACCCATTGGCTCATCTGGAACATCCCGGCCAAAGCCACGGTCCTGCCGGAGGGTGTGCCCAAGATCGAGTCCCTCGACAACGGCGCGCGTCAGGGAGGCAACGACTTCAAGCGCATTGGCTATGGCGGCCCGTGTCCGCCCTCCGGCAAGCCCCATCGCTACTTCTTCAAGCTCTACGCACTCGATGCCAGGCTCGACCTGAAGGCAGGCGCCGGCAGGAACGAACTGCAACGCGCCATGGACCGGCATGTGCTCTCTCAGGCGGAATGGATGGGCACCTACAGACGATAATTTCGGCGCCTCCAGAGCGGCCAATGCCTCGCCTCGCTGCATAGGAAATCCAGTTTGCCCTCGGCGTTTTCGCGCGCGGTCAGTATTTCGGCGAGCCGCCGGTTGGTTTGGCCGGCGCCAAATGAATGGTAGTATCAAAGCGCTCGACACCTGCCGCGCGGGGCGAATCGACGGCAGTTTCATTTTTTTGATTTCGGGGATTCGCAATGGCAGTCACGATGAAGAACATAGCGCAGGCATTGGGCGTCTCCGTGGTGACGGTCTCCAAGGTCATGCGCGATCACGCCGACATCGGCGCCCAGACGCGCAAGCGCGTGCTGGACAAGGCGCAGGAGCTGAGTTACAGACCGAATCTGACGGCGCGCAGCCTGGTGACCGGAAAGAGCCGTCAGGTGGGAGTCATCGTGCCCACGCTGCTGCATCCGTTCTTTGCCGATGTTCTGGAGGCGCTCTCTTCCACCATGAAGGAGGACGGCTATGCCGTCATGATCTCTTCGTCGATGGAAGACCCCGTGATTGAAGAGGCGGCGATCGAGCAGCTCTTGGGGCACCGCATGGATGGTTTGATCGTTGCCTCCTGCAGCACTTCTCCGGCCAAGTTTCAGCAGCTCACCGAGCAGGGGATTCCGTTCGTTCTGATCGATCGGTTCTTCCCCAATTTCCGCACCAACTATGTGGGAGTCGACGATCGCGTCGTGGGCCGCGTGGCCACCGAGCATCTGATCGCCATGGGGTGCAAGCGGATCGCGCACATCCGTGGTCTGGAGTTCACCACCGGGGTCGGCCGCTTCGAAGGCTACAGGCAGGCGCTGCAGCTACACCGCATCCGGTTCGACCCCGACCTGGTGAGCCCCTACATGACCGCCGACGGACGGGACTGGCAGCAAAGCTACTTTGCCATGCACAACCTGCTGGCCGGGAAGCCTCCCGATGGCGTCTTTTGCTACAACGATCCGATGGCCATCGCCGCAATCGATGTGGCCCTGCAGGCAGGCATGCGGATTCCCAGGGACATCGCCTTCATCGGATGCGACAACCTGCACTACGGCGGCAGCCTGAAGGCGCCGCTGTCCAGCATGGACCACCACAGCAGTGAGATTGGCGTGCGTGCCGCAAAGATGCTGCTGCGCCTGTTGAAGGACAGGACCGCCAAGGCCAACCGGCGCGTGGTGTTGCAGCCGTCGCTGGTCATCCGCGAGTCCTCCCTGCGCCGGGGCCGGGCCTCCGGAAACGGACGCAATCCCCACAATTAGATCGGCTCTGCTGGCCGGTCCGCAGCGCAGGCGGGGCGCTGCCGGACGCTGGCGCGACCGCTATATTATTGAAAAAATGAGTGTAGTTATCGCTAAAGTTATCGTTACTTTTTTACTTGACAGCGCCCCGCCCGTAACGATAGATTCCAAAAATCTATCACGGGGCCCCCCGTGGAACTGGCGCTGGCGGAATCCTCTGCGCTGCCCTTCCACAACATCCAGCTGGAGGTATCACCATGCGGCAGTTGATCTCTCGCCTTGTGCGCGCCACGCGTGTGCGCTTCTTTTCCCTGGGAATGCTGGCTGTTTTCGCCATCGCCCTCCCAGCCGCCCTGCCAGCGCAGACCGCCGGTGAAGGCTCCATCGAGGGCACGGTAACGGACAAGACCGGCGCCGTCATCGCGGATGCAACCATCACCGCGACCAACCTTGCCACCCATGCCATTGCGGTGCGCGCATCGTCCTCGGCGGGCCTGTATGTCATCGCGCCGCTGCCCCCGGGAATCTACAGCGTCAAGGTGGAAGCGAAGGGATTCCAGTCCCTGCTGCAGGACAACCTCGACGTGGTGGCCTTGAATGTTCTGGCATTCAACCCCGTATTGTCTGCCGGCATGGCCAACGAGACCATCACCGTCTCCTCGGCCCCCCCGGTGCTGGACACGGACAGTGCCACCCTCGGCGCGGTGATGGAAAACACCGCTTACTCCAGTCTGCCTCTGTTCATCGCTGCAACCCAGGAGCGCGACCCTACCGCGTTTGCGCTGCTGGTGCAGGGGGCGCAGCCGGGCACCGACGGACGCCTGCCCTCGCTCAGCGGCACGCCCGGCCATCAGGCCTCCCTGTATCTGGACGGCGTGCCTTCGGAGACCCTCAATCAGCAGGGCGACAACCGCACCGTTGCCTTGAATGTGGACGTTGACGCCGTCGATCAGTTCCAGGTGGTCACCAGCGTTCCTCCGGCGGAGTATATGGGCGCCGGAGCCGAGAACTACACCATGAAGTCGGGCGGATTGCAGTTCCATGGATCGGTGTCCGACTTTATTCGCAATACGGCACTGGACACATTCACTTTTACTCAGAAGCAGGCCACCATCACCAACGCCAGCGCGCCTTTCGATTGCCCTGCAGCGCAAAGCCCATGCCCCGCCCCCAAGAGCGTTGAGCACACCAACGAGCTTTCCGCCTTCGGCGGCGGATATATTCCTCATACCGGAAAGAAGCTCTTCTTCTTCATCGCCTATGACAAGTTCCATGGACGCAGCGGCACCAGCGTGAACTTCACCACCATTCCCACCGCTTTGGAGGAACAGGGCGACTTCACCGAACTCAATCAAAGCCCGACCGCGCTGCCTGGCGGGGGGCTCACCGGCGTCGCGGGAGATCCATCGCACGGAGGGACAAATCCGGCGTTTCTCTACGATCCGATGACCAACAGTTGCGTGGCCGGCGTCTGCACCCGGCAGCCGTTTCAGGGGATGAAGAATGGTATCCCGACCTTCAACGTGATTCCGGCCGCCGACATCTCGCCCATCTCCAAGCAGTTGGAATCCTACCTGCCAAACTATCCGGGGTCGCCCAATGCTGGACATCTCAACAGCGTCAACACCGCGTTGCTCTCAGGCAATTATGGAAACCAGGGCACCAGCGGCCGAGACAACTACAACTGGGACTGGCGCTGGGACTATGACATCAGCCCCAAGAACCGTGTCTCCACGGTTGGGGCGCTGGGCCACGACCTGTATGCCACCAACTTTTCCAATTTTTATAACGACCCGCCGTATATCACGGGAGACCAGCCGCTCATCGTTCCCAAGCAGTTCGATGTGGAAGATGCGTACACCATCAATTCGCACATGACCAACCAGTTCAAGTATGGCTATACGCGCTTCTATATGCCCATCTTTGCACCCGTCGTCGGTGGTTCATTCACACCCGGCTCATTTGGAATTACCAATCTGCCCGGCGGCCAGGGCGCCCAGGACTTTCCCAACGTGACATTCGGATCATCCAATTTTTCATCGGGCACAAAGATCGCGCCCTCGCAATGGGGCGCCAACATCAGCGGACAGGCGACCCAGGTCACCATTCCCAACAACTATGCCCTGGTGGACAACGTGCAATGGCTGAAGGACAGCCACATCATCACCTTCGGATTCACAAATATGTGGGAGGGGTTGAACAATGCGAACCCCGCGACCCTGACCAATATTCTTCCTCTGTCCTTCAAGCAATCGCCAACCGCCAACTACGTTGCCAACTCATCCAGCATCGACACCAGTGTGACCGGATATGGATTCGCCAGCTTCCTGCTGGGCGCCGCGGACCCCATCAGCAACTACTCCCTGGCCTATGCGCCGACACAATACACGCGCGCCAAATTGTACGCGCCCTATGTTGAGGACAGTTGGAAGGTCAACAAGAAGCTGGTCATCGACGCAGGACTGCGTTGGGACTACATCCCTCCGGTGCACGAGAAAGCCATCCCCCTTCCGGGCGGCAACTTCACCTTCAGCTACATGAATCCGAACATCACCAATCCGGCGACCGGCTTTCCCGGAGCGCTGGAGTTCGCCGGAGGTTATGGCGGCACAACCGGCACCATCAGTTGCGGCTGCACCACGCCGATCCAGACCTACTGGAAGAACTGGGGACCGCGTCTTGGTGTGGTGTATTCCATCGATGACAAGACCGTCATTCGCTCCGGCTTCGGCCTCACCTACTCGCAAGGCGGCGGCACCGGCGGCGGACAGTTGAGCGGCGGCGTGGGCGGGGCCAACAGCTCCGGTCAGATTCTCGGCTCCAGCACAACCGCCAATTCCCCAAGCGATGTTACAAGCGGGGTGGGCGCCGGCCCCTCCTTCTGGCTGAGCAGTAACAGTGCGTACCTGGGAGCCAACGCCAATACCTCGCTCTTTGGCCCGGGCTTTGTCTACCCCGGCCCACCCACCCCCGGCGCTGCAACCCAGAACCTGGATGCCGGCAATTACCTGAACTCCTCCGGCGCGGTCGTGACTCCGGCGGCCATGGGATACGTCGATCCGGTCCAGTCCGGCCGCGCGCCGGAGTACACCTTCTACAATCTTGGGTTTGAGCGCACCATCACCAAGGACATGACTCTGGGCATCGCTTATGTCGGATCGGAAAGCCACCACACCTTTATCAAGGGCGCCCAGTCTCCGCGTGGCTACTGGAACAACCAGCTCAATCCCGTCTACCTGCTCGCCTTCGGCCCATTGGCCGGCACCAACTCCTCTGGAAAGGCAAATGCAATTCCGCTCCTGCTTGCTCCCGCGACCTCGGCCAACGTGGCCATTGCGAATGCCAAGATTGCCGGCGCTATCAATCCTATTTCCGCGGCCAACTTCATCGCAGCAGCCAACGCGTTTCCTGCCACCTCTTCGCTCACCATCGGCCAGTTGCTCACGGCGTTTCCGCAGTACAGTTCGATTCAGGACAGCTGGGGCGGACCGAATACGGAAAACTACTCGTATAACGCCTTGCAGATTGTGCTCAGCCAGCGTCTCTCCAACGGCCTCACCTTCAACGTGAACTACACCTACCAGAAGGACCTTGGCGACGACGGCGCCTTCCGTAGCGGATTTGACATCCCCGCAGGCGCGGTGGACGGCAGCACCCAGGCCTACAAGGCAGATCGCATCGATCGCTCGCTGACCCAACTCGATCTGCCGCAGAACCTGGTTGCCTACGGCGTCTACAAGCTGCCCTTCGGCACGGCAGGGCACTATGGTTCCAACTATCTGCTGACGCGTCAGGTCCTCGGCGGCTGGCAACTGTCGGGCGTCTATACCTACGGTTCCGGCACACCAGTCAACGTAACCTGGAGCGGCGGATGCGCCAATGCCCCTGTCTCGTCGACCACCTCCGGCGCCATCGCAAACAACTGCCTTCCGTCCTACACCCCTGGATTCAGTGGCTCCGCGCGCCAGAATGGAAGCTACGGCACTGGCCCGAATGGCGTAGTGCTTACCAACAAAACGATCCAGTATCTCAATCCGGCGGCATTCCAGGCGCCGGCGGATCTTTCAACCGTCGCCGGATTCCACCAATACCTGATCGGCAATGTGGCACGCGCCGCACCCTACGGCCTGCGCAATCCGGGCAATCAGAACCTGAATGCATCGCTGCGCCGCACCTTCCCTCTGCATACCGAGAAAGCTGTGTTCGTATTCCAGGCGGACTGCCAGAATGTCTGGAACAAGCAGACCTGGGGCGGACCCAACGCGGGCTGGTCGGTGGGTTCCACTACCTTCGGCGAAGTCGGAACTCCCAGTGCCATCCGTGTCTTTCAGTTTGCCGGCCGGATCAACTTCTAACCGGCATGCGTTCGCCTCACCCAGATGCTGTTGGCTGTTCGATCCAACAGCATCTGGGTCTTTTTTTGTTGGCTTGCCCGGTCCGGAATCAGAACCGCAGCTCGGGCGGGTTGGCGAGCAGGCGCGCACACGTCCGCGCAACTGACTGGTTTTACAGGTCTAAGGGACTGGTGGCGGTGGTTGGAATCGAACCAACGACCTCGGCGTTATGAGTGCCACGCTCTAACCATCTGAGCTACACCGCCAAGTGTAAAAAGGGCTGCAATAGGGCAGGAATCGCGCCCGAGTACCATTAACAGGACTCCAAAGCACAACTTAGCTATGATACTGGAAACGGCTATGCGCGTGAAGCCGCCGGCGTTCCTGTCCGGTCGCTTGGCCCATGATGCATCGCTGGGTAGACTCGCCACATCACCCCATGAACACTCCCCTCCGCACGCTCGGCGTCATTCCCGCTCACCTCGACTCCACCCGCCTGCCGCGCAAGGTGTTGCGCGAGGTCGCAGGCCGTCCTCTCCTCGCTTGGGTTGTCGAAGCCGCGCGCGCCTGCCCGCAGCTCGATCGGGTGCTGGTCGCCGCGGACTCGGACGAGGTCGTCGACCTCTGCCACAGCCTCGTCGTCCCCGTCCAGCTCACCTCGCCATCGCTCGCCAGCGGCACCGACCGCGTCCACGCCGTCGCCCAACTGGTTGATGCCGACATCTACGTCAACATCCAGGGCGACGAGCCGCTGCTGCGCCCGGAACACATCGCCGCGCTGCTGCGCCCCTTCGTGCAGCCGCACGTTGACATCACCACATTAAAGGTCCTCTGCACGCCGGAGAATATCGCCAACCCCAACGCCGTCAAGGTGGTCACCGACGCCGACGGCCGCGCGCTCTACTTCTCCCGCGCCGCCATCCCCTTCCACCGCGACGCCGCCGACCCCGAGCTGCAATACTGGAAGCACATCGGCATCTACGCCTACCGCAAGCGCGCGCTCAACCTCTTCCCCACGCTGCCCGCCAGCTCCTTGGAACGCGCTGAGCGCCTGGAGCAGCTCCGCTTCCTGGAAAACGGCCTGCGCGTCTACGTCGAGCCCGTCGAGCACGACACCATCGGCGTCGACACGGAAGCCGACCTGCGCCTGGTCGAGGCCCGCCTCCGCGCCCTGCTCAGCCAGAGCCAGTCCACGCTTTGATAGGGCGGGGCTTTTGTTCCTCGCACATGCTTTACGTTTTGATAGGGCGGGACTTTAGTCCCGCCCGTTGCACCGCAAAATCCATAGGGCTTTAGCCCCTGAGGGAATGTCGCGTTCCTGTTCAGACCTTCCCTAGCGATGCGCTTCCATGATCTCCACCAGAACTGCGCGCGAGGGACGCACGCGATCCTCGGACAGCGTGGCCAGCGGCTCGTCCACCAGGTTCAGCAGCGTGGTGAAGTCCGTCTGCTGCGTATCGACGTAGAAGACGCCGGTGAGCACCTCGCCCTTGGCGTGCGACTCCATCAGCATCTTCAGCGCCAGCGCCTTGTCGGTGGGCGCGTAATCTTGGTGCAGCTTGCGCAGGCGCAGGTGCGATCCGTCGTGCAGTTCGACGTCCACGGTGGTGTCGTGGTCGTAGTCCACGGCGATGTCTTCGAAGTGGGGGACGAAGCCGACTTCGCCGGCGGCCTCGTCGTGCTCCTGCATGTACTTGTAGCTCTTGGTCGAGCCCTCGTGGTCGTTGAAGGTGACGCAGGGCGAGATGATGTCCAGCAGCGCGAGGCCCCTGTGCGCAATCGCCGCTTTTAACATTGCCGCGAGCTGCTTCTTGTCGCCCGAAAACGAGCGCCCGACAAACGTTGCGCCGATCTGGATGCCCAGCGCGCAGATGTCGATGGCGGCCAGATCGTTGACCACGCCGTTCTTCAGCTTCGCGCCCAGGTCGGCCGTGGCCGAGAACTGGCCCTTGGTCAGCCCGTAGACGCCGTTGTCCTCCACAATGTAGATCATCGGCACGTTGCGGCGCAGCATGTGGATGAACTGCCCCATGCCGATCGATGCCGTGTCGCCGTCCCCGCTCAACCCGATCGAGCGCATGGTCTTGTTGCCCAGCAGCGCGCCGGTGGCCACCGCGGGCATGCGTCCATGCACGCCATTGAAGCTGAACGAGCGCGACATGAAGTAGGCCGGAGCCTTGGACGAGCAGCCGATACCGCTCATCTTCATCACCCGCTCCGGCTGGATCCCCATCTCGAAGAAGGCCTCGGTGATGCGCTCGCTGACGGCGTTGTGTCCGCAGCCGGCGCACAGCGTGCTCTTGCCGCCGCGGTAGTCCAGAATCTGCAGGCCGATGCGGTTGGTCTTGGCGGGCTTGGGCGCGGCTGGCGCGGTTGTTTCCGGGGTAGTCAGTGCTGGCGTGGTCGACATTGGGCTAGCGTGCTCCTTCTGCGGCGGCGATGGCGGTGGTGACGCTGCGCGCGTCGATGGGAAGTCCGTTGAAGTGCAGCACCGGGTGCAGCTTGACGGCGTCCGCGGGATCGAGATTGGTCTTCAGCAGGTTCAGCATCTGGGCGTCGCGGTTCTGCTCCACCACATAGATGCGTTCATGGCTGGCCACGAACTCCGCGACCTCCTGCGTGAACGGGAAGGCGCGAACGCGCAGGTAGTCGGTCGCCAGCCCGGACTCGCGCTCAAGCTGGTCGCGGCTCTCCACCACCGCCCAGTGGCTGGTGCCGAATGCGATGATTCCCACCGGTTCGCGGCCTGTGCCTTGGAGGACAGGTTTGGGCACCATCGTCTTCGCCGTCTCGAACTTGCGCGCCAGGCGAAGCATGTTGTTCGCGTAGTCCTCGGGACGCTCGGAGTAGAGCGCCTTCTCATTGTGGCCGGAGCCGCGCGTGAAGTATGCCGCCGCGGGATGGTCCGTCCCAGGCAGGGTGCGGTAGCCGATGCCGTCGCCATCGACGTCCTTGTAGCGCGCGAAGCCGCCCAACTCTTCCAGCTGCTTGGCGTTGAGCACCTTGCCGCGGTTGATCGGCTTCTCCGGATACTCAAAGGGCTCCGACATCCAGTAGTTCATGCCCAGGTCGAGGTCGCTGAGGACGAAGACCGGGGTCTGCAACTGCTCGGCCAGATCGAAGGCCTCGATGCTCAGCTCGAAGCACTCCTTCACCGACGCGGGCAGCAGCATGACGTGCTTTGTGTCGCCGTGCGAGAGGCCCGCGACGAAGCTCAGGTCGGCCTGCGAGGTGCGCGTGGGCAGGCCCGTGGAGGGGCCGGTGCGCTGCACGTCCAGGATGACGCCGGGAATCTCGACGTAGTATCCCAGGCCGGCAAACTCCGCCATCAGCGAGATGCCCGGGCCGGAGGTTGCCGTCATGGCGCGCGCGCCCGCCCATCCCGCGCCCAGCACCATGCCGATGGCGGCCAGCTCGTCTTCCGCCTGCACGATGGCGAAGGTCGCCTTGCCGTCCTTCTCCACGCGGTACTGCTTCATGTAGTCGATCAGGTCTTCGACCGTCGAAGTGGACGGCGTGATGGGGTACCAGGCCACCACGGTGACCCCGGCAAACATGGCGCCCAGCGCGGCCGAGGAGTTGCCGTCGATCAGGATCTTGCCTTCATTGGCGTTCATCCGCTCGATGAGGTAGGGGTCCTGCTTGGTCAGCGTGGCCGCGGCATACTCGTAGCCGGCGCGCACCGCGTTCAGGTTCAGCTCCGCCGCCTTCACCTTCCGGGAAAACATCTTGCGGACCACACTCTCCAGCAACTCCATGTCGATGGAGAGAAGCTGCGCCGCCACGCCCACGTACACCATGTTCCGCACCAGCTTGCGCAGCTTCGGTTCGGCGCCGGTGGCGGCGGCCAGCCGGTCGCAGGGCACGGAGTAGAAGGTCACATCCGAGCGCAGCTCATCCAGCTTCAGCGGCTCGTCGAAGATCACCACCGCGCCGGGGGCGAGCGAGAGAACGTCCTCCTGCGCGCGCTCCGGGTTCATGGAGATCAGAATGTCGGTGTCGTTCTTGCGCGCGACCCAGCCGTCCTTGCTAACCCGGATGGTGAACCAGGTGGGAAGCCCCGCGATGTTGGAGGGGAAGAGGCTCTTGCCCGTGACAGGCACGCCCATGTGAAAGATGCTGCGCAGCAGAACGGCATTGGCCGATTGCGACCCGGAGCCGTTGACGGTTGCAACCTGGATGGAGAAATCGTTGACGATCTGCTTTACGCCGCTCGCATGGTCCGCTGTCGGCTGGCCCTGTACCTCAAGGTCGCTGGGTATCATTTAAGAATGCATCCCTCTCAATAGTCTGTAGAGTCAGTTGGTGCTTTTTGTCATAGACAAAAAGACCGCCGCGCTCTCATCCAGTAACGCTTCCAGTCCCGCGTTCTTGTTACGGTCGCAGGCCACTCCTCTGGCGGAGTCACCATGCCGTTCCCCACTCTCGATTGTATTCCAGCCAGGCCCCCGGAAGATATGCAGGGGAATGCAATCAGCTTCATGCCGACCCTGTACAATTCGTGTGGCTGCATGAGGAACAAATAGAGCGGGGTAGAGATATGCCGGAATCGATTGACTTTCCGCAGGGACGTCTGGAACCAAGGGGACCGCGCAGTCCGCGGCTGCGGCGCAAATTGATTGTCTTTCTCGTCGTCATCGCCGCAGTCGTCTTCGCGGCCAAGACCGCGCTCTCCTACTGGGTGGACCTGCTCTGGTTCCGCTCGCTGGGCTACGCGAACGTCTTCTGGACCACGTGGCGGATCGAGTGGGGCGTCTTCGCGCTCTTCTCCATCGCAACCTTCGTCCTCCTCTACGGCGCATTTCTGGCTCTCAAGCGGGCCAGCCAGGCCAGCCTGCCCAGCGCTCGCCAGGTCCTCCTCGGCGGGCAGCCGGTGAATCTTTCCATCGAGCCGGTGTTGCGCATCGTCGGCATCGTCGGCTCGCTCGTGGCAGCACTCTTGTCCGGCACAGCGATGATGCAGGAGTGGCCCACCCTGGCGCTCTTCTGCTACACGCCGCATGCATCCGGCAGCTTCGCCGATCCCATCTTCGGTCGTCCCCTCAACTTCTTCCTCTTCACCCTGCCCGCGTGGCAGCTCATCCTGGGCTGGCTGCTTACGATCTCCGTCATCGTGTGTGTCGTCGCCGTGGTGTTGATCGCCATCGCCGGCGGCTTCAGCGCGCTCGGCAAGTACACAGTCAGCCACGCCACGGCGCCCTGGCGCGGGCTCTCCATCACGGTTGCGTTCCTGCTTCTGGTGGTCGCCATGAATGTCTTCGTCAGCCGCTTCCAGAGCCTGCTGGACCATCACACCATCTTCGAGGGCGTCAACTACACGGACGCGCATGTGACCATCGCCGGGCTGCTGATCGTCAGCCTGGCCCTTGTCTTCGGAGCGGGCATCGCGCTGGTCAATGCAGCGCGCGGTACGCGAGCGAAATTGCTTGTCGCTTCCGTCATTCCGGCCGCGGCCTGCTATCTCGCCATGAGTGTGGTGGGCTGGTACGTCGGCAACTTTATCGTCAAGCCGAACGAGCTGGTGCGCGAGACGCCGTACATGGTCAACAACATCAAGTTCACCCAGCAGGCATACGGGCTGGATCAGTTCACCCAGCGCGAGTTTCCCGCCGAGACCACGGTCGATGCTGCCGACCCCGCCAACAATCAGACCACTCTGCAAAATATCCGCCTGTGGGACTGGCACGCCTTGCAGGACACCCTGCGCCAGGAGCAGGAGATCCGCACCTACTACGACTTCCCCGACGTCGACATCGATCGCTACAACCTCGACGGAACCATGCGCGAGGTGATGCTGGCGGCGCGCGAGCTGAACGTCGAGAAGCTGCCCGAGAGCAGCCGCAACTGGATCAACGAGAAGCTGGTCTACACCCACGGCTACGGCGTCACCATGAATTCCGTGAATGGCTTCACGTCGGAGGGGTTGCCCACCCTGATGCTGAGGGACATGCCCGTCCAGAGCACGGTGAAGGGATTGAACGTGACCCGGCCGGAGATTTATTTTGGCGAGCTGAACGACAACAACGACACCGATGTCTACGTCAAGACGCGCCAGAAGGAGTTCGACTTCCCGCAAGGCGAGACCAACAGCGTCACCTCCTATCAGGGAACTGGCGGCATCGTTCTGGGCGGATTTCTGCGCCGCGTTCTACTCGCCTTCGAGCGCGACGATCTGGACAAGCTGCCCTTCAGCGACGACGTCAATCCGCAGAGCCGCCTGCTGATGCGGCGCGACATTCGCGACCGCGTTGCCACCCTGGCGCCCTTCCTCACCTTCGATCAGGACCCCTACATCGTGGTCGGCGACGACGGCCGGCTCTCCTGGATCATGGACGCCTTCACCACATCCGACAGCTACCCTTACTCCAAACATTACGATCTGGACGATAACTCCATCAACTACATGCGCAACAGCGTCAAGGTGGTGATCGACGCCTACAACGGGACGACGACATTCTACGTCTTCGACACCGTCGACCCGGTGCTCGCGGCCTACCGGCGCATCTTCCCCAGCCTCTTCAAGGACGCCTCGCTGATGCCCACCGACCTGCGCAAGCACGTGCGCTATCCCGAAAAATTATTCAAGCTGCAGGCCCAGGTCTATGGCCTCTACCACATGACGGACCCGGCGGTCTTCTTCAACCGCGAGGACCTGTGGACGGTGGCCACCGAGTCCACCGGCCAGGGCAGCGATGCGGAGCAGGCCGCGCAGCCAATGCAGCCCAACTTCGTCCTGATGAAGCTGCCCGGAGAGACGGGCGAGGAGTTCGTGGAGATTCTCCCCTTCACGCCGGCCAACCGCAACAACCTCATCGGATGGATCGCAGGCCGCTGCGACCCCGCGCACTACGGCACGTCGGTGGTCTACGACTTTCCCAAGACCAAGCTGGTGGACGGGCCGCAGCAGATCGAGTCGCGCATCGACCAGAACGCGCAGCTCTCCGGCCAGTTGACCCTGTGGAACCAGCAGGGCTCGCATGTCGTGCGTGGAAGCCTGCTCGTCATCCCGTCGGGAAAGGCGCTGCTCTACGCCGAGCCGATCTACCTGCAGGCGCAGCAGAGTCCCATGCCGGAGCTGCGCCTGGTCGTCCTCGCGCTGCAGGACAAGCTGGCCTACGGGCCGACCTTCGAAGCGGCGCTGGCCTCGCTCTTCGGTGGAGAGGCCTCGTCGCTGAGCGCCAGCGAAGTCGCGCCAGCCGCGCCGCAGGCTGGCACACAAGCTGCCTCTGCAACGAAGGCAGCTCCGCAAGCGGCAACCGATCTCAACGGGTTGATCGATGCGGCGGGAAAGGACATGGCGGAGTATCAGCGCCTCACCGCGGAGGGCAAGCTGGGCGAGGCCGGGCAGAAGCTCGATCAAGTGAAGCGCGACATCGAGGCGTTGAACGCGCACAAAAAATAAGCTCGGCAAACCTGTCGTTCCGCCATCGGCTCTTTGTAATCTTTTTGTATCCGCATTGCGCATCCGTCTGCGCGGCGGGAAAATCGTAGTTGAGCGTGTCACCACGATCCAGCTACGCCGCCGTCTTGCTTCCCCCGCAGACGACTCCCCGGTTCATCGCGATTGCCCGCCCCGTAACTCTCGGAGGCAAACCATGAACGCGCTTCTCATCTATCCCCGCTTTCCCGACACCTACTGGAGCTTCAAGCACGCGCTCTCGTTTCTGGGCAAGCGCGCGGCCCAGCCTCCGCTGGGACTGATGACCGTCGCGGCGCTTCTGCCCGACGGCTGGAAGAAGCGGCTGGTCGATACCAACGTCGAGCGGCTCACCGATAAGGACCTCGCGTGGGCCGACGTTGCCCTGCTCAGTGGGATGCATGTGCAGCACGATCACCTGGCCTCCATCGCCGAACGCTGCCGTGCGCGCGGCCTGCGCACCGTGATCGGCGGGCCGATTACCAGCAGCATCTCCGCCACGGAGCTGCGCGCGGACCACGTAGTCATCGGCGAGGCGGAGGAGTTGATCGCAACCCTGGCGCGCGATCTGGAGGCGGGCCAGGCCAAACCGGTCTACCAGGCAACCCAGCGCCCCGCCATGTGGTCCAGTCCGCTGCCCGATCTCAGCCTCATTAAGATGGGCCGCTACAACACCATGACCGTGCAGTACTCGCGCGGATGTCCGTTCAACTGCGAGTTCTGCGACATCATCGAGATCTACGGCCGTCACCCGCGCACCAAGGCGGTGGAGCAGGTGCTCTCCGAGCTGGACCAGTTGCAGCAGGCGGGCTGGCGCGATTCCGTCTTCGTGGTGGACGATAACTTCATCGGCAACAAGCGGCGCGCCAAGGAACTGCTCTCCGCGATGGTTGAGTGGGGACGCGCGCATGGCCGCCCCTTCCGTTTCATCACCGAGGCCTCGCTCAACCTGGCCGACGATCCCGAGCTGATGCAGCTGATGAAGGACGCGGGCTTCAGCTCCGTCTTCCTCGGCATCGAGACCCCCGACGAAACCAGCCTCATCGCCAACCACAAGATGCAGAACACCCGGCGCGACCTGCTGGAGAGCGTGCAGATCATCCAGCAGTACGGCATCGAGGTGATGGGCGGATTCATCCTCGGCTTCGACACCGACCGCGAGGACGTCTTCGACCGCATGGTCGAGTTCATTCAGAAGAGCGCGATTCCCGTCGCCATGGTCGGCCTGTTGCAGGCCATGCCCGGCACGCAGCTCTTCCGCCGCCTGCGCAGCGAAGGCCGTATCCTCGATGGAGGCGATGGCGACAACACCGATTGCACCCTGAACTTCATTCCGCGCATGGACTCCGCGCGCCTGGTGGAGGGTTATCGCTCCGTGATGCGCCGCATCTACTCGCACGAGGCCTACTACGAGCGGGTGCGCCTGTTGCTCAGCCGATGCCGTCCCACCAGCACCGGCCGCTTCACCTTCGCCAACCTGCGCGCGTTTTTCTCTTCCATCGTGCGCCAGGGAATGCTGAGCAGCGGTCGGCTCAGCTACTGGCGGTTCGTGCTATCCACCGCCCTGCACACTCCGCGCTCCTTCGGCGTGGCCATGACGCTGGCCGTCAAGGGCTACCACTTCCAGATCATGACCCAGCGCTTGCTGGAGCAGGAATAAACGGCCGCAAATTCCCTCTGGTGTATACTGATTTCATGATTTCCCGCACCACCACCGTTGAGGCAATGGCCATGTGCAGCTGCATGTGTCGCCAAACCGTGGGTGTGTGTGGAAACAGTCTGATGCGCTAGTCGCAGACGAGATCGGCTTCCAAACGGCTCACGGTCCTCAGGGGACGGTGGGCCGTTTTCATTGTTCCTGGGATTGTTCTTCCAACAATCAACGTAAAATAACCAACGAACAAAGGAGCAGGAAATGTCAGAGCAGACCGCAGCACCCAAGCAGCATCTTGCCACGCTCGCAGTTCACGCCGGTCAGGTGGTGGACCCCGCAACCAACGCGCGCGCCGTGCCCATCTACCAGACCACCTCATACGTATTCAACGATTCGGACCACGCCGCGCGCCTCTTCGGCCTCAAGGAGTTCGGCAACATCTACACCCGCATCATGAACCCCACCACCGACGTCTTTGAGAAGCGCATCGCCGCCCTCGAAGGCGGGGCCGCTGGCTTGGCAACCGCATCCGGCCAGGCGGCCGAGGCGCTCACCATCCAGACCATTGCCAGCGCCGGCGACGAGATCGTCTCCACCACATCGCTCTATGGCGGCACCTACAATCTCTTCCACTACACGCTGCCCAAGCAGGGGATCAAGGTGCGCTTTGTGGATGCGGACGACTTCGCCGGCCTGCGCGCCGCCATCAATCCAAAAACCCGCGCTCTCTACACCGAGACCCTCGGCAATCCCAAGCTCGACGTCGCCGACATCGAGAAGCTGGCCGCCATCGCGCACGAGAATGGTGTCCCGCTGATCATCGACAACACCTCGGCCTCGCCTGCTCTGGTGCGGCCCATCGAGTGGGGCGCCGACATCGTCATCAACTCCGCTACCAAGTTCATCGGCGGCCACGGCACCACCCTCGGCGGCATCATCGTCGATGCGGGCAAATTCGACTGGAAGGCCTCCGGCCGCTTCAAGGACTTCGTCGAGCCCGATCCCTCCTATCACGGCCTCTCCTACACCGAAGCATTCGGCCCGCTCGCCTTCATCCTCAAGGCCCGCGTGCAGGGACTGCGCGATACCGGAGCGGCGCTCTCGCCCTTCAGCGCCTTCCTCCTGCTGCAGGGTGTGGAGACGCTGCATCTGCGCATGGAGCGCCACTCGCAGAACGCGCTCGCCGTGGCCACCCATCTGGAGTCGCACCCCGGCGTCGAGTGGGTCAACTATCCCGGCCTCAAGTCCAGCAAGTACTTCGCGCGCGCCCAGAAGTACCTG
>Ga0116114_1000529_pt1 | contig 24171 bp, 19 predicted proteins | sample June2015DPH_10_5_FD_89823 | JGI IMG/M metagenome (GOLD analysis project Ga0116114, IMG submission 89823) | Peatland microbial communities from SPRUCE experiment site at the Marcell Experimental Forest, Minnesota, USA - June2015DPH_10_40 | ecosystem: Environmental > Terrestrial > Soil > Wetlands... | reverse complement strand
GCGCCGGTGTCAGCAAATCCGAGATCGCCCGCCGCCTTCAGACTAGCCGCACCTCGGTGCGCCGCATCCTGGCGAGTGATTCCACCCAGAAATAGGCCCCCTGTGGTTCGCGTAGCGCTCACGGAATTGCGCAGACGCTCGGCGAAATTGATAGGAAGATCGTTGTAGCGCTCGACGGAGATATTGTAGGTTTGCTCGGCAGTTTCCGTATTCACCAGCGGGGCGTCGGCGGTTATAGTGACGGACTCGGATGTCGATCCCAGCGCGAGGACAACATCGACGCGCACGGTCTCGGACACCAAAACCCTCACGCCCTGTTGAATGAACTTGGTGAAGCCAGCCGCTTCAACACTCAAGTTGTATATACCCGGCGGCAATTGCGCCACGGTATAGTTTCCCGTTTCAGTGGTAACGACCCGATATTGCGCTGGACTAGTGGTATCGTTCACGACAATACTCGCACCGGGGACAACGGCGCCGACCGGGTCCGTGACGGTGCCATTGATTGATCCGCGGTCGCCTTGGGCAAGCACGGCCGCTGCCAAGACCAAAACACAAATTCCTATCTGAAAGCACCTCATCTGATCTCCTTGTTTTTGGCTGTTGGGCCTCTCTCCCAACAGGCTCCCTGGTTGATGCGCGCCGATCATTTCCTGGCGCATTAAGAGTATGTGCGCAAACGGCCTGCGCAGGCTGAAAACCGGTCGCTCTCACCCGAGCTCCGGTACCCCGTCACTTGTTTGTCTGCCGTCGGCCGGTCAGGTAGCTATGCCTGGAAGGCCACCAAAACATATCGCGGACAAATAGGCTAAAGCGCGCGGATGGCGACCGTCAAGTAGAATCTTGTTTGCTTTGCGTTAACATCACGTTAACTGCTCGGAGGAGCCGCGGCGCATACAGCGGAACCGGAAGGCACCCAGCAACGAATTCAGGACAATTTCGGACGTTAACGGACAACCGGCGGGGCGTCTTGCACGGATGAAATCGTCTCCTAATGGCGCTATAATCCGACCGAGATGAGCGGTTCGCCCAACTTGGCCCCGGAAGTAAGAGCCCAAGCTTTGGAAGAGGTTCTCGAGAGCGAGGCCTTCCTGCGGTCGGACCAACTGCGGAATTTCCTCAGGTTCATCTGCGAAATGGAGATTGCAGGAAGAGCCGCGGAGATCAGCGAATACTCGATTGCCGCGAAAGCACTCGGACGTGGAACCGATTTCGTGGCATCTGAAGACACAATCGTTCGTAATCGGGCCCATGCGTTGCGGCAACGGCTGGCGAGTTTCTACGCCACTGAGGGTTCTGGCTCGGCGGTTCGAATCGAGTTGGCGAAAGGCTCCTATGTTCCCCGCTTCGTTTCGATTCCCGAGGAGGCGCGACATTCGCAAAAGCGAGCGGAGCGGGAGCGGATTTCTTGGATACGGATCGGGCTAGTGGCAGCCGCCGTAGTGCTTGGTGTAGTGTTTTCCGTCATGCTGGTCGCCAGGCTCAGCCAGAGCGGGATGGACCCAACGCTGCGTGAGGCTTGGGGACCTCTGGTCGCACCAGGCGGGGACGCCATGGTGGTGCTGGGAATCCCGCCGCATCTTCTCATCCGCGTCTATCCCAGCGGAGCGCACCCATCGAACGAAGCTCTCGACCTGAGCGTTCCCGCCCCTGCCGCGGAATTCCACGACGGACGGTCACCGCGGCGCGAAGGCGAGGAATTGCACATGCACGCCTCGTCTTCGCTCAGATTTGGCGAGGTGATGGCAGCTCTGACGGTTGCAAAGACTCTGGATTCCATGCGGGCCGGCTATCAAGTCGTGCCCGACAGGGCCATCCAGCTTTCCATCCTGCGGAGCCGCAACGCGATACTGATCGGCGATCCCACCCTTACTCCAGTCATCGCGGAAGAACTTCAACTTACGGCCTTTTCGATTCAATACGACGCATCGGTCGGGGACTTTGTGATAAAGGAGCGGGCGGTGAAAGCTGGTCAGCCGCTCATGGTTGCCCCGAACGCCCCGGGCCGCAGCAAGCTTCGGCAAGTCCCAGGTTTGCTGACTGTGCTGCCGAGCGATGGCACCCCGGGTGGGAACAAGAAGATGGTGATATTCGCATGTGCGAACTCGGTCGGTTGTCAGGGCGCGGCGGAGTTCTTCAGTTCGCCCCAGAGCATGCGCGAACTGCGCGCGCGGTTCGCCAAGGAGGGAATCAACGGCTTTCCGCGCGCGTACCAGGTAGTGGTCCAATGCCGGAGCGACAACGTTGCACTGCTGTCTTTCACCTATGAAGCGCACCGAGTTCTGGACCGCTCGGTTGTTCGCTAGAAGGCCGCTGTGAATGCGCCGTGCGGCACCCTACCGCCAGGAAACGCAATTGTCGCACCACTTGCCCTGGTCGTTATAAGCATAGTGGCAACTGAGATAGTCGCTGATTTGAACGGAACAGGATTAAACTGAGAGAAGTCTTGGAGACGGTCACCTGTGCCTTCTAAGCGGCAGGCCGGCAGTTCGAATCTGCTCGTGCCTACCAGAGGAGAATGTCTTTATTGGTCTCGCGTGTCTCTCAGAAAGCGATGAAGACGACGCCCCACCACTGGGCCGACAGGACACTCCTTGCCGCAGCCCTAGTTTTCTGCTGCACTCTTTTGGCGTACTGGCCAGCCCTGGAAGGCGGTCTTCTCTGGGACGACGCTGCACACGTCACCCGGCCGGAGTTGCGCTCCCTTCACGGGCTCTGGCGCATATGGTTTGAACTGGGCGCCACCCAGCAATACTATCCAGTGCTGCACAGCGCCTTCTGGATCGAGTACAAGCTGTGGGGGGATGCGATGTTGGGCTACCACCTCGCGAACCTGTCGCTGCACGCTGCAGCGGCTTGTCTGGTATTGCTGATCATGCGCCGCCTGCGGCTGCCGGGGGCTTGGCTGGCAGCCTTGATCTTCGCCCTCCACCCGGTTTGCGTCGAGTCCGTGGCGTGGATCACCGAACAGAAGAACACGCTGTCGACGGTTTTCTACTTGAGCGCGGCGCTGCTCTACCTCGACTTCGATGAGACTCGGCGCAGATCGCAGTACTTCCTGGCTCTGGCGCTATTTGTCCTGGCGCTGCTGAGCAAGACCGTAACGTGCACGCTGCCAGCCGTTCTGCTGGTCGTTTTCTGGTGGCGGCGGGGCCGGCTTAGCTGGAAGCGTGACGTGTTGCCTTTGCTGCCGTGGTTCGCACTCGGCACGGCGGGAGGGCTGTTCACTGCCTGGATGGAACGGAATTACCTCGGAGCGGAAGGTCCCGATTTCACGCTGACGCTGGTGGAGCGGTTCCTGGTCGCGGGCCGGGCCGTTTGGTTCTACCTGGGCAAGCTGGTGTGGCCGGCGGATCTCATGTTCGTGTATCCGCGGTGGCGGGTGGATTTGGGAGATTGGTGGCAGTATCTGTTCCCGCTGGGGGCGCTGGCGGCCCTGACGGGGTTGGGTCTGCTGGCCCGGAGGCGAAGAGGGCCGCTGGCCGGAGCCCTGATCTTCGTTGGGACGCTGTTTCCAGCGCTCGGGTTCTTCAACGTATATCCCTTCGTCTATACCTACGTCGCCGACCACTTTCAATACACTGCCAGCCTGGGAATCATCGTCCCCGCAGTGTCCAAGTTGGCGTCGGCGGTGAGACCCGGGACGCGGCGGCTGGCGGTTGCGGCAGCGTGTCTTGCGCTGGCGGCGCTCGGCGCGCTCACTTGGCAGCAGTGCGGCATGTACCGGGACTTCGAGACGCTCTTCCGGGAGACGCTGAAGCGTAATCCCACCTGCTGGATGGCGCACAACAACCTAGGAGTGTTCATCGGCCAGACTCCGGGCCGGACGGAAGAGGCAATCCAGCATTACCGGGAGGTTGTGCGATTGAAGCCAGACTATGCCATGGCGCACTATAACTTAGGTCTGGCGCTGTCGCAGGCGCCGGATCGCTTGCCCGAGGCCATCGAGGAGTATAGGTCGGCGCTGCGAATCGGCCCGGACTCCGCCGAGGCGCACAACAATCTGGGATTGGCTCTGTCGAGGATCCCGGGCCGGCTGCCCGAGGCCATCGAAGAGTACCGAGCGGCGTTGCGCATTGACCCGGACTCCGCCGAGGCGCACAACAACCTGGGAATCGCCCTGTCGAATACGCCGGGCCGGGTTTCGGAGGCGATCCCTCACTTCCAGGCCGCTCTGCGGATCAAGCCGGATTCAGCCGAGATCCACAACAACCTGGGTGGCGCGCTATCCCTCGTGCCGGGCCGTTTGCAGGAGGCCATCGAAGAATACAGAACGGCGCTGAGCATCCAGTCCGACTATCCAGACGCCCGCTACAACCTGGGACTGGCGCTGTCGAGGGTCCCGGAGGCTACACGGCGGTAGGATGGTCGCGCCACACTGTTGAATACCTTCTCCACAAATTCGATTCCGGTCTCGCCGGGTGAACTCCCGAGTAACCGTAGGAGCGCAATATCCTCGTCTACTTCGACCTTCATCGTTTCTACAGAGATTCCGTCAGGTTGGCTGTTGTCATCCCAGATGTATGAAGAGAGCGGATCCGATCCCGAGCTGAGTGATGCGAAAGCCACTGTCAAACGTTACCTGGAAATGACTGCGCGCTCGGTGCAGCAAGTTCGACCGTGGGAGCGCCTAGCTGCGCTCTGCGAGCGGACTGACGATTATTGTGGCTGGGTCGACGCGCAAGCCTCGCTTTGTGAACTCCCTGGTGTGGGCCTCCAGAGAATGAGCAATGCTGCGATCCAGGTGCTGACGGGCGTTCGCAAACAGCGCTATCAAATGCAAGGGCTTGAGGTGAAGCGAAAAGTCAAACAGGCCATTCGGCGGATCATCGCTATGATGGCCAAGAATAGCGACGAATGCAGCCCTTCTGATTTCAGTCGCTTGGCTTGGATGAGCCTCAACATATTGCCCTGGAAAGTCCTCTTCCGAAGCAGGAACAGGAGTTTTCCACCCAGCGCCTCAGGCTCAAGTGCGAGGAGAACTTCGACGTTCGGAATCGTTTGCGCAAGTTCGTACATAGCGCCTCCAATGCGTACGATAACAGCAAATATACCGGCCAAATCTGTTTGACCCTCGGCTTTCAGCGTAAGCGCCCTATAATCAAACAGTTTGGCCGGTATATTTCGTGTACACTGGTCCAATCTGTGCACGCGCCCCGAAGCTCCGGATTCCACGTAAGTTAATTCTGCGCGGGCATCAAGATTGGCCAGTGTACGGCAAATATTGGTATGTATGGTCCGCCGCAGGATTGCAAGCGAAATCCGAGGCTGACATTTGGGTCTGCGCCAATGTATTCGGCCTTTGGTGGAGTCAACGGCTCCTGGCCATGATGGAATCCGCCCGCTCTCTTCCCTATAAGCTCCTGATCGATTGCCGCCACTACGTTTGGGAGCACGGCATCGACAGCCCTGTCATCAACGGCTGGAAGTGGCCCCTGTAGCTGCCTACGCAGGGTGCTGCTCGCCCAGGATGCAGCGCACCGTATCGCGCGCAATCAATAGTTCTTCATCCGTCGGAATCACCCAGCCCTGTAACCTGGAATCGCCCGTGCTGATTTGCCCTTCCCGCCCGATGGTCTGCGCGTTTTGATCCGGTTCGAGCGTCAGCCCCGCCCACTCGAGGCCTTGGCAAATGCGCGCGCGAATCTCCGGCGCGCTCTCCCCGATTCCGCCTGTGAATATCACCGCGTCCGCTCCGCCCATGCCCGCCAGCAGCGCTCCAATGTACTTCCGTGCCCGGTAACAGAAAATCTCGATCGCCAGGCGTATGCGCCGGTCGTCGTGCTCCCGCAGTTCCTGCAGCAGTACTTTCATATCGTTCGTCACCCCGGAGATCCCCAGCAAGCCAGATTGCGTGTTGAGCAGCGCCTCCACTTCGGTTGACGACAGCCCTTCCTTAGTCGCAATCAGGCCTAGGACCGCCGGGTCCAGATCGCCCGACCGCGTCCCCATCACCAGGCCTTCCAGCGGCGTCATACCCATCGACGTGTCCACCGGCCGTCCGCCCCGGATCGCTGTTGCGGAACAACCGTTGCCCAGGTGTAGCGTTACCACGTTCGTTTGTTCCTTCGTCAGTTGCCGAAGAATCCGATAGCGGTGCGCCACATACCGGTTCGATGTCCCGTGGAACCCGTAACGCCGGATGCGGTGCCGCGCGTACAAATGATACGGCAATGCATACAAATACGCATAATCGCAAAGCGAAGTGTGAAACGCCGTATCGAACACCGCCACCTGCGGCATGCCGCGGCCGAATATCTCGCGCACTGCCAGGATGCCTTTCACGTTGTTCGGATTGTGCAGCGGCGCCAGGTCGATGCAGTCTTCAATCCCCTTCAACACCTCATCGGTGACGATCGCCGACTCCCGAAACATCTCGCCGCCATGCACTACCCGGTGTCCCACCGCGTGCACATCGGTCAAGCCGCGGATTTCCGCCACCCCTGACTTCTCCGAAGCCAACCATCGCAGCACATTATCAAGCGCTGCCGATATGTTGCGAACCGGCGCAGTCACTTTTTGTCGCGGGCCGTTCCGCGTCTCAACCGTGATGATGGCCTCACCGCCAATCCGTTCTACGTAGCCCCGGCACAATAGCTCATCGGCGTCCCGCCGGATGCGTTCGAGGTCAGTCGCAATCACCTGGAATTTCAAACTGGAACTACCCGCATTGAGCACAAGAACATTCATAGGTTCTCCCTTCATTCTCACAAATCTTGCCCAACCACGGTCTTTCTCCGCGAGATCCCCTCCTCCGTGCCGCCTGGCCGGAGATGCCGCTGGTGCAGCGGAGGACTAGATTTGCGGCGGTCGCGGATTTGAGCGATCGAATCCTGGCCGCAGGGCAGCACCAGGGCAGCACGTCAGCCATCCGTACGGCCCTAAACGCCCTGGTGGCGAACTGAACTGGACTGAAAACGTACCTACTTAGACCCAACTGAACCGAACTGAATCCGTCCAAAACGGGTTCGATTCCCGTTAGCGCTACCATGTTTTCATAGAGTTACAGGCAGCAGGGCAGCACGGGGCAGCACGCGCAAGGCGCCAGAAAAAAGACTCCGCCCCGTTGCGCCCCATCCTTGGCAGCGTTGACAGCCATATTCTTCCCCGCCCTTCGCCGCAAACGAACGGACCAACTGGACGCTCGACCATGCCGATCTGTTCTGTGGTCACATTCTGCCCCGAAGCCGGTCGATTTCACGGCGATCGCGTTTCGATGGCTTGCCTTCCCGCAACGCTTCGAAATGCGGCATCGCTTTGCGCTCTTCTGCCAACTTCAGCCGCAACTCCCGGCTTGCCTCTGTCTCACGGTAAAGCGTCTGCGCAACCGCCGCCGGGCCGCGCATCTCGCGAAGAACCAAGACCTCCACCTGAAAGTCGCCTCCGTCGTTCTTCACCTGCAACAGGTCGCCGACCCGAACCTCGCGCGCAGGTTTGGCTGTTTGTCCGTTGGACTCGATCCTGCCGAGTTCACATGCCCGCGCAGCGAGCGAGCGCGTCTTGAAGAATCGGGCGGCCCAGAGCCACTTGTCCATTCTCACGCGGGGCATCATCCCATTCTTGTACTATGACGGAATCTCCAGTGGGCTATTAGTGCCGACACTTCTTGCCGAACTACAGCGTTCCGGTGAGGGCCAAACCGGCCAGACGGATCTGATCTTCGCCGGTCAGGGAAGTTATGCCGGACACTGGCCGGCTTCTCGGGGAGTAATCCGCAGCTTACTGCGAATCCCCGGTATGGCCCTCAGATTTGATGGAGTCCCGATCACCGGTGCGCTTTTGTGCGACCTGCGGGGCTTGCACGACTGGCGCGAAGAGATCATGATCGTCCTCAAACCGCTTCACCTGTTTCTTGCGGCAAGCTCCGGGATGTTCAAGCCTTGATTCGGCAATCGGAACCGGACCGCCCAGGGGATTAGCGCTGCTGCGCCGGCGCCGTAGGCTTCCGCTTCTCGGATGGCATCGAAGTCGCGCACCTCAACCGTGCCGCCCCGCAGAGTGACCTTGGCCGGCTTGTGGTTAAGGAAATTGTGCGTGATGTCTTCCATGAGCGTGACTTTATTGCGCCCTTTCTGATGGCGGGGATTGAGAATACACAAGCGGCTTCCAAGTGGTAACGGGAGTGGCAATACGCCACCTGACCAGCAGCGCGATGCTGGGCCACACAAGTGCAGCCGTTCCTCTTCAGGAAGCAATACTAACTTCTGTCTCACCATCCATCGCGCGAAGCCCGACCTTTGGAGCAAGCTGCCATGGGTCCAACAGCGCTTCCTGCGATACGCCGGCCAACTGGCGAAGGGTCCGCTTGCTAAACGGTTGCAGCATTGCCTCGCTTATCCCTTTCTCTTCTCCCGCCGATGTTCTTCGCGAATGAGTCGTACGCGGCTCGGAACATTTTTGCGAGCGCGAGCGCGGTTCGCTTGTCAAGGTTCTTGTCCGCCCGCAGGTGCAACTCCACGACGTCGGGGGTTGTGTGATTCCTGTGCAAGAGAATCACCCGGAGACCGGAGGTGAAGGATGGAAATCGACGTTACGAACATCGAGGTAATGGTTGAAGGCGAAGGCCTTTTGGATATCGAAGCCATTCGGCTTCAGGAAGGTAACACGGGACGCGAAATTGTCGCCGCAGTCGCCGTGAAGGCTGGATTTCCGGTCGCAGAAGGCCTCCTCTTCCTAGAGGACGTCGAAGAGCCGATCGACTTGGCTATCGTCGCCCGGTATCGTACGACTTTCCGGTTCTGATTTTCGGGGTAGCCGCGGTCGAGCCGAACGGCGCTTCGAGCGAATATTGCTTCCGCTTCGAACTGACCGACTTTCCCGGAATCGCACCGGAAGCGAAGATATGGGACTGCGCGGGAAACGCCGTGCTGCCCCAGGGGGGCGGCCACCACCAGGCCGCCCGGCTTATCCCGGAAGACCCGGTTCACGCGCGCGATGGCCTGCATCAGTCCGTGGCCCCGCATGGGCTTGTCCAGGTACATCGTGTGCAGGCACGGCGCGTCGAAGCCGGTGAGCCACATGTCGCGGACAATCACGATCCTGAACGGGTCGTCCGCCAGCTTGAACCGCTTGGCCAGCTTGTCCCGGCGCGGCTTGTTCCGTATGTGGTCCTGCCAACCGTCCGGGTCCGAGGCGGAGCCGGTCATGATGACCTTGAGCGTGCCCTTGTCGTCCGCTTCGCTGTGCCACTCGGGCCGCAGTTTCACGATGGCGTCATACAGTTCCACGCAAATGCGGCGGCTCATGCAGACCACCATCGCCTTCCCGTCCATGGCTTCCAGGCGCGTCTCGAAGTGCTCCACCAGATCCCGCGCGATCAGGTTGATGCGTTTCTCCGCGCCCACCACGGCTTCGAGCGCCGCCCACTTCGACTTGAGCTTTTCCTTGCGCTCCTCCTCTTCGGTTTCCGTAACTTCCTCGAACTCTGTATCGAGAAGCGGCTTTTCCTTCGGGTCCAGTTCCAACTGCGCCAGCCGGCTTTCGTGATAGATCGGAACGGTGGCTCCGTCCTCCACGGCGCGCTGGATATCGTAGATGCTGATGTAATCGCCGAACACGGCGCGCGTGTTCTTATCGGTCAGCTCGATGGGCGTGCCGGTGCAGCCGATGAACGAGGCGTTCGGCAGCGCGTCCCGCATCTGGCGCGCGAAGCCGTCGATGAAATCGTATTGGCTGCGGTGGGCCTCGTCGGCGATCACCACGATATTCCGGCGCTCCGAGAGCAGCGGGTAGCGGTCGCCCCTCTCGTCGGGCAGAAATTTCTGAATGGTGGTGAAGACCACCCCGCCCGACGAAACCGCCAGCAGCTTGCGCAGATCGGCCCTGGTTTCCGCTTGAACCGGGTCCTGCCGGATGGCGTCGCTGCACCGGGCGAAGGTATCGTAAAGCTGGCCGAGCCTGGCCCGTGGGCCCCAATGCCGGCACGATGCCGGCCGCCCCAACCGCCTGCCCCAGCAGACTGCGCCGGCTCAGGGAATCCGTCATTCCGTTCTCGCCTCCACCGGATGGCGCGGGGCATTTCCGCTCCCGCCGCGGTTCCGGCTTATGCCTTGGTAGTGACCGTGACGCTGCTCGATTTCAGCCCGGGCGAGCTCGCAGTCAGTTGAATCCGCCCCGCCTTGGCCGTCGATTGCACTATGGCCAGACACAACCCACGGAACGCCTTCCTGCGGTTGCCCTTGAAATACTCATGACTCTCGGGATTCCCGCTGTCCACCCCGATGATTTTTCCCTCGCCCTGCATCTCGAAGGTGACCTCATTGTCCGCGGTCGGCACTACCCGACCTTGCGCGTCGAGTATCTTAACTGTGAAATGAGCGACGTCCCGGCGGTCGGCCGCTATGGCGTCCCGGTCCACGGAAAGTTCAACGGCAGCCGGCTCTCCCGTGGTCGAGACCTCGACCTCGAGGACCACCTTCCCGTCCTTGACGCCCACGGCTTTCAGCGTGCCCGGTTCATATGGCACCGTCCATGCCAGGTGCAGATCCGACGTGGTGCGCGGGGCGGTGCTCCGGCCCTCGCGCTGAGGCGGCCAATACCCCATGCGCGGGAACCAATAGCCCTGTACCCCGTAGGACTCGCCGTTCACAAACAGCTCTACGGTGTCGCAGTTCGTGTAGCACAGTACCGGTATGACTTTTCCTTCCCTGCCCTTCCAGTTCCAGTGAGGGAACAGGTGGAGCATCGGCTTATCCGTCCACTGGCTCTGGCAGAAGAAGTAGCCATCCTTTGGGAAGCCGCAGGAATCCAGCACTCCCGAGGGCGTCGTAGGCCACCCGGACTCCCTCACGTAGTCATAACCCGACCACAGGTGGTCGCCGGTCGCGTAGTCGTAGGTCCTCGTGAACTTCGTCAACAGCTCGATCTCAGTCCCTCGATGGTTGGGCCTAAGCGGTTGGGGAAGGACCGCGCTACCCTTGCTCACGACGGGGAGCGGCGGGACAAGCTCGGAATAGTCGCCCCTGACGCCGCCCATGACCTCGTTCTCCGTGCCGATGAACCTTCTCTGCGGGAACGCATGGCGGTCGTCGCTGTAGGCCGATTCCGCCCGCTTGGCCCGGCGGTCCGAATAGTTGTAGCCAGCCACGTCCAGCACCGCCAGGAACTCCGGCGGCGTACCGACTTCACGTCCACCCAGATTGGCGGCGATCCTGTCGCAACCCATGGTGACTGGCCGGGTAGGGTCTTCCCGGTGAAAGAACTCGACCAGCCTCTTGACCATTTCTACGCCGTGGATGGAGGCCTGCTCGCCGATCTCATTGCCCGCACTCCACAGCAGCACGGAAGGGTGGTTCCGATCGCGCCGGACAAAGCTGACTGCGTCCCGCTCCGACCATTCGTCGAAGTATGGGCCGTACCCGCCCGCGGTCTTGTCTTGCTTCCACTCGTCGAAGATCTCATTCATTACCAGGAAGCCCAATCTGTCGCACAGGTCCAGGAATGCCGGATCGTAAGGATTGTGAGAGGTCCGAATGGAGTTGCATCCCGCTGCCTTCAAGATCTCGAGGCGCCGTTCCCAAACCCGCTCCGGCACGGCCGTTCCCACCGAACCGCAGTCGTGATGCAGGCACATGCCGTTTATCTTCACCTGCTTGCCGTTCAGCAGGAATCCCTTGTCTACGTCGAACTCAACCCGTCGAATCCCAATCGCCGTGTCGTACGAGTCGGTCACCCGGCCCTGATCCGTCACCGAGGTGCGCACCTTATAAAGATAGGGATTCTCAAGCGACCACAAGTTCGGCTTGGTTACCCGTATCTGCTGCACAAACTCGAATTCTCCGCCGGCTGCGATGCTCTTGCTCTCGCTCGCCTGCGCGGCCTGAGTCGGGTTTCCGTCCCGGTCGAGTATGGTGGCGGTTACCACGCACTCGGCAGCGCTCTTGCCTTCATTCTGAACCCTGGCCTTGATTTGGACGGTGGCGGCATCCGCATCGACCTGCGGTGTCGTGATGAACGTGCCCCAGTAGGCGCCGTGCACCGGGTTCGTAACCAGCAGCCAGGTATGCCGGTAAATTCCGGACCCCGTGTACCAGCGTGAGTTGGGCCGGTGGGAGTTGTCCGCTTTGACCGCAATCGCGTTGTCCGCCCCGTACTTCAGGTGGGGAGTCAGATCGTAACAAAAACTGCTGTAACCGTACGGCCGCTTGCCGAGGTACTGACCGTTGATCCACACTTCGCTGAGCTGATACACGCCCTCGAACTCGATGGACACCTTCTTGTCTCTGTAAGATTCGGGAACGTTGAAGTGCTTCCGGTACCAGCCGATGCCCATGGGCAAAGACCAGACGTTCGCCCCAGCCGCCTGGGTGAAGGGCTCCTGGATGCTCCAGTCATAAGGCAGGTCCACGTCTCTCCACTTGGCGTCCGCGAAATTCGGCGCCTGCGCGCCGGAGGCATCCCCCCGGAAGAACTTCCAGCCGAAGTCGAAAGAATCCCGGACGCGGCCGCCCATGCCGCCCGCCGGCGGCGTTTGCGCGTTGGCCTGGCCCGTGGACCCCAATGCCGACAGCACGCCGGCCGCCCCGGCAGCCTGCCCCAGCAAACCGCGCCGGCTCGGGAAACCCGTCAATCCATTCTCCTTCTTCATAATCGCCTCCACGGGGTAGCGCGGGGGATTTCCGCCCCCGCCGCCGTTCCGGCTTATGCCTTGGTAGTGATAGCAACGCTGCTTGACTTGAGCCCGGGTGAAGTCGCGGTCAGTTGAATCCGGCCCGCCATGGCCGTCGATTGCATGATCGCCAGGCACAACCCATTGAACGCTTTCCTGCTCTTGCCCTTGAATTCCTCATTGCTCGCGAGATTGCCGTTGTCGAGCCCTATGATTTTGCCCTCGCCTTGAATCTCAAAGTCGACCTTATTGTCCGCAGTCGGCACTACCCTGCCCTGCGCGTCGAGTATCTTAACCGTGAAGTGAGCGACGTCGCGGCGGTCGGCCGCTATGGTGTCCCTGTCCACGGAGAGTTCGATAGCAGCCGGTTCTCCGGTGGTCGAGACCTCGGTCTCCAGGACCACCTTCCCGCCCTTCCGGCCCACGGCTCTCAGCGTGCCCGGTTGATAGGGCACCGTCCATGTCAAGTGCAGGTCCGACGTGGTGCGTGGCGCGCTGGCCCGGCCCCCGGGCTGCTCGGGCCAATACCCCACGCGTGGGAACCAGTAGCCCTGCTCACCGAAAGACTTGCCGTTCACAAACAGCTCCACGCTGTCGCAGTTGGTGTAGCAGAGCACCGGTATGACGTCGCCTTCCTTGCCCTTCCAGTTCCAGTGAGGGAACACGTGGATCATCGGCTTGTCGGTCCACTGGCTTTGATAAAAATAGTAGCCGTCCTTGGGGAAACCGCAAGTATCGATCACCCCGGCGCCCGAGCCCTTCGAAGGCCACTGGGCCTCGCCCAAGTGGTCGATACCCGTCCACATGTGGTCGCCGGTCACGTACTCGTAGGTCCTCCGGAACCGCCACAGCATCTCGGCCGAAGTACCTCGATCGTTGCGCCTGCGCGGGGCAGGCCCGCCACTCGTCGGGACCAGGCCGGAGTAGTCACCCCTGACGCCGCCGATGGACGAGTTCTCCGTGCCGATGAACTTTCTCTTGGGAAAGTCGTGCCGGTCGTCGCTGCAGTATGTTTCCGCCCGCTTGGCCCGGCGGTCGAAATAGTTGTAGCCAGCCACGTCCAATAGCGCCAGGAACTCTGGCGGCGTACCGACTTCACGTCCGGTCAAATTGGCGCCGATCCGGTCGCAACCCATGGTGGTGAAATGGGTAGTGTCCTCCTTGTGAATGATGTCGGCCAGCCTCTTGAGCACCTCCACGCCGTTAACGGCGGCTTGTTCGCCAATCTCGTTGCCGAGACTCCACAGCAAGACTGAAGGGTGGTTCCGGTCGCGGCGGACGAAGGCCGTCAGGTCCCGCTCCGACCATTCATCGAAGTAGTTGCCGTATCCGTTGGCAGTCTTGTTTTGCTTCCACTCGTCAAACATCTCGTTCATTACGAGGAAGCCCACTTTGTCACACAGGTCGAGGAACTCCGGCGCGTAGGGATTGTGAGAGGTCCGAATGGAGGTGAAACCCGCCGCCTTCATGATCTCCAGCCGCCGTTCCCAAACCCGTTCCGGCACCGCCGCTCCCACCGAACCGCCGTCGTGATGCAGGCAGAAACCGTTCAGTCTCACGTGCTTGCCATTCAGCAGGAATCCCCGGTCCAAGTCGAACTCGACCTTTCGAATCCCAAAAGTCGTGTCGTAGGAGTCGCCGCCGCCACGACCCTCTCCCATCACCGAAGTACGCACCTGGTAAAGATAGGGACTCTCAAGGGACCATAAGTTCGGCTGGTCCACGCGGATCTGCTGTACGAACTCGGCTTCTCCATTGGCCGCGATGTTCTTGACCTCGGTGACTTGCGCACCCTCGGCCACGTTCCCGTCGCGGTCCATGATGGTGTTGGTCAGCCGGCACTCGACGGGGCTGCTGCCTTCATTCTGAACCCTGACCTTGATTTCAACCATGGCAAAATCCATCTCCACCTTGGGCGTAGTGACGAACGTGCCCCACTCGGCGACATGCAACTGGCCCATCACCAACAGCCAGGTGTGCCGGTAAATCCCGGAACCCGAGTACCAGCGGCAGTTTGGTTGCTTGGAGTTGTCCGCCTTGACCGCAATCGCGTTCTCGCCGCCATACTTCAGGTGCGGACTGAGATCGTAGGAAAAACCGATGTACCCGTTCGGCCGCTTGCCCAGGTACTGGCCGTTGATCCACACCTCGCTGAGCTGATACACGCCATCGAACTGGATGAGTACTTTTCTGCCACTGTAAGATTCGGGGATGTTGAAGTGTTTCCGGTACCAGCCGATACCCGTGGGTAAGTAACCGCCTTGCCCCTTTGCCGGCGCATTCTCGTCGAACGGCCCCTCGATGCTGAAGTCATGAGGCAAGTCCACGTCCTGCCAGCTCCCGTCCGCGAAATTCGGTTGCTGCGCGCCTGGAGCGTCCCCCTTGAAGAACTTCCAGCCGAAGTCGAAGGTACTCTTGCGGCCTCCCCCGCCCAAGCCGCCGCCCCCGCGGCCAGCGCCGCCGCGACCACCGCCCGCCGGCGGCGCTTGTGCGGGGGTTTGCGCGTCGCCCCGGCCCGTGGACCCCAATGCCGATAATACGCCGGCCGCCCCAACAGCCTGCCCTAGCAAACTGCGGCGGCTCAGGGAATCCGCCATTCCGTTCTCGTTTTGCATGTGGTTCTCCAAAGTGTACTCAGCTGTTACCGTTTCAGTGTGTACGGGGATCCTCAGTCATCGCGCATCAGGCGAGCCGGTGTGCCTCGGAAGTAGCGATAGCCACGCTGCTTGATTTGAGCCCCGGCGAAGTCGCGCTCATTTGAATCCGGCCGGCCTTGGCCGTGGATTGCACAATCGCCAGGCACAACCCATTGAACGCCTTCCTGCGATTGCTCTTGTAATCTTCATGACTCGCCAGATATCCGTTGTCCACCCCTATGATTTTGCCCTCGCCCTGAATCTCGAAGGTGACCTCGTTGTCCGCGGTCGGCACGACCCGACCCTGCGCGTCGAGTATCTGAACCGTGAAATGAGCGGCGTCCCGGCGGTCCGCCGCTATGGCGTCCCGGTCCACGGAGAGGTCAATCGCAGCCGGTTCTCCCGTGGTCGAAACCTCGACTTCAACGACCACCTTTCCGTCCTTGGTGCCCACGGCTTTCAATGTGCCCGGTCGATACGGCACAGTCCAGGTCAGGTGCAGATCCGATGTGGTGCGTGGAACGTTTTGCCGGGCAACGGGTCCCCCGCGCCCTATGCGCGGGAACCAATACCCCTGCGCCCCAAAGGACTCGCCATTCACAAACAACTCTACGGCGTCGCAATTCGTGTAGCAGAGTACCGGTATGACTCTTCCTTCGTGGCCCTTCCAGTTCCAGTGAGGGAGCAAGTGGATCATCGGCTTATCGGTCCACTGGCTCTGACAGAAAAAGTAACCGTCCTTGGGGAAGCCGCAGGTATCGATTACCCCAGCGCCCGAGCCCTTCGCTGGCCACGAGGCTTCGCCCAGATGGTCGATACCGGTCCACATGTGGTCGCCGGACACGTATTCGTAGATTCTCCTGAACCTCCACAACTGCTCGAAATCGGTTCCTCGATTGTTGCTCCTGCTCACGGTGACCCCAAAGCTCGCTGGAAGAAGCTCGGAATAGTCGCCCCGGACGCCGCCCATGGACCCGTTCTCCGTGCCGATGAACAATCTCTTTGGGTACGCGTGCCGGTCGTCGCTGTAATATGTTTCCGCCCGCTTGGCCCGGCGGTCTGAGTAGTTGTAGCCAACCACGTCCAGGACCGCCAGGAACTCTGCCGGCGTACCGACTTCACGCCCGCCCAAATTGGCGGCGATCCGGTCGCAACCCATGGTGACGGGCCGGGCCGGGTCCTCCCTGTGAAAGATCCCGACCAGCCTCTTGACCATCTCTACGCCGTTAACGGCGACTTGCTCGCCGATCTCGTTGCCGGCACTCCACAGCAAGACTGAAGGGTGGTTCCGGTCGCGCCGGACGAAGTCCGTTACGTCCCGCTCCGACCATTCGTCGAAGTATTGGCCGTATCCGTTGGCAGTCTTGTTCTGCTTCCACTCGTCAAAGACCTCATTCATCACCATGAAGCCCACTTTGTCGCACATGTCCAGGAATTCCGGCGCGTAAGGATTATGAGAGGTCCGAATGGAGTTGAAACCCGCTGCCTTCATGATCTCCAGTCGCCGCTCCCAAACCCGTGCCGGCACCGCCGCTCCCACCGAACCGCCATCGTGATGCAGGCAGAAGCCGTTCAGTCGCACGTGCCTGCCGTTCAGCAGGAATCCCCGGTCCGCGTCGAACTCGACTTTTCGAATTCCAAAAGGCGTGTCGTACGAGTCGGAGCCTCCACCCATCACCGACGTGCGCAGCGAATAAAGATAGGGATTCTCAAGCGACCACAAGTTCGGCTGGTCCACGCTTATTTGCTGCACGAACTCGTATTCTCCGTTCGCGGGAATGGTCTTGGCCTCGCTCGGCTGTGCGCCCTGCACGCCCTCGGCCGGGTTCCCATTCCGATCGTTTATGGTGCTGGTGAGCCTGCACTCGACCGGGCTCTTGCTTTCATTCTGAACCCTGGTCTTCACTTGTACGATGGCGGAATCCATGTTTACCGTGGGCGTGGTGATGAACGTGCCACCCTCGGCGACATGCACCAGGCCCGTAACCAGCAGCCACGTGTGCCGATAAATCCCCGATCCCGAGTACCAGCGGCAGTTGGGTTGATGGGAGTTGTCCGCCTTGACCGCAATCACGTTGTCGCCGCCATACTTCAGGTGCGGACTGAGATCGTAAGAAAAACCGATGTAGCCGTTCGGCCGCTTGCCCAGGTACTGACCGTTGATCCATACCTCACTGAGCTGATAGACGCCCTCGAACTCGATGGATACCTTTCGGCCACTGTAAGATTCGGGAACGTTGAAGTGTTTCCGGTACCAGCCGATACCCGTGGGTAGATAGCCGCCTTGCCCCTTTGCCGGGGCATTCTGGTCGACGGGCCCTTCGATGCTGAAGTCATGCGGCAGGTCCACGTCCTGCCAGTTCGCGTCCGCGAAAGCCGGCTGTTGCGCGCTTGATGCATCTCCCTTGAAGAATTTCCAGCCAAAGTCGAAGGATTCCCTGACGCGGCCGCCCATGCCACCGGGGCCGCGTCCGCCGCCCCCGCCAGCGCCCCCGCGCCCATTGCCCGCCGGCGGCACTTGCGCGGGCGCTTGGGCGCTCGCCTGGCCCGCGGATCCCAGTGCCGGCACGATGCCGGCCGCCCCAACCGCCCGCCCCAGCCAACTGCGCCGGCTTAAGGAGTTCTTCGATTCATTCTCATTTTTCATGGTTGTCTCCACTCTGGATCCTCATGGTCCGTCCCGCCATGCACTGAACCAATCTTGCAAAAACGGTCTCTTCCGGAACTGGCTTGGACAAGTCGATCCGCTTGCGGCCGGCGCTGGTGCCCCAATGCCCAAAAGGAGGATCACGCCGTTCACAGCCGGCATGCTGCCGTAACGTCACCGAATCGGCCACGCGCCACGCAATGGCGCGTTCACTGTCGATGCCGCAAGTCCTACTTAGACCCAACTGAACCGAACTGAACTGGCCGAAAGCGGGTTCGATTCTCGTTAAGACCCGCTGCTTGCAGCCCTTCCGATCTCCGCGCGGCGTCAAATGACCGCCCTGTCCAACCTACCGGATCTCCATGATCTCTTTTCCCTTGTTCCTGGCCGCCTGGTCGAGCTTCTCCATGCACCCGTCGGTCATCTTCTGGATCTCGTCGTGCGCCTTCTTGTCTTCATCCTCGGTGATCTTCTTGTCCTTCAGCAGCTTCTTCACCGCTTCGTTGCCGTCCCGCCGGATGTTGCGCACCGAAACGCGATGGTGCTCGGCCACTCCGTGCAGTTTCTTCACCAGTTCCTTGCGGCGCTCCTCGGTGAGCGGCGGAATCGGCAGCCGGATGATCTTTCCGTCGTTGGCTGGATTCAGACCCAGATCGGAAACCCGGATGGCCCTTTCGATGGGCCCGATCTGCGATACGTCCCACGGCTGGATGGTGATCAGGGAAGGCTCGGGAACGTGCAGGTTCGCCACTTGGTTCAGCGGGGTGGGCGTCCCGTAGTAATCCACCCGGATATGATCCAGAATCCCCAGTGAGGCTCGCCCGGTCCGAATGGAAGCCATCTCGTGCTGCAAATCCGAGACGGCCTTTTCCATCCGCGCTTTCAGGTTGCCCTCGACTTCTTTCACGGAGTTGAATACTGGACTGCCGGGTGCTGGTTGTTGTTCGGTCTTCATGACGCAGTGTCTCCGAAAAGCGGCTAGTGAATTACCGTGCCGATGGGCTCGCCCATCGACATACGCATTATATTGCCTGAAGTGTTCAGATTGAAAACGATAATCGGCAGCTTGTTGTCGCGGCACATGGCGATCGAGGTGGCATCCATCACGCCCAGCCCCCGCGAAAGCACTTCGAGATAGGAGATTTCCCCGTACCTCACCGCCTCGGGGAACTTGAGCGGGTCCTGGTCGTACACGCCGTCCACCCGGGTGGCCTTGGCGATCACCTCGGCCTTGATTTCGAGCGCCCGCAGCGTGGCCGCGGTATCCGTGGAGAAGTAAGGATTGGAAGTGCCGGCCGCGAAAATCACGATCCGGCCTTTCTCCAGGTGCCGTATGGCGCGGCGCCGGATGTAAGGTTCGGCCAACTGGCGCATATCGATGGCGGTCATGACGCGCGTCGCAACGCCCATCTGCTCCAGCGCGTCGGAGAGCGCCAGGGAGTTGATGACGGTGGCCAGCATGCCCATCTGGTCCGCCGTCACTCGGTCCATCTTCTGGGCCGCCGCGGCCACTCCGCGGAAAATATTGCCGCCGCCCACCACCACCCCGATCTGAACGCCCGCCGCCGCCACGTCGGAGATCTCGCGCCCCAACTCCTTCACCCGCTCGGCGTCGATGCCAAACGCGGCCCCGCCCGCCAGAGCCTCTCCGCTCAACTTGAGCAGGATGCGCTTGTAGCCGGGCATTTATTGCGAGACCGGGTCGGGTACCGGGTTTTCGCCACCCGCTTCGGCCGCCGCCACGTCGCCCACCTTGAAGCGGACGAACCGCGCGATGCCGATGTTCTCGCCCAGCTTGGCGATCCTGGTCTTCACCAGTTGCCCCACCGTGAGGGTGGCTTCCTTCACGAACGGCTGGTCCAGGAGACAGACCTCCTCGTAGAACTTGGCGATGCGGCCCTCTACGATCTTGTCGAGAATCCTCTCCGGCTTGCCTTCCAGCACGGCCCGCGCGCGCGCGATCTCCTTCTCCTTATCGAGCACGTCCGCCGGAACGTCCTCCTTGCGGATGAAGCGCGGATCGGCCGCCGCGATGTGCATGGCGACATCGTGCACCAGTTCCTTGAAGACATCGGTGCGCGCCACGAAATCGGATTCGCAGTTCACCTCCACCAGTACGCCAAGCTGGCCGCCGTGGTGGATGTAGCTCCCTATGAGACCCTGCCTGGTGGTGCGCGAAGCCTTTTTGCCGGCCGACGCGATGCCCCACTTGCGCAGCAGGACTTCGGCGTCCGCAATATCGCCCTCGGCCGCCACCAGGGCGCGTTTGCACTCCATCATTCCCGCCCCCGTGCGTTCGCGGAGGTCCTTCACTAATGCCGCGGTAATTTCCATTGGTCTTCCTGTGTTTTGTGGCGCACGCACTCATGCGTGCCGCATCCAGATTCGTGTGGATGCTCTTGCTTCTAGTGCCCGCTCTCCGTCACCACCGGCTCGGAGGCCGGTTCAGCAGTCTCCGAAGCGGGTCCCTTGCGCGGTGAGACGGGAACCGCCTCATCTTCCATGCTCAGGCTCTCGGCCATGATCTTCTCGGCGTACTTGGGATCCACGTACTCGGTGTACTCGAGCATGCCTTCTTCCACCGGCGCCTCCTCCTGAACAATCTTGTCGGCCGTGAAGTCCTGCTCGGTGGCCAGCGCGCGGCCTTCAATCACCGCGTCCGCGACCTTGCTCGCAAAGAGGCGGATGGCGCGCAACGCGTCGTCGTTGCCCGGGATCACGTAGTCCACTTCGTCCGGGTCGCAGTTGGTATCGACGATCGCCACCACCGGGATGCCCAGCCGCCGGGCTTCCTTCACCGCAATGCTTTCCTTGTTGGAATCGATCACGAACAGCACGTCCGGCAGCCCCGGCATGTCCTTGATGCCCGACAGGTTCTGATCCAGGTGCTTGCGCTCGCGCTCCAGCCGGATGACTTCTTTCTTGGGCCGGCCGGCATAGCCGCCCTCCACCGTCGCCATGGCTTCCAGTTCCTTCAGGCGCTTGATGGACTTCTGTACGGTCAGCATGTTGGTGAGCAGGCCGCCCAGCCAGCGCTGGTTCACGAAGTACATCTGGCAGCGTTTGGCCTCTTCGGCCACCGCCTCCTGCGCCTGGCGCTTAGTGCCCACGAAGAGCACGTTCTTGCCCTGCGCGGCCATCTCGCCCACGAACCGGGCGGCGTCTTTGAACATCTTCAAGGTCTTCTGAAGGTCGATGATGTAGATTCCGTTGCGTTCGCCGAAGATATACTCTTTCATCTTCGGATTCCAGCGCTTGGTCTGGTGCCCGAAATGAACGCCGGCTTCGAGCAGTTCCTTCATCGTAATTGCGGGCAAACTACCTCCTTCACTTTAGTTGAGAGGGGCGAACCCCTCGGTCCAAGCCTTCCATCGTTGTCCCGCCATCCGCCGCGCGGTCCAAAGCGAGATTTGCGCCGCGGAAAAGGGAAAAGAAGGCTGCTTCACGGGGAACCTTATCGTTTGGAGAACTGGAACCGTTTGCGGGCGCCCTTCTGGCCATACTTCTTCCGCTCGTGCGCGCGCGGGTCGCGGGTCAGAAGGCCGAGCTTCTTCAGCCGGGACCGCAGTTCCGCATTGAACTCCACCAAAGCCCGGGCAATTCCCAGACGGGCCGCGCCCGCCTGGCCGGCGACGCCGCCGCCGTCGGCGAGTATCAAAATGTCGAACTTCTCCATGGTCTCGGTGGCCTGCAAAGGCTGCCGCACCACGGCGCGCGAGCTTTCCGTGGGGAAATAATCTTCGAACGCGCGGTGGTTGACCTTGATCTCGCCCGTGCCGGGCCGTAAGAACACGCGAGCCACCGAACGCTTGCGGCGGCCCGTACCTAAATGTTGATCTATGGTCGCTAGCACTAAACTGGTACCTTCCGTTTCACAACCAGCGCGGCCGGTTTCTGCGCCGCGTGCGGATGACGGTCACCCGCGTAAACCTTCAGTTTCCTGTACATCTGTTTGCCGAGCTTGGTCTTGGGAAGCATGCCCGCGATGGCGTCTTCCACAACGCGGATGGGCCTTTCGGCGCGCACCCGCCTGAAGCTCTTCTCCACCAGTCCGCCCGGATATCCGGTGAAATGGCGATACACTTTCTTGTCTTCTTTCCGGCCGGTGAGCCGGACCTTGGTCGCATTGATGACGATCACGTGATCGCCGGTGTCCAGAAACGGCGTATACGACGGTTTATGCTTGCCCATCAGCAGCATGGCCGCCTTGCTGGCGAGCTTGCCCAAGACCACGTCCTGGGCGTCGATGACATGCCACTGGCGAACAATGCCGCTCTTGGAGGGGAACTCGGTGCTCATTGACACACTTCTCCAACCCTTCGGGTGCAAAACATTTAGCTTACGGGTCCGGAGGGTGGAATGTCAAATGGGGCATGTCGGAGACTCCAACTCTGCCCATTCAATCCGGCATCAATACCGGGATCACCTTGTTTCCATGGCGGCGGTAAAGCCGAAAATCCGAGTCCAGGGTGAAGACCTCTCCAGCCGTTTCGATCTCCGATAGCCGAACCAGACAGGCATCCGCAAGCGACATGGGCCGGTTGCGATAGCGGCGCATCAGCGCCCGCAGATCCGCCTGCTCCTCCTCGACGTCGAGCGCGATGCGAATCACTCCCCGCTCCAGTAATTCAAACAGGGGATCGGCTTCGTGGCCTTCCCGTTTCAGCAGAAACGCCGCCTCCGTAAGAACCGGCTCGCACGTCAGCAGCGGCGGGCGAAAGAATTTCCATTGTTCGCAAACCCAAGCATGGTGCCTCAGCCCGGAGCCGAGAAAGCTAACCAGCAGGCCGGTCTCGAGCAGGCCCGGACCTTGTCTTCACCGGCCGAAACCCTCCATGTATTTCGGATTGTCGGCCAGATCTTTGGGCAGGCCCTTCACCGTCCCGGCAAGGTCGCGCGCCAGGTCGTAACACGAGACTTCGCCGGCCGGCGGTTGCTCGTGCAGACCCTTTTCAAGGCTTTCCCTCACAATCCGGGATTTCGTCACCCGCCTCGTCTTGGCCTCTCTACCAAGCTGAGCGAGGAGATCATCGGGCAACTTCACTGAGATGGTTCGCATGATCCCAGGGTAATACGCGCCGTTCTCCCGCGCAATACCCTGAAAACGCCTTGGCTTCAATATGGGCCGCAGATGAACGCCGATAAACACCGATAGGAATCTGTTTTTGCTTATCCGCGTTTATCGGTGTTCATCCGTGGCCATAATTCTTGCGCCTCTTCACGCGGCTTTGGCCTGGGCATCGTAGAGAACCTTGCCTTCCCTCAGCGCAATCGCCGGTAGGGACATCAGCCAGTCCCGCCGTGCTTCAAAATCCTTGTGCCGGAAAGCGATTGCGTCCACCGAAATTCCAATTCCGCAGAGCTTCTGGTAGACGCCCCAGAATCGGTCCGACGGCTGGTCGTCCGGCGCCACCACCAGAAAATCCAGGTCGCTGTCGGGACGGTCCTCGCCGCGCGCCGTGGAGCCGAACAGGTAGACCTTCTCGGGCTGGTAGAACTCCACCAGCCGGCGCACCACCTCGTTCATGCGCTCCTGCCGCTCCATCGTCTCTATCCCATCCCTGCGGCCGGTTCTTGGCCTGCTCCGAGGACCCGCATTACTCGGGCCAGATCCGGGCGATTTCGACCTGCACGCCAGGGAAATGCTTAGGGGTGAGGACGCCTTCCCGCAGGACTTGCGCGGAGCGGAGATACCCCTCGGCGAGGTATAGAATCTCGACCGTCCGACCTTCCGGCGAGACTACCCAGACTTCGGGCACGCCGATTCTCGCGTAGTCGCCGATTTTTTCTTCGCGCTCGCGGCGGGTGTTGGCGGGGGAGAGAACCTCGACGACCAGTTGGGGGGCGGAATGGATGTATCCGTCCCGCTCGACGACGGTATCCGACTCGAACACGGCGAGGTCTGGCACTCGCGACGTGAGCGGCTGCGTGGAGACAATGAGCCCGAACTGGGAATCGTGAACGAGTACCCTGTCGGGGTCCAACTGGCGTTCCAGCGATAGGCGGATTCGCCTGACAATCGCTGCGTGCTTCCATTTCGGAGGGGGCATGATTCGGATCTCGCCGTTCACCACTTCTTCGGTGGCATCCTGCACCTCGGGCATGCGCAGCCACTCCTCGTAGGTGACGGTCTTCGGATTGGGAAGGCTTGCCATGGCGGTCTCCCGATTACCGATTCTAGCGCGCGGCGGAAAAGCTCGCCTCTATTCTATCCCTGTGGCCGGTTCTTGGCCTGCTCCATGGCGATCTGGTTGATGTGCGACAGCGCCTTGGCTCCGCTG
>Ga0116114_1000520_pt1 | contig 24395 bp, 19 predicted proteins | sample June2015DPH_10_5_FD_89823 | JGI IMG/M metagenome (GOLD analysis project Ga0116114, IMG submission 89823) | Peatland microbial communities from SPRUCE experiment site at the Marcell Experimental Forest, Minnesota, USA - June2015DPH_10_40 | ecosystem: Environmental > Terrestrial > Soil > Wetlands... | reverse complement strand
GCGGCGTTGCTGCGTCAGGGTTTCCCCCATTGCGCAAAATTCCCCACTGCTGCCTCCCGTAGGAGTCTGGACCGTGTTTCAGTTCCAGTGTGTCCGTGCGCCCTCTCAGGCCGGATACCGATCATCGCCTTGGTGGGCCATTACCCCGCCAACTAGCTAATCGGCCGCGAACTCCTCTCCAAGCGCATTGCTGCTTTGACTCGTAAGTGTTATGCGGTATTAGCCAAGATTTCTCTCAGTTATTCCCCACTCGGAGGTAGATGATTCACGTGTTACTCACCCGTGCGCCACTTTACTCATGGATTGCTCCACTTTCTCGTGCGACTTGCATGTGTTAGGCACGCCGCCAGCGTTGATTCTGAGCCAGGATCAAACTCTCGTTTAATCTTGGTTTGTCCGCCATCCACGACAGGGGTCGGGATGGATCGGACGCCCCCAGCTGCTCGAAAGAGCTGGAGGTTTATATCTAGTGAGAATGACTAAACCAAATTCTGCATCATCTCACGACTGGCACGTTCAACTATGTTGTCAAAGATCCGGACTGCATCCGCCTGAGCGGGCAGCTTTGGATCAAGGACGACCCCAACCGAAGTCGGGACGTGTCCTCGAACTTGATGGCGCTGTGTCGATCGTCTAAGGCTTGCTGTTGCCCGAAGGCCAACCCTCGATTTGGTTCTCTTACCTGGCTAAATCCCACATTCTACTCTGGATCGGTGCCGGACTTTTCCGCTCAATGGCGGATTATCGAGGGTCACTCAGTAGCGAGTGACGTTTTGCGCTAACCTTTCAAGGTTATCCAAACCCCGGGCGCATGTCAAGCCGAATCATGATTTTCTGTGGAATTCATGGCCGTTCCAACTCGCCAAACCGGCAATCCATCCGCCCCAATGCAACCGGAGCGCCGGCTTCCATATCTGTTCACACAGCGCAAAGATCAAAAGATCCAGACGCCCGGCACGCGGGCGCGGAGCACTCAGCTCCATCTGTCTCTGTTCAGGCGCAGTTTCTCCTGAACTTCCATTCGTATGCAGTAGCTTGGGTTTGGAATCCGGTCTGCACTGTTTCCAGGCCAGCGACCGGTCAAACACTTGGACTGCGCTTCGTCGTCCCTTAGCAGGCAGATCGCGGTCACTCAACCATCCGGACCGAACCACCCAATCATGCCGAGGTGCGAAGCAGTACTTCTCTTGCCAATTAGAATACAGTACTTCGCCCTTCGGTGCAAGCCGAACCAACAATCTTTCCAGCAACGCACCGCGCCGCCGGGCTTATAGTGGTTCGTGCAACCCGGAGGTCACTTCGCCTTCGCGGTCTGGCGTCCGCCAAATTTCCAGGAGAACAGTCCATGAACCTCCGTCGCATCTGCTCGAACCTCAGCTCTCTTATCGCAGTTGTTCTGTTCTCTTGCTCGACGGCATCCGCCGCTGCGGCGACGAGCGTCGCTTCGCCCGACGGCACTATCGTTCTCACCCTGCACAGCAATGCTCCGCTGGGATACAGCATCACGGTGAACGGCAAGCCGGTGCTGCTGCGCTCGCGGCTCGGCCTGGAGCTGGCCAATGATGTGAGCCTCGGCGGGCGGCCAGTGGTCGAGCGCGTGGCGCGCCGATCAGTCGACACGCACTGGCAAAACGAATTCGGCAAGAATCGCGATGTGCGCGATCACTTCAACGAACTGACGCTGACCCTGCGCGACGGCAACCTCACCTTTGGCGTGGTGGCGCGCGCCTACAACGATGGCGTTGCCTTCCGCATCACGCTGCCGAAGCAGCCCGGCATGGACTCCTTCACCGTGACGCGCGATACCACGGAGTTCACCTTTCCCGGAGACGAGCGGCTATGGGCGGGCTGGAACAACAACGATGGCCCCAACCGGCCGGAGGGCGGATTCATCGGATCGCAGGAGTGGCGATTCGCGCCCGCAAGAATCTCAACCCTGAATCCCGCCTTCAAGTACGGCCTGCCCGTACTGGTGCAGACGCCTGCGGCCTACGTCGCCATCACCGAGTCCGATCTGCTCGATTGGTCGGGGATGTGGCTGGTTCCCAAGGCAGGCGACGTGACCACGCTGCAGATACAACTTGCTCCGCCCATCCCCGCACAGCCGTGGCCGTCGCGCTCTCCGGCGGCGACCAACGGGGCCGCTGTGAATACAGCGGCTGCGCCCATCGGCGCTGTGCAGAAGGGACTGGTCGTCGCCACCACGCCGCACAACTCACCATGGCGGACGTTTATCATTGCGCGCAAGCCCTACCAGTTGGTCGAGAGCGATCTGGTGGAGAACCTGGCCACGCCCAGCCAGCTCGCCGACACCAGGTGGATCAAGCCGGGCATGGCCTCGTGGGGAACATGGTGGTCGGCCACCGGGCAGAACAACCTCGACTCGCTCAAGCAGTACATTCAGCTCGCCGCAGACATGGACTGGCCGTATCAGCTGTCGGAGATTGGCGACAAATCCATCGTGCCCGATCTGGTCTCCTTCGCCAAAGAACGCGGCGTGCGCGTATGGCTCTGGTTCCACTTCAACGACTTCATCGACAGCGCCGTCTACACCCGCGACTTCCCCATGTACGCGAAGTGGGGCATTGCCGGGCTGAAGATCGACTTCATCGATCGCGACGATCAGTGGGCCGTCAAGTGGTACGAAGACGTCGCCCGCACCGCCGCGCAGAACCACCTGCTGATCGACTTTCACGGCGCATTCAAGCCCACCGGCCTGGAGCGCACCTGGCCCAACCAGATCACGCGCGAGGGAATCCAGGGCAACGAGTACAACAAGTGGAGCGCCAAGGAGACGCCCGAGCACAAGGCCACCCTGCCATACACGCGCGGCCTGGCCGGCCCGGCCGACTATACCCCGGGCGGCTTCATCAACCGCCTGCCCTCGCAGTTCAAGATCGGCAACAGCAACACCCAGGCGCAGGGCACGCGCGCCAGCGAGCTGGCAATGTTCCTGCTCATCCAGAGCCCGTTCATCGTCGCCTGCGATTCGCCCAGCCACTACCGTAACGCGGACGGCTCCTATCAGCCCGGCATGGACTTCCTCAAGGGTCTGCCCACAGTATGGGACGAGACGCGCGGCCTGGACGGCGAGGTGGGCCAGTACATCGTCGAGGCGCGGCGCAACGGAACGAAGTGGTATCTCGCCGCAGTCTCCAACAGCCAGGCGCGCCAGTTGTCCGTGCCGCTCGGCTTCCTCGGCAAGGGCGCGTGGAAGGTCACGCTGTGGCAGGACGCGCCCGATAGCGGCGAGAACGCAGAGCATCTGGCGAAGGACGAGAAGACCGTGCGCTCCACCGACATGCTGCATCTGAAGCTGGCCCCCGCGGGTGGAACGGTCGCCATCTTCTCGCCTGCCGCAATACCGTAGCGACGGCAGGCAGCACTCCGCTTCGTTCACCCAAACCCGCCCGCGCGGTACACTAACCCTGCACCCCACGCCGAGAGCGGAGACCCAATCTTGACCGACACACCAGCCACCACCCCCGACGAAAAACTCACCCCCACAACCGAGCCCGAGCAGCAAGAGCACGAGACCCCACTCGAGTCGCTCGCCTCCATCTGCGCCGTGCTCGCTGTCGGCCTCTTTGTGATGACCTTCATCTTCCAGAACTTCGAGATCCCCTCCCCCTCCATGGAGAAGACGTTGCTCATCGGCGACCACGTCCTGGTCGATCGCGTCTCGCTTGCGCCTCCATCGCGCTGGGCGCCCTTCGTCCACTACCGCGAGGTCCGCCGCGGCGACATCATCGTCTTCTTCAAGCCCCATCCCGAGAACCCCGACCTCTACCTGGTCAAGCGCTGCGTCGGCCTTCCCGGTGACCGCATCCATCTGCGCGACGGCGTCCTCTACCTCAACGGAGTTGCGCAGAACGAGCCCTACGCCGCCATGCCCCGCGACGACGGCGATCCCAGTGACGCCTACGTCCCCTACCGCGACGACTTTCCCTCCGACCTCGAAGGCATCGAGCAGGCAGCCAGCCAGAACAATGCATCTCGGTGGGCGCTCGACCTGCCCAACCACATCGTGGACGGCGACCTCATCGTCCCGCCCGGCGCCGTCTTCGCCATGGGCGACAACCGCACCCAGTCGCTCGACGGCCGCTTCTGGGGCTTCGTCCCGCGCGAGAACATCGTCGGCCGCCCCATGTTCATCTACTGGTCCTTCCTCACCCCGTCCGACCAGATCGACAAGACCGCGCTCTCCGACCGCCTGGCCTTCATGGGCCACATCCTCACCCACTTCTTCTCCGAGACGCGCTGGAGCCGCACCTTCCACATCGTCCGTTAGCCTGTTTGTTCCACCACGCATGTAAGGCGTCCCATGCAGTCTTCCGATCCAGCCATCGACCCAACACCCAGCATCTCGTCCCGCCACAGCCGCCGCCTGGTTGCCCTCCTCATCGCCGGCCTGGCGGTCCTGCTCGCGCTGTTTCTGCCTCCCTACATCAACGTCAGCCGCTACCAGCGCCGCGTGGCGCGCAACATCAGCGCCTCGCTTGGCCGTCCCGTCCACTTCGACAAGATCAGCCTCAACATGCTTCCCGTTCCCGGCATCTCGCTGGAGAACTTCGTGGTCGACGAGGACCCCGCCTTCGGCGCCGAGCCAATCCTGCGCGCCAGCCAGGTTCGCGCCAACCTCCGCCTGCGCTCGCTCTGGAGCCGCCACGTCGAGTTCTCGCGCATCGTCCTCACCGATCCCAGCGTCAACCTGGTCCGCACCGGGGACGGCCAGTGGAATCTGCAGGGTCTTATCCTCCAGGCCTCGCGCACCGAGGCAGACGCAGCGCCCACCGCGCAGAGGTTCGCCGGCCCCGCTGCCCGCTTTCCCTACATCGAGGCCTCCGGCGCGCGCCTCAACCTCAAGCTCGACCAGGTCAAAACCCCCTTCTCGCTGACCGACGCCGACTTCGCCCTCTGGCTGCCCCAGCCCCACCAGTGGCGGCTCCGTCTGCAGGCCCATCCCGTGCGCACCGACACCAGCCCCGCCGACACCGGCTCACTCCGCATTGAAGCCACCCTGGGCGCACCCGATACAGGCGCAGCCAACATCCCTGCTGCCTCACTCGACAGCTTCCCCATCGACCTGCACGGCTCCTGGCAGGACGTCCAGCTCGGAGGATTCAGCCGCCTGCTCGCGGCGCGCGACGCCGGCCTGCGCGGAGAGCTTACCCTCAGCGTCAACCTGCTCGGAACCCTCGGCCACAACGCCATCGTTACCGGCATCAGCCTCGCCGACGCCCGCCGCGCCGACTTCGTCCCCCCGCGCCTGCTCTCGGTCGAGGCCGACTGCCACGCCATCGCCCAAAATTCCTTCCACACCTTCTCCAATATCGAGTGCCACTGGCCCCCATCCACCTCCTCCGGCCCCAGCAATCTCATCCTCACCGCCAACTTTCCCGACGTCCGCCAGCCCCGCTCCGCCTCCGCCGCGCTCACCCTTCCCGCCCTCCCCGCCGAAACCTTCCTCGACTGGCTCGGCGTCGCCACTCCACGCCCGCCCACCGGCCTCACTGGCCCCGGAACCCTTGCCGCAAACCTCGCCTGGGGAACGCCGAACGGCGCCCAGCCGGGCGCCAAAACCCCAACTAAACTGAGCCGGATGCACCAGCATCCCACGTCCATCCAGCCCACCCTCTCCGGCGAGCTTGAGTTCTCCAATGAATCCCTGCAACTCCCCGCGCTAGGCCCCAACCCCATTCCGCTGGGCGATCTCCTGCTGCAATCCACCCCGCCGCCCACCGCCCACTCCATGCGCCACCGCGGCGCACAGCCGACGACCGCACAGTCCGTCAGCTTCGACCTCGCTCCCATCTCGCTGCCCCTCGGCGGCAAACAGCCCGCAACCTTGGAAGGCCGCATCGACGCCACCGGCTACACCCTCCACCTCGCCGGCCCCGTCCAGATCGCCCGCCTGCTCGCCCTCGGCGACGCCATCCCCCAGCTCGGCGACGGCCTTCGCCAGCTCCTCGAGCCCGCCCCCGCCGATGCCCGTCCCGTTCAACCCCGGAACTCCTCCGCCGAACCCACCACCGAACCCATCCACCTCGACCTCACCGCAACCCGCGCCTGGGGAGGCCCCCAGGTCTGGCATCAGACCACCCCACCCCCCGCCCATCCCCATAAACGCCTCGCCCCATAGCTCATAGCCGGGGACCCGGCAAAAACTCCCTCCAGGCCAAAATCCGTCACCCACCCTGAAAGCTGTCAAGCCCCTCAGGCCTCCGCCTCCGCAATAACCGCCGCAATATCATTTACTTAGACAGGAAAAATAGTTGGCATAGTAGTTTCCCTCAATCCCGTATAATTGAAGTAGTAGAGATCGAGAAGGAATAGAAGTAGCCGAGATCAACAAGGCCGCATTGCCGCCAGCCAAGGCTGACGGGCTTGCGGCCTTTCGCATTTTACCGACGCAGCATCAACCGCAAAGGAGCCTCAAAATGCAGATTCAAGCCGAAAGCCAGACCCGCACCCTCAAGCCCATCCCCAACCCGCGCGGCACGCAGACCGTTCCCCAGCCCAAACCCACCCTCCCGCGCTCTCCCGACGGCCGCTTCGCCACGGAGTTCCGCCCCCACCCGAAGCAGGTCAAACCAGAAGAGAAGTAGCCCCGCAGACACCTCCTACGGCGCAGGCACATTCGCGCCCTTTGGAACGCGCGGAGCGCGCGGTGGCTGGGCTGGAGCGAGGGTCAGTTTGGGCGGCGCCGGTGGCAGCGGAGGCAGCGGCGGGACCGCGCCCTTGTCGATGGAGATGTCATTGTACGTAGTCGTGATCCGGACCAACGGGCCGCCAACGCCCACTGTTCCGTTGACACTCTTGTGATTCTCGCTGCCCTGGATGGAGAGCGGAAAGTTGGTGTCGATGTTGCCATTCGTACTGTTGGCCTGGACGGAGAAGCCTGCGTGCTCGGGCAGGACCAGCTTGACCGAGCCGTTGCGGTCTTCCAGCGTGATGGCGCCGAGCGGTGGCGCGGCCGTCAGCTCGATGGTCCCATTGCGATCGGTCACAGCCACATCGCCCGCGATTCGGTCGAGGCTGATGTTGCGATTGCTGGTAGTGAGGGCGAAGGGACCGACCGCCTGGTCCACCATCAGGTCCTTGGTGGGATCGCTCTCGACCTCACCGTCCAGCCGGGCGATCTGAAGGTCGGTGCGGCTGGTGTGGAGGTGAATGGCGCCGCGGATGCGCTCGAGGTGTGTGGTGCCGAAGAATTCACCGGAGATGGAGACAGCGCCGGCGATCTCGGAGAGTGTGACATCCTGGGCGTGGCCTTCGAGGTTGATGTCCGATCCCATGCTGTGCGCGGAGATGGAAGAGCCTCCGTTGTTGATGTGCGCCGTGGCTGGCCCAGTGATGGCGGAGAGTTCAATGTCGCCGTGGTTCGCCGTCACCGTAACCGGCGATTTGATCGACGTGACGTGAACATTGCCGTGGTCGGCGTTGACCCTGGTCGCTGTGGCAGCGGGAACCGTGATAGTCAGGTCGGCGATGCCGCCATCGATCGGGCGCACGTTGAGGTTCAGCGTCGTGCCGGTGGTGCTGACCTGCGGTGCGAGATGTTGCGCCTTGGCGTCGTTCTCGGCGTCCGACATGGCGTAGACCTGCTTGTGCTCCGCGATGTGGATGCGTCCGTCGTCGCTGGTGCCGTCGATCGTCACATCGCCGCGCGGGTTGACCACCGCAACGGAGCCTCCTGCCGGGAAGGCGAGGTCCAGCGTCTGGTCGCTCTCGTGCTTGTCGCCGAAGAACTCGTCAAACGTGTCCTGGTCGATGTGGTAACCGGGAAACAAATTGCTGTAGCCGGAGGGATAATCGTGGACACTGCGGGCGACGACGCCGGCGATGACCAGGAAGAACAGCAGCAGAAAGATGCCGAAGCCGACGGAGCGGCGATAGGGCGGGCGCTGGGGATCGCGCATGTGGACCTGATCGAAGGCCCACTCGGCCAGCACAATGACGCCAGTCGCGACCAGCAGCATCGGCCACCAGTGGCCGTACCACTCCCAGAAGCGCTGGTGGTCGAACCGTCCGCTCTCAATCAGCAGGAAGACGAGGCCGATGGAGATCAGCAGCAAGGGGCCGAGGACCGAGCCGCGACGCAGGCCCCGCATCTGGTAGCGAATCTGCTGCCGCTGCGCGCGGACCGCGTCACGCTGCGCGCGCATCTGGGCGCGAAACTGATCGCGCTGATATCGCCTCTGCGCGCGAGGGTCGTAGCCGGGAGGTGGAGGAGGAGGCGGTGGTGGAGGATAGCTCGCCATGATTTACCTTCCTTCCCGATCGTCGTGCAAGCCGTTGCCGGAATCGCTGCCGGAATGGTCCTGCGAAGGTTCGCCGGAGACCGGGTCAGTGCGGGTGACCGGCGGCGCAGCCGGCGCGCTGCCCGGTTGGCCGGGACTGGCTCCGTATGGGTAGGCGCAGGGACCGCCAAACAGGGTGCGCTTGAACAGGAGCACCACGCCCGCGGCAATGAGGAAGAGCGGCCAACTATGGCTCCAGGAGAGGATGCCGAGTACGTCGAGCAGCCAGAGCACGCCGGTCAGGATGACCCAGAAGGAGCAGCGCATGGCGTGCGCGAAGCGCCACTGATAGTACGCGCTGCCGTCGTTCTCAAAGCCGTGGCCGGAGCAGATCATCTTATGCACGAAGATCCATACCCCGACGCCGATCAGAACAATCGGCCAGAAGACAGGATGGTGAAAGATGTGGAAGAAGCCATTGTCGCCGACCAGAAAGATCACGCCGAAGACGATCAGCCAGATCGCTGCGGACGGAAACCGGCGGTAGTACGGAACCTTGACATCACCGTAGGGAGGCACGGGAGGAACCGGAGGGTCGGGCGGAATGTAGGCATAACTGTAGGGCGGCGTGTAGGGTGGCGCATAGGACGTAGTCGGCGGAGCAATAAAGCCAGACGCATAGGGATTCGCAGGCGGAACATATGGAGGCGCGATGGGGGACTGCGGCGTGGTTGCCGCTGCATCGCCCGTGGGCTGCGCCGCAGGCTCGGGGCCTGTCGCGACCGGGTACGCGGCCGTGTTCGAAGTGCTTCCGGGCCACGCCTTGCCGAAGCCCAGCCGCTCCGAGAGGTCGTTCAACCCAAATGGATTGGGCAACGGAGTCCCGTCGCGGCGCGCGCAGGCCGTGTGGTGCGCCTCGATCACCATGTAGGCGATCCAGCCGAAGACGAAGAGAAGGAAGATTTCGTTCACGTCGTCGGCCAGCGATACCAGAACCGCGAAGACAATCAGATGCACGATCCCCTTGACGTACTGCCCGTTGTACATCGCGCCCACGCCGGGAATAAATCCAAGCAGCGCGGCCAGGCCGGGGCTGGGATCGCCCCCGCTGACAGGCGGTCCGGCTGGCGGATAGCTCGCAGCGCCGGAAGTTCCGGGAGCGGGCGTGTATCCGTAGCCGGAGGGCGGAGCAGTCGCCCCCACGCGCGCTGCAAGGCAGGGTTCGCAGAAGATTGAGCTTCCGACGTTGCGGACGCAATCGCCGCAGACCGGCTTGCCGCAGTTCTGGCAAAAGGCGACAGCTTCACGATTGGGATGGTTTGCGCAGTTCATGCCGTCCCCCTTTCTGTGTGTGCCTGAATCGAGTTGCCAAAGCCCCTGCCGGAGCGGATCGCGGCGACGAGACGACGGCCTGGGTTGAGTTCTTCGCGCAGGCTGGTGCCAGGGTTGTCGGCGTGCCCCTTGCGCTCGGGCTGCTTGCGGTCAGCCGGCGGAGCGGCCTTCTGTCCTCCCGAACCCGGCTGCACGGACGGGGCCTGCACAGCGGGCTGGCCGGAATTGGGCGATGTGTTCAATGGCTCGCTCTGGCTCCGCGCCGGGACCTCGTTGTCGCTGGCGCCTTCGAAATCATGCACCCGCGACTCCAGCTCGTAGACCACCCTCAGCCCCTCGTAATACCGCACCACACGCGCGTCCGCATCAATGAAGTCGCGCTGCAGGCTGCTGGGCCGCAGGTCGCTGGCACGCAGCGACGTCGGATGCACGCCGGTCAGGTCCATGGTCAGCGCGATGGAGAAGAAGGCCATCGCCGCCGTCATGGCAAAGCGCGGCTGGAATACGATCTGGGCGAAGGAGTTTGCGCGGACCGCGGCGGCCACGCGCTTGCGGAAGGGAAGCACATTGCCGTAACTCGCTGCCGCTCCGGGCACGGCGTAGCCCGGCGCCACAGCAGCCACGCCGCCAACCAGCGGCGACCAGCCATGCGTTGCGCCCGCAACTCCCACGTGTTCGAATCCGCCGGAAACCACCCGGCCTGCGTTTGCGTGTCCCTGCGCCCCGCTGGTCTCGGCCAGGATCCGTTCCAGCAGCTCTGCCGGAGGCTCAGGCCGGGGCGTGCGCAGCATCTCCAGCCACGCGGCGCCACGCCGCGCGTCGGCCAGCAACTGGCTGCACGGCCCGCACTCGGCCGTATGCGCGTCGAAGCGTGCCTGCTCGTCCGCGCTCAGCGCCCCATCCAGCGCGTCGGCCAGCATCGCCTCGCACTCGGCGCACTGCCCGCCGTTGCCGGCTGCCTTGTCCCCGAACCGCAAAACCTTCGGGCTGCCGAACTGTCTGTTCTCTGCCACTTAAACCACCTGCCCTTCTATACGTTGCAACAGCCTTGCAAGTTCCCCGCGTCCCCGGCTGATGCGGCTCTTCACCGTACCCTCGGGGATGCGCAGCACCTGCGCGATTTCCTTGTAGTCCATATCTTCCAGGTCGCGCAGGACCACCGCCTCGCGCAGCTCCGGCGACAGTTGCGCCAGCGCCTGCTGGATCCTCACCTTCAGCTCCATCCCCGCCGCCTGCGCCTCCGGCGAGGGATGCATGTCGGCCATCCGGTCGGCCAGCGTCGCGCCGTCGTCGTCGCCAGAGAAGCTCGCGTCCAGCGAATCGCTGGCCCGCTCCAGCCGCGTCCTGCGGAAGTGGTCCACCAGCAAATTGCGCGCCAGCGTCGTGATCCACGTCTGAAAGCTGCCCCGCTCCACGTCGAAGCTGGCCAGGCTGCGGTACAGCTTCAGGAAGACATCCTGGGTCAGGTCTTCCGCGTCCGTCGCCGATCCGGTAAACCGGTAGCAGATGGCATAGATGCGCCTGTGCTGCGAGACGACAAGCTGCTGCCACGCCTGCGGATCGCCCGCCCTGCACTGGCGAACCAGCCTGCCAAGGGCCTCCTGCGCGGCTTGCTGTTCCGGTGTGCGCTGCAAGGTTGCCTCGTACCCTGGCCGTTGTGAGTTCCGCGCAGAGTGCTGCGGAGATTGCTGCGGAGTTGCTTCGGCCAATGGCAGAAGTGTACCGCCTGCGAGGCCCGCGTGCCGCTCAGCCCGCATGGAACGGGGTAAGATGCACGCAACCGGCAACGCCATCCGCAGAACGCCCATGCGCAGCTATACGCATGGGCAATTGGATTGGTTCCAGGAGTGAATGCCGGTTGTTGTCATTGCTCCAACTAACAACCAGCAACCGGCAACCAGCAACCGTTCTACATCGCCGGCGCCGGAATCACGCCGCAGGCGATGCGGTTGCCCGCGTTGCCCGTGGGATCGGTCACCATGTCGTCGGCCTTCTCATGCACCATGATCGAGTGCCCCAGCACCGAAGTCGGCGCGCCCGGCTCCAGCGTCAGGTAGTTCACCTTGAAGGTGATCTCGCCGGTGTTGTACTGGCCGACAGAGATGTTCTTGGGCAGGTCGCCGGCGTGGTGGCCCATCGGGTTGTCCATCCCGTGCTGCTTCTGGCCGGGGTTGAAGTGCCCGCCCGCGCCCTTGAAGTCGGGCGCATCGCACACCGGGTTCTGGTGAATGTGTACGGCGTGCTCGCCGGAGGGCACGTTCTTCAGCTTCACCGTGATGGAGAGCTGCTTGCCGTCCTTGCTCTCCTGGAACGTTGCGCTGCCGGCGTCCTGCCCGCTCGATGTCTTGATGGGAACAACCAGGGTCCGCTTATACGCCGCATGGGCCGCTGCCTGGGCATGGACGGAGACGGCATAGTGAGTGAATGCAATAAGGCAGAATGTGGAGACGGAGAGTGCAAGGGCCCAGCGCATCATTCGCATGGCGGTTCCTCCTGAGAGCAGCCGAAAAGAGCTGCGGTGCACACAAGCATAGCGCAGCTACTTCAAAATAGTCAGCGCCCAGGCGTGAATATTCTCAGCCGCTCCTGTTCGCGCTTCGCCAGCTTGCGGCGGCCAAGCATGAGGTCCTGCAACGTCACGCTCCCGCAGACCGTATTGCTGGGGCGATCGACTACCACCAGCGTGCCCATGCCTTCGATCGCCATCTTCTCGATGGCGGCGCGGGATGTCTCATCGGAGAAGGCGTAGATCTCGGGCAGCTCCGCCTCTTGCGCTGCATCTGTGGTGCTCAGTGGTTCAAGCTCAGCCATCACCTCAACCAGGCTCACGGTCTCCAGCGGATCGGTGCCATACTCCCGCGTAAGGTGAGTGCCGCGGCGGCTGAGTTTTTCAGTCAGGATCGAACGCGGCATCAGCAGCGTCGTCACCGTATAAGCGGCCACGCAGCCAAGCATCACCGGAAGCAGCGCAGGCAGGCAATGCGTGATCTCCAGACAGAATAGAATCGCCGTCAGCGGCACGCCGAGAGAGCCGGAGAGCATCGCTCCCATGCCCACAGCGGCCCACAGAGCCTGTTGCGGCGCGCTTGCGTGAGCGATGTGCGCGGCTAGTTCCCCCATTGCTCCGCCGATCATCAACAGCGGCGCCAGTACACCGCCCGACGTTCCCGATCCCAGCGAGAACGCCCACATTAGCGACTTCGCGATTACCAGGCCAAGCAGCAGGCCAAGCGGAGCATTGCCGCGTAATATCTCGGCGATATTGTCGTATCCCACGCCAAGTCCGCGAGGAAAGAAGAGCCCGCCAACACCAATTCCAATACCGCCCAGAGCTGGCCACCACATCCAGTGAACATGCAGCCGCTCGAAGAGGTCTTCAAAGCCGTACATCATCCTGCTTAGCCCGGCCGCTGCAAAACCCACCAGAACTCCAAGCACAAGCGCCCCACCAGCGACAGCGGCGTTCTGCTGGAAGGGCATGTTGGGCATTGCAAACAGAGGCCCAGGCCCCAGCCACGGAATACGCACGATCTCCGCAGTGATACTGGCAAATGCAACCGGAATAAGGCTGCGCGGACGCCACTCGAATAACAGCAACTCCACAGCCAGCAGAATGGCGGCAAGAGGAGCGGCAAAGGTGGCCGACATGCCGGCTGCTGCGCCTGCCACCAGCAGGGTGGTGCGCTCGGCGTCCGTCAGGTGCATCCACTGCGCGACCAGAGAGCCGAAGGCGCCGCCGGTCATAATGATCGGCCCTTCGGCGCCGAACGGGCCGCCCGAGCCGATCGCAATTGCCGCCGAGATCGGCTTCAGCAATGCAATGCTCGGCTGCACCTTCGCGCCGTTTAGCAGGATCGCCTCAATCGCCTCAGGTATTCCGTGGCCGCGGATCTTGTCGCTCCCGAAGCGCGCCATCAGGCCCACGATCAGGCCGCCGATCACCGGAACAGGCAGCATCCCGTACCCCAGCGGACTGCCTGCCGGAGAGACGGGCGCGAGGCTCAGCCGGTGGTAGTAAAAGAGGTTGGTGGCCAGTGAGATGGCCTTCAACAAAACCACCGCAAGTGCTGCACCGCACGTGCCAATCCCGATTGCGACCGCCGACAGCAGCCACACCCTCCGGTCCACCGTGAAGTCACGCAGTATTGAGGAGTGCGAGTTCAAACTCCACCCCTGGATCGCGGTCCCACAGGCTTGCGCGTGGTTCGCGTCCGCCCAATTACCGGGATGTGTTCTTTTTTGCTACGCACGATCTTGATGCGTTCCAACGTACGAATGAGCTGTGGCCCGTACTCGTCCAACTCGCGCGCATGACTCGCCGACAAGGCGTTCAGCACACGCATCCCCTTTTGGGTGACCGAAAGAACCACGCGACGGCGGTCGCACGGGTCTTCATCGCGCCGCACCAGGCCCTCGGCAACCGAGCGGTTGGCCAACTCGACGACGCTGTTCTGGCGCAGTCCAAGGCGCTCAGCGAGAAAATTGATCGTGGCCGAACGCCCCTCGGAGATGCCGGCGATCTGCAATAACAACTGGTGCTGGCGAGGCTGCAGATGCTGCTTCCTGGCAACCTGCTCGCTGAACTGCAGAAAGCTGCGAAGTTGGGATCGGAACTCCGCGAGAGCTTGCAATAGGTTGGTCTGAGGAATGGGCGGCCGCTTGCTTCCAATCATTAATATATCGTATCACGATGTAATTGCCGGAACAGAATGCAGTCGCAAGGACTATCCGGTTATTGCAGGGAAGTCACAGTCTCAACGCTGGTTGCATTTCCCTGGTCCTTCAACTAGCGTCGGGCATCCTCTGCTCGTTCTCCGGCGCGTTCAGGTAGGGACGGAAGCAGGCTCGGCATCGTGCCTCGTACACTCCCGCCGCAGCATGGCCCCATCTGGATCAGCGAAATTCGGACGTCGTCTTGAATCAGCGGCTTGCGTGCCTGGCGGATCTCGCGCGGTCGAACAATTTCATCAAGAATCGCCACAGATTGCCGATAGAAAGTCCATGAGGTGCTTATGTTCGACGGGCACAATCCAATGACGGCCAATCGTTGCGATAGGACAGCGCTATGAGCCCATTCTTCGCTGCGTGCCTTCCCGTCCTGATGCTGGCCTGCGGATTTGCCCTGGACGTGGGCATGATGCAGTTGAAGAACCAGCAGATTCAGGGCGCGGCCGACGCCGCTGTCATCGCGGCGGAGCTTGAGCTGGAGCGCAACAACAGCAGTTGGGCGACCGAGGGACTGCAGGAAGCGGCCTACAACGGTTTTACCAATGGCGCGAACAACACCACCGTCAGCTTTATCACCTCTCCGCTAATAACCCCCGCGAACTATGGCGACTACTCGGGCCGCTACGACGTGGTCCAGGTAAAAATCACCCAGCTGGTGCCCACGCTCTTTATGGGCGCGCTGACCGGCGGCACTTATTCCGTCAGCGCCCAGGCGGTCGCGCAGATCCCTCCCTGCATCTATCTCCTCAACTCCAAGAGTGCCGTGACATACACGGCCAACGAGCAGGACACAGGCGGCCCATCCTATCTGTACTCCGACTGTCCGGAGTACATCAATGGAGATGCCTACTCGTCGAGCGATAACTGGCACCAGGCGCCGGAGACGATCCTCACCGGTGCGTCGGGCAGTTCCAGCCTCCTGGGCCGCGTCAAGTCCGGCACCGTTTACGGTGCCGCCGCCATCTCCGATCCTCTGGCGTCCGTCACCTCGCCCACCTTCAGCGGCACCTGCAACCACACCAGCTACTCCGTCACTACCGGGACGGTGACTCTCAACCCAGGCACATACTGCGGAACCGGCAGCACCAAAGGCATGACTCTGTCGAACTGCACCATCGTGCTCAACTCCGGCCTCTATGTCATCACCGGCGGAGCGAAATGGACCAACGTCACGATGACCGGCACCGGCGTGACGATCTTCTTCACCAAGGGGAATGGGGCACAATACGGGCAGTTTGTGGTCACCACAACCAGCGTCATTAACATCTCCGCGCCCACCGCAGGCTCCGGCGGCAGCCTCGCCGGGATCCTCTTCTTCGCCGACCGCGCCTGGGTCAACACCGCGGCCCAGGACTTCAACTTCAACAGCAGTGCGTTCGGGACCTCCGCACCCGGCAGCGACGGCATCTGGTATCTGCCCGCAACTGGACTTCTGATCTACAACACCGGATGGAACTGCAACAATTACTGCCCCATCATCGCCGACAACCTCAACACCTACAACGCGACCCTGACCCCGCTGGACAACTTCTCGGCGCTCACCTCTGGCAACCCATTTCGAAAGCAGGCGGTGCTGGCGCAATGAAACTGCTTCGCGAAGAGAGCGGGAGCGCGCTGTTGGAGTTTGCCGCGATTCTGTCGGTAATGGTCCTCCTGCTGCTCGGGTTGGCGGACTACACACGCGAAATATTGTGGGACATGATGGTGCAGAACGCGGCCATCGCTGGCGCGGAATACGGCGCCGTTCCAGGCAATGAGAGCAACTTGACCGGAATCCAGAGTTACACCGTGGCGCTTGCCCCTTACGTCAGCGGCGTGACCGCGACGGCCACCAACGTGTGGGCCTGCACGCCGGGTGGGGCTTCGGTGGCGAGCACCTCGTTGTGCACCGGCAATCTGACGCCCAACAAGTATCTGATCGTGACGACGAGTGCAACGGTCTCCCGGATGCTGGCGTATCCGGGGATTCCCGCCAAGGCCACTCTGACGGGATCGGCGAAGGTCAGGGTGCCATGGACTCAATAGGGAATCGAACCATGCGGGCGGCCGGAAGCACAGTGCAGGGCGCTGCGGAAGACAGTACTCTCCGCCAGAAGCTATTCCGCGGAAGACGCAGGGAGGACGGCTCAACGCTGGTGGAGGTGGCCATAGTGCTGCCCACCTTCTTCCTGCTGCTCTTCGGCTTCTTCAACATCATGTTTGTGCTCTTTGGATTCTGCGACGCAAACTATGCCGCCAACGTGGCGGCGCGGTACGCGAGCCTGCATAGCTCAACCAGCGCCAACCCCGCCACGGTCGCCAGCGTCAAAGCGGTCATCCAGGCAAACCTGTACATCCCCGGCGGCGCCACGCCCACGCTGATCGTCAACTACTCCGGCAATGGCAATACGGTTGGTCAGCCGGTCGGCATCGGCATCCTCTACCAGGCCGTTCCCGGCATGGCGCTGAAAAATGAGAGTGTCACCGTGCAGGCCTTCCGCTACATCACGCACTAGCCGGTTTCAGATGCAGCGCGGCGTCGGGCAGCTCCATCTGCTCGCTCTCTGGCGCGTTCAGGTAGGGCCGGAAGCACGCCCGGCAGCGTGCCTCGTATACTCCCGCCGCGCCCACCACCACCAGCTCGCGGCTCGCGCCCAGCCGCTGCGTGTGGATGGCCGGCGCTCCGCATACCATGCACACCGCCGACAGCTTCGTCACATCGTCGGAGATCGCCATCAGCGCCGGAATCGGCCCAAACGGATCGCCCGTAAACGTCGTGTCCAGCCCGGCGATCAGAATCCGCTTGCCCATATGCACCAGCTCGCCCACCAGATGCACAATCGCCTCGTCGAAGAACTGCGCCTCGTCGATGCCGATCACCTCAACCTCCGCGATCTGCTCATAGAGCGCCTCGCGCAACCGCGCCACGTTGGCCACCGTCACCGCCTCATGCGTCTGCGCACTGTGCGACGCAATCGCCGTGCGGTGATAGCGCAGGTCGATGTCGGGCTTGAAGCACACCACCCGCTGCCGTGCGATGCGCGCGCGCTTCAGCCGCCGAATCAGCTCTTCGCTCTTGCCGGAGAACATCGGTCCGGTGATGACTTCAATGCGGCCCACTTCATTGCGGCCAACTTCATTGCGGCCTGTTGCGGATGGATTCATAATGCGATTGCCTTTGTAGTTTCAGAAAAATTCGGGATCCCGAGCGAGCGCGTTTGCCCGGTGGGGTGAAAAATCAGGGTCTCCAGCGAGCGCGTCTGCTCGGCAGGGTGAAACTTCGGGCCGACCCCTCGAAACATCCTACGCGCAACGATGCCGTGGATTTCTCGGACTTTCGTCCGCGCGCTCTCCCCGAACCGGCCGCCTCCATCGCCCGAGACGCCTTTGACTCCCATCCTCTAAGTTGGTAGCGTGAAGGTTGGGCTGGCGCGCAATTCTGGCCGTTCTCCGGCCCGGGTCCCCATCGTTCAGTGGTTAGGACATCGCCCTTTCACGGCGGTAACACGGGTTCGAGTCCCGTTGGGGACACCATTTAGAATCAGCGGCTTATAGCCAATTCCGCCCCTTCTCTCTCTAGCTCCGGTGACGCTGTGGGTACGATGGAACGCGAACCTGCCCGCCTTTATGCCGTACGAGCGGTCTTGACGCTCATAGGGTTCAGCGCGGTCATCGGCCAGATCATTCTCATGCGGGAACTCATCGTTGTCTTCAACGGCAACGAGATTTCGCTGGGAATCATGCTGGCCACATGGCTTTTCTGGACCGCTACAGGCAGCATCGTGAGCAGCGCTGTTGCACTGGGCGCGAACAACCCTCGCCGCGCGGTCGCCGCGCTCCAGTGCCTGGTAGCCGTCAGCCTGCCGCCGACGATATGGGCGTTGCGCGCCGCGAAGTCCATCTTTCAAACCGTGCCGGGCGAGCTGGTTGGCCCGCTGCCGATGCTCCTCGCGTCCCTGGCATGCCTGAGCCTGTTTTGCTTTGTCTCTGGCGCGCTCTTCGTGGTTGCGGCGCGGATGGTCGAAGCGGAGTGCGCCGTCTCCGCCCGCGTCGCCACCAGCTCGGCTTACCTGCTGGAGGCCGTTGGTTCCGGCCTGGGGGGGATCGTGGCCAGCATTCTATTGCTGCGCTTTCTCGACTCCTTCCAGATTGCAACCATAGTGGCCATCCTCAACCTGTGCATGGCCGCGGTGCTGCTGCTGCGCGCCAGTCGCAGGCGGCTTGCTGCATTGACTGTGGCTGCGGCGCTCTGCGCAATTCCTCTGGTTAAGTTTGCCGCGCCGTCGCTGGACAGGTCCTCGCAGGCGCGCCTGTGGCAGGGCTTCCATCTGGTGGCTTCGCACGACTCCATCTACGGCAACCTGACCGTCACCGGGACGGGCAATCTGCGCAGCATCTATCAGAACGGCGTAATTCTGGCCAATGCACCGGACCAGAACGCAGCCGAAGAGGCGGTGGACTACGCGTTGCTGGAGAGCACCGCGCCGCGGCGCGTTCTGATGATCGGCGGCGGAGTAAACGGCAGCATCGCCGAGGCGTTGAAGCATCCCACGGTCCAGCGCATCGACTACGTCGAACTGGACCCCGCGCTCATCGAGATGGCGCGCCAGTTCTTCCCGGTGCAGTCCGCGCTTGTCGTCTCGGACCCGCGAGTCCACCTGCACACCGCGGATGGCCGCTACTATCTGCGGACAACCGGCGACCGGTTCGACGTGATTGTTCTCAATCTGCCCGACCCTCAGACCGCACAGTTGAACCGGTTCTACACGGTCGAGTTCTTTCGTTCCGCGCGCGACCACCTTGCGCCGGGCGGGCTGCTCGCCTTGCAACTGCGGTCGTCGGAGGAGACCATCAGCCCGGACCTTGCGGAGTTTCTGCGCTGCATTCGGCGCACGCTCCAGCAGGTCTTTCCCCAGGTCGTCGCCATCCCCGGCGACACCATCCACTTCTTCGCCGCCATGCAGCCGGATGTTCTCACCGATAATCCCCAAACCTTGATCGCACGGCTGCGCGAGCGCAACCTGCATACTCAGTATGTCCGGGAATATCTGCTCCCATTCCGCATGATGCCCGACCGCATGGCGCAGGTTGACGAACAACTGCGGCCGCTGGCATCCACGCCCGTCAATCGCGACTTCGCTCCCATTGCCTACTACTTCGACATTGTGTTGTGGAGCACGCAGTTCAAGCAGGGCCAATCCAACTGGTTCCGCGGTGCGGCCCGCATCGGTTTTCCGCGCGTTGCCGCCGCGGTCGTTGTTCCGTTGTTGCTCGCGGCGGTCCTTCTGGCGTCGGTGGGCACACGCGAGAGACGCGCTCGCTCTGCCGCAGTCTATTGCGCGGCGGCAACCGGCTTCACCCTGATCGCGCTGCAAATCTTTCTTCTGCTGGCCTTCCAGTCCATCTATGGCTACGTCTATTACCAGCTCGCGATCCTGATCGGCCTGTGCATGGCAGGCATTGCGTTTGGGAGTTGGCTGAGTATCCGCCGCACAGGTGGCAGCGATCACCCACCCTGTCGCGTCATGGCATTGACCCAGCTCCTACTCGCCATCTCCGCGCCTGCGCTGATCTTTGCCGTCGCCATGCTGGCCAGAATTTCGGGAGTTGCAACGACATGGCTGGCGGCGCAGCTCGTCTTTCCTGCATTGGCTGCGCTCTCGGGGATGCTGGGAGGTTATCAATTCCCCATCGCGACCCAGATCTACCTGCGTGACCGGAACAGCCGGTCCAGGCTGGGCGCGCTCTATGCCATCGATCTGCTGGGCGGATGCGCGGGCGCCCTCCTGGTGAGCAGTTACTTCATCCCGGTGTTTGGGTTCTGGAAGACCGCATGGCTCTCGGCGGCGATCAATCTGGTCGCGGCCCTGCTTGCAGTGCGCGTAAGCGTGGAGGAAAACAAATCCGTCGAATGAAGGCTTACTGCTTCGGTTCGCCGAATACCACAGCGGTAAATTTAAAGATGTCTGTGTTCGGATCCTGCCAGCAGTTGGAGGGCATGTTTGCCTTCTCCACGCAAAGCTCTTGCAGATACTTCTGCAGGCCCCACTTTTGTTCCACTGGGACCTGGGGAAGAAAAAGACCCTGGTTCTCCCCATTCTTCATCACCAGGCCGTCCTGGCCAATTTTGATCTGTTGCACGTCCTGAACGCGCCGCAGGGGCGAGAGCACGGAGATCTCATACTCCAGCTTGGGCAACTCCGCGGCCGACACCGCAGGGAAGCGCGGATCGCGCAGGGCGGCCAGCGTGGCCGTGTCGCGCACCGTCAGGTAGAGAGGCTTGGTGGCGGAGGTATAGCCGATGCACCCGCGCAGTTGTCCCCCTTCGCTCAGGGTCACAAAGGCGCCGCGGTCCTGGTTCAGCGCCTCGCTCGCGGTTGCGCCCGGCTCATACTCCTTCCTCTGTTCGACCGCCTGCTCAACCGACTTGCGGGCCAGCGCCAGCAGCTCACTCTTGTCGTGGTCGCTGAGTGAGAAAGGCGTTTCCACGGCCTTTGCGCCTGGGGCCTTGACGAAGACGTCCGCGCTGTATCCGACCACGCGCGTGCGGTTGCTGGACGTGTCGCCCGAGTTGCCGTACTTGAGCGCCATCGCCTGATTGGCCCCCATGCGCTCGACGGCAATCATTGCGGCCACAATGGGCGCGCCACCGCATGCCTCCCAAACCCGCTCCTGGAAATTTTGCGACATGCTGAAGTAGTCCCACGCCGCAAGCGCATTCAGCGTCTTATGGTCCATCGTCTCGGCTTCGTCGTAGGTGTGATAGTGCGACAGGTCGGAGCTGGCCACGATCAGCGTGCTGCCAGCCGGATTATCGCTCTGGATCAGCTTGGCCAGGGCCACGCCCAACGCGCGGCTGCTCTCGTAGCTCTGGTCGCCCATGACGATGGGCACCAGTTGGAAGTTGCCCAGCACCCGTTGCAGCCACGGCAGCTCCACCTCGATGGAATGTTCCGCGCCGGCCGATGTAATATCGTGCCCCATGCCGGAGAGTTGCAGGGAGGGATCCATTCTGGCTAACTGCCTGGCAAAGACTTTGTCCACCGGGACCGTTCCCAGCGGCGTCGTGTAGGCGTCGCCGTCATAGACAGAGGTGAAGTCGAAGCCCACATAGTGCGTCGGCCCAATCACAACCACACGCGAAAACTTGCGCCCCTTCAGCTCTGCAAAGGTGGTGGCTGCCACCGGGCCGGTGAACTGATACCCGGCGTGCGGCGCAACCACGGCCAGGATGGGGTCGTGGACCGGCGGCGGCGTCGCATACGCCAGCAGGTCGTCAATCATCGCCGTCAGCTCCTTTGGGTCGGCCGGATAAAAACTGCCGGCGACCCCGGCCGGCCGGACCTTCTGCTCGCCGGCGGCACGGATGTGCTGCCATGGCGCAATCGCCAGAAGCGCGACGAGCACCAGGGGCGCGACCAGTGAAGCTGTCAGCCAATAGATGTTGAAATGCCTCATGATCTTCATCTGCTCAACCTCCTCTGCACCCTCAATCTCCGCTGCGCTCTCAAGTGTGCCAGATGCCCGGGACCGGGTTCCGGCAAAATGGGCAGCTATTGTTGCGAATCAGCATCTGGCTCGCTGTGAACCCGACGCGTTCCACCAGCATCTTGCGGCACTTCGGGCAGTAGGTGTTCTGCGCGGGATGCCCCGGCACATTCCCGATATACACATAGTGCAGCCCCTCGGCGTCGGCGATCGCCTTGGCCCGCTCCAGGGTCGGCACCGGCGTGATGGGCAGGTTCTTCAACAGGTACTCCGGATGGAACTGCGTGAAGTGCAGCGGAACGTCCACGCCCAGGTTGGTCTTGATCCAGCGCGCCAGGCCCTGGAACCCGGCGTCGTCGTCGTTCAGCGTCGGCACCACCAGGTAGACGATCTCCGTCCACTTGTCCATCTTGCGCAACGTCACCAGCGAATCCAGCACCGGCTTCAACTGGCCGGTCACCACGTCCTTGTAGTACGACTCGGTGAACGCCTTCAGGTCGATCTTCACCGCGTCCATCTTTCCGTACGCCGCCTTCAGCGACTCTTCCTGCATGTAGCCGTTGGACACCGCCACGCTGCGAATGCCCGCCTGGTGTCCGGCATCGGCGGCATCCATCAGAAACTCGCTGAAGACCACCGGCTCGCTGTAGGTGTAGGCAATGGTCGGGCAACCATTCTGCTTCGCCAGTTCGGCAACCCGCTGCGGTGGAATGTAATCGGCGGGAACCTGCTCTGGGCGCACCTGCGAGATGTCCCAGTTCTGGCAGAACTTGCAGTTGACGTTGCAGCCGGCCGTGGCCAGCGAGAAGGCCAACGTCCCCGGCAGGTAGTGGAACAGCGGCTTCTTCTCGACGGGATCGACGTGCGCCGCGCACACCCGCGAGTGCACCAGAGAGTAGTAGGTCCCTCCGCGGTTCTCGCGCACGCCGCAATAGCCGCGCTCGCGGTCGCCCACCGTGCATTCGCGCGGACACAGCTTGCACTTGATCTTCTTCTTGTCGAGCTTTTGGTAGAACTTGGCTTCGACCGTGAACTGCGCATCGTCCTGCTTCTGCGAACCAGCCTGCAAGGGGACGGCGGCGAGCGACCGGGGAAATTCGCAGACGCCCAGCGCCGCACCCGACGCCAGCGCGCACTTCAGGAAGCAGCGGCGGTTCACGTTGCCCTGCGCCTCGAAGTCGTGCCCCATGTTGCCCCCAATCCCACGTGCGCCTACACCTCGGCAACCGCGATTCTCCTGGGATCGTTCGTGCCCAGCAGATGCTGGGCATCGGCAGCGGTCGCGATGTAGTGCGGCGCGCGGCCCTCGGCTTCCAGCGTCTTCAATCCTCTTTCGGCCCGCTTGCGTTCGATCATCCGCCAGCCGGTGTAGTCCAGCGCCACCGGGTCCTGCGAGACGAGCAGCGCATTCTGCTTCCAACTGTACTCCGGCTTGTATCCCGGGCCGCCCTCGTACTGCGCCGTGGTCGCGTCGCAGAGGACCAGCCGCATCCTGCTTCTAATCTCGGGCAGCATGTTCAGGTCCGCGATGTACGGATTGCAGCCGTCGGGGTGGTACTTGTTCGGATTGTGAATGACGCCGTACATGTTCTTCATCGCAATGGTCACGCCCGCGCCGTCGTGGTCTTTCAGCACGGGAACATTGATCAGGACGTTCGAGCGCTGGGTGAGGATCCTGGACAACCGGCTGCCCACGCTGCCATGCGCGACCAACTCCTGCTCGTAATCCACGCGGTCGGTGCCGAAGCACTGAACTCCGCTTCCACCCATCGCTATGTGGAATCCCGCGCGTTCCAGTTCGTCCGTGTCGTGGTCCCAGACCACGATGTCGCCAGCCTTGATTCCCGCCTCCTGCAATCGCCCGCAGATGGCTTCGACCAGTTGCAAATTGCTTGCCAGCCCGCGCCCACCCAGCGCATTCACCTTTAATCCCACCTTGTCGCCGGGGCGGACCAGCCTGCTCCACGCCTCGTTCGCATGGTCGCGGTCGAAGAGGGTCTGCATGGCGCGGTCCAGCAGGGCCAGCATCCGGCGCGAATCCACCGTGGAACCCGTGCCGCGCAGCAACTCGTCGCGCGCGATGACAACTTTGGACTTCGCGGGCGGCGCGCCTGGTTGGGCTGGCGCCAGCAGTTCCATCGCTCCGCCTGCGCGCAGTACCGCTGCGCCGCTGAGGCACTCCTTCAGGAAATCCCGGCGGCTCGCACGGCGCATTGCGCTCATAAGGGCTCTCCTCTGAACGCACGACCAGTTCCTGGGGTCTCTCTGTGGGAGGGCGCGGCATTCGCCGCTGAGGGAATTCGGTGCAACGCGCGGCGGTACTCTTCGAGACGGGCATTCCTCATACACTGCCCCTCATCACATCATGATTCACTCCATCCATGCGACTTTTCAGTGACCGACGGCACATCTGTTCCCCGTCCCCCGGCAAGCCGCAACTCGATCCGCGCCAACTCTCGCCTCTCCCTGCGCCAAGTCCTGCGATGGTTCAGTCCTTGCGTCAGTGACCGCTCGCCGCGGTTTGGCGGTGAGGCCGCCGCATGAGGAAGACCAACGGGATCACCATCAGAAATAAATATCCCATGATGTGAAAGACGTCCACATAGCTCAGCAGCGCGGCCTGTT
>Ga0116114_1000487_pt1 | contig 25528 bp, 20 predicted proteins | sample June2015DPH_10_5_FD_89823 | JGI IMG/M metagenome (GOLD analysis project Ga0116114, IMG submission 89823) | Peatland microbial communities from SPRUCE experiment site at the Marcell Experimental Forest, Minnesota, USA - June2015DPH_10_40 | ecosystem: Environmental > Terrestrial > Soil > Wetlands... | reverse complement strand
TAAGCCCGGTGCTGATGGCCGCCGCCAACTCCAACGGGGGCATGATGGCCAAGATGATCAGCCTGCAAAGCATCGCCGTGGCGGCCACCGGCGCCGGCCTGCCTGCCTCCGACGAGGGAAGGTTATTCCGCTTCGCGCTCCGCCACAGCCTTCTGCTCACCGTGGTGGTCGCCCTGATTACGATGTTCCTGGCGTACGTCGAGCCGCAATGGGTGCCGTAGGAAGGTCAGCTACTGTATTCTGATACGCGGGGAGGATTTCCAAATGTGCCGACACGCTGTTTCGCGCCGCGGCTTCTTCCAACGGATGGCGCTCGGTTCGGTGGCCGGAGCTTCGATTCTCGACCTGGCCTGGCGCCGCGCCGCGTGGGCGCAGGCCATGGCGCCCGGCGCCGCGACCGACCTGTTTGAGATTCAAAACGTGGCCGACGGCGTCTACTTCGCCTTCGCGCGGCCGCAGGCGGTGGCCAATTGCAATGCCGCCATCTTTGTAAACTCAGCCGATGTGCTGGTGGTGGATGCCCATTCGAAGCCCTCGGCGGCGGCGGCGCTGATCGCGCAGATCAAGCGACAGATCGCCACCAAGCCGGTGCGGTACCTGGTGGATACGCATTTCCACTGGGATCACTCGCAGGGCAATGCCGGCTATCGCGAAGCCTTCGGCAAAGACCTCAAGATTATCGCCAGCGACACCACCAAAAAACTGCAGGCGCAGTTCTCGCAGGCCCGGTTGCGGGAATCGCTCGACCCGCACGGCCATCCATTCCCCAGCCAGCCGCATATCCCGGTGATGCTGGAAGCCACGCGGCGGGAGTTGAGCGCGGCCGGCTCGCCGGAGCAGAAGGCGCGGATCGCCGACCGGATCCGCCAGTTGGAGGCCTTTGAGCGCGAGATGCAGAACTTCGCTCCCGTGCTGCCGACCGTCACCTTTGGCAAGACATACGTGATTAAGGATAAGGCTCACGACCTGCACGTGGAGTTTCACGGTCGCGCCCACACGGCCGGGGACGTGGTGGTGTTTTGCCCGCAGAAGCGTGTGGTGGCAACCGGCGACATGATCCTGGGGACGCTGCCGTTTCTGGGAGACGCCTTTCCCAGGGAATGGCCGAAGACCATCGATTCGGTGGCGAAGCTGGCTTTCGATCGCGTGGCTGGGGGACACGGAGCAGTGCAGCAGGGGCGGCAACTCATGACGGGCCAGCGCAACTATCTTGAAGAGCTGGCGGTGAGGGTGGAGGCCGGCAAGAAGGCCGGGCAACCGCTGAGCGAAATCCAGAAGAGCATGCCGGTAGCTTCCATCAAGGCGCTTCAGGCCGATGGTTACGGCGCACTGGTGCTCGCGGGCCGCGATGAGGCCGCCAGGCAGGCAGCCGTGGACACCAACATCGAGCACGTGTTCAGCCGGCTGGGCGAGAGCTGAGCCGCGCCGGAAAACTACAACAGTTCTACATCGGTCGCGTTTGGACCTCAAGCACCAAATCCCTGTACGAGATCCCTCTCAGCGGTTGGTTCCGGGATAAATCCCTCGAGTCCGGCGCGATTTCTGCCGATATAACACATGAGAGCTGTTCCGACGAGTAACGCTTGCGGCTTTGCAACAAGGCTCGCCAGGAGAATGTCCCGGTTGCAGTATTCGGCTAGGCGCTTCTGCACGCCGGGGCTCGAGTGGGGAATTATCGATGCGCGCAGTTACTGCCTATCTATTACTCTTGCTCCTTCTTGCTGGCGGATTCGCTTGGGCCGCCGAACTTGGACTCTCCGCCGTCGCGAACGAACTCCAGAACGTCTCCTCGGGCGATCTCAATTCGCTTGATGGAGGTCCGGAGGAAAGTACCGGTGGCGCCTCCTGGCACAACGAGGACCAGATCATCACCCAAGCGCGGCAGGTTGCGCTCCGTTTAGTCGAGTCCTTGCCGAACTTTGTTTGCCGGGAGATTGTCTCCCGCTTCCAAAGTGACACTCCACGTGCAATATGGACACAAGTCGATGTGGTCACGGCAGACCTGACATATGAGAACGGCAAAGAGGATTATCGCCAGGTGGCGATCAACGGCAGATCCACGCATCGGCCCATGGAGCAGCTCCGGGGCGCCTCTTCCATGGGCGACTTCGGCTCGGTTTTGGCGCAACTTTTCTCCCCCGAGACTGCTGCCAGTTTTCACTACCGGCGGGACGCGCACATTGGAGAAAGTGCCGTGAGAGTCTATGATTTCGAAGTTGCGCGCGAGCATGCACAATGGATGATTGCCGTGGCACAGCGGGCTACACAGCCTCCTTATAAGGGGTCCGTTTGGATCGAGCCCGAAACCGGATTCGTCCTACGCATCGAAATGCAGGCTGATAGCCTTCCCGCCCGGTTCCCAGCGGACCATGTAGAGTCCGATGTCGATTACCGGTTGGTGCAGGTCGGCGCGCAGGAGTTCATGTTACCGTTGCGCGCCGAAATGTTGATCTGCCTCCGAGGGTCGAACTTTTGTGCCCGCAACGTCATCGATTTTGCCGGTTACCGACGGTACGGAAGCATATCGAACGTTCATTTCGACAACGGCCCGCAATAGCCCCTTGCTCCGGGCACCGTATTTGCCCGCGGGGGCTATGATGCCGGAGTGGGCGGCAGGCCCCCGTGCGCTTGCGCCAAATTGGCCGTTGTGGCAAACTGAACTGGTTTGTGATTCAGATCCGCAACCAACAGCTTTTTGCGCTCGGGAAAGCTCTCGAACAGAGGTTTGTGCAGGAAATGGCGGAGCATATCCGCGCGTACTTCCCGGAACGGGCCGAAGACCTGGACCAGGCGGCCATGGAGCGGCGCATCGCGGAGGCCCTGACAACCGCCCGCACGCATGGTCTGCGCAGCAAGCAGGACTGTTGCCGCTACTTGAATGTGGTGGGTGTCTGTGGATGGGACTTTGAAAGAGAGGAAAAATACGCCTGGGCGGTGAGAGCGCTGAACGATCCCGAAGTCACCAGCCCTTCCGAGCGCCTGGACGGAGTCCTGGCCCGCTGCCTGCGACGTTTGAAAACCGACCTGAACAACCTGGAGCAGCGACGCCAGTTCGGTCTGGATGAGGTGCACAGCCTTTGAAGATTCCGCAAACCGGCCCTCCGACTGCCAATTTCACCGGGGTCAATGAATGCGAAGTCAGTGAAGTGTTCGGTTGGGACGAACCGGGGCCCAGCCAGGAAGAGGATCCCGGCGCCACCGAGAAAGCGGCCGCGCGCTTGAAGAACCTGGAAGCTGCCGAACAGGCTGCATCCCTGCAAGGACCCGATCCGCCCGAAGATCCCGTACAGCCTTGCCCTCTGCAGCAGGGTTTGGCGCTCGAGGTGGTGGTGACCGCCGCCGACAATTGTCCTCTCCCCGATTTACCCGTGCAGCTCTGGAAAAGCGATTCCGAGGTGCTGTCCGGCAAGACCAAGGCGACCGGAGGGGTGCGTTTCATCGGATTGGAAAAGGGTGTTCAATACCGGCTCAAGCTGAGCAGCCTGGACGCGGATCTCTGGAAAGTCGCCGGCAGCGAAAGTCTTACCGAAGACCGCGCCAAGACGAAGAAAGGCGCCGATTGGCAGGCGCCGCCGAAAGAAGAACAGGCCGCGCAAATCGATCACGAGGTTGTTCAAGGAGAGACCATCGCGACCATCGGGTTCAGTTATGGATGTCTGCCGGACACGCTCTGGAATTCGCCCGCCAATAAGGATCTCAAAGACAAACGCAAAAAGCCGGACGTGCTCTATCCGGGCGACAAGGTGGTCATACCTGCCAAGCAGAAAAAGACCGAGAGCGTCGAACCGGGTAAGCTATACAAAGTGTCTTGCAAGGGCGTATCGGAGATGCTGCGCGTTCGTTTCCTGGCGGGCGACGACAAACCCCGCAAGGACACGCCGTACCTTATCACACTGGTGGATGACGAGGGCGTGGAAGACCGTACCGGCAAGACCAACGGCGAGGGCTTTCTGGAGGAGGCCATTCTCCCTACGGTGAAACAGGCGGAGATCACCGTGGGGTCGGGGGACGAGCAGGAGTTCTACGCCTACAACCTGGGGAATCTGGACCCCATCGATACTTTGAGCGGCTTTCAGGAGCGGCTTAACAATATGGGTTATTTCTGCGGTAACGAACTGGAATTTGGCCCCGCCACGCGCAGAGCCGTGCGCAATTTCCTGACCGATAACAAACTGAAAGTGCCCGAAAACCTCAAGGATCTCCCGCTGGAAGACAAGCAGCTCGACGACGCGCGCCAACATCTCGAAAAAATGTACTTATCCTAACGGCCGCCCATGACTCTGACTGATATCCAGCCTGGTACCGGACCCCTGGGAGGCGCCATTTTTCTCACTCTCACGGGAGCCGATTTTCCTCCTACTCCGGCCGACGTACGAGTCGAGGTCGGAGGGAAGGTTGCAACCCTGCAGGGCCTGACCGCCGACACGATCATGGTCAGGCTACCGGCGGGCGCCGCGGATGGCCCGGTCACCGTCAAAGTAATCGACACTCGCGATTCGAGTGAAGTATCCCGAGACGACCTGTTTGCGTATAAAGCGCCGCCGCAAATAACCAGCGTCGACCCGGATCATGGGCCGCAGCTTGGGGGATACCAAGTGACGCTGCACGGGACCGATTTCTGGCCGAACGTGACAGTGGAAATCGACGGGGTGGACGCGCCGGTTCAATCGAACAAGGAAAACACGATCGTCGTCAACGTCCCCAACGGCGGAACAACGGGCAGGGTCGATGTGGAAGTCACGGACGTCGACACAAACGCCACTGTCTCAGAAGACTTCACGTACGATTCCGACCCTCAGGTCACTTCGGTGACTTTGGATCACGGCCCCACGTGGGGCACGATCGAGGTGATTCTCAGTGGTACGGACTTACCGGACAACGCCCTGGTTGGATTCGGCGGGACACAAGCCACAATCGTCGGCCCCCATAGCCCCAACTCCATTAAGGTGGATCTGCCGCCGGGAACCGCCGGGCCGGTGGACGTCCAGATTATTGACAATGACTACGGGGTGCGGTGGGACTTTCCCGGCCTGTTTCAGTACGATCCCGATGTCACGCTCACGGCGGTCGATATCGCCCAGGGACCGATCGCCGGCGGCGGGCAGATCAAGCTTACCGGCACCGATTTTCCGCCGAACGTCAGGGTTCAGATTAATGGCGCTCCGGCCACCATCGTCAGCAGGATTGCGGACACGGAGATCACGATCACGGTTCCTGCCGGACCTGCCAATGGAGGGACATTCGGGATCGAGGCGATCAACACCGACTACGACCGCGGCCTGCTGTTTACAGATCGTTACACCTATTTACTGGCTCCTAAAGTCGAATCGGTTTCCCCGGCACAAGGGCCGCTGGCGGGCGGAACGGAGGTAATCATCACGGGCGAGCGCTTCGCCGGTCCCGTGACCGTAGCCTTCGCCGGTGTCGCCGGCGTGAATCCGGTGGTGAAGGACGAGTGCACCATCACCTGCACTACTCCGCCGGGCGCTGCCGCCGTCGCAGTCGATGTCAAAGTAGTGAATTCCGATGCTCAGGAGCACACCGCGAACGGCAAGTTCACCTACGTCGCGGGCCTGACGATTGCGGAGGTCAGCCCGGCCGGCGGGCCGGTTGCCGGCGGAACCAACGTGACGATTACGGGGAGCAACTTTCCCGCAGCCGTTTCCGTGAAGTTTGGAACCGCCGATGCCACTAATATCATCCGAGTGGACGCCAATACCATCACTTGCACCACTCCCTCCGGCGTTGCCGGACCAGTTGCGGTGGTGGTGAAGGACGCGGCCGGACCGGCCACGGCAACGCTGGCGGCGGACGCTTCCAACGCTTTCGTCTACTGCGCCGGACCGGCCAGCACCCACGACAACCAGATTCTCTTTTTGATGGATGGCGAAGAGTATTTCGGCGCATTCAAGCAACTGATGGAAGAAGTGATCGCCGAGCCTCCCGATCCACTCACCTATGTGCGGCTGGCGTTCTGGATGATCTCTAAGGAGGTAACGCTCGGTGGCCGCGTTGAATTCGAGGAGAGCGAACACACGCTGCTCAAATACATCGAGAAAGTGCTGGCGGCGGGGCACAACGTGGATATCATTGCGTGGTACGCCAACTGGAAATCGCGGCAGCCCAATGCCGAGGGCAAGCGCGTCGCGCATGAGAACGACGAATTCGCCGCCGAAATCGTGAAACTCGATCAGGCCGCGCAGAAGAATGGCGCCGCGGGCCAGGTCCGAATTTACCTGGAGCGTTTCGAAGGGTGGACCGGCTGCAGCAATCATCAGAAAATCTGCATTTTTTCCAAAGGAGGCCAGCGCAACGTCCTGGTGGGTGGATTCAATCTGGCGCTCTACTACTTTGACGACGCCACGCACCACTTAAAGGCTTCTTGGCACGACACCGCGGTTTGGCTGAAAGGGCCGGCCACCACAGACGTGGAAAAGGAATGGATGCGCCGCTGGCAAAGGGCCGTGGACATGCAAGCGTCGAAAATCACGCTGAACAATCTCCCCAACCAGGTCCGCTCGAGGTATCAGGCGCTGGCCCGCGGCGAGAGCCGGAATACGATCCGCCGGCGCGCGGTGGCGATCACCGCCAACAACACCGCTCAGACGACCTACAACGCGCCCGATTTCGCCCCCGTTTCCGTCCAGGTGGCCACTACACGGTCGAACCGGTCGGACCGCTACCGCGATTTGCGCGACCTCCTGTTGGAGCGCATCAGCCACGCGAACCACTACATATACATGGAGAACAACCAGTTCACCGACCCGGAGATTGTTCGGGCGCTGTATGAACGCCAGCAGGCCGTGCCTGGCTTACGGATCCGCATCGTTACCAACCAGAACGGCGGAGGCATGGGGTTCCTGACGCGGAGAGCCTGGCTGCACTTGGCCTTGCGCCACCCGAGCCTTCGCATCGTGCATTACAAGTCGGGCGAAGCGGACAGATTTGTGGTGCGCGGCGCGATCGCCGATGCGAAATGGATTGTAACCGATAACTATGGCAAGACCTTCGAGGGCAATTGGCTGGAAAAGGACACGTTGGAGTTTCCGGGGCCGATGGGAAGCGGCCCGCAAAAAATCACCTTCCCGAAAATCACGAAGCTGGAATGCGATTTTCACTTCTATGCTCCGATGGTCTTCGACTTCGGAGGAAAGACCTGGTGGGGACCGACCATCCATTCCAAGCTGGCTATCATGGACGACCGTTACGTCATCATCGGTACCTCCAACTGGACCTACCGCAGCATGCAATACGACGGCGAGATCGCCACCTTCACCGACAGCCCGCTGTTTGCCGCCCATGTCAAGAACCGGCTGCTGACACATTTCCACCAGCATCGCATTTCCGATCGGGAAGACTTGATGGCGTTGCGGCTCAGCAACGCTGGGGATAATTTCGAGCAGGTCGCCATCGCGGATTTTAAGGCGGCGATCAATGACGATCCACCCGGTTCCTGCGATACCCGGAGAAAACGTATGATCATTCTCCCCCTGGAGCATCCCGACGATCTGGGGGGCCTGGGAGACGGGGCGGTCCCTACCGGCTTCTCTCCGCCCAACTACAAATGGTTTTAGGTGGGTAGATGGGTAGATGATCTCCCCGTGAAACCGGCAACCGGCGGATGGAAACAGACCCGGCGGTTCCCCGGACGGGTATCGCATCCTGATTGACGGAGAAGAAGTGGACCGCTCCTCCGGGCCGATTCACGGTCTCGCCATGGACCTCGGGACCACCACGATTGTCCTCCGGCTCATTGATCTCGAATCCGGCGAGCTGATCGCGGGCCCAGCCGGCGAATCTGTCGGAGAAGCTGACTGGCGGGATGCTTCTGGCTTTCTGCCAACAACTCCCGCCGCGCTTCCCGCCATTCTCGGGGGCTCAAGACGAAGGCTGGCTTACCGAGCCGCGACCGTCAGGGAGCGGAGGCCAGAGGGGTCTTTCAGCATCCTGCTAAGCGATGGATTCGACCGGCTCGAGGTGATTCCGGGTGCGTTGACCCCGTTTCTTCCGTTTCGGTGGCTTGGTCCCAAAAGAGGTCTGGCGCATCCACGCTCGCATGTGCTCCAGCAGCTTGAGGATGTCGGCGCACCAGACCGATGGATTGTCGAACCCGTTGGCGCGCGCATAGCGATGAGGCAAGTAGCCGCCGCCGCAGAGCTCCCGCTCGGGGCAAGCCTGGCATTGGGCGCAAAGGGGCACCCCCGAATGCACCGCCTGGTAGAGGAACGGGTCGCCCAGGGACAGATCGTCAAACGAGTGCTGGAGGACGTTGAGACCGCTCTTTCCGAGCCCCGCGCGGCACACCCGCAGGGCGTCCAGCGCCTCAATGGCGCCGTCCGTCTCCACCACGACATAACTGAGCAGAGGGTTGCCGAACAGATCGGTCTCCCCGTCCCCACCCAGCATTTGGCGCAACAGGCCCCAGAACAGCCGGATGCACATGGACTCATCGTCTTCCCGAGCCCATTCGTCGAAGATGGGAATCAGAAAATCGGCCACCGGCGTGGGACCCTTGCCGCCGTACCAGCGCAGCTTGCTGTCATGGGAAACATCGGGCAGCAGGAAGTTCATGCGCTTGACGCCGATTTCGCGGAAGTGACGGTAGACTTCCAAGCCGGAGCAGCCGGGGTTGATGACGCACAGAATACTGCTCGGAACGCCGGCTTCGCGGAGCCGATTCAGTCCGGCCACGGCCGCGCGGTAAGAACCTCGCCCAGCGTGGTCCACGCGGACGGCATCGTGGATTTCCGGCGGGCCATCGAGGCTTACTCCTACCCAGGTCTGGTGCCGCAGGAAGACCTCGATCCACTGGTCGTCGATCAGCGTGCCATTGGTCTGCACCGAGAGCGCCGCCAAACGGGGGCCGAGAAACCGCTCGGCGCGGGTGGCCAGCTCATCAAAGCGCGCGGCGCCAATCAGCAGGGGTTCACCGCCATGCAGGGTGATGAACATGGAGTGGTTGTTGCGGCAGTCGCAGTAGTCCTTAACGGCGCGGAGAGTGGCGTCAAAGACGGCATCGCCGATGGCTTTGGGGCGGTCGCGCCAGCTCTGATCTTCATGGTTGTACACGTAGCAATAGCTGCAATTCAGGTTGCAGGGCGCGGCTGCCTTGAGCACCACCGACGAGAGCATTCCCTGCTGGCCGGCGGCCGGTATCATAGACGAACTCTTTCGGCCAACGGCTGCCACAGCGCCTTCCCCAGTTCGGTCAATCCCTTTGTCTTGCGGAGCGGCGCCTCCAACTGCTTGAGCTGCGGGATCAGCCGGGGCTCATTGCGGTCGATGTAACCCCCGTCGCGGAGGCCGGATTCACGGCACATCCGGTAAAACAGCAGCACGTTGGCAAAGGCGTGATAGGCCAGGAGGATCTTGTCCAACGGCCGGCCGGTTTGCCTGACGGGAGAATAGTAGAGGGTCTTGTCGGAGCCGTCTTCGACGCTGCCCACCCTCGAGAGGATCTGAAAGTACTGATGAGAGCACTCATGGACTAATGTCTCAGCCATGGCGGCGGTACGGCTGGGGAACGAGGCTTGAATAATTCCGGGCTTGTCGAAATCGCTGCCGCTCCTCAGCTCCGAAAGCGTGGCGTGCACCGGCACGATGGCGCGAAGAACCCTCTGGACCCAGGGCAGGTACGTAGGCGCATGATGCTTGAGCAGGCCGAGCGACTTGCGACACTTTTCGAGGATCTGTTCGGGCGTGAGGTAGGACATGGTGGGCGGCGCTCCGAAGGAAAGGCCGTCCAGGGCCTGCTCCGGCAACAGCGTAATCCGGCAGCCGTAGAACTGCCCGGCAGGCAAGGCCGTCGATCCTCTGGACTTCCAGCCGTGCCCATTGCGCGTGAAGACCGCCTCGCGGGCCTGGCCGCCCTCTTCGGCCTTCAACTGGATTCGCGCCTGCGCACCGTCGGACTGGACCGAGAGCCATTGCGCCGGCGGAAGGAGCCAGTTCTCCCATCGCATGCGCGTGGGGGCTGGCAGAGCAGCCTGCCATTCGCCGGCGGCGCCGCAGGCCGTCAAACGCAAACCCAGCCAGGCGGCCTGCCGGGGCGCCTCGTTCAGATCGCGGTTGAGCACCGTACGGCGCGCATAGCCCAGCGCGACATCCCAGACATCCTCGAAGCCGGAGGTCCGCGACGTCCACTGCTGGAGGAACGGAACCAGCCCGGAACTCTGCTTTTCCAACTGGCTGCCGAAAGCCTTCAGGAAGAGGATGGAATACTGCTTGGCGTACTCGGCGGTAATCAGCTCGGTGTTCTGTTGGTCGAACCCTTCGTGGGGGCAGGAATAACCCCGAGCCCATGCGGGCAGGCGTGCCATGGTCCTTTCCTCCGTGAATTACTTTTTCTTCTTGGAAATCTCCCCGGCCGGCGCCAGATTCGGCTGGATCCTGACCTGCAGTGACTCCGCTGGGTCCACCGCAGTCATGAATCTCATGCCGTCGCCTTTAACGTAGTTGGACTTGGCGTATCCTCCGTCCTTGGGATTGGCTTGTTTGGCGTAATAGTCCGAGGCCGCGAGACCAGGGAGAACCGCGACTTCGCTGCGGATTTTGTCCAGAATCTTACTCGTCAGTCCGTACGATGCTTTTCGAGACCCTGCCGGCTTTCTTGTTGCCATAGTTTTTCCTCTCCGAGTGCAATATTGGCGAAGATATCATAGATCGAATCTGTAATCAATCCGTTTCTCAAAATTCTAGTACTATGTCTGATGCCGATATTCAGTATATTCTGGAGGGACCATGTCGCAGACACCCAAGTTACCCATGCGCCCGCTGGGCCGGACCGGACATGAAGTTACGCTCTTCGGGCTGGGCGGCGAAGGAGTCCTGCGTTCCTATGGGCAAGAGTCCGAGGCGCGAAAGGTAATCCAGCGCGCTCTCGACCTGGGCGTGAACTACTTCGACAGTGCCCCCGCTTACGCCGGATGCCTGGACTACTACGGCGCCTTTCTGGGTGAACGGCGAACCGAGGTCTTTCTTGCCTCGAAGACCGCGGACAGGACACGGGACGGTTCCCTCACCCTTCTGGACGGCACCTTGCGGAGACTGCGGTCGGACTACCTGGACCTGTGGCAACTGCACGACGTTAGGACCCGGACCGAGCTGCGGCAGATCTTCTCCAGCGATGGCGCCATCCACGGGCTGTTGCAGGCGCGCGCGGAGGGGCGGGTGCGGCACGTGGGCATCACCGGCCATCACAACCCGGCGGTGCTGATGGAGGCCATGGAACGGTTCAACTTCGACACAGTTCTGATTCCATTGAACTGCGCGGACGTTCACCGGCTATCCTTCTTGCGGGAAGTTCTGCCAGTCGCCCGGGCGAAGGGAACCGGCGTGATTGCGATGAAGGTGTACTCGGCGGGATTGCTGGCGAGTCCGGCGTCCGCGTGCGGCGCGGCGGACGCCTTGCGATACGCGCTGTCACTGGACGGTGTAGCGTGCGCGATCATCGGCTGCCGGACCACGATGGAAGTGGAAGACAACGCCAGAATCGTCCGGGAGTTCACGCCCCTCTCCGATCACTGCCGCGCTGAACTCGAGGCGCACCACCGGGAGAAGCAATGGACCCCTTACAAGATGGGCCACTAACAGGGTGGACACTTACCGGGGCGGGGATCCCTGAGATGCTTGGGCTTGCGGAGGAGCAGGACCAGCGGGACGATGACCAGGAACACGACGCCCATCAACCGGAATACGTTCAGGAAGCTCAGCACCGACGCTTGTTGAAACGTGGTGCGCGACCAGATCATCTGCTTTCCCCGGTTGGGGCGGGAAGGCGAGGAGCCAGTGCTGTTCCGGCGGGTAGAGATTTGGGACGCGGAGAAACAGGAAGTCATCGTGTTCCTCTCGAACCTGCTGGCCTTCGGAGCGACGACGATTGCGGCCATCTACAAGGACCGCTGGCAAGTGGAATTGTTCTTCAAGGCGCTAAAGCAGATGAGCAGCGCGAGGAAAGGCGCGTAGAAGTACTGCACGGCGCGCCGTTCTTCGAAACTGCGAAAGACAGACGCGCGATCCGCTGTATACCAGGGCGGGAACGATTTCAACCGCCGGCAATCGAGGACGGTGGGCTCATCGTGCCGGGTTCTCGCAAGCTGGAGGCGAGATTGGAGCACGGGCTTGACCTATTTCCCCGCAGTCATTGCCTTCAAGAAGCGGTAATAGAAATCGAGGCCGTCAAAGTAGGAGGCGACTCGCACCCGCTCGTCTTTGCCGTGAGCGCGGATGTCGTCCTGGTCGATTCCCACGCCGTTGATCCCGTAGCTAGGGATTCCCGCCGCCATGGTGTATTTACTGTCGGAAGCGCCGGTCTCCATTTCGGGAATCACCGGGGCACCCGGCCACATTGCTGCCGCCACCTGCTGCAGCGGCCGCAGCACTTCCGGCGCCGGCGGCACGATGGGAAAACCTTTCGAGTCCGGCGCGCGCCCTATTGCGCCAGCGTCGTCGACATACCGCACCGACACTTTCGGATCGGCAAACACGCGGACCAGCGCCTGCTCCGTCTCCGCGGGCGAGTGGCCCGGCAGGATGCGGCAATTCACGATCGCCTGAGCCGTTTGCGGCAAGGCATTATTGGCATGGCCGGCGCTGAGCCTCGTGGCGACGCAGGTGGTGCGCAGCATGGAGTTGTAGCGTGGGTCTCCGCTCAACCTCGCGACCGCCGCCGCGTCCGGAGGTGTGTGCAGAATGGCGTTCATGTCCGCTCTGGTCTGCACGCTTTCGAGCGACGCGCGCCGTTCGAAATACGTTCGCGTCACGGCGTTCAACTCCACCGGAAACGGCGTGTGCTCCAAGCGCGAAAGCGCGTCGGCCAAGTGATAAATCGCATTGTCCGGCGTGGGCAGGGAACTGTGTCCGCCGGGGTTGAGCACCGTCAATTCGAAATCGGCGTACTGTTTCTCGGTGGCCTCCACGTCTACGATCACGGCCTTGCCATTCATGGTGGTCACGCCGCCGGAATCCGCGTTCAGTGCGAACTCGGCGTCGATCAAATCGCGATGATTCTTCAGCAACCAATCGACGCCGTTCGATTTCCCGCCCTCCTCATCCGCGGTCAGCGCCAGAATCAGATCCCGGTCGGGACGGTAGCCCTCGCGGCGGAAGCGGATGAAGGTGGTCACCAGGATGGCATCGTTCACCTTCATGTCTTGCGTCCCGCGCCCGTAGAAATAACCGTCTTTCTCAACGAACTGGAACGGGTTGGTGGTCCAATCCTCACGCCGGGCCTCTACCACGTCGAGGTGACCGATTATCAACACCGGTTTCCTGGCGCCGGTGCCCCGCAGGCGCGCCACCATGTTGCCTTTGCGATCGTTCGGACCCAGCACCTGGACATCCCCGGCCGGAAATCCGGCGTCCTTCAATCGCTTCGCCGTGGCTTCCGCCGCCAGCGTGGTGCTGCCCACCGAATCAGTAGTATTGATTTCGACCAGTTCCCGAAAAATATCGCGGCTCAACTGGCGCGTGACGTCATCCAACGCCGCGCCCCACAATACTGCGTCGAGCAATAGCAAGCCCACAATGCGCATGGCGACCATTGTACGTTACCCCATTTGGTGCCGCTATGCGCCTGGTGTCCGCTACCGATAGCACATAACGCCCTCAACAGTCGGCCCCGGCGTTCGACAGCCGTGCCTGTACCATTTTCCGAGTGCGCGACGAGATCGAAGCCGCTGGCGCGGCGGACGCTACGCGTAGGCATAGGGGAGGCATTCGGGGTTGGTTACATCAGACGGCTAGTCTTAGTCTATCGTCCTGTCTTCTCATCGTTCGAACCGCAGGCATGCCCGCCCTAGGAAGATTTCGTCTCCCGCCCTCAGCCGTTCGCCGCGCCGGTTTCCCGCCGGGACCTCGATGGCCCGTCCGTCGCGCAACACCCGCGTACCGAACTCGCTCTCATCGTCACATAGGCGATATTCGCCAGCCTCCAGCCGGATGTGCGCGTGCCGCCGCGACACCGTGGCGTTGGCTTCGTCGCCGCCCTCTTCGAAGACCACGTCGTTGCGCCGCACCACGCGATGCTCGGTATCGGTCAACTCCGCCATCCTGCCCAGATTCGTCCGCGCCTTCTCCAGCCGGTATTCGCCCTGGCCGGTCTTCCCCTTCACCACAATCAGCCGGCCCGCGCCGCGCGCTTCCTGGCCCGCCACTTTCGAGGCGGCCACCGAATACTCGATTGTGAGGCTCTTCTCCCCTGTTTCCGACGTCTTTACTTCCACGCCGAAGCCGCGCGGCGCCTCACACTCGGCGCTATCCAGGGCCTCCTGGACATCGCTCTCCAGACGCCCGTTTTCGCCAAATGCCATCTGATAGAGAGCGCGCCGGTCCGGGTCAGCCGACACCAGCGTTACCGTAACGTGCCCGTACGGAAAGACGCGCTTGCCGCGCGCCACGGTCTGCACCCGGCTTTCGATCGATTCGAGAATGGCGCGATGCACCAGCAGCAGCTCATCGGAATCGGCCGGCCCGAACATCCGCTCCGTCCACTTCCGAAAGCCCCGCTCGATACTTTCCTCGATTTTCGAAAACAGACTCATAGCCGCCCGCCCCTATTGCACCAGCCCCAGCTTGACCGCCGCGTTGACAATCTCCGCCGCCGCCGGGGCCGCGTTGGTTCCCCCATAGACTCCATTCTCCACCAGCACGGCGAAAGCGATTTTCCGGGTTGCCCCTTCATGCGACGTCCCGTACGGCGCAAACCCAATGAACCACGCGTGCGACGGCGCATCCGCCAGTTCCGCGGTCCCCGTCTTGCCCGCCATCGGCACGGCTGCGGCGGCTGCCCGTTTCCCCGTCCCCGCCGTCACCACTTCCCGCATGAACCGCCCCAGCAGCGTGGCCGCATCCGCCGCCAGCACCTCGCGGGGATCTGTGGTCCGGGTGTTGGTCTCGTCGGTAATCCAGCGGCCTTGCGGCATGGCACCGCCGCTCGCCACGGTGGCCGCCACTCGCGCCATCTGGAACGGCGACGCCACCACCTGCCCCTGCCCATACGCGGATTGCGCCAGCGATTTTTTCAACTGATCGGCGCGGTTGGGCCATGCCGTCGCGATGCCCAGCGCGTTGCTGGTAGTCCATAGCGCATCGGCGCCCACATCGTAGGTACCCAATTGCGCGAAGTAAGCGTTACACGAAACCACCAGCCCGCGCTCCAGGTCGAGCGTGCCGTGCGGCGCCCGATCCTGAATGTCGTCGCGGACCGGCCGGCTCGACCCTTTTAAGTATTGGCCGACGCGCCCGTCCGGCAGCCGGATGCACTCGTAGGTGCGATGCGCCAGTTGCATGTCTTTGCGTAGCGCCGCCATGGCCGTCACCACTTTGAAGGTCGAACCCGGCGGATACAACCCGTAACGCGCGCGATCGAGCCACGGGTTGGCCTCTTGACCCTCCTGCGCTACTCCGTTGAGCACAGGCTGCGGGAAGCTCACCGCCGCCAACAGATCGCCGGTCGCCGGGTCCAGCACGACGGCCGCCCCCTTGTCCTTGCCGGCTTGTTTGAGCTGGTTGCGCAGAATCTCCGCCACCTTCACGTCGAGCCGCGCATCGATCGACATGTTCACGTCGCGCGGCCGGTCGAGCACCTTGCGCACTTCGGGGTTCCGAGGGTCGTTGCGATGCCGCAGCAGCGGAACCAGCTCGCGATAATCGTAGCGCAACACCTTGTCCATCTTGCCGGTTTTAGGACTCTTCACCTCCACCAGCGTGGGCCGGTCATCGTAGCCGCGCAGCCGCCGGGCCTCGTCGCGCTCCACAAACGATGTGTTTGTGGCGCCCCAGCGCTCGCGCGTCCGCAAGTCGCCCAGCAGGTCGAACATCAGCCCGCCGAAAGGATAATGCCGGCTTTCGCCGCTCGGGCAGGCCTTGTCAATATCGATTCCCAGAGCTTCGTAATCGGCGCGATGCTTTTCAAGCAGGTCCCAATCGCTGGTCGCAAGCGGCAGTCCGTTGCGGTCGTAAATGGTGCCCTTGGGAATGCCGCGCATCACTTCCTGCAGCCGCGGGTTGTACTGATAGCGCCGCGCGCCATCGGCCTCGGTGACCAGCGTTCCCGCGCCCATCACCGCATCGCTATGCAGCACTTGCACGTACCCAGCCTTAGCCACCACCACGGCCGCGCCAATCGCGAAGATGGCGCCCACCAACGGCACCGGCCTCGCTGCCGGCCTTCGCTCTTCCTGCCCTCTGGCCGAAATCGCCGCCACCATCCCCACCACCACGAAGTTAGCCAGCATGGCGGTGCGCCCGTAACTCAGAAACGGCGTCACCACTCCGGAAAGCGGCACCACTCCCAGTGAGCCGCCGGCTATCAGCAGAATTTGTAGTGCCGTCGCCGCCGCCAGTCCCACCGCCAGAAAGCATTCGTAATCCGTACGCGCCCTCACCGCCGCGCGCAGCGTCCGCCACACCAACACGCCGTAGAGAACGAACGCGGCGGCAACGCCGATAAAGCCCCACTCTTCCCCCAGCGCCGCCAGGATCAGGTCCGTGTGCGCCGCCGGCACCGCTTGCGGATCGCCTTGCCCGGTTCCCATCCCCGCCGGCCCGCCCGTGGCATAGGCCCACAACGAGTGTGCCAGTTGATCGCCGCCGTGCACCAGGTTGTCCCACGGCGAGAGCCACATGTGGACACGTTCGCCAACCGTGTGGGGCACGCCCAGCCAGTAACCCACCACAAAGCCCGCCACCACCAGCGCCAGGCCCGCCACCGGCGCCAGCGCGCTCGACCGGGCCATTCCATAGAGAACCAGGAACAGGCACGCGAACACCAGCGCCGGCCCCATATCCCGCTGCAGAAAGAAGAACACCAGCGAGAGCGCCACCGAGACCGCCACCGGCAAAGTGTATTCGAGCGGCGGAATATCCAGAAATCTGGTCAACCACGCCAGGCGCGGGCGCGTTTCGCGCGCGTGACGCAGCACATCCCACCGCTGCGCGAAATACCCGGCCAGAAACAGCACCAGCAACAGCCGGATGATCTCCACCGGCTGGAACCCCAACAGGTTTACTCTGGCGTCACTCGTGCCCGGCCCGGACCCGAACAGCACCAGCATCGCCGAAAGCGCGAAGCTAGCCAGTAGCGGCACGAAGCTCAACTTCCCCAACAGCCGCTCATAATTGAGCCCGCTGGCCGCCGCCAGCAGCAGGCATCCGCCCGCCACGCCCTGCGCAAAATCGACGAACAGCAGCGTATCCCGCACCGGGTCGCGCAGCGCAATCATGAGGATGAGGCCCGCGCCCGCAAGCAGCATCGTCGCCGGCAGCAGCCACGGGTCGCCGCCGAACCCGCGCACGCTCCACCACGCATGCACCAGCAGGAACGCGAGGAAGAACACACCCGTCCACCGGTAGAAGGCGCTCTGGAAGCGCTCCGGCCGCCGCACCACGAAAAGCGGCTTCAATTGCCGGAACTGATCGGTCGTAAAGAGGCCGCGAATCCGCGCCAGTGCGCCGACATTTGCCAAGCCGCCCGAAGCGTAGTAGATCTGCCGCGCCGCCTCCGTGCGCGCACGTGCATCGGCAATCGTGCCCAGCGCCGGCAGCAGGTCTTCGCGCGCGCTCAGATCGTTGAGATTGAGCAACCGCTTGGCGGCCAGGCCCTGCGCGGCTTCGGCCAACCCCGGCGCTTTCGCCTGGTAAACCAGATCGAGGCCCAGCGCCACCAACGCGCCCGCCAGCAGCAATCCCAACAGTTCCTTTGCCCGCCAGCGCTTGCCCGCGCGCCTGGTTTGCGGCCGTCCCGCCGCCGTGCTTCGCGTCACCGCCATCTAGTGCCGTTCCAACTTTCTTCGCCGCGGCCGGCGCCCCGCCGGCCTGCTCGTGGTTTGCAGGCTCCTAATGAGACTTTCCTTCCGGCCCGGTGCCCTTCCGCTCGGCCGCTTTGCCGCGCAGCGCATCGATCAGCCCAACGATGGCTCCCGCTACCCGCCCATGCTCCGGCGCCGCACTCGCCTGCGCTTCCCGATCGATCTCCGCCAGCCGGAAGTTGACGCTCTCGAGACTGCTTTGCACCTGCCCCATGCGCACGTTTGCGTTTCCATAGGGTGCGCTTTGCTGGTACAAATCCAGGGCCCGTTTGTAATCGTCCGCGGCCCGCTGGATCTGGTCTTTCTCCTGCGGCAGCCCGCGCACGTTGTGTGAATCCCACCAAAGCCGGTCGGCGCGCTCCCGGTATCCATCGGCCAGTTGCGACTTTTCGCGATTCCCCAGCTTGTACCCATGACTTGCCGCTTGGTCGAAAGCCTGCGAGGCCCGGTCGATATCCTTCAACCCATACACGTACACCCGCGCCAAACCGAGCGCCGGATCCGGCGACTGCGGCATGAACCGCTGCGCCTCCGTGAACTTCTCCACCGCATCGTTCAACTCCGCCGCGCTCTTGTGGCTGGTGCCGTCAATGCGCGCCAGGTGGCCTTCCGCCAGACGCAGCTTGCCGTGCGCCATCCTGTCGTCCGGGTCCGCCGAAAGCGCGTGCAGCAGCATAGTGCGCGCGCGCTGCCAGTCCGCTTCATACACCGTCAGCGCTTCGTTGTTGCGGTAAGTATCGATCACGTGGTCCGCGACCGCCACAAACCTCTGCTCCACCACGCGGCGCGGCCCGTTCAGGAACAGGGATGCCGAATGGTCCCGGGAAAGTTGCGCCCAGCGGTCCCAGATCTGGTTCGGGTCGGTGATCTGTTCGGCCGCCACGTCGTGCTCGAATTCCCTGCCCCGCTGGTACAGGCGATAGTCCGACACCGCCTCCCACGCCGCGCCCACCCCCGCCACCAGCACGAAAGCCGCTACCGCCCGCATGCCCCAATAGAACAGCTCGCCGCGCTCCGCCGGAGCGGGCTTTGGCGTCGCAGCCGCTGGCGTCGCAGCCACTGGCGCCGACTTTCGCGTCGGCGCATCGTCGTCCGCCACCTCCACCGTACGCCGGGTTTCGTCCCGGTCTGCTCGAAAGGTCCGCCGCGTCGCATCCAAGTCCGCATCCACCGCTTTCACCGGCTGACCCTCGCGAAACGCCTGCAGATCTTCCTCGAACTCATGCGCCGTCTGATAGCGCGCTTCGGGCGTCGATGCCAGCGCCTTCATGAGTATCCTCCGCACCGCTTCCGGGCAGGGGTCGGGCGCCGGCGGCGGCGGAATCCGCGAGCGGATCATGCGCTCCAGCCGCTCCGTGGAATCGGCCTGGTAGGGCTGCATCCCGGTGGCCATCTCGTACAACATGACCGCCAGCGACCACAGGTCCGATCCGGCGTCAACCGTGCCCGTTTCCAGCCGCTCCGGCGACGCGTACGGCACGCTGCCAAACTCGTTCCGCGTGAGCCGCCGCGAGAGCGAAAGCGCCTTGGCGATGCCGAAATCCAACACCCGCACTTCACCCCTCGCGTCGATCCGGATGTTCTTCGGCTTGATGTCGCCGTGTACCATGCCACGGATGTCCCTGCCGTCGATGGTGGCTTCCAGTTGGTGCGCGTTCTCAAGCGTGTGCGCCACCGCCGACGCCACATCCGCCGCGAATTCCACGTGCAGCGGCCCGCGGCGCATCAACTCCGCCAGGTCCTGCCCGTCGACGTACTCCATCGCCACGAAGAAGAACCCATCCACGTCGCCCGCACCGTAAACGCGCACCACCCGCGGATCCACCGCCGCCAGCCGCTCCTGCAGCACCGCCCCGCGCATCTCCGCCGCAATGGCGTCGCGCGTGTCGGCGTCCGTGCTGTGCTCGATCAGCTTCAGCGCCACGGTCTGGCCGGATTCGGTGTCCTTTGCAAGGTACACGTCCGCCATGCCGCCGCGCCCCAGCTTCCGGCGGATCTCATACTTCCCGAGTCTGCGCGACGCCGACGCGATCATTCTCCTTTTTTCCGTGGGGCGGCTTTCTTAGCAGGCGCTCCCAAATCCAGGAAAGTGTTCCGCTCCAGGACGGTCTGTCTCATGTCCTCCGGCACTTCCACTGCATTCTTCTCGAAAACGTTGCCCACCATGGCCGGCCGCGCACCATCGCGCGCCGCGATGCCCGCGCCCTTGTTCTTGCGAATGTCGTTATGCGAAATCCACGGTTCCGAAGCGCCCAGTATCAGCACTCCCTCGTTCGAGCAATCGTGAATCGCGTTGGCCCGGAGCACCGGGTTGGCCGTCCCGCGGATCTCCACACCCACTCCCGCGCCGTCCACCTCCACATCGTCCACTTCAACGTCGGAATTCTGCAGCAGGATGCCGGTCGCAATCGGCATGCCCTTCGCCGCCAGAATGCGGAATCCGCTCAGGCGCGCGCCCTGCACGTTCTCCGCGATCGCCGCCGGTCCGTTCGCGAGCGGCGCCGCCCGCAGAATTGCCGCGCGCGGGACGTGGCTGCGCAGTGTCACGCCGCTCGCCAGATGCACCTGCTCGCTGTACTCTCCCGCCGCCACGTCGATAGTGTCTCCCGCGCGCGCCGCTGCCAAGGCCGCCGCAATGCTCGGGTACGCCGCTCCGCGCCCCACCGCCAGCACGCGCGGCTTCTCAACCACCGGCTTCGGAACCCACAGGCTCCGCGAAAACCAGGCGCCCGCCGCCGCCAGCGCCAACCCCGCCACAAACCACAAAGCCCGGCCCTTCGCGCCACCGCCGCCCGCTGCGCTTGCCGTAAAACTCTCCCCTTCCACCACCACCACTGTGACGTTATCCTTGCCGCCCGCCTTATTGGCCGCGCCGATCAGCTCTTCGACGGCTCGCGCAGGCTCGCCTGCGTGGCGCTCCACCGCGCGCTGGATTTCGCCCGAGCTCACTTGGTCCGTCAGCCCGTCGCTGCACAACAACAGCGCGCTGTCGGGATCGAACGCGATGCGCTGCAACTCGATGAAATCGGCGTCGCCCGGAGCATGTTCCTCCGACCCGACGTCGCGATACACTTCGTTTCGCCGCGGATGCCGCATGGCCTCGGCTTCGCTTAACTCACCGTTGTCTTCGCGCTCGCCCACCGGCGAATGGTCGTGCGTAATCTTTTGTATCCGTCCGCCCCGGATCTGGTAAGCCCGCGAATCGCCCACGTGCCCCACCACCGCCGACCCGTTCTCCAGCACCGCTACCGTCAGGACACAGGCCATGCCCTCCCATTCCGGATTGCCGCGCGCCGCCTCCAGAATCTCGTTGTTCGCCATGGTGATAGCTTCGCGGATGCGCTGCTCCACCGTGCCGGTCTGCCGCTCCAGGCGCGCGCGCACCCGGCTCACCGCGATCTCCGCCGCCTTCTCGCCCGCTGCCTGTCCGCCGATGCCATCCACCACCAGGAAGATGCCGCGCTCCGCGTCCACATGCAGCGCATCTTCGTTATTCCGGCGCGCCCGCCCCGCGTCGCTCGCTCCCGCGAACGTGATTCTCGGTTTACCCATGCTGAATACTTTGGAAATCCAGAAACACCACTCCCGCCAGACCGATCCGCGCGTGCGGCGGCACCGGGGCTTCCACGTTCCGGTCGCGCTTGCTGCCATCGCTGAAATCGATGCTGGAGGGCGCAGCCTGCCCGTCAATCGTGGTTCCCAACCGGCTCAGGTCTTTCAGAAAAAAATCTCCGCTGGCCGCGTCCCGCCGCAGCCGAAAATGTTCCCGCGAAACGTCCGGCAGCGTATCCAGTTTGATGTCGGTCCAATAATCGCGGCCCCCGCGGCCCACCACGATTTCGTTCTTGGTCATGCGAAACGTCTTCCGCCCGGAATTGTCCGCATACTCGATGACCGCAAAGGCCCCATCGTCGGGCGCCGGTACTTCCAAAGCGGTTGCCTCCACGCCGCGGGCCTCTGTCGGCGGCGTCGTAGTCACCTTTGTCGCCCCCAGTTTCCGCGTGGCGATCCTCCTGGTCATCGACCCGGCGCCGAGCTCCGCCTTCACCGGCAACGCCAGCTCCGAGTAGATCAGGATATCGCCCGCCGCCACCTCATCGTCCGTGTTTTCCAGGATGCGGATCTGCCATCCGCCGTCCGGCGCCGCCACTTTGGGCGCCGCCCGCCGCGCCAGCTTCAGGCGTTCGATGATCGACGGCCCGTTCAGCGCCTCAACCTCGGCATCGAGCGCCCGCCGCGCTTCCTCGACGATGCGCGGAACAATCGCGCCCAGCCGTTCCATGTCATCGGGATGCAGGTAGACGTGATAAACCGCGGGCGGAAGAACGGAATAGTGCAGCGGCTCGAGCCCCTCCTGCATATTCCGCACGATTTCGAGAATGACATCCCGGGCGGTCGCGAAAGTGCGAGTGGCAGGCCGGTCCATTGGGAAACCTCCTACAATGTTAACAACGTACGCCGCGGAATTTCGTTCACAAGATTCGGGGAAAAAGGCCGAGACACTGGTCGAGTTTTCGAAGGTGCTTGCCGCCAATCCGTCGCACGCCGCGGCGCGCATGGCGATCGAGAATCTGAGAAAGTAAGGGTGGAACCTTCCGCGCGATACGATGTCTGGCTCTGAGCGGGAACCTCGACCCCATCGAACGCCTCTGAACTGGGACATTGTCCCGAAGGGAGCGGTGCAACCTGGCGCTGGTAGCCGTTGCTCTCCAAGGGCAGGAACGGGCGGCTCGAAATCATCCCTTTAAAAGGGTCAGCGATTTGACTTGCGGCGTCGGGCTGCAAATAGAAGGCCGGGAATACCGATCGCAAGAACTCCTAAGAAACCCGGTTCGGGAGTGACAATTTCCCCGGACGGTGGATCTCCGTTGCTTGATCCTGTGGGCGGAACACCATCAACTATCGGATAATGCGCGCCACCAGTCGCGGGACCCCCTAAGAAACCCGGTTCGGAAATGACGATTTCCCCACCGAGCTGGATTAACGGTGCATATCCGTTGGTTGATCCTGTGGGCGGAACACCATCAACCTCCCCGGTGAGCTGCATTAACAGTGCATAATACGCTCCATTAATGGGACACGGAAACATGAAGCCACCACCAGTATTCTGAATTCCTAGCAGGAGATTGCCATCTGCGGGTATGTAGTCGAACGGTGTGGACAGCAAGATCGAAATCGTGTAGCCATCGACAGCGCTACCTGCCACCGAAACTGTCCCTGTGAAGACCAAGGTCTCGCCGTCGCTAATATTATTGGCGTACGTGCTGCTGAGTTGCGCTGTTGCAATCGAGGTAGTCCCCAGAAAGAGCTTGATAGGGCTTCCGCTGGACGGAACAGGGCCACAACCGCTAGGGCCACCACTGCTGTGGAAAACAATCTCTCGAATATCAATGTCGCCGACCCCAGAGAAGAGTGACGAATCATAAATGGCAAGATTCTCCGAATCGGCTCCAGAGGCCTGGAAAGCGAGGGGACTTGTTGGATTGAGTGTGATGGTCTCAAGATCCGCCCAACACGGGACGGCCCACACACCAGCGAGGCAAAGTAGACTCAAAACAGAGTGAAAAGTCTGCAAGGTACCTCCTGTCTTGTTGGTACGATCTCGACAGGGGTGCAATCCCCCAACGCAGTGCGCCGCGAACCCCTCAAACTCTGTAATACCCGAGAGCCGCCTCGTTGAGGTCCAAGCCGCTGCACGAAGCTTTTTCCGAAGGATGGATACCCTGAACTTCCGAATGCGGCTCCAATGATCGACGCCATATCGCTTCGTCCATTTGCAATTATCCGGAGTTGTGTCGTAAATTCATAGTCCTACTCATGCTGGTCTGGTACTAGGACTTTTGACCGGAATTCCCATTTTGGTGTCAAGGGCGGAGTTAAAGTTACCGAAATTTCGAGGCATCTTGAATATCCGGATTTTGAGAAAACCTAGCCAATTTGAACCACTATTTTGGTTCGAATTGAAAATAATTCGCCTCTTTTATAACCTCATGGACCGAGAATCTGCTGATTCTATGGAGCTTGGTGTTTTGGACCGTCAATTGCTACACATGTGTCTTCATGCCAAGTGAGAATTTGGCAAGAGGAATGAGGAGAAATTAAATGAAAACGTCGAAGCTGTTTAGCGTGGCTTTCCTGGCTCTTGTGTTGGTCTTGTTCGTCGCACCCGCGCGAGCGACCATAACTCTCAGTGACAGCAACTCCGTGCTCACGATCAATCCCACGTCGTCTGCCGGGATGGAGTCGTGGACTGTGGACGGAATTAATCAACTGTATCAACAATGGTACTGGTATCGCGTCGGTCCCACCGGCCTCGCACAACCGATCAACAACCTGGGCCTGCTGAGCACCGTGCAGACCAGCCCCGACGAGGTGGCGTTAACTTACGGAAGCCTTACGGGATTGGAGGTCACACTAGGACTAACCCTGGATGGCGGCCCGGTTGGCAGCGGGTTGAGCGACTTGGACCAGCAAATCGAAATAGTCAACAATTCGGTGGCTTCCCAGCAGGTCCACTTCTTCGAATACAGCAATTTTGAGTTGAATGGCGTGACTGGCGGCCAAACAGTGTCGATGACTGGGTCGCCGGTGGCGAACACGGCAGCACAGTCAAATGCATATAGTTCCATGGCCGAGGAGGTTACCACCATGCCGAGCCGATATGAAGCCGCGTTGTATGGTACGATTCTCACCGGCTTCGGGACTTCGGGCTACACCCTCAACGACCACGCAACAGCCGGCCCCGGCGACGCCACTTGGGCGTTTGAATGGGACAAAACCCTCGGCCACAACGCTGCCTTTCTCGTTAGCAAGGACGAAGACCTCAGTGTCGTTGTGCCCGAGCCGGCGACCATCTTCGGCATGGGCTTGATCCTGTTGGTTGTGGGTCGCAAACTGCGGAAAACCCGGGTCTGAGCATTCTAAAACGGAGGTACCGGTTTTACCCCAAAAGAGCGGCCGGTTTCGCGTGGCGTCGCGCGGAATCGGCCGCTTTCGTCGGTTGGTCATTTCGTGCAGCTTCTCCCGCTCCCGTTGGACTGCCTTGCTCGACGGAAACACATTCAGGTACTTCCGATCACGTGCTTTCCGTCAAAATAAGCTCCAGGCTGTAGCGCAATACCGCGAACAAGGCGAGCGACGTGCTCACTGCCAGCGCCTCTTGCCAAAACGCGCCAGCAGCGCGCCCATCGCCACCAGTGTGATATGACTCCTTCAGCTTAAGAACGGGACACCATTTTGACGAGCCGTGGTGATGGTTGCTAACTCACCCGTCAAGTGCAAGCCAAGGTAGTGTTAGAATCAAATCGCCCAGTAGAGTGATTGAAACACAGTCGAGATCTGATGTTTGAAGGGAGAGAACCAAACATGCCAAGACAAGCGCCACCAAAGGTAGACAACACGATTCTGGAGATGGCCCTGGTGGGTTACCAAAGCCAACTGGATAGGCTTTCAGAGAGGATGGCCGAGATCCGTGCGCAGCTCGGGCAGCGCGGTCCCGGTCGGCCAAAAGCTGCCACGATCGAGACAGATCATGCGGGTCCGAAGAAACGCGCGCTGAGCCCCGGCGCGAGAGCTCGGATTTCAGCGGCCCAAAAGAAAAGAGGCGCTTCCGGCTATTTAGTGGCTTCTGGGGCCATGTCGAGGCCACCGCAGTGGAAGTAGATGGCGTGAACGAGGTTCTGTTTGTTCCGGAAGCCTCGCGCCGTGTATTTCACCCATTG
>Ga0116114_1000469_pt1 | contig 26070 bp, 19 predicted proteins | sample June2015DPH_10_5_FD_89823 | JGI IMG/M metagenome (GOLD analysis project Ga0116114, IMG submission 89823) | Peatland microbial communities from SPRUCE experiment site at the Marcell Experimental Forest, Minnesota, USA - June2015DPH_10_40 | ecosystem: Environmental > Terrestrial > Soil > Wetlands... | reverse complement strand
AGCCCATTGTCGCACAAGTTCACCGTATTGATACCCGTATTGTTAGAAAAGAGGCTGTTCAATCCGTCTGGCTGAACATGTGATGGGCCCCGCAGCCGCTCTTCTTACGGTCTTGCCAAGCGGCTCTCTTTTCGGCTTCGCGCAGGAAGCGGATTTCAAGTTGGCGTTTGAGGAAACTGTCATACCGCTCGCGCGGGAGCGTGCCGGCGGCGAGCGCTTCGAGCACTGCACACTGATTCTCCTTCGTATGGGTGCAGTCGCGGAAGTGGCAGCGCACAGACAGCGCGTCGACCTCGGGAAAAGTTTGCTTCGATCCTTCACTGGCAATCCAGAGGTGGAATTCTCTCATGCCCGGCGTGTCAATGACCACGCCTCCTTGTGGGAGGAAAATCATCTCGCGCCACGATGTGGTATGCCGGCCTTTGGCGTCATTCGTGCGGACTTCCACCGTGGCCTGGATGTCTTCTCCATAAAGGCGGTTGATGAGGCTCGACTTGCCGACCCCCGAGGTGCCGATGAACACGGCGGTTTCGCCGGGCTGGATCAGTTGCGCCAGTTTCATCACGCCTCGCCCGGTGAGCGCACAGGCCGCGAGCACCAAAGCGTCGCCAGCCACGCGTGTGGCGTCCGCGAGCCTTGCGTCAAGGTCCTCGCACAAATCGATTTTATTGAGCAGGACCACCGGGCGTGCGCCGCTTTCGTGGGCCATGACCAGCATCTGCTCCAGACACGCCGCGTCGAAGCTCGCGTCTGCGGCGGTCACCAGGAACGCCGTGTCAATATTCGTGGCGAGGATATGCTCAGCGCTGTCACGGCCGGTCATCTTGCGGCAGAGTCGGGTGCGTCGCGGAAGGATGGCGTGGATCATGGCCTTCTCCTCGTTGGCCACGAGTTTTACGGCAACCCAATCCCCCACCTTGGGAAGTTTTGCATTGGACCCGTGGGCTTCGTGGAGGCAATGGCCGGTGACTTGCGCGAGAAGTTCCGCCTCCGCGGTCCAGACGCGGAAGAAATGTTTATCCTCCACCGCCACGCGGGCCGGAACCAGACCCTTGGCCTGGTGGGGCGCGAACTGCTGGTTGCGGTCAGCATTCCAGCCCAACTTCGTCAGGTCCATAGCCGCCATCAACCACCTACAGCCTATTCTTCCCAGCGGCTTTCGCCTTTGCCCACCGCGCTTTAGCGGCTGCCGCCATTCTGGCCCTGCCAGCCGCGCTCATCTTGCGCCGCTTCTTCGGCGCGGCCTCGACTTTGGCACCCTTCACCTTCGCCCAGCGTGCCTTTTGCGCTGCCGCAATCCGCGCCCGTCCGGCGGCGGACATTCCGCGCCGTCCTCGAGGTTGGGCAGCAGCAGCGACTCCGCCGCCCGCGACGGCGGCCAGTTCCGCTTCCAATTCATCGATCTTCTCTTTGATTGAAATAACCTGCCGCAATTGCGCGACCGTCAGATTTTGCAGGGATGTCATATATCCGGGCAGGGTGCTTCCCCACCGGGTTTGATGTCAAGAAGGGACACGCTCCGCGCCAACCCAGATGGATGACGACCATCGCCATCGTAGCGGTCACGATAGCGGCTGCATTGCCTTTCGTACGGAGCCATGTGGCCTGGACCATATAATTCATCCCGCGTGAAACGTCGCACTTGAATGAAGAGGCCACACTCGGCATTCTCGTTAAATAATGGCCGATGCAGTTTGAACGTGAAAAACTCCGGGAGAAGCTGGCCCAGCTTGCAGGCAACAGGGTGTTCATCGGAACATCCTCGTGGAAATATCCCGGCTGGCGAGGAATGCTTTACAACGAGCAGCGATACATGTATCGCGGCAAGTTTGCTGAATCCCGTTTCGAGAAGAGCTGCCTGGCGGAATACGCCGAGGTGTTCAAGACGGTCTGCGTTGACGCCGGGTATTACCGATTCCCCGAGAGCCGCTACATCGAGGGCATGGTTTCGCAAGTCCCATCGGACTTTCTGTTCACCTTCAAAGTGACCGATGAGATCACCCTCAAGAAATTCACGAACCTGCCGCGTTTTGGCGCCCGGGCCGGCAAGCCCAACGAGAATTTCCTCAATGCCGACCTCTTTGGGTCCGCATTCGTCAAACCATTTGAACCGTTCCAACAGAATATCGGGATGTTCATTTTCGAGTTCTCGAAGTTTTACCCGACCGATTATGAGCTTGGCCGTGATTTCGTGGCCGACCTGGACCGATTCCTGGGCAGCATCCCCGAGGGCTGGCGTTATGGGGTGGAAATCCGCAACAAACACTTTTTGAAACCTGACTATTTTGCAGTGCTCGCCCGGCATGGTGTCGCCCATGTGTTTAACTCCTGGACCGAAATGCCACCGGTAACCGAACAACTTCAAATCCCGGAGAGCATCACCAACCCGGAATTCGCTGGCGCGCGGTTTTTGCTCAAACCCGGCCGCAAATACCAGGACGCCGTGGATTTCTTCAGCCCCTACAGTGAGGTCAAAGAACCCAACCCCGACGCGAGAAGCGCTGGCGCTCAGCTCATCGGTGGTCGCGAACTCAGGAAGACCCTGCGCCAGCTTTACCTATACGTGAATAACCGGCTGGAAGGGAACGCTTTGCTGACAATCATGGCGATGCTGGAAGCGGCAGGCTGACTTTTGGGGGTTGACACGGGCGACATTGAATACTACGTGTACAGGTAGTATGACCGAGTTGACCCGCGCACAACGACGCATCCTGGAATTTATTCGGGCCGAGATCCGCGCCGAGCGGCCCGCCCCCACCCACCAGGAGATCGCCGATCATTTTGGCTTCCGCAGCACCCGCGCGGCGGCCTGCCACCTGGAAGCGCTTAAGCGCAAGGGGTTCATCAAATCCGAGCCGGGGAAGGTCCGAGCCTTGCGCGTTGTCACTCCCCTCCAAAAGTATCGCGCGGCCATTGTGGATATCCCCCTCTTCGGCTCGATCCCAGCCGGCTTTGCCGACCAGCGCGAGCAGGAAGCCAAGGGCTGCGTGTCCATCGATATTGAGTCTCTGGGCATCAAACCCAGCCCGCGAACCTTCGCCCTGGAAGTGCGGGGGGATTCCATGATTGGCAAACACATCGTGGACGGTGACGTGGTGGTGGTTGAACACGGCCAGACCCCACGTCACGGCGATGTCGTGGCGGCGTTAATTGACGGAGAAAGCACGCTCAAAACTTTCGTGGCCGACAAGGGCAAGCCTCATCTCCGCGCCGAAAACCCCAAATATCCCAAACTCTTCCCCGCCGGCGAACTGGTCATTCAGGGAGTCATGGTCGCCCTAATCCGAAAACGGAAATGAACCATGCTGCCGCCCAAATCCATCGTCCATCTGGACGCGGACGCATTCTTTGCCTCCGTCGAGCAGGCGGCCGATTCGCGCTTGCGCGGCAAGCCCATCGCCGTCGGCGGTGAAAAACGCGGCATCATCGCATCGGCCTCCTACGAAGCCCGGAAGTTCGGCGTTTACACCCCCATGCCGACGGTTCGGGCGCGGAAGCTGTGCCCGAAACTGATTGTCCTACCAGGGGACTATGATCGTTATGAGCATTTTTCCAAGTGGATGTTCTCGTACGCGTACGACTTTACGCCGGACGTGGAGCAGACTTCCATTGACGAGGGCTATTTTGACCTGAGCGGCGCCCGGAAAACTCCGGTCGAAATCGCGCTCACCATTCGCAAGGCCATCGGCCAGTCCTTGAAGATCTCCGTCAGCGAGGGCATCGGCGTGAACAAGCTGGTCAGCCAGATTGCCTCCAAACTTAACAAACCCGCCGCGTTTGCCGAAATTCCGCCCGGCCAGGAAATCTCATTCCTGCATCCCCTGCAAAACAAATGGCTGCCCGGCATCGGTCCCAAAACCGCCATCCGATTGAACGCCGCCGGCTTGGCTTACATCGGCCAGATTGCTGCGACCCCCCTGGACCTGCTTCACATCCTCATGGGCAACACCGCCCGGACGCTCCGCGAGTATGCCAATGGCATTGACAGCCGTCCCCTCGTTCCAGCCCGCGAACCGCAGAAATCATTTGGCCAGCAGGAAACCTTTGGGCGCGATTTGACGGACGAGGGATATATTGAAGCCACGCTCCGGCGAATGGCGGACAATCTGTTTGCCAAAGTCCGCGAGGAAGGGCGCAGCATCCGCACGCTTACGGTCAAAGTGCGATACAACGACATGGGGGAGGATCAGGTGAGCGAGAGCCTGATCGAACCATCCGATCTTGAGACGGACATTTATTCGCGTTTGGCCTCGATGCTTCGAGCAGCCTGGAAACGCCGAGTGAGTTTGCGGCTGGTCTCGTTGAAATTGTCGAACGTGTATGACGGTTGTTTCCGCAGCGAATTGGCTCTGGACGTTCCAGCGTACCGTCAGGACGCGCAGGAACGGCTGGCGGTGGTGATCGACGGTTTGCGCCGGACCGGCGGGCACTCTGTAATTCTGCGGGGTCATGATTTTCGCCTTCGGGAGGCTCCGCAGGAACTGGTGGCGACGATTGCGCCGACACCACCACCGCCAACAGTCCAAAAGCCCGCTGCCTGGCCAGAGGCCGTGGGTAATTACATCCCGTTGCGGGTCCACAGCCATTATTCGTTTCTGGATTCCACGCTCGCTCCTTCCGCGATTGTGGGCCTCGCCAAAAAACATGGAATGTCCGCTGTCGCGCTCACCGACACCGGGAATCTGCATGGCGCGGTTGAATTTGTATTGGCGGCAAAACACGCCGGCATCAAACCGATCCTTGGGGTCGAGATCAACCTGGAGAGAAAGCCGTTGCTCCTTTACGTGGAATCGGTGTCAGGCTACCGCAATCTTAATCGACTGCTTTCCCGCCATGCGGAACTAGCGGCGACCGATGGCGATGAAGCGTCCGTGGCCAACCAACAACGCGGCTCCTACAACCGACAAGAATTGCACGGTCTGGGCGAGGGATTAATCGCGGTCAGCGAAGACCTTCGTTTGGCCGAATTGTTTCCGGGCAGGTTTTACAGCCTTGTCACCGGTAAGAAATCAGCGACAACGGCTCAAGGCGTTGCCTGCCCAACCATCCGTTACGCGACCGCCGCCGACCGCCTGAAATTCGACATCGTCCAAAGCATCCGCACGTTGACGCTGTTGCAGGAGGATCATCCCGAAAAACGACGCGGCGGGCGGTTTCATTTTCGTTCACCGGTAGAAATGGCAACCGCTTGCCAGGAACACCCGGAATGCTTGAGACACACCACCGAAATTGCGGAGCGCTGCAATTTTGAACTTCCCTTTGGCAAACCGCAATTCCCAGCGTTCATTCCGCCCGACGGCTCATCTTCAGGCGCGTATCTGCACCGCCTGGTGCTGGAAGGCTTGCAGCGGCGTTACGGCTCGCGGGCCGGCCAATTCCGCCCACAGGTTATGGAGGAATTAGGCATCATCAACGAGGTCGGTTACGAGGAATATTTTCTCATCACTTGGGATTTGCTCCAGGAATGCCGGAGGCGCGGGATTGAATGGATAACACGCGGCAGCGCCGCGGACTCGCTGGTTTGCTACTGCCTTGAGATCAGCGGGGTTTGCCCCATCCGCTTTGATCTCTATTTTCGCCGGTTTCTCAACAAGGACCGGATGGCGATGAACAAATTGCCCGACATTGACATTGATTTCGCGCATGACCTGAAAGACGACGTGGTCAAACTGATTTTTGAGAAGTACGGCCGGGAACATTGTGCCGTCGTGGGTGGGTTCTCGACGTTCCAGGCGAAAAGCGCCTTTGCGGAAGTGGCAAAGGTTCTGGGAGTCGCCGAACGGGAAGTCAGAAAATTCACCGATCATTTTCCCTGGAGTTTTGGCGGTGGCTGGGTTCCGGCCGAACACACCCCCAGCGGAGGGAACCGGTTAATCGAGATGCTGCGGGCCAGCCCTGAAAACAGGGACTTGCCGCTGGACGAGGAGCCTTACCGGACGGCCCTGCAAATGGCCGAGTTCCTCGACGGCATGCCACGTTATCCCAAGATGCACCCATGCGGGCTAGTCCTCTCCCGGCAACCGATGCAGGAACTGACACCCACGTTCATTGCCAACAAAGGCTACGCGACCACCCACTTTGACATGGACGCCGTTGAAGCCATTGGTTTGGTCAAAATGGACATTCTCGCCCAGGGCGGTTTGGCCGCCATGCGGGATGTCAAACATAGCCTTTCGAAGCGAGGCATTGAAATTGACCTCGAAGAACTGGAACCGTGGAAAGACCCGGAGGTCTGGAAGATGATTGCCGGCGGAGGAGCACGGGCGGTGCATCATATCGAATCGCCCGCCATGACTTCGCTCTGCCGAATGTGCAACGTGAGTGAGATTGATGGCCTCGTCGCCATCGTCAGCGTGATCCGTCCTGGGGCGGCCAACGAAGGCAAGAAACTGGCCTTCACCCGGCGTTATCAAGGCATGGAACCGATAACGTATCCCCACCCGTCTCTGGAGAAATGTCTGCGCAGCACCTACGGGCTGGTTGTCTATGAAGAGCACATCTTGCAGATCAGCGAAGCCTTCGCCGGACTCAATCCGGGGCGGGCGGATGTGTTGCGCCGTGCCCTTAATAAGCAAAACCGTCCGATGATTGAAAAGATCCAGGTTGAGTTCTTCCAATCGGCGCGAGCGCGGGGACATTCTCCGGAGAAGATTGAAGAAGTGTGGGGCTTGGTCACGGGCTTCGCTGGATACGCTTTCTGCAAGGCGCATTCCACCGCCTACGGTGTCGAAGCGTATCAATCCGCGTGGCTCAAAAAATACTATCCGGTCGAATTCATGGCGGCGGTTTTGTCCAACGGCAAAGGGTTTTATCATCCCCTTGTCTACGTGCTGGAATGCCATCGTTTGGGAATCACGCTTTTGCCGCCGTCCATCAACCAGCCCGGGCCGCTATTCAGCCCTGTAGGAAAATCGATCCGCGTTCCCATTCGTTACATCAAAGGGATGACGGAACGAACCAATGAACGCCTTCTGGTTGAACATGACCGGGCGCCGTTTGAATCGCTGGCGGCCTTTTACAGGCGCGTTGCTCTGTCGCCGGAGGAGGCGGAAGCGATGTTGCGCGTTGGTGCGTTTGATGAATTTGGAAAAACGCGGACCGCACAGTTTTGGGAATGCCAGTTCTTACAGCGCAGTTTTGGAAAAGCGGACGGTGGTGGACAAGGATTGCTGCTGCCCCCGCCGGGGATGGATCGTTTGCCGGAAGTGCCGCTGCAGGAGCCGACGCGACGCGAGCGATTGGAAGCGGAAAATGAATTGCTGGGTTTCCCGGCGAGCGGGCATCCCCTGGAACTTCACAGCAACATTGCGTGGGATACGTATTGCCCAGTATCGCGGTTGGGGGAGCACATCGGCGAGGAAGTGGTGACGTGTGGGCTGGTGGTGGAACAACGCACCCATCACCAAATCACCGGTGAACCAATGAAGTTTCTGACACTTGCGGACTGGACGGGAATGGTGGAAACAGAATTGTTCGCCCAGACCTACCGGAGCTTCGGCCTTGCCACAGTGCGTTACCCGGTTTTGGAGATCACAGCAAGAGTCGAAGCGTTTGAGAACGGACGTGGGTATTCACTGCGGGCTTTGCGGGCGGGTAAACCAAGGGAAAAGGGTTGTCCTGGGATTTGCTGAAATCGGGATTGTTCGAATTGCTTGCCACGCTCAGCCGCGGTGTTTTCCTTGGGGCCCAGATTGCGAGCTTGCGCTCTGGATTAGCTGCGCCATGCCCAGAAATTACAATTCGCTTGTTCTGCTTCAATCAGTTCCAACCTCTCGAATCGGAGGACGCACTCGTTATACCCGTTGCAAATGGGTATCCTTGAACGCCGTCTCATATTTCAACCCGTAACCAAGCATCCGATCGAAGCCAACGTGAGCCAACCAAATCAAAACTATCCATAAATGGGAAGTCCCCCCGGAAAACCAAAGGATCGAGAACGCCAAGAGCGGGGCGGTGTAGGTGTGGACTGAATTGTAAAGTGCTGATCCCAGCTTCTTACCCGCAAAATAACCCAACATCGAAATGTCCGGAACAAGGAACAACAGGGCAAACCACAGCCAGCCACCTTGCGATTGGCGGTAAAGAATGCATGCGGCGATCAAAACATGTGAAGAAATAAGGGCGGCCCTATTCGCCGGCTTTTTTCGCCCGGCATCCCAGAACCGGGCGACCAGATCCTCCAACGGAACCGTTACGCAGGTTGCGGCTCCACCGGTTTCGGCCGGAAGAGCACGACGACATTGCCGACCCGGGTGACCAGATGGCTCCCGCTTTTTTCGGCCAGTTGCGGAGCGAGTTCCTTCTTCTGCTCCTTCAAGAAGTCGAATTTCACCTTGACCAGTTCATGGTGTTTTAGCGCGTCATCCAGGGCGGCGAGGAACTGCGGGCTAAGGCCCCCCTTGCCGACCTTCAGCGTGGCCTGGAGCCGCTGGGCCTGAGCTTTGAAAACTTGTATCTGCGCGTTGGTGAGTAAAACCATGGCGCCAAATTACGCAGTTTTGCCCCAAAAACCCATGAAGAATTCAGGTCAGGGGTTGCGTCTATGAACCACCCGCGTCTCCACCTCAATTCGATACCCTCTCTACGGTGCCGGCAGACGGAAGACTGATGGGGTTTTGTGGCGTTGATTGGGACAATGCCACGCCTGAAACCTGATTCACTTCAAGGCTTCCGGCGGACCTTTCCAAATAAGGCGCAAAGCATCCAGCCGGAGACGGGACTGTTGCAGGGCGGTCCCCAACTCCTGCTGCTGCGCTTGTGCCATTTTGATTTCTTGCGGACGAATGTGGTCGTTCACGAGGCGGAGCATTTGCAGGCGTTCCACCTCGTGGTTGAGCAGGTGGTTCATCTCGCTCAAAGCTGACCGACGCAGGGTTGCCGCCTGTGTTTCGGCGAATCGGGTGGCGGCCTGGATCATGGCCGGGATGCTTCGTTGGCTGAACTCGGCATTATCAATCAGTTTGTAAGGCAAGCCCTTCTCTAGTTTTCGTTCCCAGATTCTGTCGCTGAAATCCTTGCTGACGTCCACCAGTTTGTGGTTAACGATTACGCGGACTGGGGTGGGCGGAAGAAAGCGATCCGAATGCAAGTGTGGTTCCGCAATGGCTTCGAGGACAAAGATCAACTCCAACAAGATCGTCCGGTCATTCGCAGCTGGCAGCACGGCAAAGGCACAGTTTCCCGTTTCGGCGCCGAGCAACAGATCCATAGCCCCGGTGACCATAGGATGGTCCCACGTCAGAAACCCGACATCTTCCCGGCTCAACGCGCGGCGGCGGTCGCAGGTGGCAATCATCCCCTCGGCCGGCAGGGCTGGAAAGGATTCGGTGATGATAGCTTGGGGATTCAAGTGCCAAGTCTGGGGAGCCAGTTCCTCGATGTGAATGCCATAATGGTCGAACACGTCGAGCAGATATTCTTCCAAATCCGGTTGCCGGTTTTGTTCCTGCATCTGACTGATGATTCGTTGCGCCGTGGCCGGACGGAAAGAATTGAGTTCCAACAAACGATCCCGACCCAATTCGAGGAGTCGGCGCATTTCCTGCCGTGCCAGTTTGGTTTTTTCAAGGAGGCCAGCCAGTTCCTGTTCGGCGGTGTCCGGGTCGGCCACTGGAAATTCCAGGGCAAGGTCGTGGACGCCCCGGCCAAACTGGCGCAGCAGTTCGTTGCCCCCTTCCAGATTGCTTTCAAAGGCGTTCAAACCTGCGTGATACCACCGCGCCAATACTTCCTGCGGGCTGCGGGCAAGATACGGAACATGAATCTGGATGTCGGCGGTCTGACCGATTCGATCCAACCGTCCGATGCGCTGTTCGAGCAGTTCCGGATTCAGCGGCAGGTCAAACAGGACTAGATGCTGCGCGAATTGAAAATTGCGTCCTTCGCTGCCGATTTCAGAACAGAGCAAGAGGCGCGCTCCGTCTGACTCGGCGAACCATGCGGCGTTGCGGTCCCGCTGCACCAGCGTGAGCCCTTCATGGAAAACACCCGTCTTGATGGTCAAGTGTCGCCGCAGCGCCGCGTCGATGGCTTCGGCTTTTTCAATGGTGCGGCTGATCACCAGAACTTTATTTGGATCCAGTTGCCGCAACAGTTCCACCAGCCAGAGAACTCGCGGATCGCGCGCCAGATCAGGCGGGGCCTGCAACCGGATGTCTCCGGCATCCTCGGCAAATTCGGTGGAGACACGATCCAACCAATGCTCCGGTTCCGGGCCGGGCTCCAGTTTGGCCAAATGCGCGGTGCGTTTGGGAAAACCCTTCATGCCGGCGCGGGTGTTACGGAACAACACGCGGCCCGGGCCGTGCAAATCCAAAAGCTCTTCCAGCAACGCCAACCTCGATTCCGCGTTGCCCTGACTCAATTCCGCAAGGCGTGGTTCCAACTGGGAATCATGCGCCAACAAGCGGCGCAACGAAGTTATGTCCGTTTCCGTGAGCGCTGTTTCGGCACGCAGTTTCTCGGCAATCTCGGCGGCTGCCTCGTAATCCTTCGACTCGGCCTGAAATGATGCGAGGTCGCGATACCGATCCGGGTCCAGCAATCGCAGCCGGGCAAAGTGGCTTTCCACCCCCAATTGTTCCGGGGTGGCCGTCAGCAACAACAGGCCCGTCGACTGACGGCTGAGTTGTTCCACCACCTGATACTGGCGGCTGGGTGCGGCTTCGGACCATTCCAGGTGATGAGCCTCGTCCACTACCAGCACATCCCAACCGGCCGCCACCGCCTGTTCCGCTCGGCGCGGGTCACCCGCCAGAAAACCAATACTGGTCAGCACAAGCTGATTATCCAGAAACGGGTTGGCGTCCGGTTCGCCGGCCTCGATGGACGCGCAACGTTCTGCATCAAAAATATGCAACCAGATGTTGAAGCGACGGAGCATCTCCACAAACCACTGATGCACGAGCGATTCCGGTACCAACACCAGGATGCGATTGGCCCGTCCGCTCAGCAGCAGACGATGCAGGATCAAACACGCTTCGATTGTTTTTCCCAGTCCCACTTCATCCGACAGCATCACGCGTGGGGCGTGACGGTGGGTGACCTCATGTGCGATGTAAAGTTGATGCGGAATCAGATCAATGCGGCCGCCGCCGAATCCGCGCACCGGAGATTTTCGGGAACGGTGCAGCAATTCCAGCGTGCGCCGACGCAGCAAAAACGCCGCCGAAGTGTCAAACCGCCCTGCGATCAAACGCTCCTGTGGTCCTTGCAAACTGACACGGTCGCTAACTTGGGCTTCGGGCAGGCGCTGGCGATCGTGGACGTAAATCAGCAAGCCATGCTGCTCAACGACTTCCTTGACGATGAACTCATGGTCCGCTTGCGTTCGTATGGTGTCGCCAACGCGAAAGCGCACGCGCTTCAACGGTGCCTGGTCAACCGCATAAGTCCGCGTTTCGCCAGCAGCTTTGAACACGACCTGCACCCGGCTTCTTCCGGCTTGCACGACCGTGCCCAACCCAAGTTCTGGCTCCGATTCGCTGATCCACCGTTGACCTGGAATGAACACACTCATGAGTTTGGCTCTGCGCCAGCAGGTCCATGGCGCCATCGGAAATCCATCACACCTTCTTGTTGCGGTTCAGCGCCTCCGTGAACCAGTTCGTCGCTGGAGGTTTGACGTGCTGAACGCGTGCTTGTGGCCGGCTCGGGCCGGGGGAAGTCCTGGCGGTGGCGCCCGCGCCGATCATTGGCGCCACCTTCATCGAGAGAGCAATGCGCTTTCTCGGCAAGTCCACCTCCGTCACGGTGACCATGACTTTCTGCTGCACTTTGACCACCTCCGCTGGATCTTTGACGAAACGGTCGCTGATCTGGCTGACGTGGACCAACCCGTCCTGGTGGACGCCGATGTCCACGAAGGCACCAAAAGCCGTCACATTGGTGACGATGCCAGGCAGTTTCATGCCCGGTTTCAGGTCCTCCATCTTCTCGACGCCAGCCTGGAAGGCGAACACTTCAAATTGCTGGCGCGGATCACGGCCCGGCTTGGCCAATTCGGCCAGGATGTCGGTGAGCGTCGGCAAGCCAACCTCGGCGGTGACATATTTCGGGAGTTGGATTTTCTGTCGCCGTCCCGCGTCCCGCATCAGGTCATTGACAGAACAGCTTACGTCCCGGGCCATCTGGTCCACGATGGGATAACTCTCGGGATGTACCGCGCTGCCATCCAGCGGGTGTGCTCCGTCGCGGATGCGCAAAAACCCCGCCGCTTGCTCGAACGCTTTCGGGCCCAAACGCGGTACCTCCTTTAATCCAGCGCGGGACTTGAATGGCCCGTGTTCGTTGCGGTAGACCACGATGTTTTCAGCGAGGGCAGGGCCGAGGCCGGAGACATACGCGAGCAACTGCTTGCTGGCGGTGTTGAGTTCCACGCCCACGCCGTTGACGCAACTCATCACGACATCGTCGAGGGTCCGTTTGAGGGCCAGTTGATCCACGTCATGTTGATATTGGCCCACGCCGATGGATTTCGGATCGAGCTTCACCAACTCCGCCAGCGGATCCATGAGCCTGCGGCCGATCGACACCGCGCCGCGCACGGTGAGGTCGTGGTTCGGAAATTCTTCGCGCGCAACCGCCGACGCCGAGTAAATCGAAGCACCGCTTTCGTTGACCATCACCACAGGAATGGTGGAAGGCAGTTTGAGCGTCTTAACGAAAGCCTCGGTCTCGCGGCTGGCAGTGCCATTGCCGATGGCAATGGCTTCAATTTGAAACTTGCGGATCATCCCGAGCATTGCTTCCGTGGCTTCGCGCGCCTCGCCGGATGAGGCGGCTGTTGGGTAGATGACGTCGTTGTGTAACAGCTTGCCTTGCCGGTCCAAACAGACGACTTTGCATCCGGTGCGGAACCCTGGATCAATCGCCAGCACGTTCTTGCGGCCCAGCGGCGAGGACAAAAGAAGTTCGCGAAGGTTCTCTGAGAATACGCGGATCGCTTCCGTGTCGGCACGCTTCTTGGATTCAAGCCGAATTTCCACTTCAATCGTCTGGCCAAGCAAACGTTTGTAACCGTCCTGCACCGCCAGACGCACCTGTTCCGCGGCGGGGCCTTTGCGGGTGACAAACAGGGGTTCGATCAAGGCCAATGCTTCTTCTTCGGGCGGTTGGATCCGCATCATGAGCAGCCCTTCGGTTTCGCCGCGACGAATGGCCAGCATTCGATGGCTGGGAATTTTGGCGACCGGCTCACTCCAATTGAAGTAGTCCTTGAACTTCGCAGCGGGTTCCTCTTTTTCGAACGCAACTTTCGATTTCACCACGGCCTTGCTCCAGAATAGCTCGCGCAGTTTGGTGCGCGCCTGAGCGTCGTCGCTGATGCGCTCCGCCAGAATGTCGCGAGCGCCCGCCAGGGCGGCAGCCACATCGGCCACGCCCTTTTCCGCGTTAACATAAGCATGAGCCTCCTTTTCAGGGTCCGCTGTGGATTGCTGGTTGAAGATCAGATCAGCCAGCGGTTCCAGTCCAAGTTCCTTGGCGATGGTGGCGCGAGTGCGGCGTTTCGGGCGATAAGGTTGAAAAATATCCTCCAGCGCGGTGAGCGTCTCGGTCCTGGCGATGGCGGCCTTGAGTTGGTCCGTTAGGAGGTTGCGCTCGGTGAGAGATTTAAGGATGGCCTCCCGACGCTGATCCAGTTCCGCCAGATTCAGGAGCCGTTCGCGAATGCTCGTGATAGCCACTTCGTCCAGCGATCCGGTCGCTTCCTTGCGATAGCGGGCGATGAAGGGAACGGTGGCGCCATCGGCGAAGAGTTTGGCCGTGGCCGCGACCTGCCGTGGTTGAACTTTCAGTTCACCCGCAATTTTAAAAATGTGTGCTTCGTTCATTTCAAGAAGGGCCAGCGGTGTATCGCAACCCGAAAGAAGAGTAAAATCAAATTGGGTTAATTGCCACGGACTTGCTTGCAATTTACGCTGCTTAAGCGTCAACGCGCTAGCACAACTCGCACGCTGCAGGAATTGATAGCCGAATATCACCGCCAACACGCTTTGGCGGATTTTATGCGCGTCCGGCATCGCGATAACTTTGCGACCGCCTTCATCCGGACGACGCTGGTGGTATTGTGCGCAGCGTCATTGGTTTCTATTCCTGCACGACGACTGCGGAACTTAACTGGACGGGAACTCAGTCACGGCGCTGGCGGCGGTCAGAAAATGGCTTCGGGGGAAAACTCCTTGGGACAGCGCAGTGTCAGATAAAAGAAACCTTCTGTGGCCGTTTTGTCGGAAATTAAAGGCGAGGGTCGGTTTTCGCCCCGTCCAGCGTTGTAAATACGCATGAGTACAGGAGCCTATAGTAGTTGTAACACGTTTAATATCAACAACTTGTAGGCGGGGGTCGGAATTGTGCACCTACGACCAATTTCAGAGAAATTTTACCGCATCTTTGCCATGAATGCAAGCGAATCGGCATCTATCCGCATAATTCCATTCAATACCCTGCGCTCTTGGCGCAGGCTGATTTTGTCTTTCCTGGGGTTCCCCAGGGCAATACCCTGCGGTCTCGCCGCAGGGTGGTTTATTCGGCGCGGATCGGTTTGGTATACATTTCGGTAGCCTTGCAAGCGACGGGCCGGCTCCCAACCCCCCAGGCGCCACGATCGGCTCCAGATTTTCAAGCGCGCCCGCATTCCCTTTGTCAGCCGCATCTCCGATTGTTCCGGGCCAACTCCACCATCCGGCTCTTTGACACAAATGGTTTTCGCGGCGCGATTGATCGAAAGAACTTCATGTTTGACATGCGCCCGGACGCGCGAACGCTCCCAGAATTTCTCCGGGGTCATGACGATCAATTTGGAACGGTCGTCAATTTCACCGGCAATAAAATAGGGGAGGCCGCAGTTGGCGAAGGAGATATAAGGGCCGCGCTCGAAAACGTCGATTTCGGCGTTCTCATCAATCCGGCGGGCTTTGGCGGCGGCGGAAGCGCCTCCTGCCACGCCCCCCACAATCACAATGCGACGAGGGTTTTTCATAAATCAGACTCCCCCTTTTCCTTCACAACACGAACCGCAGCTTTGGGCGCGGTTCCAGGGCATTTTCGCGAGCAAGAGCGCCAATCCACACATCCCGGTGAGTCCGGCAAACAGGAGGCCGCACCCCATCACCAGAGGGATAATCGCAAAGAGCGGGTTGATGGTCAGCGCAAGAACCGCGCCAGCCGCTGAAATGAGGCCGACCGTAATTTGCACCTGGCGCATCAGCGGCAAAACGGTGCTTTGAGCGCGTTCGGTCGGCAGCCCTGCGTCGATCCAAGCCTGCGTGCCCCCTTCGACCAGAACGCAGCCATGAACCCCGCCCTGTTCCAGCTTTTCAATTGCCTTGCGGGCGCGTCCGCCGGATTGACAGAGCACGTAAACTGGAATTTCCTCCGAACCACGCTGGCGTTGAAAAGCGCCCGGATTGAGGTCGTCGAGAGGGATCAGCTTGGCGCCTGGCACATGCGCGGCGGCGAACTCGCCCGGGGTGCGGACATCAAGAAGTTGGGCCGGCGCGCCCTCCGCCAGCAGGCGCTGGAGTTCGAGAGGTTTGATGGAGGTTTTGACTTGCAGAGTGTTCATATACGTTGTATAAGTATATAACTATAAAAGCATATGTCAACCGGAAAGACCAACTATTTGTTGTCCGAAGAGCAATTGGAGCAGGTTGCCCTCCGCTTCCGCCTGCTGGGCGAGCCCATGCGCCTGAGGATTTTGCAGGCCGTTTGCCACAAGCCGCGCACGGTCAACGAGGTGGTGAAGGCGGTCGGTGCGACCCAGGCCAATGTTTCCAAGCACCTCGCCTTGCTCGCGGGAGCCGGCATCCTGGCGCGCCGAAAAGAGGGCCAAAGCGTTTACTATGGCATGAAGGACCAACTCGCCATGAAGCTGTGCGCATTGGTTCATAAACATCTGGAATAAGAATCCTTTTTGCCATCAGAGCCGTTGGCGGATGGATTTCAACTCTCGCCGGCGTTTCGCGGTCGGCTTGGGATAGTCCATCTTCAGTCCGTTGAGCGCATCCAAAACAATTTGGGAAACAATCAGCCGGGCCTGCTCCTTATCATCAGCGGGAACGACGTGCCAGGGCGAGTGACGGGCGCTGGTCGCCGTCAGGCAATCCTCATAAGCCTTCATGTAATGCGGCCAGTATTTCCTCTCGTGAATGTCCGCAAGGGTGAATTTCCAGTTCTTGTCCGGCTCGTCAATACGTTCGAGAAATCGTTTTCGCTGCTCTCCCTTCGACAAGTGAAGAAAGAATTTGATGATCCGGGTGCCGTTACGGTAGAGGTGACTCTCCAAATCCACGATGGAACGATACCGCTCCTTCCAGATGGATTTCCCGTTGAGCAGTCCATCAGGAAGCCCCTGGCCGCGCAGAATTTCCGGATGCACGCGAACCACGAGTACCTCCTCGTAATAGGAACGATTGAAGATGCCAATCCGTCCGCGTTCGGGAAGCCGGCAGGTCGTGCGCCAAAGAAAGTCGTGCTTTAGTTCCTCGGCGCTCGGCTGCTTGAAACTGAAAACCTCGCAGCCTTGGGGATTGACCCCGGACAGGACATGCCGGATGGCGCCGTCTTTGCCGCCAGCATCCATGCCCTGAAAAATCAGTAACAACGCATAGCGATCGGACGCGTAGAGAAGCCGTTGCAATGAACTCAAGTCCTCAACGTGCGTCTCCAGGAGTTTTTGATATTGCTTCTTCGACTTGCAAAAGGGCTTCACCCTCGTCGGCCACTCTCTGAGTTTGACCTTTTCACCGTGGCGAACACGGAAATCCTCTGAATTGATTCTCATCTTCATCCTTTCGGCCAGGCCGCCGCGTTGTTCGCGTTCATTTATTTATGGGGCACTACTTTCCGAATCTCTCGCTCCGCTTGCACCCAGTCCTGAACGGCATGGCCGTCGTGACGGCCTTCCTGCTCATAGAGTTCATAGGCTCGTTTGGCAATCTGTGGGGTTATGTCAACCGGTTTCGTGGCCACGGCGTTCGTCACGCGCCATTTGATCATCGCAACCTTCAAGGCATCGTTCACGACAAGGCACGAGACCATCGCATAGGCGAATATCGCGAGCGGCTGGTACCAAGGCAATGGTTTGAGTCCTGGGAGGCCCACAAACGTCAGGACGGTGCCTATGACCGCGTCAGCTCCGATGGCTGACAGGAAGGTCTTGCTGGGCATCGTTGCCCAAAACCAGTGGCGTTCCCGCGCGGACACGACGGAGAACACAGCAAAGTAGAGCAGCAGGAGAAAGCTGAAGGTGCAGAGAGAATCGTTGTTGGTTGCCAAACCGAAACGCGACCAACCGATCCACAAAAGCAGAAGCGACTCCACCACCATCGCGACACCCAGCACCACGGACACGGTAATGAAACCTCCGATGTTCCAGGTTTCCGGTTTCTTGGATGGCCGAACGTTGTCGGTGGCGAGCGAAATCTTCGCGAAGTCCGTCATGAAGACGAGCAGCAGCATGGCAAAGGCGGAGACGACGAATTTGCCGGTCACCATAAACGCGATGGCGACGAAAGCAGCCTTCAGGATTGTCCGGCTGATTTTGTTGATGATCCACGTCAGAATGCGTTGGTAAATGGTGCGCCCCTGCTCGACCAGCGCCACAATGTTGGTCAACCCCGGTTCGGTCAGGACGACGCTAGCGGCGCCCTTGGCCACGTCGGTCGCCGTGCTGACGGCGATGCCGACTTCAGCCTGGCGCAACGCTGGCGCATCGTTGACGCCGTCGCCCGTCATGCCGGTGACATGCCCCGCCGCCTGGAGGTGCTTCACCACCGTGTATTTGTCCTCTGGAAAAACTTCCGCGAAACCATCGGCGCCCGCAAAAGGATCAACGATCGCGTTGCCAGCCTGTGCTCCCGCGGCCTTTAGATCCGCCATGTGCCGGATGTTTGGCAGTCCGACTCCCTGGCCGATCTCGCACGCCACCGGCAGCGCATCGCCAGTGAGTATCTTCACCGGAACACCCAAATCCCGGAGTTCGGCGATCAGTTGTTTGGCATCCGGACGCAGAGGATCGTATAACGACACCAATCCGACCAACACGGGGGTGCCTGTTTCAGGGCCGCGCGCTACTGCGAGCGTCCGATAGCCCTTCGCGGTCGTCGCGCTGACGCGCGCCTCCAACGCCTCAATTGCCGAGGCTTGGAGCCCACAGGCCTCGGCGACAGTTCGCACGGCGCCTTTCATCACACGAAAACGCTGCCCGTTCTGCTCGACCACGGCTTCGGTCCGCCGGTTTTTCGCATCGAATGGTGCGAAGGAGACGGGCGTGGCCTTGGGAACGTTGTCGAAGACGTGCCGATCATTCGCTGCGGCGAGGAACGCGTGGTCAATCGGATCCTGGTTGGCTTCCTGTGACGCGTGTGCCCCCGCGAAAAGAACGTCAGATTCCGACGCCTTCTCCAGTGGGATCACGCCGGTGACAGCCAATTGGTTCATCGTGATGGTCCCGGTCTTGTCCACGCAGAGCACGTCCATCGTCGCGGCATCCTCCGCGGCGCTGAGGCGGGTGACCAGCACACCGCGCTGCGCCAACTCCTTCGACCCGACGGCCATGCTGACTGTAACCATGACGGGCAGGGCAACCGGCACCGCGCTCATCAACAGCACCAGCATGAGTGGGATCATTTCGAGAAGAGGCGCGCCGCGAATCAGCGACAGGATTATCACCACGCCCAGCAGCGCGCCGACGATGACGAAGAGCCAGCGGACGAGCTTGGCCACCACCGCTTCGATGTGGAGTTTCGGACGCGCCTCCTGGACAAGCTGCGTGGTGCGGCCAAAGTAGGTCTTCGCCCCGGTCAACATCACCACTCCGTTGCCTTCGCCCCGGCGGACAACAGACCCCGACGAAAGCACTTCGCCCGGCGCTTTGTTCGCGTCCTTCGACTCACCAGTGAGCGCCGACTGGTCAATACTCAACGCTCCGGTCAGGAGCTTCACGTCCGCCGGGATGATGTCGCCAGGGCGCACGCGGACGATGTCGCCGGGGACCAGCTCCCGGGCGGGAATGACCTGCCAACTTGAATCGCGCCGGACGCGCGCATTGACTTGCAACCGTTTCCGCAGCGCCTCCACGACACCGGCGGCCCGGTGCTCCTGCATGAAACTCAACACGGCGTTGATTACCAGTAGCGCGCCCACCACGATGAGGTCCGAATACTTTCCGAGGGCGGCTGACAGAACCATGATCAATTCGAGCATCCACGCCGAGATTCCCCAGAATTTCCGAAGGAATTTCAGCACCGGATGCCCTTTCTTCTCGGCCACCTCGTTATAGCCGCTCTCCTTCCGTCGGTTGTCCACCACGGCGTGCGTGAGACCGGTGTCGGGGTTCACATTGAGCGTCGCCAACGTGTCGGGGACCGACGCGGAGGCGATGTCGGGCGCCTTCGCCGTTGCCGACTTTAAGGCTGGGATTTCCACTGCGGATTTCTCAAGATCTGATTTCATGGTAACTTCGCTCTGCGGATCGGCCATTATCCCACCCTTGACTGACGCAAAAGCCTTCTGCTCCCGCAAAGATAATCCGGGAAAAAGTCCACCAGCTATGGGGTGTAACCCTACCTCTCCAGCCATTTTTACGAGGGAGAGCGAAAATCCCTTGCTTTACCGCACAGATTCCGCACAGAATCCGGGTGGTTTGGGCAAAGCCCACTCGCACACTGGCAAAATGAAGTTCCCGGTCAAGGTGACATTTCGCAAGGCTGAGGTGAAAATCTACGGCAAGAGCGACGCTTACCCGTTTTACCGCCTCTGCTACTACGCCGGCGGCAAGCGGCGCATTCGCTCGTTCTCCACGTACACAAGCGCCAAAACCGAAGCCGAAACCAGGGTCCGCGAACTTGCCAAAGGCACTCAATCCACCGCCTTGACCGCCAAGGAAGCCACCGCCGCCCTTTCCATCCGGGACGCCCTGGAAGCCTTCAAACGCGACACCGGACGCAGCCTGACGGCCCTGGAAGCCGTCACGGGCTATCTGGACGCGATCAAGCAACTCCCGCCCGCCTGCGGCCTGACCGAATCGGTGAGGGTGTTTGCCAGCACTCTGGCCACGATCAAACCCAAGACGATTTCGGAAGCCGTCGAGGAGTTCATTGCCATGCGGAAGTCCAAGTCCGTTGCGGCGGAAGGCAAGCGGGCGCAACTCTCCCCGGTCTATGCCGCACACGTCGAAAGCTGGCTTCGTGCGTTCGCCGCGATGTTTCCGGGGCACCACCTTGGAGACTTGAACCGCGATTTCCTTGCCCGCTACGTCGGGGCACACGCGGCGCTCGCGCCCAAGTCGCGCAACGACCGCCGCATAACGGTGGCGATGTTCTTGCGCTGGTGCGTTCGGCAAGACTATCTCCCGGCAACACACCGCCTGTTTGAAGCCGATGCCATGCAGGTGGAACAACTCGACACCGCCCCGACCGACTTTTACCGGGCCGGTGAATTTCGCGCCTTGCTCGAAGCGGCAGAAGGGCCGATGCGGGCTGTCATCGCCCTTCAAGGGCTGGCCGGGCTGCGGTTGGAAGAAGCGTTGCGGCTGACATGGGAAAACGTGTTCGGCATCCCCGGTCACATTGAAATCACCGCGCAGAACGCCAAGACCCGCCGCCGCCGCCTCGTTGAGATTTGCCCGGCGCTGGCCGCCTGGCTTGAGCCATCCCGCAAGTTGGAAGGGCGTGTAGCGAGCCAGACCGCCAACCTGAACAGCTACGTGAGCGCGTTCTCCCGGTTGCGCGAGTCCCTCAAAATCCCATCCCGCCGCAACGGAATGCGGCACGGCTTTTGCACCTACCATTTCGCTCTCCACAGCAACGAGAATTTGACCGCCGCGCAAGCGGGCAACAGTCCGGCGATGATTCACGCCCATTACAAGGGGCTGGCGACCAAAGCCGACGCGGAAAAGTGGTTTGCCGTCGAGCCGGCGGAAGCTGCCAAGAACCTGATTCCGTTGCCAGCCGCAAAAAGTGCCTGAGTTCACTGCCCGCCTCTCTGTCGGCGCAATAGAGCGCCATGCACGCTGGCCCAGTCGTAGAGGCAACGTCTGCCGATCTTGATATACGGGAGGACTCCGGTGGCCTTCCAGTTGCCCAAAGTCCGGCGGCTGATTGGCAATTTCGCCAGCAATTGCTTTTCGTCCATGAACGCTGACTCGCCACGCGCGCTTTCCGTCAAGGCGTCCATGCCCCCATCCAAGCCCACCCGACCCCCAATAGTTGCCGTGCCGTCTTTAGCTCCGCCAGGTAATTGTCGGTCCTGCGTCAGGCTCGACGCCATTTCTCCCCAGGCCGTTTGTTCGTCCGTGAGCCGGGCCGGGGATTGACGACCCAACGCCAGGAACCGAGCTTGATCTTCTCTCATGCTCACCTTGCCCAACATCCCAGCGACTCCGTTCCCGAAAACCCCAACGGGTTTTCCCCCATTCGGCTGCGAAGAACTTGTTGCTGCATCCATCATGGACGCAGCATACGATAACTACATATTTAGGTCAATAGTTATATTTTGCCCGGTGGAGAAGAGTCTCTGGCCCCGGCGAACGCCGCCACCCACTGTTCTTTGACGCTCGGTTCTTTCCACGGTCGCCCCGCCTGCCGTTGGAGCTTCACGAAGGACTCCAATTCGTTGGCTGAGAGCCACCTCTTTCCGAGCAGGTCAATCGGATGCAAGGTCCCTTCTTTCACCAGGTCATGGACTCGCTGCTTGCTCACCCCCAGGACGGTCGCCGCAGTGGCAAACGGAAGGAGACCGCCTTCCTGGCTGGTTATGGCGCGGAGATTGCGAAAGACATCCAGAATGCCTTTCTTCACTTTCCGCTGCGGCAATTCAACGGTTGTGGCGGCGGTTGCGTTGTCGGCTGGCGTCATCATGTCCAGAGGATAATATATCGGTTTATGGACGTCAAGAGTTATCTTGCGGATACTGCCGCCGCCACGGATTTGAGAACCACCAACCCGAAATTCACCCATTATACTTGTCTTTGCGGGTGCTCATCGGACAGATGGGGCAGCACCGCTGCGGCCAACCCGCAAACGCCGATGAGTCGCCGAAAGCAGCTTCCAATTACACATCAGCTGGTTTGGGGCCTGACTTCCCCGATTCAAGCCGGTTCCACTCCGCTCCATTCCAGCGCCACCCGGTGAACCGCTCCACCCCCTAGCCGCCCTTCCAACCCAGTCCGCTAGCAGCCCTGTCGGACTTATGGCGGCTGAAGTGTTGTAAGTCGTTGATAATCAATGGTGCAAGTTTTTGTGGTTAAAAAGAGACAGCTTGATAATCAAGGACTTACATCTAAGTCCGACATGCTACTAGTGTAGTGTCTCTTAAATACCTTTACGTATGGTTGCGCTTGTGATAAATTTTGCTGCATGCGTAAATCGGGTATTGCGATCATTTTAAACCCAAACGACCAAGAACAACTGGAAAGGTGGGCCTCGGCCCACGGCACTCCCCAACAGGTGGCGCTCCGTTGCCGGATTATCTTGGGCGCCGCTGCTGGCCAACAAAACAAGGTCATGGCGGCCAATCTCAACGTCAGCCGTCCAACGGTGAACCTGTGGCGCAAACGGGTGCAGGCTCTGGGCATCGGCCAGGTATGGGAGATTGCTCCCGGACGTGGACGCAAAGCGCGCTACGGTCAAGCCAGACGAGACGCTATTATTAAAGCCACCTTGCAGACCAAACCAAAGGGGATGACGCATTGGAGTTGCCGCACGATGGCCCAGGAGCAAAAAATCAGCAAGGCGACGATCAACCGGTTGTGGCAAATGCACAATATCAAGCCGCACCTGAGCCGGACCTTTAAGCTTTCACGCGACGCGAAGTTTTTGGAGAAGCTGACCGATGTGGTTGGATTGTATTTGAACCCGCCACAAAAGGCGGTGGTGCTGTGTTTGGATGAGAAGAGTCAAATTCAGGCGCTGGACCGCACTCAGCCGGGGCTGCCCCTCAAGAAAGGCCGGTGCGGGACGATGACCCACGATTACAAGCGCAACGGCACGACGACGTTGTTTGCGGCCTTGAGCGTCTTGGACGGCAAGGTCACTGGAGAGTGTCACTCCCGGCATCGCCACCAGGAATGGCTGAAGTTTTTGCGGCGCTTAGACCGGGAATTTCCGCAGGAGCTGGAGTTGCATTGTGTGATGGACAACTACGGTACGCATAAAGAACCGCATGTGCAGGCTTGGCTCAAGAAGCATCCGCGCTTTGTCTGCCACTTTATACCGACCAGCTCCAGTTGGCTCAACTTGGTGGAGCGATGGTTCGAGGAACTGAGCGAGAAGGCGATTCGCCGCGGCAGCTTTGTCAGTGTAGCCGACCTGCAAACAGCCATCGACAGTTTTTTGGAAGCGTGGAACCAACAGCCCAAACCATTTGTCTGGACGGCGAAAGTGGAGGACATCATCAAAAAGATCGAACGGGTAAGGGCCAAGCTGGAGGAGATCAAACCCGGATGCACCCAGCCCCGAGGGAAAAAGAAGAAGATCAGTGGTACGTAAAGTTATTTAACAGACACTACACTAGACCGTCCCAAATTACCGAAGACCGGCAGGCCTCGGTACTGTGAGCGCGAGAGCATTCTCCAACTTCCCCTACCCGCATAAGGCACCACTTTTCAAGTAATTATCCACAGTATCCCTTTGGACGTTTCACTTGAAGCCGGTTCTATCCACTATTTCCTTTACCTCTTTCTGTTCCTGGTCATTGAAATCCCCCGAATCCAGCCATTTAGTAACGAGTGTCGAAGGTACATCACCTTGTCCAATCGTGCTAATCATGTGCTGAACAATTGGCCCGCTAACCTGTTCTACTATTTTTAGCGAGGATTGCCTTTCATTAGTAAGCGCATTTTGATGATTCTGCTTTATAGCCATCAAATAATTCGATCTTACAACCGGGTCTGAGATCCCATTAGGATCCATCCCCGAAGTAACCCCTTGCCCACCAGGAACTCCGCTTGGTGTGATATTCGCCAAAACCTTCAAACGACTAAAATTCCGTATCTGTTCGCGTCGAATATGTCCTAGGTATTCAGTAAGCAAAGCGTCGTTCTTCTGACGCTCCAGCCCACGCGCCTTATCATTATTAGCAATATACACGGCTAAGTCGTACGTTTCTGACAGAACTCCAATTCCTGATCCTCTTACAGCAAATTCCTTATCTGAAAAACTCTTGAGAAGCATTGCAGAAGTACTTATCGAGCCGGCGTCTCCTTTCGCTGTAATCAGGTCTCTTACAACTGCCGCTCCCTGTGCGCAATATTCTTCTGTTTTCCCGGCCGTCCAAAGGTCCTCAAGTTGCGCCAACTGTTTGTCAATGGTCTGCTTGACATATCCCTCGCCGGCAAAACAAGACTCGGTAAAGCAAACAATAACCACTAACAACCCCCCACGAAGCATCATATTCAATAACATAGAAGTTTTCATTTTGCAATATCCTTTCATTTATGGCTACCTGGTGACAGATTGGACTAACTTCGAGACTGTGGTGGTTCCGTTCGTATCATCTATTGAAAATGTCTCGGTTCGGTTTGGCAACGACCCTGTATGGGTGCTGCCAACTACTACTCTCCATTTAACCGGAATTATCCACTGATATCCCCCTTGAGACCATGGTGCTGGATAGTTAGTACAACCTGCCTCATCCGCCCATGTATTATCAGCAAGCAACTGAACCCAATCTTGGCGTGCGTGAGGTCCCGCTCTGTTTGTAAAATATCCCCAAATACCTGTGGCTGCGCAATATTGCTCCTGGCACTCCACATTATAGAATGAGACATTTGTGGGGTACACGGTAATGGGATAGAGTTCCATACTGGCACCCTGAATTCCAGCTGGGAGCGGCTGCCCGGACGGATAACTTAGCAAATTGCTTTGGTAAATAACTGCCAATTCACTGGTAGGCTCGAGCACATTAAATGGAACCCTAGAAGAACTTCCGCTATTATAATAAACCGTAACCGTGGGTGTGCTTGCTGTGTCAGGTGCAGTAAAAACATTAGTCGTTCCGAATGTATAAAGCAAGCTCCCGGCGGAAGTGCCCCAGCTAAATGTGCCGGAAGGTGAGCCAACCAGCCAAAGACTCACTTGTTCTCCAACACCAATGGTTGTTCTTGTCTGATCGGAAGGCGTTGTTGAAACACATTGGTTGGTTAATTGAATTACTGTGACCGTAAAAGTATTGCTACAGGAAACGCTGATATTAGTCGGGCCGTACATGTTGGTACATTTATAAGTCACAGATGCGGTAATCGTAACAGTATTATCGCCCCCGGGGGCATTCGTCCAATACCAATCTGTGCTGTTCTCGCTGTTTGTCTCAATGCACACACTGTTGGTATCACCAGTCGCGGTCCATAGCCAAATTGTGTTTGTGATCGTTAGCTCGGAAACTGTATCAACCGGAGGAGTTGCGGTAGCACTCGCAGTCGCTTGAAGAGTTGTCCCATATGACACGGGGCTATTAAGGGCGCTAATCGTCATATCACTAATACTTGCGGGATTATCCGCCCTTGCCACAGACAGTGCTGATGCCCACAGTATTGCTCCAAAGAGGAAGACTGACAATAATTTCATGGTTTTCATGGTTTTCATGCTTATCATTTCCTTATTGCTTTTGCTCTCATCGCAATGGCGTTGCCTCATCGGGCTGATCCCAATTCAGCAGGATTCCAGTCTTAGCTTTCGATTGATGCCCCATTACGTGCGAAGAGTTTCGCAAATTCTCCGTTTTCCGTCAAGCTTTTTCGGCATATTTTTTTCGGCAGGTTATTTCTGCCAAAACACATCACATTTTGCCTTGCTGATTCGCAATTTCTGGTTGATCCGGATTGCGCATGCGACCGTTTCGGTCAACTGCATGCTGCAAAAGGCATGTGCTCATATCAATTTGTTTACGTCTTGGGGGGTGGTTTTTTCCTGCCAATGTAGGCCTTTTGCACTGTTTCCCAAAACTCGGTGCGGTCGTTTGCCGTCCATAGTGGCATCTTCCAGCGCCAGTTTGCCAGTAACGGTTCAGGCGCGTGTTCGAGAAAGGCGGTCCGAAATGCCTCCAAACGGAATTCCGTCAGCACTTCGATGT
>Ga0116114_1000464_pt1 | contig 26248 bp, 23 predicted proteins | sample June2015DPH_10_5_FD_89823 | JGI IMG/M metagenome (GOLD analysis project Ga0116114, IMG submission 89823) | Peatland microbial communities from SPRUCE experiment site at the Marcell Experimental Forest, Minnesota, USA - June2015DPH_10_40 | ecosystem: Environmental > Terrestrial > Soil > Wetlands... | reverse complement strand
TGACGTCGAGGACGGTGGTGAGTCCGCCGAGGCCCTGCGCGCCGATGCCGAGCTGGTTGATGCGGTTATATAGCTCGATGCGGAGGGTCTCGATGTTGGTGAGCTTCGCGCCGGATTTCTCGCGCTCGATGAGTTCGTGCATGTTGATCGGCTCCATCAGCGACTCCTTGGCGAGGACCATGGATTTTTCGGCGGTGCCACCGATGCCGATGCCGAGCATTCCGGGCGGGCACCAGCCGGCTCCCATGGTGGGGACGGTGCGGACGACCCAGTCGGCGACGGAGTCGGTGGGATTGAGCATGGCGAAGCGGGCCTTCGCTTCGGAGCCGCCGCCCTTGCTGGCGACGGTGATGTCGAGCGCGGAGCCGGGGACCAGCTCGACGACGACCATGGCGGGTGTGTTGTCGCCGGTGTTGCGGCGGGTGAATGCCGGGTCGGCGAGGATGCTGGGGCGGAGGAGATTGTCGGGGTTGAGCCAGGCTTCGCGGGTGCCCTGGTCGATCATCTGCTGGAGGGAGATCATGCCGTGACGGGCGGAGGGCTCCCACTGGACCTCCATGCCGACACGGACGAATGCGGTGACGATGCCGGTGTCCTGGCAGATGGGACGATGGCCCTCGGCGCACATGCGGGAGTTGATGAGGATCTGCGCGATGGCGTCCTTGGCGGCGTGGGACTGTTCGTGCTCGTACGCGCGCGCGAGGTTGGCGATGTAGTCGACCGGGTGGTAGAAGCTGATGTACTGCAGCGCGTCGGCTACGCTGCGGATTACGTCGTCCTGGCGGATGATGGTCATGGCAGGCCTCCGCATTATTCTAGAGCGCGGGCGCGGTAGATGTATTGCGGTTCCAAAAGACAACGACGGAGATTCTGGCTACGCCAGAATGACGACTCGTGAAGGAGTGCCCTAGCAGGCAGCTTACTTCTGGCGGCCGAAGCGGTAGACGAGGCCCATCTCGAAGCCGGCGTTGTTCTGGACGGTTCCGCCGAAGGTGGTGGCGGTGTAGCTGGGGGTGATGCGGAAGGCGAGGTTGGGGTACATGTTGAGGTCGAGGCTGCCGCCGATGGAGAAGGCGGGACGCGCGTTGGTGGAGGGCCAGAGGCCGAGGTTGGCGGCAGAGATGCCCTTGGAGTCGCCGTCGAACTTGCCGATGGCAGTGCCGCCGAGGGCGAAGACGCTGAGGGCGGTCTTCTGGTGCAGGCGGAAGCGATAGGTGGGGCCGGCGAGGAAGGGATACTCGGAGATCTGCGGGCGGCCAACTAGGGAGGCGAATGGGTTGAGGTTGTCAATCTTGGCGTTGCCGTAGGCGCCGCGCAGCTCGCCGGTGAGGCCGAGCTTCTGGTTGAAGTAATAGGTGGTGTTGAGCCAGAAGGCGATCTCGCTGTTCTTCTGGGTGAACTGGCCGGAACGGAAGCGAAGCCAGCCTCCGCCGCCGGCGACCTCCCAGCGATGGGTGTAGGTGTCGGCGATCTGGCGGGCGATGCGTGCCTTGCGATTGGCGTTGGTCTCGCGGGTGGCGCGGCCCGTGTTCTGCGCGAGGGCGGAGGAGGACGCGAATGCGGCAACCAACAGGAGTGCTGGCAAAAGCTGTATGCTACTTGCGAAACGGGACGGCGAACGAAAGATCAACGAGAGCTCCTGCGCGCCCCCAATTTCTGAACTCGTTGGAGGCGAGGTTGGCGCGGCGGAGTTGTCCGCTGTCAGCCACTTCCCTATTAGAACATCCAACGCGGCTTCATGGCGCGGCGGGGACGAGAAGGCGAGGATTCCATGGCAAAGGGCAGGGCTTCGGGCGGCGGCGGCAAGGTATTTCTGGGATTTCTGCTTGGCCTGGCAGTGGTGGCGGGCGGCGCGGCGGCCTATCTGCGATGGGGCGCGCTGCCAGTGGCGACCGCAGACAAGCCGTTCCCGTTGGAGAAGGCGATTGTGAGCGCGCCGCTGAAGGCGAGGATTGCAAGCCAGATGCAGCCGGCTCCCTTCGGCACGGACGAGGACGTCTTTGAGGGCGGGGCGAAGGTGTATCGCGCGCAGTGCGCGGGATGTCATGGCACGCCGGGGCACGATGTGGCGTTTGCCAAGAGCATGTACCCGGATGCGCCGCAGTTGTGGAAGAAGCACGCCGTGGGCAGCGTGGTTGGGGTGAGCGACGACGAGCCGGGTGAGACGTACTGGAAGGTGGCCAATGGAATCCGGCTGAGCGGGATGCCCGCGTTCAACCATGTGCTGACCGATACGCAGATGTGGCAGGTGTCGCTGCTGCTGAAGAACGCGGACCAGCCGCTGCCCGATCCGGTGATGAAGATTCTGACCGCGCCGTAGGGCGAGGCGCAGGCGCTAGACCCAGTTTTTGTCGTCGAAGAACTTGAAGCCTGCGGTAGTCAGGCGTTCTAGTTCGGCGAGCAAGTCGGCGTCCGGCTCGGTCTTGAAGTTGAAACAGGTTTTGCCCTGCATGCGCTTTTTGAGCGCGGGAGAGATGGTGCCGCTGAGCGACTGGTTCATGTAGAGCGGCAAGAGATGGAAGCTGACGTACGCCTTGCCCAGACGGACCGAGCTAAAGAACATGGGGTGTCCTTTGTGCTGGGGGAAGGGCGAGGGCTTTCGGCCAACGAGCGTGTATTCGGTCGCGCTGTCGGACTGCACGCTGAGCCGGTCGAGATGGCTACGGAAGACCTGCTTGAGCGTGGCAAAGACTTCGTCGAAACCGGCGGGCGTGGGTGACATGCCGACCTCCCATTGCGTTCACTTCAGCGAATAGGATGCGGCAGTGACGAATTGGAAGCTGTTTTTCTTGTAGCCGGCGGAGGGGTCGTTGAGGAAGTTGTCGGTGGAGGTGGCTGTGAGAGGCTGCGCGGTGGCTATTGCAGGCTCAGGAACTGCTGCAGGTTGTCGGCGGCGCTGGCGATGGCGCGGGCCAGGCTGAGCTTGGCGAGGTTGTGGGCGAAGACGCTGTTGATGCTGTCGAGATCGGCGGAGGTGAGCGACTCCTGCGCCTGCACGACTTCGACATTGTCGGTGACTCCGGCGTCGAAGCGCTGGCGGGTGAGGTCGAGGGTCTCCTTGTTGACCTGAAGATTGCGCTGGGCCAGCTTGACCTGGCTGGTTGCGGCCTCGAGATCGAGGAAGGCGTTGCGCACATCGCTCTCGACCTGGCCCTTGAGGTCTTCCAACTCGGACTGGCGCTGAGCGAGCGCGGCCTGGGCGGCCTTGATGTCGCCCTCGGTGCGGCCACCCTGCCAGATGGGAATGCTGAGCGTGGCGGCGGCGGAGAAGGTTGCGCTGGCCTGCGCTGGGTTTGTGCCGATGGAGCCGTAGTTTCCGTTGACGGAGAGCGAGGGCAGGCGTTCGTCGCGGGCCGCGGAGAGCGCGCGCTGGGCGGCACGGACCTGCGCCTCGGCGGCCTTGATGTCGGAGCGGCGGTCGAGAGCCTGATGGATGGCGTCGTCGAGGGTGAGCGCGGGCGCGGCGGCGAAGGGAACCTCGTCGGTGAGGTCGTAGGCGTCGTTGGGGGGAAGGCCGGTGATGCGCGCGAGAGCGATCTTCTGCTTGGAGAGCTCAGTTTCGAGCGAGATGACGCGCTGCTGCTGGGTGAGCTGCTCCACCTCGCTGCGGTCTACGTCGATCTGGGCGACGAGGCCGACGGCGCGCTTCTGCTGCGTCTGCTGGAAGAGGGCGGTTGCGGTGTCGAGTTGTGCGTGGGCGGAGGCGACGCGCTCTTTGGTTGCGATGATCTGGAGGTACTCGCCGCAGACGGCGAGGACGACGGCGTCGCGCGCATCGCGGGCGGAGAGCTGCGCGGCGTGGAGCTGTTCGTTCGATGCGCGGAAGTTGTTCCATGCAGTGAGATCGAGGACCGACTGCGAGACGCTGCCGCGCAGGTCGATGTTGTTGTATGGGCCGACGATGGTGGGGAAATTAAAACCGGGGATGGGAATGTGGATGCGCAGGCCTTCGGCGGCGAGGTTGGTTTGCGCCAGGTTCTCGGCGAGGTAGCCGCTGACGTTGGGAAGCAGCGCGCTGCGCGCGATCTCGCTCTGTCCCTGAGCCTGGAGCGCGGCGCGGTTGAGGTTTGCCGCGCCGAGGTTGAAGTTGAGGCCGCGCTGGATGGCGTCGCGCAGGGAGAGCTTGCCGGCGAATAGAAGTTTGGCCGTGCTTGAAGCGCTGCCGGTGAACGGACCCTGGACCTGCACCGAGGGGTTGATGGTCGTCACGCTGTTGGTGGTTCCGGCGATGGGCGCTTCTATCGCGGTGACGGAGCCGCTGTTGCCCGAGCGCCCGGAGAGCGGCAGCGGAGTTGCCTGCGCGTGCTGCGCTGCGTTGGGCTGGGACGGGCCCTGCGCGAGGGCTTGCGTTCGACCCATGCAGGCGAGCAGCGCGATGGCAGCGATGGAAAGGATCGGGGCGATTTTTATAGTCGAGTGATTCATGGCGAGGAGTCCTTATGGCTAACTGAGTTGCTTGCGGAAGCGCGTGATGCTGATCGAGACCAGCACAATGGTGAAGATGAGCAGGCCGAGAAAGTTCGGCCAGAGGTCCATGAAGCCGCTTCCCTTCAGCGTGCTTCCGCGGACGATGGTTGCGAAGTGGTGGACCGGGTTGAGCACGGTGAGCGGCTGCAGCCACTTGGGCATGGCCTCGACGGGGTTGAGCGCGCCGGAGAGCGCGGAGAGCGGCGGGTTGACGAAGAAGCTGGTGAGCTGTGCCTGCTGCGCCGAGCGGCTGAAAGTGGCGATGACGGTGCCGATGCTGATGCCGGAGAGAATGCATAGGCAGCCCGCGCCGAGCAGCATCAGCAGGCTGCCGCGGAACGGAACTCCGAAGACCAGCCGGACGACGGCGAGGGCCGCGAACATCATCAGGGAGAGCAGCAGGAAGAGCGGAGCGATCTTTGCGATGATGATCTCGGTGGTGCTGGCGGGAGACATGAGCAGCTGTTCGATGGTGCCTGCCTCGCGCTCGCGCACCATGGCCGCGGAGGAGACGATGGAACTGTTGAGAATGAGAAGCAGGCCGAGCACGCCGCTGACGATGAACCAGGAATCGACCAGGCCAGGGTTGAAGAGAAACGCGGGCTGAAGCGCAACCATGCCGCGGCGGGCGAGGCTGTCGGCTGCGACAGGCTGGACCTGGAGGCGAATTCCCTGCTGCATCAGCCCGCTGTTGTAGCTCTGCAGGACGCCCTCGGCGTAGGCGCGGGCGATGGTGGCGGTGTTGGCGTTGGTTGCGTTCAGAAGAAATTGCACGGTGGTGGGGCGTTGGCGCGCGAGGTCGCGGGCGTAGTCGTAGGGAACTACCACTCCGGCGTCGGCGTCGCCACGGCTGACCGCATCGCCGAGCTGAGCGACGGAGGGGTAGGTGCCGGCGAGGCGAAAGCTCTTGCTCTCGGTCAGCGTGGAGACCAGCTCGCGGCTCTCCGGCGTTCGGCTGTCGTCCACCACGGCGAGGCGGACATCGGAGACGTTGGCGCTGAGCGCGAAGCCGAAGAGCGTGAGTTGCAGGACGGGCGGAAGAATCAGCGAGAGCTGCAGCCGGCGGTCGCGGCGAATCTGGTTGAACTCCTTGCGCACCAGGGCGAGGAGGCGGAAGTTGATGAGGCGATTGAGGAGGTCTCTCATAGCTAGGCCTTCACCTGCATGCGCCTCATGCCGCGCCACGCGAGCGAGTAGAAGATGGCGCCGATGACGGCGATGATGAGGACCTTGTACCAGACAGCGGGCCAGCCTCCGCCTTGCAGCAGCGCGTCGCGCACGATCTCGATGTAGTAGCGGCCCCAGACAAAGTTGGAGATCCAGCGCAGGCCGATGGGAATGTTCTGGATGGGAAACATGAGGCCGGAGAGCAGAAAGACGAGCAGAAACCCGCCCAGCGCGACCGCCTGCAGGGCCGCGGTTTGGCTGGGGATGACCGCGCCGACCATGGTGCCGAAGGAGGCCACGCAGAAGGTGTAGAGGATGGTGGAAACAATGACGGGTGTGGGATCGCCGGCCAGGCCGAGGCCGAAGTAGGTAAACAGAAATGCGGACATGACGACTGCCTCGCCGAGCGCGACGGCCATAAACGAAAGAATCTTGCCCAGCAGAAATTCGTGCGCGGAGATGCTGGAGACGTAGACCTGAAGGATTGTCTTCTGCTCGGTCTCCTTGGCCATGGCCAGCGCGGCCAGTAGCGGTGGAAACATTGAGATGGCAAGCACGAAGACTCCGGGGCCGTAAAACTTTTTCGACGAAAGGCCGGGGTTGAACCACAGGCGGATGGCGGCCTGCACGGGCGCGGCCTGCGTGCCGTTGGCGATCTGCCGGTTGTATGCGGCGGCGATCAGGCTGGCGTCTCCGGCAACCAGCTTGGCGGTGTTGGCGTCGGATGCGTCCATCATGAGCTGGACGGGCGTTTGGACGCCGCGCGCCAGGTCGCGGCCAAAGTGGGGCGGGATGATGAGCACGGCGCGCGCGGCGTTGGAGGCGAGCGCCTCCTCGGCGGACTTGTCCACGGGCCACGCGACAACGTGGAAGGAGATGGAGGCGCGGAAGGAGTCGATGAAATTGTTCGACGCCGAGGAGCCGTCGAAGTCCTGCACTACGATGGGCAGGTCGTTGACGGTGAGCGAGATTGCCGAGCTCATCAGCAGAAGCATGACCACGGGAAGCACCAGGGCCAACGCCAGCGTGCGCCAGTCGCGAACGATCTGGGTAAGCTCTTTTCGCACCTGCGCGACAATCCGTCTCATAGCTTCTCCTGTTTATTTCTCAATGGCCACCTTGCCTTCGAGGCGCGCCTGCTCGACGATGGAGATGAAGACGTCTTCCAGCGAGAAGCGGTCTTCGCGCGCGCTGAGTACGTGGAGGCCGTTCTCTTCCAGCCGCTGCGTGGTCTCGCGGATGGCGGTCTCCGGCTCGTCTTCGGTGATGAGGTGAAGGCGCGTTCCGAAGAGCGAGACGCGCCAGCCCTCGGTCGAGCGCTTCAGCAGGTCCACGGCGCGCTGTGGCTGGTCGACGATGAACTGGATTAAATGTCCGGACTGGCGGGCCTTGATGCCACTGGGCGTGCCCTCGGCGACCAGTTCGCCAGCAACCATCATTCCCAAGCGATTGCACTGCTCGGCCTCCTCAAGATAGTGCGTGGTGACGAGGACGGCGGCGCCGCCGTCGGCGAGGCGGTTGATCATGGTCCAGAAGGCGCGGCGGGCGAGCGGATCGACGCCGGAGGTTGGCTCGTCGAGGAAGAGAATCTCCGGCTCGTGCATGATGGCCGCACCAAAGGCCACGCGCTGCTTCCATCCGCCGGGCAGGCTGCCGGTGACCTGGTTCTGCCTGCCCTCGAGGCCGGAGAAGGAGAGCACCCAGCGGATTTTTTCCTCGCGCTCGGCGTCGGGGACGCCGTAGACGCCGGCGAAGAAATCGAGGTTCTCGCGAATGGTCAAGTCGTCATACAAGGAGAACTTCTGCGACATGTACCCGATGCGCTGGCGCACCGCTTCGGAGCGGAGGTCCTGCTGCGCGCCGGCCAGCTGCACGGCGCCGCTGGTTGGATCGAGCAGGCCGCACAGCATGCGGATGATGGTCGTTTTGCCCGCGCCGTTGGCACCGAGCAGGCCGTAGACCTCGCCGTTGCGGATTTGCAGACTGACATTGTTTACGGCGGTGAAATCGCCGAACTCTTTGATGAGACGATTCGCGCCGATTGCGACCTCACCTCGCAGATCGCTGTGGTCGTGACGCGCGGGAAACTCGGCTGTGTCCGCGCTCTGGCCTAACGCTCGCAGGCGCGCGACGAAGGTGTTTTCCAGCGTGGGTTGATCGACATGCATCTCGTCGATGGTGAGTCCAGCGCGGGACAACTCTTCGGCGACCCGCTGCTGCACCTGGCCGGGATCGCGCACGAGCAGGTCGAGGCGGTCGCCGAAGCGCTGCACGTCGAGGATGTCTTTGCCGGGGCCGGACTCGGCGGAGAGCAGGCGGTCTGTCTTGCGCAGGTCCGGCGTGCGCAGCTCGATGCGCTTGGCGTCGAGTGTGGCGCAGAGCTCCTCCGACGTGCCGATGCGTAGAATCTCGCCCTGGTGCATAAATCCGATGCGATGGCATCGCTCGGCCTCGTCGAGATACGGCGTGGCGACGAGGATGGTGAGGCCCTCCGACGACAGATGGGCGAGCACATCCCAGAACTCGCGGCGCGAGACGGGATCGACGCCGGTGGTCGGCTCGTCGAGCAGCAGGATGTGGGGCTGCGGGACGAGCGCGCAGATGAGCGAGAGCTTCTGCCTCATGCCGCCGCTCAACTTGCCGGCGAGGCGGTCGGCGAAGCGGTGCATGTCGAACATGCGCAGGTATTGCTGACCGCGATCAAGGATCGCCTGTGGATCGATGCGGCGCAGATCGCCGCAGTAACGGATGTTCTCGGCGACGGTGAGATCGGGATAGAGGCTGAAGGTCTGCGTGAGGTAGCCAGTCTGCGAGCGCATCTCGCGTGCGGGACGGCCGAAGATGTCGGCGACGCCGGAGGTAGCTTCCATCACGCCGGCGAGGATTTGGAAGGTCGAAGTCTTGCCCGCGCCATCGGGGCCGATGAGGCCGAAGATCTCGCGCGGGCGGACTGCAAAGCTGATGCCGCGCACAGCCTCGAGCGGGCCGTAGTGCTTGGTCAGGCCGCGAGCTTCAATGGCTGGCAGCTCGGCGATGCGCACTGCGGCGTCGCGATCAACTTCGCGGTCTGGAGTCGCGGCGATCACTGATGGCTGACCTTCGGCCACGTGCCGCCCTCGACGAGAATTTCGCCATCGACTGGCATTCCGGGCTTGGCAAATCCGAAGCCGGACTTCAACTGCAGCTTGATGCCGACCACCTGCTTGATGCGGTCGTCGCGGAAGTAGGTGTTCTCCGGCGTGAATGTGGCCTGCGGATCGATGCGCGAGACATACGCGTCGACCGGCTGCCGCGGGTTGGAGTCGAGATAGATGCGCGCGGGCTGGCCGACCTTCACTTTGCCGATCTCGCCCTCCGGAACGAAGCCGCGCAGATAGACTTTGGTCAGATCCAGCAGCGTAATGATGGCGGTCCCGGCGGGAATGACCTCGCCCGGCTCGGCCGCGCGCGTGACGACGGTCCCGGTGAATGGCGCGCGGATGGTGAGGTCGTTGCGATTGTCTTCGGCCTCGGCGAGCTGGGCGCGGGCCTGCTGCGTCTGCGCTGCTGCGCTGGCGAGCTCAGCTTGCTGCTCGGCGATCTGGCGTTTCACCAGCGCAACCTGCGACTCGCGGATGTTGGGGTTGGTGAGGATTGCCTGCGCGGTCGTCAGCGCGTCCTGTGCCGCATCGACGCGGCGCTGGGCAGCTGCAACTGCGGCTGCCTGCTGATCGGCGGTGGTGGAGGCCTGAAGGCCCTGGCGCTCGGAGACAGCGCCTGTTTTAGCGAGCCGTGTGTAGGCGTCCTTGTCGAAGGATGCGATCTGATACGCGGCCTGCTGCTGCGCCAGGTCGGACTGCGCGGCGGCCAGCTCGGCCTGTGCCTGCTTGACGCGGCCCTCGGTGTCGAACTTCGACTGGCCCACCTGCAACTGGCTCTGGTCCAACTGCTGCTGGAGGACGGCGATCTGCTGGCGCGCGGCCTCGCCCTTGGCTTCAGCCGACGTGAGCGCGTCCTGGGCCTGGTCCTCGCGCGCGCGGATCTGCGCGTCGTCGAGGATGGCGATGATGTCCCCGGCGTTGACGCTGTCGCCCTCGCGCACGCGTACCTCAAGGATGCGGCCGGTGGTCTTGGAGGCAATGGCGGAATCGTCGCCCTCGATGCGGCCGCTGACGGCGACGATGCTGCCGGGCAGCGCGGGCGTAGCGAAGAAGACGCGCCAGATGACGAGGCCGACAACAATCAGCAACACCGCGCCGATGGCGATCCGCACTCTTCGGCGGCGTTGGGTCGCGGCTGCTTCCGATGCGTCCTGCGTTGCGCTGTCGGCAACGCCTGGCGCGGCGTCTGGCTGGGTCTTCGGCTCGGCCTGCTGCGGCTGGCCTGGAGGTGTGGGTTCGGTCATTTACTTGCCCTCGGTATTACTTTTCGTTTGGTTCGTTGGATGCTTCGCGCGGAATTCTTCGAGCGAAAATTTTGGATATAGGAGAGTGAGAAGTCCGCGATGTGGTCTGCGATGCGGTCCACTTGTTTGGGTGTCATCTCGAACTCCGGCCAGATTGCAGTCACCAGAGGGCCGGCCAGCGCGTAAACCATGATCTGCCCCAACAGGCTGATCGCACACAGACGCGTGCTCTCGTCCTCCGCAGGCAAGCCGATCATGCCCCCGATGAGTCCGAGCAGGCGGTGAAACACTGGTTGGCCCGCTTTATTCACAAGCCGCCGCAGCGCCGGGGTTGGCTGCGCCAGCTCATGGGCCATAATTCGGAAGCTCCAGTCTGGCCGGTCGCCACGGAACAGACTGTGCAGACGGGCGCGAATGACAGCGCGCAGAATCTCTTCAGGCGGGGCCGACAGGTCGAGCGCGGTCTGCGCCGCCTGGAACTCGGCGAGGCGCGCGGACTGCCGCACCACCTCGGTGTAGAGACCCAGCTTGTCGCCGAAGTGATAGTTGACGGCGGCAACATTGGCTCCGGCGGCGACGCAGATCTGGCGAATGGTGGCGGCGCGATAGCCGCGGTCGGCGAAGATGCGCCCGGCGACGTCCAGCAATTTGTCGCGTGTAGGGTCCGAGGTCGCCGGCCCGCGGCTACGCCTTGCGGCTTTCGACCCGCGCGTCGCTGCTTTCAACCCGATGGATGGGCGGACTCTATTCATATTCAAACATAAGTATGAAACAGATGTTTGAATTTGTCAAACGGGACAATATGTTGGCAGGTGGATCCCGCTCATGACGATGGAGCCGTCGTGAATGGGGCCCCGACAAATGCGGGGATTCTTCCCCTTCGCTCCGTTCAGGGTCAGAATGACAATTCAAAGGTTGGGCGCTACTCCTTGACGTTGACGCCGAGGGCCTTCATCTTGCGGTAGAGGTGGGAGCGCTCGAGGCCGAGGGCTTCGGCGGCGCGGGTGACGTTGCCACCGCACTCGTCGAGCTTCTTCAGGATGTAGTCGCGCTCGTAGGCCTCGCGGGCTTCGAGCAGGGTGGAGAACTCATCCGTGCGGGATGCGGACTTTGCACTCTCGCGGGAGGCCTCGCGCGAGACCAACGGAGGCAGGTGTTTGCGCTCGATGCGCTGGGCCTTGGGGTTGAGGATGAGCACGCGCTCGATAAGGTTGCGCAGCTCGCGGACGTTGCCGGGCCAATGGTACTGGCGGAGAGCGTCGAGGGCGTCGGGGTGCATCTCGACGTGAGGGCGGCCATACTGCTGGCCGAACTCCTGCAGGAACTCCTTGACCAGCAGGGGAATGTCCTCCTTGCGGTCGCGCAGGGGCGGGACGAAGAAGGGGATGACGTTGAGGCGGTAGAAGAGGTCTTCGCGGAAGTTGCCGCGCGCGATCTCCTCTTCGAGGTCCTTGTTGGTGGCGGCGATGACGCGCACATCGACGTGGATGGGGTGGGTTGCGCCGACCGGCAGGAAGCTCTGTTCGTCGAGCGCGCGCAGGACGCGGGCCTGGGTCTTGAGGCTCATGTCGCCGACCTCGTCGAGGAAGAGAGTGCCACCGTCGGCGCGCTCGAAGGTCCCGCGTTTTTCCAGCGGCGCGCCGATGCCGGTTGAGCCGGCGGGCATGGCGCCGCGGCGATAGCCGAAGAGCTCGGTCTCGATGTGGTCCTCGGGGATGGCGGCGCAGTTTAGCTCGACGAAGACGCGGTCCTTGCGCAGGGATTCAGCGTGCATGGCGCGGCCGATGAGTTCTTTTCCCGTGCCACTTTCGCCGTAGATGAGGACACGGCCGTTGGTGGGCGCCATGAGCTTGATCTGCTGGCGCAGGGCCTTCATGGGGACGCTGTCGCCGGTGACGCAGGAGCGGAAGGCGAGCTGACGGACAAACTCCTGATTGTCCACGCGGAGCTGGCGCGCGTTAATGGCGTTCTTGAGCACGATGAGGGTGCGATCGAGCGAGAGCGGCTTCTCCAGGAAGTCGTAGGCCCCGAGCTTGGTGGCGCGCACCGCGGCTTCGATAGTGCCGTGGCCGCTGATGATGACGACCTCGGGCAGATGCGCGGAGTCCATCTGGCGGATGTCGGCGAGGGCGTCGAGGCCGTCGCGGTCGGGCAGCCAGATGTCCAGCAGGACGACGTCGTAGAGCGCGTCGGCGAGCAGGGTGAGGGCCTCGCCTGCGGTGGCGGCAGTGGTGACGAGGTAGCCCTCCTCGCTGAGGATGCTCTCCAGCGAGTCGCGGATTTCGGCTTCGTCGTCAACGATGAGAACGTGGTTCATAGGCTAGGTCCGAGGTTCAAGGTTCGTGGTTCGAGGTGCGTTGCGGTTTAGGAGTTCGTGGTTACGGTTGATGCGTCAGGAGATGGTTCGCTGTCGAGATTGAAGGCGGGGCGCAGTTCGATGATGAACTTTGCGCCGGCGGGGTGGTTCTTTTCGGCGCGGATGGTTCCCTGCTGCTCCTGGACGATCTTGGCGGCGATGGCGAGGCCGAGGCCGGTGCCGCGCTGCTTGGTGGAGAAGTAGGGCAGAAAGAGGCGCTCGCGCATCTCGTCGGTGAGGCCGGGGCCGGTGTCACTGACGGTGAGCTCGACCATGCCGCTGGGCAGCAGCGCGGTGGCAACGCGTAGCTCGCGCAACAGGGATTGCTGCATGGCCTCGGCGGCGTTGTCGATGAGGTTGCCGAGGGCGCGCTTGGTGGCCTCGGGATCGGCGAGGACGAGAGGGAGGCCGGGCGCGAGGTGCTGAATGAGGCGAATGTCGTGCAGGCGTCCGGCGAAGAGGGCGAGCGAGTTCTCCACGATGGTGTTGAGGTCGGCGGGACGCGGCTCGGCGGTGGGAAACTGGGCGAGCGCGGAGAACTGGTCGACCAGAGAGCGCATGGTTTCGACTGAGGAGCTGATGACCTCGCTGGAGCGGCGGATGACGGCGACGGAGGGCGATTCGAGCTGCGCGGAGGCGAGGGTTGCGCCGAGGCGGTCGACGTGGCGATGGATCTGTTCGGCGGAGAGCGAGATGGGCGTGAGCGGGTTCTTGATTTCGTGGGCCACGCGGCGTGCGACCTCGCGCCAGGCGGACTGCTTCTGCGCGCGCAGCAGCTCGGTGGCGTTTTCCAGCACCAGGACGTAGCCGTGATGGATGCGGTCGGAACCGCTTCCGGTTTCGAGCAGCGCAACGGTGGCCAGCAGGACCATGGTTGCGCCGTTGCCGGCGACCGTCATCTCCATCTCGGCCGAAGCGGAGCCCATGCGATGGCTGCGCTGCAGCAGGTGGTCGAGCGTCTCCATCGCCTCGACGGGGAAGATGGATTCAATGGAGCTGCCGATGAAAGGCGTCTGGCCGCCGGGATCGAGCATCTCGGTGAGCGCGCGGTTGGCCAGCACGATGCGACGTCTGGTGTCGAGCGTGGCGACGCCGTTGGGGATGGTCTCCAGCATGGTTTCCAGCTCACCGCGGCGCGCTTCGAGCGTGGCGTTGGCGGCGGAGAGCTGGAGGGTGGAGCTCTCGACGGCGTGGCGGCTGTCTTCCAGATCGGCGGCCATGCGGTTGAAGCTGCGCACCAGATCGCCGAGCTCCTCGGTGGTGCTCTCCGTGACGCGGTGGGCGTAGTCTCCGGCGGCAATGGCCTGCATGGCGTCGGCCAGCGCCTCCACCGGCCTGGTCACCTGCTTGGAGAGGTTGAGCGCGAGCCAACTGCAGGCGAACAGCGCCAGCGTGGTCATCAGCAGCAGAAGCATCATATTGAGATTGCGCACCTGGCGGCGTGTCCGGTAGACGCTCCAATAGAGGTCGGTGGCGTTGTGCAGCCGGGTCATGGCGGCTGCCATTCCGTAGGGCATGGGCAGGCCGACCACCACCATCCCGCCCTGCTTCAAGGCGGCCGCGCCGAGGGCGTAGTCCTTATCGCCCAGCGAGAAGACGGGCTGGTCGTTGCGTTGCGCGAGCGCGAGGATGGCCGCGTCGGTGGGGCCTGGGATGGGGAGATCGTCGCCGGGCCGATGGCCGCTGGGGTTGGTCGCGGGCTCGCTGTCTTCCTCCTCGGGCGTGGTGTCCGGCAGCCAGGGCTTGGCCTCGACGGGAGCGCCGGCCTGCGGCATGTGGAAGGCGGCGATGGAGCGGCCCTCGCTGTAGACGACGGCAAAACCGTCCTGCAGGCTGATCTCATGCTGGTGCAGCACCTGGTCGATGTCCTCCAGGCTGGGCGCGCTCCGGTCGCCTTTGGCAGCCTGCGAGATGCTCTCGGTCACCGCCAGCGAGACCGCAATCGACTCGGCTTCAGTGCGCGCGTTGGCCGATGTGTACTGGGAGAGTTGCAGCGCCATGCGGTTGGAGTCGTCGCGCATCTCGGTGACCGGCTGCGAGAACCAGCGGTCGACGGCGCGGTTCATCAGGCCGTAGCTGAAGATGGTCATGAAGATGATGGGGACGAGCGAGACCAGCACCGCCCCCCAGAGCATGCGCGTGCGCAGGCGTGTGCCCATCACACGGCTGCGCTGGTCGGCGTATAGCTTGAGCACGTTGCGCACCAGCAGCACCAGCACCGTAATGAAGAGCAGAAACGCCAGCGCGGAGAGGCCGGTAAAGACAACAATCTCGCCGGTGGTGGCGGGATTGAGGAACTTGAGCGAGAAGGCGTTCAGCGCGGCGAAGGCGGAGAGCAGCACAATCAGGATGAGGCCGAGCGTGAAGCTGACGATCCTCCTGCTGCTTACGCTTCTGCCCATCGGCACCGGCCCTCCTCGCGATGAGACGATTATAGGCGGGACGGGACTGGGTTACTGCTAAACCAGCTCGGCGATGGGCTTCCAGTCGCGCTGCTGGGAGTCGGCGACTGGCTTGCAGGTAAGCGTGCCGTGGAAGGTGTTGACGCCCGCGGCGAGTCCAGGATCCTGGCGGATGGCGGCGTTTGCGCCCAGATTGGCCAGCTTCAGCAGGTAGGGGAAGGTGGAGTTGGTGAGCGCCAGGGTAGATGTGTTGGGGACGGCGGCGGGCATGTTGGTGACGCAGTAGTGGACGACGCCATCGACCACATACGACGGGTTGGAGTGGGTGGTGGGACGCGCGGTCTCGACGCATCCGCCCTGGTCGATGGCCACGTCGACGATGACGGCGCCCTTCTTCATTTTGGCGACCATGGCCCGGGTGACCAGCCGGGGCGCGGCCGCGCCGGGGATGAGCACGCCGCCGATAACCAGGTCGGCCGAGCGTACGGCGCGCTCGATGTTGTAGCTGTTGGAGGCCAGCGTGTGCAGACAGCCGCCGAAGATGTCGTCGAGTTGGCGCAGGCGGTCCAGGTCCAGATCGACCAGGGTGACGCAGGCGCCCATGCCGAGTGCGACACGCGCCGCGTTCGAGCCGACGATGCCGCCGCCCAGAATCACGACGTTGCCTGGCGGAACGCCGGGGACGCCGCCCAGCAGGACGCCGCGCCCGCCGCGTTCCTTCTCCAGATAGGCCGCGCCGACCTGGACGCTCATGCGGCCGGCGATCTCGCTCATGGGGGTGAGCAGGGGCAATGCGCCGGTGCGGTCGCGCACGGTCTCGTAAGCGATACCGGTGACCTGGCTGGCCAGCAACGCATCGGTGAGGGCGCGCGCCGGCGCCAGGTGCAGGTAGGTGAACAGAACCAGTCCCTCGCGAAAGTGCCGGTACTCCTGCTCAATGGGCTCCTTGACCTTGAGCACCATCTCGGCCAGCCGCCAGAGGTCGTCCGCGGAGCCGACGATCTCGGCGCCGGCGGACTGGAAGTCGTCGTCGGGCATGGCACAGAGCTCGCCTGCGTTGTGCTCTACCAGCACGGTGTGGCCGGCGGCCACCAGCGCGTGAACGCCCGCCGCGGTGACGCCGACGCGGCTCTCGTGGTCCTTCAACTCCCTGGGAACACCGAGGATCATGGTTTGGCTCGTCTCTGCTGGATAACAGCCATCCTTCTGCAATCGAATCTGCCCATTCCACGCCTGCAAAGCGCGAGAACGCGCTCCTGTTTCCCGCCCGATCTTGCCTGCTTGAAACAGCATAATCCAATTCCGCGCTCGCCATTGAGTCCGGGGGCGCGTGCCGCAGGCGGAACTGCCTTGCATCGGCCTGCTGATCGCCAGGCCGGAGCGACTCCTGCGTGGACAGACCAGTCCATCAGATGCCTGCGGGAGTTGTGCGGGCAGGTCAGGCGACGAGCCGGAGGTTGCGGCGCTCTTCGAGCCAGCCATGGACTCCCAGTCCCACCACGAGCAGCACCAGGGCCGAAAGCTCGGAGAAGATCCTGACCTCGCGCAGGACGCCGGTCATCGCCATCATGGCGATCCAAAGTCCACAGACCGCCAGTACGGTCAGCCGCACTTGCCCTGGCACATATCTCCGGAACAGGATCGTGGCGACGTACGCGAAGCCGAAGACCGAGGCCTCCGACAGCCAGAAGAGAGGATTGGTCAACTGGTGCAGATTCAAGCTCAACTGATTCTGGGGCATACCGATACAGGCCGGGCAGATGCGATGGATATAGGCCGTCTGCAGCAGCCGCACCGCGATGGCGGCGGCGGCCATGCAGCCACAGAGCGCCACCAGGCGCTTCCTTTGGCCCGGCCGGTAGCGCAGCCCGAAGTAGACCAGAACCGACACGATTGCCGTCTCTTTGTTGAGCATGGCGGGCACCAGGATCGCGGTGAACGCCAGCGGCCGCCCCATAAAGGCGAGATAGACCAATAGCATGAAGAAAAACAGGGCCAGCACGTCATAGGGGTAAAAAAGATTGCGTTTCAATACCAGGGCGGAATCGAAGTAGGCGGCGTATCCCATGCCGAGCGCCATCCACTCGAATCCCCAGCGCCCATGCTGCCCGTCGGCGCCAACAATGGCACTCAGCAAACGCCGCGCCACCAGCAGCGTTCCGAGCATTGCGCAGAAGGTGAGCAGGACCATGAACCAGGCCTCGTTCGAGTCGAACGGCTTGTTCAGGGCAGGCAGATGCAGCCCAGGAAAGCGGGCGTGGACGGGATGCAGCAGAAAGACGCAGGCCTTCCACAAGATCGCCGGCAACATGCGATAGGCGAAGACGCCGCCTCTCCCGTTCAGCTCCTTTGCGGGCTCAAAGGAGACCATCGGGGTGGTCAGGGTGTTGTAGGCGATGGCGAAGTGAGCCGAGAGCAGAACACAGACCCCGTTCAGAAGCAAGCGATTGGCGGGGCCCCTGATATTTGCCATACTGCACCGCATTATACTTTGCATCCGGGCCATGTCTGTGTTTTGGTCTGTGAGGCTGGGCGAGTACAATGAAGCCTTACCTGTTTTCACCAATCCTTACTTCGGAACACGATCCGCCCCATGTCTTCAGACGGTTATCAAACGCGCTATTCGCGCATCCACAACATGCGCTCGTTGTTCAGTCTTTTTTCCAACGACCTGGCCATCGACCTGGGGACCGCCAACACACTTGTCTATGCGCAGGGCAAGGGCATCGTGGTCAACGAGCCCTCCATCATCGCGGTCAACACCCAGACCAACGAGGTGGAGGCCGTCGGCAAGGAGGCCAAGGACATGCTGGGCCGCACGCCGGGCAACATTGTGGCCATCAAGCCGATGAAGGACGGCGTGATCGCCGACTTCCGCTACACCGAAAAGATGCTGAACTACTTCATCATGAAGGCGCACAACAATCGTAAGCGCATGGTTCATCCGCGCATTGTGATCGGCGTGCCGTCGGAGATCACGCAGGTGGAGAAGCGCGCGGTGATGGATTCGGCCTATCGCGCCAAGGCAAGCGAAGTCCACCTGGTCGAGCAGGCCATGGTGGCGGCCATCGGCGCGGGGCTGCCCATCACCGAGCCGGGCGGCAACATGGTGGTGGACATCGGCGGCGGGACCACGGACATCGCCGTGATCTCGCTTTCGGGCATCGTCTATTCCAAGTCGGTGCGCATGGCCGGCAACCAGATGGACGAGGCCGTGGTGACCTACCTGAAGCGCAAGTACAACCTGCTGATCGGCGAGCGCACGGCCGAGCAGGTCAAGATGCAACTGGGCTCGGCCTACCCGCTGGACAAGCCGCTGACCATGGAGATCAAGGGGCGCAACCTGATCGAAGGCGTGCCCAAGACGATCACGGTCGAGGACTCGGAGATTCGCGAGGCGCTCTCCGAGTGCGTCTCGACCATCATCAACGCCATCCGCGTGGCTCTGGAACGCACTCCGCCTGAGTTGTCGGCCGACATCTCCGACCGCGGCATCGTGCTGACCGGCGGCGGCGCGCTGATCAAGAACCTGGACAAGCGCATCCGCGAAGAGACCGGACTGCCGGTGTCGATCGCCGACGATCCGCTGGCGTCGGTGGTGCTGGGCACGGGCAAGATGCTCTCCGACTTCCCGCTGCTGCGCAAGATCTCCATCGACTGACCAGGCACTGCGTGAGACGCAGTCAGGACAGTTTTCCCGAAGGTGGTTTGCGAGGCGAATGACAAGTACGGAGATTCCGGCTTCGCCAGAATGACGACGCAGTGGTAAGCTAGTGAGTAGAAGCAGTCTGACAGGGTGAGATCGGGGACATGGTTCCCCGTGTGCCTGTCCCCTTCACTTTTCGGAATGGATCGATGCCGGGATGTTACCGTGCGCCGGGTGAAGGCCGCTGCAATTCAGGATTGGAGTTTCGCCATGGCAGCCAAATGCGAACTTTGCGGCAAGGGCCCGCAGTTCGGAAACAACGTCTCCCACGCCAACAACACCACGCGCCGCCGCTGGAACGTGAACCTGCACCCGGTGACGGCCAAGATCGCGGGCACGACCAGGCGCATCCGCGTGTGCAGCGGATGCATCAAGACGGGCAAAGTCGTTAAGGGCTAAGCAGAGTTTTTTTTTGAGAGAACAGTACGCCCCGGCTGGGAGTTTCGCAGCTGGGGTTTTTCGTGTGTCTACATTGTCGTTCTGCGCGGAGTTTGTCATTGCGCGGGGCTGGAATCTGTTTTTTTCTTTTACTACTTTACTTTTTCTCGAACGCCAGCGAGGCGCTGTTGATGCAGTAGCGCAGTCCGGTAGGCTCGGGGCCGTCGGTGAAGACGTGGCCCAGGTGCGCGCCGCAGGACGAGCAGGTGACCTCGGTGCGCCGCCTTCCCAGCGACAGGTCCTCATGCTCCTCGATGGCGCCGGGCGACTGCGGCAGCCAGAAGCTGGGCCACCCGCAGCCGGAATCGAACTTCGTGTCGGAGGTAAACAGAGGCGCATGGCACGCCCCGCAGTGGTAGCTGCCGTCCTCGTGGTGATCCACCAGCGCGCCGGTAAACGGCCGCTCGGTCCCCTTTTGGCGCATCACGTGGAACTGCTCGGGGGTGAGCAGCTCGCGCCACTCCGCTTCCGTCTTCTGCACCTTTTGCCTTGGCGCGGTCCCCGATCCGGGTTTCATATCAGCCATCTCTCCGGTCCTCTGCCACATTCGATGCGCCGATTCGCGCAACGATTGCGACTCGCGCCTAGGTTAACGGTTGAGTGGCGATGACTTCGATCTCCACCAGCGCGTCCTTGGGCAGGCGCGCCACCTCGACCGTGGAGCGCGCGGGCGGCACCACTCCCTCGGGCGCGAAGTAGCGGGCATAGATCTCGTTCATGGCGGCGAAGTCGCTCATGTTCTTGAGGAAGACGGTGGTCTTGACCACGTTGGCCATGTCCAGGTCGGCCTCCTCCAGCACGGCGGCCAGGTTGTCGAGCACACGCCTGGTCTGCTCGCGAATGCCTCCGCCGACCAACGCACCGGTGGCGGGATCGAGCGCCACCTGGCCGGATGTGAAGAGCGTATCGCCCACGCGCACCGCCTGCGAGTAGGGCCCGATCGCCCGAGGGGCCTGGGTGGTCGAGATCATGGTCTTGGTCTGTGCCATCGCCGTTTTATCTCCTTTAGGATGGCTCGATTGTCGCGCTTACAAAGGTCTTCCGCAAGCAATCTTCCTGTGCATCTTCCCGCTTGGCGCATTCCGCCGATTCGGCTGCCGGTACAATCAGGGCATACGAGTAAGATGGACGGAGTCTGTCGAGCCATTGTTGCCTGCAATGGAGGGAAATTTGCGTAGAGGAGACACTGCCGGCGATGCAAAAGCGCACGTGAATGGTGCGTTATTGGTCTATGCGTTGCTGGTGGTGCTGGTCACCTCGGCAAGCTGGTACATCTATTGGCTCAGCAATGTCTTTATGACACGCCCGCTGTTCGCCAAAATCTATCAATTTCGAGACTTGACGGACTACGCCGGCAAGATGGCGCATCTGCATGGCGGAGCAGCAGCGCTGGGCAACGGGTTTCCCATCTTCAACTATCCCGCTTCGGCTGCGTATGTGTTCGCCTTTTTCCTGAGCTTCGGATCCCACGCCATACAGGCTTACCTGGCATTTGTCCTTCTATGCGTGATCGGATTTGCCGTTATAGCGTGGCGCGCGAGCGGTGCTGGCGCACCGGGACGGCTTGGCGCGGCGGCAGCGATTGCCACCACTGCATTGCTTGGCTATCCGTTGTGGTTCGTCGCCGACCGCGGCAATACCGAGGTTGTCGTGTGGGCGCTGGCAGGGGCGGGCCTTTGCTTCCTGCTGCGCGGGAAAACCCTTGCAGCTGCCGTGCTGATCGGGCTCTCTGCCTCGATCAAGCCGTTTTCCATCCTGTTTCTGCTGCTTCTGCTTCGCCGCCGCAAGTACAAGGAGGCGGCGCTTGGCCTGGTGACTGCGGGCCTGGTGGCGATCGCGGCATTGACGGCCATAGGGCCGACCCCGTGGAAGGCGTACCAGGACCTAAAACCCGACATGTCTCTCTATGTGAGCGATTACGTCTTTAATCTGAAGCCAGTCGGCGAGATGCGCTTCAACCACTCCCTGCTGGACGGAATGAAATCAGCCGCGGTGACCGTCGAGATGGGCGGCATTCATCCGGTCAAGGCGCTTGTAGAGGTGACAGAATTGCGCTTGGAGCCTGGAGGATGGCACGGAGCGCGTCCGTTAGTGCGCATCTACCCGTATGTGGCGATCGCCGGGTTTGGGCTGTTGCTTGCCGTCTTCTACCGGATGCCCATACTCAACCAACTGACCGCGCTGGCAGTGGCTATTACGATTTTCCCGCCGGTTGCCGGAGAATATACGCTGCTTGCACTGTATCTCCCATTTGGTGCGCTGGTTGTGTTCCTCACGCGAGAGGTGGCGCCCGGCAAGGTTGCCTTCTCCTATGCCTCGATGCTCGCCTTCGCCGTGATCTATGCGCTGCTGTTCTCGCCCTTGACGTTCCTGATGCTCTACGAGGGAGACGCCAAGCTGATGCTGCTGCTTGCGCTGTTGTTTGTGGCGGCCCGTTCGCCCATGCTCAGCGAGTATTTCGACCAAGTGCCACTCGGAGTGATCCAATGACGGAGATTGAACTCAGCGTGATCGTGCCTTGCTACAACGAGGAGGAGGTATTGGGGGAGTGCCAGCGAAGACTTTCCGGCGTACTGGCGGGCATGGGAGTTCCCTATGAATGCGTCTATGTGGATGATGGTTCCTGCGATCGCACATGGCTGCAATTGCGCAAGATGCAACAGGAGCAGCCTGGAGCGGTGGTCGCGGTGTCTCTGTCCCGGAACTTCGGACACCAGCCGGCGGTGAGCGCGGGACTGACGCTGGCCCGCGGCAAGGCTGTGGTGATCATCGACGCCGACCTGCAGGACCCGCCTGAGTTGATCCCCGAGATGGTGAAACTATGGCGCGATGGCCACGACGTTGTGTATGGGGTGCGCGAGAGCCGCGAGGGGGAGTCGCACTTCAAGCTGCTGTCGGCAAGACTGTTTTACCGCATCATCAACCGGCTCTCCGACGTGGAGATTCCTTCGGACACCGGCGACTTTCGCCTGATCGACCGGCGCGTGGTGGATGTGATGCTGAGCATGCCGGAACGCCACAGGTTCCTGCGGGGAATCTGCAGCTGGGCCGGTTTTGTGCAGACGCCGTTCCCCTACAAGCGCTCCGCCCGGTTTGCCGGAGCTACAAAGTATCCATTCAAGAAGATGCTGACCCTGGCCCTGGACGGAATCATCTCCTTTTCCGTGGTTCCCCTGCGGCTGCTGACCATCGCTGGCGGGTTGACTGCCATACTCTCAGTTGCAGGCATCCTCTACGCGCTGGCCGCCCGGGTGTTTACCCACGAATGGGTTGCGGGATGGGCGACGCTCTTTATTGGACTCTTGTTTTTTAGCGGTTTGCAGATGATAAGCCTCGGAATCGTGGGAGAGTACATCGGGCGAATCTACACCGAGGTCAAGCAACGCCCTCTGTTTGTGATCCGAGACGTCATCCGCTCTGATTCAGCGATGAGACCGCCGGTGACACTGTAGAGATTCATCCGGAGAGAGGATTCATCCGCTGGCGCGATGCAGTTGTGGCATTCAGCGAACCGTGAAGGAAGGAATTGCATTGGAGATTTCCGAGTTCGACCGCTTTGCCGATGAGTACGAGCAGATGCACGAGCAGAATATTGCCGTAACTGGCGAGAAGCCTGAATTCTTCCACGAGTACAAGATCAAGATACTTGGCAGGTTGGCGCAGGAACGCAATCTACGGCCCGAAAGTATTCTGGACTTCGGGTCGGGCATTGGCAACTCCACTCCCTTTTTCCGCCGCTACTTCCCTGCCGCTCAACTTGCTGGCGCAGATGTCTCGCAGCGCAGCCTTGATCTCGCGGAATCACGGTTCCCAGGCATGGCAACGGGCTTGAGAATTGAAGGCCAGCGCATCCCCGCCAAGGATGATACGTTCAGCATCGCGTTTTCGGCGTGCGTCTTTCATCACATTCCCCCTGGGGATCACGTCCATTGGTTGCGCGAACTGCGCCGCGTCACGCGTCCTGGCGGGATGCTTGCCATCTTCGAGCACAACCCGCTGAATCCGCTGACCGTGCGTGTTGTCAACACATGCCCGTTTGACGAAAATGCCCGCCTGGTGCGGGCAAAAGAACTTTTGCGGAGCTATATCGAGTGCGGATGGACAGATCCCAGGGTGCAGTATCACCTTTTCTTTCCCCATGCCCTGTCCGGTCTGCGGGTGCTGGAACCGTATCTCACCGGGATTCCGTTCGGCGGTCAGTATTCGGTGACTGCGATCAAGTCCGATTAGCGGCTGCACTTCCACGGTTCCAGTTGATTCAAAGTCCCCTTAGATCTTTTGTACGCGCTGGACATCGTGGACGACCTGCACGCGGCGCAGCTTGTCCACCAGGCGATTGAGATGGCGAACATTGACGGTTCGACGGGCGGGACGCACCCATAGCAGATGGGTGGGCCGGATACACCTACTGTGAAACCGCTCCAATCAGGAGAGCGTCGAGGCAAGTTTTTCCCAGTTGAGGACGCTCTCGATCCCATCTTCTTTGCTGGTCAGGGGAGCCCACGCAAGAAATGTATGGGCCTTGGAATTGTCGGCAACGAAGAACTTCTGGTCGCTTTGCCGCCAGGGCAGGTGGGTGTAGTTGAGCTTGATGCCGAGGCGGTCTTCGAGATAGCGCAGCAGTTCGATCAGGCTCATGCTGTTCTGCATGCCTCCGCCGATGTTGAAGGCCTGGCCTCGTGCGGCACTCATGTTCTGGTATGCAGCGAGGTAGCAGCGCACCGCGTCAGAGATGTGGAGCAGGTCGCGCACCTGCTTGCCGTCGCCCGAAACGGTGAAGGGCGGACGCGAGGGGTCGGCCTTGGATTCGATGGCCTGGCGGCAGAACCAGCCGACCCAGCCCTGGTCGTAGGTGGCGAACTGCCGTCCTCCGTAGATGGTGGAGTGGCGGAAGACCACGGTGTTGAGGCCGAAGCTGCGGGCGTAGTCCAGCATGTACTGGTCGGCGGCGCCCTTGGAGCAGCCGTACGGGGTGTGGAATTCGATGGCGACGGACTCGTCCACTCCTTTCTGCGCGGCGCGCGGCTGGTAGCGGGTCGCTGTCTCGACCAGATCCAGATGCCCAAGGTTGCCATACACTTTATTGCTCGATGCGTAGATGATCGCAGTCTTCGGCGTGTAAAGTCGCACTGCCTCCAGCACGTTGATGGAGCCGAGGACGTTGATCTCGAAGTCGCGGCGGGGGCTCTCGATGGAGGTGGTCATGGCAACCTGACCGGCGAGATGGAAGATGACGTCGGGCTGGAGCGACTTGACGATGGCCTCGACGCCGACGGCGTTGCAAATGTCGCCCTGGAGGAACTCGACGGGGTTTTGTCCGGCGGATGAGAGCGTGCGCAACCATGTGAGGTTTGCTGAGGCGCCGTGGCGGGAGAGGTTGTCGAAGACGGTGACCTTGTTGGCCTGGTCTTGATCGATGAGGTACGCCGCCAGATTGCTACCGACGAACCCGCAGCCGCCCGTAATCAGTGCGTTCATTGGGACTCCATCTCGGCACGCGCCGACTTTTGAAACTTGCGCAGCTTGCGCAGTGTGGTGAGATAGCCCAGCGCGAATTGCAGCAGCTTGCGCTTGCTCTCGCCCGCCCTGCGCCGGCCAAAGGTGACAGGCACCTCGCCCACTCGCGCCGGCGGACGGTGGGTCACGGCTTTGATCAGGATCTCTTCGAGAATATCGAAGTCGTTCGAGTCCAGCCGCATCGGCTTCAGAATCGCGGTGCGATAGAGGCGGAAGCTGTTGGTCACGTCCCTGGCGCGGATGTTGAAGACAACGCGGAAGGTGAGGTTGACCACATAGGACATCCAGATGAGGATTGCAGGGTTTTCGGTGTGGCCGCCGGCGACATAGCGCGATCCGATGACGATATCGAAGCTCTCGCGCTTGGCCCACATCGACGCAAAGTACGAGGCGTTGTGCGAGCCGTCGGCATCCATACACAACAGGAACCTGCCGCGCGCCTCGGCGATGCCGGTGCGGATGGCGTCCCCATATTGATTGCCCCCCGATCGGCGGATGTGGCGCACTCCGTTGAGGGCACAGACCTCCTCGGTATCGTCCATTGCAGTCTGGGTGTCGAGGATGAGCACCTCGAAGTCTGGCGTCAGGGCTGTCGCCGCCTGTTTGATCGCAGGCAACAGTTCGCGCAATGTGGCTGCCTCTTTATATGCAGGCAACATCACGGTCAAGTCGAGAGGATCGAGCGGGCCGGCCGATTCAGTCATCGATATTGCTCCGGCTCGGTGACCTGAAGCTCCGGGAACTGGGAGCGCGCGAGCTGCCAGACGGCATAGGCGAGGTTGGTCCTTGGCTTCCAGCCAAGCGACCGCACAAGGTGAATATCGGCCACCAGGTTCATCGGCTCATAGGGATGGAACGGCATCTCTCCGAGACGAAGCTCGACATCGAGTCCAAGCTGTCGGCAGACCGAACCAACGATGCCGCGCAACGAGATCGACTGGCCGCTGCCGAGATTGAACACATCGCGACCGGGCAGCGTTCCCTCTTCGAGGATAAGGCAAACCGCCTCGGCCACATCCTGCACGGCACAGAAGTCGCGAATCTGCGTGCCCGCCGACATGCTGAACGGCTCTCCCTTCAGCGCGCTGCGAAGAAGGGATGGAAACAGGCGGTCGCCTCCATCGTGCAGGCCGGTGAAAGAGAAGGGACGGAGGACGGTGAGGTGTCGCTTCAGCCTTTCGGCTCCGGCGCGCAGCAGGCAATCCGCCGCGGCCTTGCTTGCCCCATACGGGTGCAGCGTGTCGATGGGATCGCCCTCGCGGCATGGCCGGTTCTGCTCGCCGTATACGAGGCCGGTACTCATATGGATGAAGTGACAGCGCTCTATCTCGCAGGATGCCTCGAAGAGGGCGACCGAGGCGGTGACGTTGAGCCGGATGAGGTCGAACCAGCCGATCTTCGATGGGCGTACGCCGCTGGCTGCGCAGTGAATGATGGCATTCGGCTGGAAGTCCAGAACGGCCTGCGTCATGCGCGGGGTGTCCGTGATATCGACCTGTTCAAGACTCACATTTGCGAGGTCCGCGAAGAGCGCAGAGTCCGGCCGTCGCATCAGCAGACGAATCAATGTCGCGGGATGCGTCAATCCGAGCTGCCGGACGATGTTATACCCAAGAGTTCCGGAGGCCCCTGTCACAAGAACTCGCTCTAGATGGGAACGTGGCATTGCTAAGCTCAACCCTTTCGGAGTCTTCAACTTTATCATCATGCAAATATCGCGCAGGAGGCGGATCAAAGTTGCGTATCAAGACCCACTATATCTTCTGCACGCGCTGGACATCGTGGACGCCCTGCACGCGGCGCAGCTTGTC
>Ga0116114_1000462_pt1 | contig 26325 bp, 24 predicted proteins | sample June2015DPH_10_5_FD_89823 | JGI IMG/M metagenome (GOLD analysis project Ga0116114, IMG submission 89823) | Peatland microbial communities from SPRUCE experiment site at the Marcell Experimental Forest, Minnesota, USA - June2015DPH_10_40 | ecosystem: Environmental > Terrestrial > Soil > Wetlands... | reverse complement strand
TCGCGATGATCTGCCCCGCCTGCCCGCACGCTTCGTTCGCCGCGGGACGATACACCGCCTCGATCGGCTCGGACAGCGTGTTCAACAGATGACCTATGGCATCCATCGCCTCCGCCGTCAGCGGCAGCGACGCGTTGCCCACCAGCCGCTCCTCGACGTCCCACGGCGTCGGACCCGCTTCGATCAACACCGCGACAATACCCATGACACCCCTGATAAACCGCCGGACCGTGGTTGTAAAGAAATGGCAAGTATTTGCACGCCGATAAATGGTATAATCCGAATATGACGAGCGAAGACGTTCTTCAGGAACTCGAGCGGGCGCCATTCGTCCCTCTGCGGCTGCACTTGGCCAGCGGCCAAACCATCGACATTCGATACCCGCAAACCGCCTGGATCCGGCAGAACACAATTCTCATCGTTCATCCATTGACCAAGGGAACTCAGGCGATTGGCAACTATGACGTGATCGCGCTTCGCCTGATCGAACGGATCGAGCAGGTTCCGGAATCATCCGCCGCCTAATTGTTTCCGCAGCCCCGCGATCGCGGCCGCTCGGTCCTTCTGGTCGAAGATCGCGCTGGCCACCACAAACCAGTCCACCCCCGCCTGGCGCGCCTGCCGGATCGTCTGCTCGTGAATTCCCCCGTCGATTTCCAGACGCTGATTCGCTCTTAGCCGTTTCTTCACCGCCTCGACCTTGGGCAAGACCTGGGGCATGAACTTCTGCCCCGAAAAACCCGGCACAACGCTCATCACCAGCACGTGATCCACTTCCTCCATCGCCGGGTAAATCGCCTCCACCGCCGTCGCCGGGTTGAGCGTAATCCCCACGTGCCGGCACCCCATCTGCCTCAGCCGCCGAGCGGTCTGCACCGCATCGGCCACCGCCTCCACGTGAAACGTCAGGCCATCCGCCCCGGCCTTCAAGAATTCCGGCGCGTACCGCTCCGGCTCGGAGATCATCAGATGAACGTCGAGAAACGCCCGGGTCACCCCCCGGATTGCCGACGTAACCGCCGGGCCGAAGCTGATATTAGGGGCGAAATGTCCGTCCAAAACGTCCAGGTGCAGAAAGTCCGCCCCGCCCCGATCCACGTCCGCGATCTCTTCGCCGAGCCTGGCGAAATCCGCCGAAAGCACCGACGCCGCGATCTGCGGGCTTGAGGATTGAAAAGGATTTGAGGTCATGCCAGCGGCCTGCCCGCTTCAGCGGGCAGGTGATTTCGTCATTCAAGCCTCTCGCCCATTAATCCAAAATATCCAGCGTCGAGAAATGTCCGTTCTCCAAGAATTCCAGGCTCGCCCCGCCGCCCGTGCTCACGTGGCTCACCTTGCTCGACAAGCCCATTTGCTCGATCGCCGCGGCGCTGTCCCCGCCTCCGATGATCGTCACCGCCCCATTCTTGCTCGTCGCCTCCGCCACCGCCTCCGCCACCGCCTTCGTCCCGGCCGCGAACGGCTTCTTCTCGAACACGCCCATCGGACCGTTCCACACAATCGTCTTGGCCTTGGCGATCTCCGCCTTGTACAACGCCCGCGTCTTCGGGCCGATGTCGTAACCCTCCATCTCCGCCGGAATGTCCCCCTCCACCACCTTCGTCTGCGCATCATCCGTCATCTTGTCTGAAATCACGTTGTCCACCGGCAGCCTGATCTTCCCCCCCGCCTTGGCCAGCAATCCCTTGGCCAGCTCAACCTTGTCCCGTTCCACCAGGCTCTTGCCGACTTGCTTGCCCTGCGCCAGGAAGAACGTGTAGGCCATCGCCCCGCCGATGAGCAACACGTCCGCCTTGCCCAAGAGCTGCTCGATGACGTTGATCTTGTCGGAAACCTTGGCCCCGCCCAGGATCGCCACGAATGGATGCTTCGGATTCCCGATCGCCTCGCCTAGGAATTTCAATTCCTTCTGGATCAACTGCCCGATCACGCGCGGCTTGCCCGCCATCGCCTGCGCCGCCCCGAACGTGCTGGCGTGCTCCCGATGCGCCGTCCCGAACGCATCGTTCACGTACACGTCACCCAACTTCGCCAACTGCCTGGCGAAATTCGGATCGTTCTTCTCCTCCTCCTTGTGAAACCGCAAATTCTCCAGCAGCAGCACGTCCCCGTCCTTCATCGCGCCGGCCAACTGCTCCACCGCCGGCCCGATGCAGTCCTCGGCAAACTTCACCGGCTTGCCCAGCAATTGCGACAACCGTTCCGCCGTCGGCTTCAATGAATATTTCGCCTCCGGCCCACCCTTCGGCCGACCCAGATGCGACATCAGAATCAGCCGCCCACCCCGACCAACGACATCCTTGATCGTCGGCAACGCCTGCACGATCCGCCGGTCGTCGGTGATCTTCCCCCCTTCGATCGGCACGTTGAAATCCACCCGCATGAGCACTTTTTTCCCCTGAACGTTCACGTCAGCCACGGTCTTCTTAGCCATTTGAATCTCCTGTATTGGATCACGAAACAAAAATTCTTTCCGGGAGAGTCGATGCTACGGCGCGCGCGTGTGAAGTCAAGGCCACAAAAAGGGGTCATAAGCCTTTTTATCGCAACATGAATATTTTGCCTGCTTTTAGCGGCAATTACGAAAAAGGCTTATGACCCCTTTTTTACGGCTGCGTCGCGGCACCCGTGGAGCCTTGATCGATAACGACAATGTGCGCGGCGTCGGCTTCGATTTCGGGAACATCGTGGTACAGCTTCAGCATGCCGGTGACGCTGATGGTCTTGCCGGTATCCAGATCGGTCGGCATGCCCGCCCGTTTATCGGCCGGGATGTACACCGTGAAGCGGTCCGGATTGGGATAGTCCTTGCCGACGTTCAGCACGGCCGCGTCGCCGAAATCGTGGGTGCCGACCACCGGACCCGTGACCGTCACGCTCTGGCCAATGTGGTCCTTGGCCTGGTCCCAGGTAATGCTGGAAGGATTGGTCGTCGGCACAGTGGCCGGCAATGTGGTTGGCAAATCCGCCGCGGAAATCGCCTTCGCCACGAAGATCAATATCGCCGTGAAGACGAAACATCGAGATGCCGTTTGCATAATGACTCCAATCAGGTTGGCTCGCAGAGTCTAAGCAATGAAAAAGGCTAAGCAAAGGGTTCTCCCTGCTTAGCCGCGTCGCTTGCGACCCGAGTGATGCCGGCATCCCGTGACGACGAACCGTCCTTTAGAATCCCCCGTCCACGTACCAGCGCCTGAGTTGGTTGTCGTTGCGGACGTTGAGGTTGAACTTCTTCGTTTCGCCGTTGGACAATTGGATCTCGTAGGGGACGAACCAGACGTGGGTGGTGCCGCTCGTATGGAACGGCTTGCCGATGGAGACGATCTGCAGGTCTTTGAACGCAGCGAAGACCTCGTCGGGGAATTTCATCTTGATCATCATGTACGGCTGGACGGCGTCGGGGTTTCCCGTGGATAATGCTTTGAAGAACGATTGGGCGACTTCTTCGGGTTTTTTACTGGGGGCGCAGGTGGGAGGGATGTCTTTCGCGGTGGGAGCTTTGCGCATGTCCTGCCATTGCAGCCCCTGCGGCAGGTCGATGGAAAACAGCGTGTCGGCCAGGGTGTCGGGGTATTCAACGAGCGTGGTTTCGAAGACCAGGACATCATTCCCAGGCTCGGCGTGAACGAAGATTTGCAAGCCTTCAAGGCGCGAGGTTTGGGCGTCGAAACGGTAGATGCGGCGCGTGTCGGAGGTCCAAATCAGCTTGTTTTTCAGCCATTCGTCGCCTTCGGATTTCACCTGCGCTTTGGATTCGACGGTCACGACCGAGAACTCGCGGCCATCCACGGTTTCCTGCGTGAGCTTGACGTCGGCGGCGTTGCTTTGAGCATTCTTAAGCTCATTCTCCAAAACTTCGCGCGGCTCAAGCAGCCCGCTCAGCCAATTCAGATCGCCGCTCTGCTTAGGCGACATGGGTCCCATCTCCGCCGCGAGTTGAACGGTGGGAATGTAGATGTACGTGGCGCGGCCGTCCATGACCATGATGCGCTGGGGCTTTTCGACGCGCCATTCCATTTTCTTTCCCGGCTGCGTGCGCGTCCATATCTCAATAGGCGTGAAGTCCTGCGTGAGATCGATGGCGCCGGGATTATCGGTGGTGTTGACGGCACGCATTCGAGCCTGGATGTGCAGAGCGTGGATGTCCTGAAGCGCGGCGGAACCGCTTTTCAGAACATCTTCCGCGCTGGCCTGGCGGGGAGATTGCGTGTAGAGAAACAAAAAGACGATCCCGACCATGGCGGCGGCGGCCAGGCCCCAGCGCCACAGCGAATTCCACGTTCTCAACCCTGAACTCTTAACGGAGGGCAGCGTGTCCCGGCAGGCGCGCAGGGTTGCCTCCGTGAAGTTCGGCGATGCGACGGCTTGAGCGGCGCGGCTTGTGAGCCGCGCATGCAGGGCCCGCGCGTGCTCCGCTTCCTCCCGGCACGCCGGGCATTGCGCCAGGTGCTCGCTCACAACCACCCCGTCGTTCGGCGTTTCGAACAGTTCCGCCAGATGCTCGCGGCATTCAGTGCAGTTCATGGCAGGTCCTTTCACTTGCAGCGGTTTGCGGGATCAGCGCCTCGCGAAGCATCGCGTAGGCGCGCGAAAGTCGTTTGGTGACCGTGCCCACGGGAACGTCCAGCCGGTCGCCAATTTGCACGCAGGAAAGCTCCCCGTAGTAACGCAGCAGGACGATCTGACGATAAGGCTCCGGAAGACCCGCGACGGCGCGGTCCAACTCGAGATCGTCGCCCTCGCCGGACGGCCGGCGATCCGCGGGCTGTAACGCCGCCAGGCGCGTTATGGCCGACTGGTAGCGGGCGTCGGATCGTCTCGATTCCTTGATGACGCGGTCGGCGATTCCGATGAGCCAGGGGAATAACGAGGCCGGGTTCTTGAGGCTGCGAAGTTGAGTGAACGCGCGGACGAACGATTCCTGTGCGACTTCGTCCGCCTCATGCGGAACGCGGCCGCGGGCGAAGGCCAGCAGCGGATTCTGATAGCGCATAACCAGCGTTCGGAACGCCTCGCTATCGCCGTCCAGGCATTGTTGGATGCAGTTGCCGTCCGAAAGTGAATCGTTTGAGGGCATGGCTGAACGCTCCGGCCGCATGGTGCTGCCAAGTAGTGACCGTTGCGGCATCTTTTGCGACCGAAAGTGTAGATTAACTTCCAAAATACGGAAAAAGCCCACTTTGCCCGCCCGGAACGCGATACTGTTAAAAAATGGAGGAAAAGAGCAGGACGTGGACCGGGTTCCTGAACTGGTTTCTCAGTGTTTATCCAGCACAAACTTCCTGACCGAATGCTGGTTGCGGAAGCAGGCGAAGATTTCGTCGTGATCGTTGATGGCTAGCCCAAAGACCACTTCCTGCCCGCCGATGGAATCGAGATAACTGCCGTCGGCGCTAAACACCTGGATCGCCGGCTCAACGCCGCTGACATAAATGCGGCCCTCGCCGTCGATCGCCAGGTTCTGCGGTGCAAGGAGATGTCCGGGCGTCGGTAACGCCCCCGCCTCCACCCCGCTTCCAAACCGGTTGACGTACCGTCCATCGGACGCGAATTTGAAAACGCCCCCTTGTTGATTCAACGTATACATCTCCCCGGTCCCAGCCACCGCGATTCGGCTGAACGACAGGTCCTCGCCCACTTTCTCCCCCGCCTTGATGACCGTTTGAATCTTCCCATCCGGGCTAAGCGTCACGATGTCCGAACTGCCCGCGATGGTGTAAATGTTCCCGTTCGGCCCGACGGTCGCGTCCGTGTACTCCTCATCTTTGTCCTCGGTCCTGTATTCCACTTCCCCCAGCGGCATGCCCGTCGCCCCCGTGTATCGAATAATGTGACCCGAAACCACCGCGTACACCGTTCCATCCCGACTGGCCGCCAGATTTGACAAGTACTTCCCCTTCCCGATCGACCATTCGGCGAGAAATTTTCCGTCCGAGTCGAAGACCTGCACCCGTCCGTCGGAATACTCCCCGACGTAGATATGCCCCTGCCCGTCGATGGCGATGCTGCGCGAATCCTTGAACCGGCCCACGCCGATCCCCTCGCTTCCAAATTCCATGACCTGATGCGCGAACGTCGGCGCGGCCGGGGCCTGGGGCACCGTCATCACGGGCATCGGCACGGTGACGATCTTCGGCGCCCACGATTGATTCTGCGCCGCCAATTGATGATGGATCGACAAGACAACCTTCGCGACGATAAACCCCACCACCAGAATGATCGTCATCGCCAGCCCGCAACCGAATTTCGCCCCGGTCGAGGCGAGTTTGGCCGCGTCCACCCCTGGGCTGAATCCCGGACCAATGCCGCTGAAATCAGCCGTCCCTCCAGCCGCCAGACTTTCCACCGCCTTCTTCGCATCCGCCAAACCCGCCCCGGTCAACGTGCGATAATATTTCATCGCCTCGATCTTCCCCGGCGTCCCAAGCCGCCCCGATCCCCGCGCCATTTCGATCGCCTTTTCCACCATCGGCCGCAGCGCTTCAGGAATACTTGCAACGCCGAAGTTTGCCTGCGGATTTCCCGACAGCACGACGGTGCTCCCGCAATACGGGCATCGCATCGTCGCCCCGCCCCCAATCGGATATACCAGCGACGCCGAACAAGATGGACATTTCAACGCTTCGGGCATCTGCGTCCTCTCACTTTCTCTCCCCGCCGCTCCTCGGGCATACTTTAGCCCATGAACCAGCCTCAGGCGAGTGGCCGCCGAGTGCGCCGCCCCAACCTGAAATCACGGTTTGTGACTTCAAGTTCGCCAACTCCGCCGGCGACAACTGAAACACGAAATGGCGCGGGAAACGCTCCACATTACGCTTGACCGCCTGAACGAGCGCCCGGGTCTCCACACGGTAGAGCTTACCCAAGTCGGGACTGAGCAACACCCGATGCCCTCGAACCAGCGAGATGCCCCGCTCGATGCGCTCCGGCGGAACAATGGCCTTCCATGGTCGCGGCATCGCCTTATCCCTTTCGGGCACGCTGCCTCTGTTGGGGAATTGACCCTCTGGCGGTACAGTGCTTTCCGAAATGATAACTGAAGCCAAGGCAACCACCCTCGTACTCAATAGCGATCAAATCACTTTGCGCGGCCGACGTAATGGCAGGAACGGCGACTCTAACAAGCTCGCTGAGGAAGACCGTCCGGCACATGGGTGGTTCCGATTTGTCCTTTCTTATCCACCACATCTTGTCCGCCACTACCTTGAAGAATTCGGAATGAAGGCCGGTTGCCGTGTGCTCGACCCATTCTGCGGAACGGGAACAACCGTCGTCGAATGCCGTAAGAACGGCATCGGCAGCGTTGGCATCGAAGCTAATCGAATGGGATTCTTCGCGACGCAGGTAAAGGTGGATTGGTCGCTGGCCCCGTTGCGAATCTCCTTAGGCTCCGCAGCGGCATCTGCGGTATGCTGAACACGCAGCGAGCAGGAAGATATCATGCAAAATACGAAGCAAGCGCATCAAATAGCTCGTGAAAGATTAAGGTGCAAACGATGTGGTGATCGTGGACGATTCGTGCAGTTCAGCAGTTATGCAGCGGAACTCGTTGACGCTGAGGGCACCTATATCAGGCTCTTGCACATTGAAATTGACCGTTGGGAATGCGCTGTGTGCGGTGAGGAAGCTGAGTGGAGCGAAGTACCGCGATGAGTGCCGATATAATCGTTGAGCAACTCGTAACCAAGCTCTCCCGACAGTTTGGAACTATGCGTCAGCTTGGGCGTGGACGCGTTCTGACTTTCGGTAGCACCCTTCTCTGCTCCATAAGCTACTCCAAGCTTTTGAACGGCCACAAGTATTTTTATGCAGTACCACGCGAATTGCTGACTCCATCAGAGCCATTGCCGCCAGCAAGCCTTGGCGAGTATGCGGTGTTTATATGTGGTGGACTCGACCGGGTGCTGGTGATTCCTCGATCAATTATTGTCGAGATGCTGACGGAAGCACCAACACGACGTGTTGATATCTTCATTGAGGGCGAATCACTAATCCTGCAGACGACGCGGCGTCCGAAGCTCGACGTTACTGAGTATCTGGATGCATTTCCCTCGCCTGCGCCCATCGTGGTGGTGTCTGCCGACGAGGCAGCGACCTCGCCTAAGCCAGCGCGTGCGCACGTGCGCATCCAAGCAGGGCTGATCAGGCTGGGGCGCGTCGAGGGTTGCAAGATATGGGTACCAGTAAACGACCGCAACCTTGCCCACGGAGAAGTCGCATTCTCGACACAAACCATTCCCGCAATCCCGCGCTTCGGGTTCGACGAGAATACCCGTCGGATTGTTCAGAACATTGATGTGCTCTGGCTCCGCAACAATGTTATCGAGCGAGCATTCGAAATCGAGTCGACAACTTCGGTCTATAGCGGTCTGCTTCGCATGAACGATCTGGTGTTGGCGCAACCAAACGTACTGATCGACCTGAACTTGGTCGCGCCCGAAGCCAGCCGTCAGCGCGTGGCATCACAGCTCGCGCGGCCATCGTTCCGAGCATTGGCCCCAAAGGTTCAATATATAACATTCCGCCAAGTAGATGAGTGCATCGAGCGCCTTTCGGCACTACCAGAACATGCACGGGTGTCGGGGCTGCTACGGGGCGAACACCTCGTCTCGGACAATACGACGGTCTATCCCGAATACGCGTGAGGAGCGAACTCGCGTACAAATTTCAAGGGTGACGGCGTTCGCATCAGCCGTGAGGCCCATTACCTCCTCGTACCGCCCGATCAGATTAGCCCCGAGGAGCTGCGAGCGTATCAGCGGCGAACAGGAAGCAAGTAGCTTTACTGCGTGGAAAGAGAATGCGAATGCGAATGCAATGAAGATGGCCCATTCGCAATCTCACCCGAACACAACATTCTTAAAAATTTGACGCTTTTTTCGCCGCCCCCAGCCGGAATTCGCGTCGAAAAGCGATAACCATATCTGGCAAGACCAACTTGCGACAGTCTTATAAGTTAGCATATGATAACTTAATTCTCAAAAGCGCCAAATGTGTAAAATCCCGCCCAGCCGTTTCCCCCCCAATCCCGCCCATTTGACAAATCCCCCCCACCCTCGGACAAATGCAGCCATGGACCGGCAACTGGCCAATCTCAAATTCGATTCTAGCGGCTTAATCCCCGCCATCGTGCAGGATGCGGGCACCGGACAGGTCCTCATGATGGCTTGGATGAACCGAGATGCCTTGCAAAAAACCGTCCAAACCGGCAAGACGCATTTCTTCAGCCGAAGCCGGAATAAGCTCTGGCTAAAGGGCGAGATCAGCGGGCACGTTCAGCACGTCAAGAGCATTGCCGTCGATTGCGATCAGGACGTTCTGCTCATCAAGGTCGAGCAGGTGGGTGCGGCCTGTCACGAGGGCTTTTACAGCTGCTTCTTCCGCGAGTACCAAAAGGAAGCCAAAGACTTCAAAGTCATCGGCAAAAAGATATTTGAGCCGGAGAAGGTCTACGGGAAATAGCCGCCTTGGCCAGCAATAAGAAGCGCAAATCCAATCTACCCGCTGCCGCTACTTCGGCGACGCCGGTTGCGCCCATCCCGCTGGGCGGCGGCATGGGCCGCGATCTTTCCAATCGGCTCTTCCCGGCTTTTCTTTTGATGATCCTCCTGGGAGTTGTGGTGATCTGGAAACTCGGCTCGGCGGCGGGAAATCCAAACCCCGTCCGGGCGATGTTCATCGCCATGAACGCCGCCACCCTGTCCGGCTTCAATACAGACCCCGGCGTCGGTGGATTGAACGAGTTGGGCCAATGGACCGCCCTGCTCCTGATCGTCGGCGGCAGCCTGTTCACCATGATCGTCGGCGGCCTGGCGGTCATTCGCATCGTCCGCCTGCCGTTCACCGATCGCGACTTGATTTTCGCCGCATTCATCGCCGAGGCCGCGGCCCTGCTGATCGGCGCGTCGCTGCTGTGGGAAACCGACCGCTCACCGTTCCAGGCGGCGTTCCTGGCCGCCAGCGCCTTCGGCAACTGCGGGCTTTACCTCGGCGATCTGCCCGGCTCTTCCAACGTCCTGGTCCACGCGGTCATCTTGCCGCTGTCGGTCCTCGGCGGGCTGGGGCTGCCGGTCCTCATGGAGGTCTGGTGCGCCGTCGTTTTCCGGGCCAAATTCTCCGCGCATTCAAAAACCGTCATCGGCTCGTCGGCCTGGATGTACGTCATCGGACTGCTTTTGATCCTCGCCCTGAACCACGCCGGCCGCGGCTGGCCGACCCTGTCAGGCGTGAGAGATCAGCTTCCTTCCGATTCCGTGCTGGCGATTGAATCGCGCACCGGCGGCATGCCGATCGCGGGCATTGCAAACCTCACCCAACCCGCCCGATGGTTTGTGATCGTGCTCATGATGATCGGCGCCAGCCCCGCCGGCACCGGCAGCGGATTGAAATCCACGACGCTGGTCGAACTGGCCCGCGGAACGCGCCGGCTCCTGAGCGGCCAAGCCCCCGGCCGATCCTTCGCCGTCGGTTTCGTCTGGCTGGCCGTCTATCTCGGCCTAGCCTTGGCGGCCGCGATGCTGCTGGCGTACGTCTCCGGCAGCAATCCGGCCGACGGCATTTTGTTCAATGCCATCAGCGCGCTGAGCAACGTCGGGTTCACCGTCTCGCCGATGCCGGATGAGAAGGGCCTATTTTTCGCCTACGCCGCGATCATTCTCGTCGGCCGCATGGCCCCGCTGATGGTGTTGTGGTGGATGGCCGAGACAACCGCCGACGCGGAACTGGCGATCGGGTGATCCTCGTCGTTAGACATCTATTATTCGTAATGGGTCCACAAGCGCAGCACCTTCACCACGTGTTCGCTTCTCAAGACCTGGTACACAAGCCGGTGCTGAATATTGATCCGCCGGGAGTAGGCGCCCGCCAGATCGCCCACAAGCTTTTCGTAGGGCGGAGGAGTCTGGAACGGGTTCTGACGAAGGATGTCCAGGAGACGCTCAGCCTTGGGCTTCAGGCCCGACGCCTTCAGTTTTCGGGCATCTTTTTGGGCTTGGGGAGTGAAGACCAGTCGCCAGGTCACCAGTTTAGCTCCGTCTTGCACCGGGCGACGGGCGTCTTGAGGCCTTTGCGAATGGATTGGCGCATGCCGGGAATGGACACGAGGTATAGAGTTTCCTGGATTGCCTGCCAATCCTCCTCGGAAATCAACACGGCGTTACCGCGCCGGCCGGCGATGCGAATAGGCTCATCGGCGGCACCGGCGATCAGGCGGAAAAGGTTGGAACGGGCTTGCGAGGCGTTAAATGTCACCATACCGTAAGCGTACGGAATGTCGTACGTAAAAGCAAGCGGCTTTCACTCCATATATTCGCACCACGTCTTGCTCGTCTCCCACAGCGTCACGCCGGCCAGCTTGACGCCCAGCGCCTCGATCTTGGGCTTGAGCATTTGAAAGATCACCATGGCGATGTTCTCAACGGTCGGAATCAAATCCGAAAACCGGGCGATCTCCAAATTCAAATAGCGATGATCGAACGGCTCGACGACCGTCGATGCGACGACCTGCTCGAAGCGCGGAATGTCGGTCAGGTGCCCGTTGGCGTCCGGCATGCCGGCGAGGGTCACTTGCAGAACGTAATTATGCCCATGCCCGTGCGGGTTGTTGCACTTGCCGAAAATCGCCTGGTTTTCCTGATCGCTGAGGGCGGGGTTGTGCAGCCGATGCGACGCCGAGAACTCGAATTTCTGGCTGAGTCGGACCATGGGAAACTCCCGGGCAAAAAGGGTCAACGTGAGGAAGGGGCTGAGGGCCAGGCGAAGGTGATGCAATTGCGAACCCGGCCAGGCGTCCTTGAGGCGCTCGAAGATTCCGCCGATGAGCATTCCCCCGCCGGCCAGCCGCCCGCGGCGAACGAACGCCGCCGCCATCGGCACCACGGTTTGCCGCACCGTCTGATCGATCAGCTTGATGTTCTGAACGAACCCCGACTGCGCCGCCGGCTCGCCCACCAGCGTCACTTCCAGCGCGAAAAAATGCCCGATCCCGATCAGCGACGGATATCCGGCAAACCCGTTGGTGGGCGGGCGGCCGAGCTGGCCATCCTCTTCCGGATTGACGCAAAACCGAACCTCGCGCGTGAGGCGGAACATGCTTTCATCATACGCCGCGGTGGCGAGTTTGCATCTTCGCGGAAATTCGAAATTCGAAACTCGAATGACGAATCAAATTCGAAACTCGAAATTCGAATTTCTGCCCTTCGAATTTGATTCGTCATTCGAGTTTCGAATTTCGAATTTACTTCGCCTTCGCCGCCGCGGCATAGCGATCGAGTTGTTTCTTCATGTACGGATCGTCCGGCTGGAGATTCAGCGCCTGCGTCTCGATGCGCGCCGCCTCGTCCGGCCGGCCGAGATGGAAATTCACCTCCGCCAGCGTATCGAGGATCGCCGCGTCCCCGGGCGCCATTTTCACCGCCTTCTGGGCCCAGACGCGGGCCTCGGGCAGGTTCCGATCGCACTTGGCGCAAAGCCACGCCAATTCGTTCAATCTTTGCGGGTCATCCGGATGCGCGTCGAGGTCGGCCTTCGCCGGGTCATAGCTCCATTTGAACAACAGATCGGCGTCAACGGACCGGCCTCGCTGGCGAAGCAGCGGAACGACGTCGATGGCGATATCCGCGTCGGTGGGCTTCAGCTCCAGGAGCTGTTCGAGACGGCGTCCGGTCTCCTTTTCGTCGTGCCTGGCAACGGCGGCGCGCACATAGCGCCAGTAAATGTCCGCCCAAACGGCCGAATAATCGGCGGCGGAAAGCTTCCGTTCATGGCCCTGGGCATCTGTCATTGTCAGGTCCTTGACATCGCCGATGAGGAGCATGGCCTGTTCCTTTTCGTGGGCGGCGGTTTCGTCGTCGCCGCGCCGCATCGCAAGTCCCCCCAGGCAAAAATGCACGTTGGCGTCGACCAGCCGGTTGTCCATTGCGTCCCCGGCATCGGGCAAGTCCCGTTTCAGATAGGCGTTGAATTCACGCTCGGCCAGGTCGTCCCAACCGTGGTCGTAGAGGAACTTGCCGACGTCATATCGCTCCAGGCGGTTGGTGGATCCCGCGAACGCCGCTTGCAGCGCCGCCTCGGCCTTGGCCGGTTCCCGCATCCGCCGGTACACCTTGCCCAGGGCGTACTGGATCGGGGGCTTTTGAACGTCGCCACCGGCCAGGCGAACGTCATCCTCCAAACCTTTGAGCGGCCCGAAGTCGGCCTGCAACGCGAACAACTCCAGCAGCGGGGCCGAAATGCCCGCTTGCTCCAAACCGCTTCCCCGGGCGAATTCCTTCCGCCGCCAATCCGCGGCTCGATCGAACCGCTTCCGCTGGACATCGGCGCCGGCCAAAAAACGAATGACGAAATCGAATTCCCCCTCGTCGTCGGTTGGGTTGGCGAATTCGAGTTCGGCAGATTGCCGCAGCTCATCCAGGGCAGCCGGCAGATCGCCGGATAGACGGGCGTATCCGCACAGGGCCAGCAGCCGGGAATCGTCCGCGGGCGGCTGGACAGCCTGGAAGGCGTCGAGATGCCCCTGCTCGCGCAGACATTTGACGATCGACCATTGCACGGCGGGGCTGGGGTCTTCGCCGACCAGCCGGGCCAATGCGCCCAAACCCGTTCCGTCATCGACCTCCGCCAAATCCGCCAGTGCGCGCACGATCTCGCGCCGCGTTTCGATGTCGGGCGTTCCATACCCCTGAAGCATTTTCTTCACCATGGCCGGATCGTCAGGGACGTACCATGGCAAGCCCAGGAGGATTTGCGCCGCCTGCTGTTGCAGGCCGGGATCGGGCGATTTGGTCAGTTTCAGGATCGCCGGGCGGGCCAGGTCTCCCATTCTGGCCAGATCGGTCGCGGCGGATTGCCGCTTGTCGGCATTGTCCGACCTCAACTGGTCGATCAGCCGACCGATCCGGTCGTCCACGGACGCCGGCTGCGTGGCCGGAGAGAGAGTCTTTGCCGACGCCGCATTGACCAGGCTCAGCCAGAGGGCAAATAGAGGCAAATAACGCTGCCCCCAAATCCCTCTTTCTCCCCTCCCCATGTACTCAGGGGGAGGGTCAGGGCGGGGGTTTCGTGGCCCAATCGACGTTCGACGGCAAAGAGCAAGCCCTCCACCCCCACCCCAACCCTCCCCCTGAGTACAAGGGGAGGGGGAAACTCTTTGCGGCAAATGAGGCGCTCTCGGGGCGGCCTTTTTCTCGCCGCCAGCGTAGTAATCACGCGGGAATTGGAGATAATAACGGGGCTGTTTCATTTCACCTCCGGCGCCTCAAAAAACACGGCCGGCGCGTGGGCGGGTGAACTCTGCTTTTACGACTGACAGGAGCGCATGGATGGCTGAGAACAACGTACCCGAAACTCCGATTCGTTCCAACAGCAAATACGACGAAGCCATGATCAAGGTGCTCGACAACGTCGAGCACGTCCGCACGCGTCCGGGCATGTACATCGGAGGAAATAATACCAAGGGGCTGCACCACCTGATCTATGAAATTGTCGATAATTCCATCGACGAGGCCCTGGCGGGGTTCTGCAAGAACATCCTGGTGAAGATCAACGCGGACGGGTCGGCGACCATCGCCGACGACGGCCGGGGGATTCCCGTCGGCATCCATCCCACGGAAAAAATCCCCACGATGGAAGTCGTCTTTTCCACCCTGGGCGCCGGAGGCAAATTCGATCACAAGGACGGCTCCCCCTACGCCACCAGCGGCGGGCTCCACGGCGTCGGGGCTTCCGTCGTCAATTTCCTCTCGGAATGGATCGAGATCGAGGTCAGCCGCGACGGGAAAATCCACCAGATGGAATTCGCCCGCGGCATCAAAGCCGGCGAACTCAAGGTCGTCGGAAAATCCTCCAAGACCGGCACCAAGGTCACCTTCAAACCCGATCCGGAAATCTTCCCGGACATCGAATTCAAATACGAGATGCTGATCGGCCGCATCCGCGAACTGGCGTTCCTCAACCAGGGACTGCGGATCACCGTCGAGGACGAACGCATCGGAAAACGCGAGGAATTCAAGTACGACAACGGCCTGGTCCAATACATCCAAAACCTCAACGAGGGGAAAATCGCCCTGCATCCCGTGATTTATTTCAAGAAGGAGGACGTCCCCAACCGCCTCATCGTCGAAGTCGCCATGCAATACAGCGACGGATTCAACGAAACGATCCTCACCTTCGCCAACAACATCAACAACCACGACGGCGGCACGCATCTCAGCGGGTTCAGGACCGCGCTGACCGGCACGATCAACCGTTATGCGGAATCGGCGAACCTGATGAAGGACATCCGCCCCAGCGGCGACGACGTGCGCGAGGGGCTGGTCGCCATCGTCAGCGTCAAGCTGCCCGAACCCCAATTCGAAAGCCAGACCAAGGACAAGCTGCTCAACCTGGAGATCGAATCGTTCGTGCAGCAGGCGGTGAACGAAAAGTTCGGCGCGTATCTGGAGGAGAACCCCAAGGAAGCCAAGTCGATTTTTGAAAAGGGAATGCTGGCGGCCGAGGCCCGCGAGGCCGCCCGCAAGGCCCGCGAACTCACCCGCCGCAAGAACAGCCTGGAAGGCAACGGCCTCCCCGGCAAGTTGGCCGATTGCCGGAGCAAATCCAACGAGGACACCGAGGTCTTCCTGGTCGAAGGCGATTCGGCCGGCGGTAGCGCCAAGCAGGGCCGCGATTCCAATCTCCAGGCGATCCTGCCCCTGTTCGGCAAAATCCTCAACGTGGAAAAGGCCAACGTCGTCAAGATGCTCTCCCACGAGGCGATCCGCACGATCATCAGCGCCCTGGGCTGCGGGTTCCACGAAGATTTCAGCCTGGAGAAACGCCGCTACGGCAAAGTCGTCATCATGACCGACGCCGACGTCGACGGCAGCCATATCCGCACGCTGCTGCTGACGTTCTTCTTCCGGCACATGCAGGAGCTGATCCGCGCCGGCCGGGTTTACGTCGCCCAGCCCCCGCTCTATCAGATCCTCCGCAAAAAAAAGAGCGAATACGTCCTCAACGAGCGGTCGATGCGAAAGGCCCTGACCGACATGGGCCTGGAAGGCACGCAACTCATCATCCGCGACGACGAGGGCAAGCAACACTCCCGCGTCGCCGGCGAGGAAATGCGCCGCGTCGTCGATCTCCTCGCCAAGCTCGAGGAAATGGTGAAGATCATCCAGCGCCGCGGCATCGATTTCGCGGAATTCCTGTCCCGCCGCGACAGCAACGGCCGCCTTCCGCTCTATCAGGTCGTCGTCGAAGGCGAGGAATCCTATTTCTACAACCTTGAAGAACGCGACGAATTCCTCCGCGAAAAGGGTCTCCTCGTCGATGCCGACGAAACCAACCCGGCCCCCGGCAACGGCTCGCCCCACAACGACGGCCGGCGGATCCAGAAAAATCAGGAGCTTCACGAAGTCAAGGATATGGTCAAGCTCTTCACCCAGCTCGATCAGTTCGGCCTTTCCATCGACGATTATTACCTGACGCAGGAGGAATCCGTCAGCGGCGAAAAACTACCCACTAAATACGCCCTGGCCGGCGACGACAAGCTGCACGACGTCGCCGGCGTCGCCCAAATTCTCCCCACCATCCTGTCCCTGGGAAAAGTCGGCATCGAGATCAAGCGCTTCAAAGGCCTGGGCGAAATGAACAGCGAACAGCTTTGGGAAACCACGCTGGACCCCGGCCGCCGCGTCCTGCTCCGCGTGACCCTCGAGGAAGCCGGCGAAGCCGAGCGATTATTCAGCGTCCTCATGGGTGAAGATGTCGAACGGCGGAGGCAGTTCATTGAGGATCATGCGCTGGAAGTGAAGAATCTGGACGTTTAGCCGCCCCGCTTGCGGGGCGCCGTGCAATTGGGACTAGCGAAATGTCACTAAAGCTGTTGAGCAGTGACGCCCTTAGCTCCTGGATCACAGATTCCCATTGGCTGAAGCTTTCGAATGATCGAATAATTCCGAATAAACTTGTCGAATGCTACGAGATAGCATTCGCGAACGACGGTAACGCCGCTGCCGCATTTGCGGGGGGGCTTTTGACGGACTTCGTGCCGGAGCGTATCGGCAGCGGTATCATTTGGATTTATCAAATATTTCCGCCCGAAGAAGCACAAATCCGGGTGATTCATCAAACTCTGCATTTGTACGGATATGAGAAAGTTAGCACGCAAGATTTTCGGTTCCATTTCCAACAGGATTACGGTGGTTTATTGAGTTGCTTAAGCTGGTGTTTGGCGTGTGGTTGGGGATTTTATTTTTTGGCAGAATCCCGCCAGATTTTTTTTAGGGGTAGCAACGAAAATATCTTGGATATCTGCTGGGCGAGAGATGAAAAAATGAAGGACAATATAGATAGTTTATTGGCGAACCTTTCCGCCAAGAGATCACGGGGGCATAAATAGGAGGGAACTGAAGGGGACACGGGGGCACGCTTGCCCTGATACCCCCGCCTATTTCGGCAACCGGTCGCCGCGCGACAACTGCTCGGCCAGGAACGGATGTTCCTTCAACCAATTCTCGATGGCGTCGATCCGGTTCCCCGGATCGGGATGGGTTTGCAAAAACTCCGGCTCGCCGCCGCTGGAGCTTGCCTCCTTGAGAATCGTCATGACGTCGATCATCGCCCGCGGGTCGTAGCCCGCCTCGGTCATGAACTGCAATCCGCGCTGGTCGGCCTGGGATTCGTCCTTGCGGCTGAATTTCAGTTGCACCATCTGGTCGGCCAGATCGGCGATCGCCCAGGTGGCCAATCCGTTGCGATTCCCGCTGGCGGCGATGCCGGTGCCCAGCACGATCGACTGCCCGAGCCGGCTCTGCTCGATCTGCTGGGCAACGTGCCGCTCGACGACGTGGCCCGTCTCGTGGCCCAGGACCCCCGCCAATTCCGCCTCGTCGGCCAGCTTTTCGTACAGCCCCAGCGTGATGAATATCTGACCGCCCGGAAGTGCGAAGGCGTTGATCGTCTGCTCGTCGCTCAGCAGGTGAAACTGGTACTGATACGGACTCGTTTTCGCCTGCGATCTGGATACCACTCTTTGGCCGACGTTCTGCACCTCCTGCGTCCGCGGATCGGACGCGGGCACTTCGCCTCCCATCCGCGCGATCATCTGCGGGGCCGATTGCAGGCCCAGCGATATTTCGTCGTCCGCGGTCATGGCCACGTGCTGTTTCTCGCCGGTCGTGGGATTCACCGACTCATGCGAGAAATAGGAGACGATCCCGAACAGGATCACCAACGCCCCGATGACGTGCCGAAGATGGATTCCGCGCCCGCCGCCGTAGCCATATCCGTAATACTGCGTCATGACGTTCCTTTGGCGCACAATTTCCGCGCCGTATCCGAAATCTTCTGATGCGCCAGTTCGCAGGCATAATCCACGGCAATGGTTTGGCGATAGGCTTCGATCCTGCGGATCGGATCGCCCGTCGCCTCCGCCGCCGCCAGGAACGGCGCGTGCAGCCGTTCCCACGTCGCCATCACCCAGGCATACGTTTCGGCCGTTCCGCGTTGTGGGCCCTTCGGCAACTCGGCATCGGACATCACAATGCTGTGGGCCGGCAAGCGCCGGATCAACTCCTCCACGGACATCGGCTCCGCAGTCGGCAGGGCGACGCCCTCGCCCGGCACGATCGCCACCACCCGGCCCGCTCCCGCCGGATAAACCGCCGCCAAAAACACGTCCACGTACAATCCCCGCTCCCTCTGCGCCCGCCGGGCTTCGACGCCCGGCTGGATCGAGCCCCATCCGGCAATCAGGATTTGCCCGTGTCCGATGACCTCCACAGTACGTCTTCCATCGAGCTTGTCGTGCGGCCCATTGGCCAGGAAGTCCAGGCGAATCGTCCCCTCCCCGCAGCGTTGCCGCCGTTGCCGCCGCGATTCCTGGAGCGGCATATACAATCTCGCCAGGGCGTCGAAGTCGCGCGACGTCCAGGCAAGTTCCTCCGCCGCCGCCAGCGACGTTTCCGCCGGCAGATATTCCATCCGCGACAACTGATCTTGTCCGCGCTCACAGAGATCTTGGATCTGATTCGAATCCATAAAATCAATTTTAGCCACAGATGAAAATCAGATGCACACGGATAAATCGAAAGAAGAGTCTCGCGCAGAGGCGCAAAGGCGCAAAGTTTTTTTCTCTGCGCCTTTGCGCCTCTGCGCGAGCTCTTCTCTTATGCGCTTCATCTGTGCTACTCACGTTGATCATGTTGTTTTTCTGACCACATTATTCCCAAAAACAAATTGAACCGCCAAGACGCTAAGACGCCAAGATCAAATGACACCGAGTGACGTTGGCAGTTTTTATCTTGGCGTCTTTGCGTCTTGGCGGTTCATCCGCATTTTCCTTCTTGGTTGCGGCCATGCCGGGCTGGGTCCATCTGATTTTCATCTGTGGCAAAAAATGCATTTCTACGGCATCGGCAAATCAGCCTGGACCAGCGTGCTTTGCCCCGGCCGCGGAAAAAGCCTGGTTTTATACGTCATCACGGCGGCGCCGATGTTACCCGGCATTTCGCCGTCGGTCAGGCGAAAGTTCCACCCGTGATACGGGCAGACGACGCAGCCGTCTTCAATCACGCCGCCGGAAATGTCGTGGCCCGCGTGCGGGCAGGTGCTGTCCAAAACGTAAACCTGGCCCTGGCGGAGAAAAACCGCCAGGGAATAACCGTCGATATCGACGTGCTTTCCCAACCCCTCGCTTAACTCGTCCAAATCGCAAAGAGTCACCCACGCCACTACTGAATCTCCGAAAGAGTCACGGGCCGGCGCTCGGCGGCGCTGACCGAAACCGCCTCCAAGACCCGCTGGGTCTGGTACGAATCGGCGAAATCCGACAATGGAATCGTCGGCTCCCGGCCGCCCAGGTCCATCATGATGTCCGCCGCCTGATTGATAAACGTATGTTCGTAACCAATGATATGCGCATCGGGCCACCAGGCCTGGGCGTAGGGATGATCCGGGGCGTGCGTCACCATGATCTTCGTCCACCCCTTCAACTTGGCCGAGGCCGTGTTGTCGAACCAAAGCAAATGGTTCATGTCCTCGAAATTGAAGCTGACGGCCCCTTTTTCCCCGTGAATTTCGACGCCATTTTTATTCTGATACCCCGTTGAAAACCGCGTGGCCTCGAAACTTCCCACCGCCCCGCCGGAAAACCGGCACAGAAACAGCGTCGCATCGTCAACCTCGACCTTGCCCATTTTTCCGCGCCCGGCCCTGGCGCCGCCGGCGATTCCCCCGGCCGAGCCGACCGATGGAATCAGCCGCTCCTTGACGAAGGTTTCGGTGATCGCGCCGTTGATTTCCAAAATCTCTTCGCCGGTGATGAACCGGGCCATGTCGATGACGTGCGCCCCCAGATCGCCATGGCTGCCGCTGCCGGCGATTTTCTTGTCGAACCGCCAGATCAGCGGCACGTCCGGCCCAGCCCAATCCTGAAGATAATATCCGCGCACGTGATAGATCCGCCCGATCTTCCCCGCCCGGGCCAACTGATATGCCAGCGCCACCGCCGGCGTTCGCCGATAACTCCACCAGACGAAGGTCTTGGATTTTTTGTATTTCTTCGCCGCATCGCGCATCTGCCTGGCATCGTCCAGATTCCCCGCCAACGGCTTCTCGCAAGCGACGTGTTTCCCCGCCTCCAGCGCCGCGAGGGCCATCTCGCGGTGCACGTGATTCTGGGCCGTGATGTCCACGAGCTGAATCTCGGGATTGGCGATAGCCTCGCGCCAATTGGTCGAGCGATTCTTCCATCCCCATTTCTTGGCGAAGGCCTCAAGCTGCGTCCTATCCTGGGCCGCAACGGTGTGCATGACAGGCTCGACCGGAAGATCGAAGAATTTCGGGGCTTTCAAATAAGCGTTGCTATGCGCCCGGCCCATGAACTTCTGGCCGATGAGACAGATGTTGACCGAACCCTTGGACATGCCGCTATCCTCCGCGATTTTTGTGGGCGGAGTTTAACCGCGAGGTATGGGCAAGCAAAGAATTCCCCCTCCCCATGTACTCAGGGGGAGGGTGATCGCTTTTGGTGTCTTCCCCCCTCCCCATGTACTCAGGGGGAGGGTTGGGGTGGGGGTCGAACGTCGATTGGCCCATTCTATCCCGCCAGCGACTGAAACAATTTCGCCGCGTCGGCCAGTTCCTCCAGCGGAGGCCGGGCGGGTAAAAATTCCATTCCCCAGTATCCGCGATAGCCAGCCTGATGGATCGTTCGAACGGCGTGCCGGTAATCCATCTCCTGGCTGTTGCCGGGGAAATCGCGATTGGGGCTGCCGGCAACGTGCAGATGGGCGATCCATTGCAGGTTCCTGGCTACGACGGTGGCCACGTCCTCACCCATGCGATGCATGTGGTACAGGTCATACAGAACCCGGACGGCCGGCGACGAAACGGCCCGAACGACGTTGAACGCAAAGTCGCTGTTGTCCGCCTGATAATCCGGATGGTCGTAGCGATTGAACACTTCAAGGGTGAGGACCGCGCCCGCCCTTTCCGCCTCGGCGGCCACGGCCTTGATCGCGCTAATACAATTACGCTGGCCGGTGGCATCATCGAGTCCCCCGCGGTTGCCGCTGAGAATAATGAGTTGCCCGATCCCCCGAGCGGCCGCGGCTTGAATGTCGTTTCGCATGTCGGCGATCGCCTGCTCGCGCTGCTCCGCGTGGTTCATCAGGCCGGGAAAGTTCCTGCACGTCATATTCAGCAGCTTCAGCCCGGCCGCCAGCGCGATGTCCCGCCGGTCCGGATCGACCATCTCGGCCGCGGAGTATCCGAACCCGCGCAGCGAGCGATAGAAATGGCCGGCATCCTGTATCCCTTTGAAGAAAGACCAGTCGGCCATGCTTAATTGAAGAAGTTGATTCACGAGGCAAGTCCCTTCTCGGAATCCGGTACAGGCTGTGGCGCAGCCAAAAAGGGGTCAGAAGCCATTTCCGTGCAATTGAAAATTCGGCCTGATTTCGCGGGAGAACATGAAAAAGGCTTATGACCCCCTTTTCAATCCTTCTGCTTATTCGTCCCCAACTCCTTGGCGATTTCCGATTCCAACTGATCGAGTTTCCCCAGTTCCGCCTTTTCGGACGCCAGCACGTCCGTGGCGATCATGCGGTCGATCTCCTCGTCCGTCACCAAATCCTCGCGTGAACTGACGGCCGAGCCGCTGGTGGCGGATTGCTCCATGGAATCGAGGAACAAATCCATGCGTTCTTCGATGCTGCCGGCCTGGGCGACGGCGCGTTCCCAGTCGGCCTGGGTTTTGGTCAGGTCCAATTCGCCGAAAACCCGGCTGATTTCCTTGGCCATCAGGGCCATCGACTCGGCGAACTGCTGGCTGGCCTGGGCCTGCTGCTGAATAAGCATGGCATTTCTGATCGACAGAAGCTGGCGTTCCAGCATCTTCTTGACGGCCGCGGTCTTTTTCAGAGCGCTGCGGATGAACTGGTATTGCCCGTTGTCGCCTATTCTTTTGGCCTGCTGGGCGTTGCGGATGAAGTCCTCGGCGAATTTTTCCTGCTGGCGGATGGACCGCTCGATGGCCCGCATCCCGCCGCGGATTTTCATCTCCCGTTCGATTCGCCGCTCGTCTTTGGATTTGAATAGGCCCATGGTGGTTCTTTCAGAATTAGTTGCAAGTGCAAGTTGCAAGTGCAAGTTGCAAATATGGATTTAGCTTGCAACTTGCACTTGTCACTTGCAACTTCCTTCACATTTCCTTATCGGGCGCGGCGTTGCGTTTGCGCACCGCCTTGTCGGCGGCGTCGAACGCCTGCTCGGGCTTCACCGCCCCACGGTCCATCTCGTTCCAGATGTTCATCAGTTCCTGCCCAGCGCCGGTCAGGCCGGCCGACTCCAGCGAATCGCGGTCCGCCTGGCCGCCCAGATCGAGCAGCGTGTCCAGACGGTCGCGGTAAACATCCTGCGAAACGGCGTCGTCCTCGATCCACTGGCTGATCTTGGCCACGTCCTTGTCGGTGAGGTTCAACCGCCCGGTTGCTTTGCCGGATTCGCTGTTCTCCTTGACCATGCGCAACCGGCTGACGGTCATGAGTTCCTTGCTGCGGAGGGTCAGCTCGCGCGCGGCCATGAGCTGCTCCTGGGTTTTCATCTCGAATTCCTGGGCCAGGGACTTGCGAAGCTCCGGCGATTTCTGGCTCGCGCCCTGCTGGAAGATTTTTTGTTTGTCGGTGCTGATCTGCTCGATGCGCTTGAAGAGCCGGTCGCGCGTTTTGGTGAGAAGGATCTCCTCCTTGCGCAGTTCCTGGCGGTTGAGTTGGCTGAGCGTTTTCTTTCGGCCGAAGATTTTGTCGATGAGTGCCATGGTTTTCAGCCCGGCTCCGGTTCGTTGCGCTGGCGCTGAGGGGCGGGCGGCGGCTTGACGGCCTGCGGAGGCGCGGCGGCTTGGGCCGGCGGTTGGGCGGCCGAGGCGGTCGGCGTTGCCGCCGGCGCTGCCGGCGCTTTGGATTCGTTCAGCAATTCCTCGTAGAGCGCCTGCTCCTCGTCGCTCATTGAGCCGTGGGCTGTCAGGCCGACCGATTCCGCCAATTCGCTTCCCGCCTGAAGCTCGGCCAAGACCTCTTCAGCCGCGGCGGCGTCGGCGGCCATCTCCTCGCTGTCGGGGAGTTTGGCCGTCTGGCCCTGCCGCTGAAGTTCCAGGTTGTGCAGGTGCGTGCTGACGACGTTGATCTGCTGGTTCAGGACCGACAATAATTGCTGGCGGCGTTCGACGTCCTTGCGAAGCTGAACGAGTTGGCTGGTGATGCGCCGGCGGGGAAGGTCGCTGGCCGCGTCCTTGAATTGTTGCCGCAGCTCGGCTTCCCTGCCTTCCATCACGCCCATGTCTTCATAACCGCGCTCCAGTTGCTGGCTCAGGGCGGCGCGCCGTTCGGAGAGAAAGGCGATTTTCTTTGCCACCTCGCCCTTGCGGGCGAAGAGGGTTTTCAGGCGATCGATGAACGGCATATCGGCACCTCCCGAAGCGGCCCCGTTGGAATAGGGCGCGGAACCTTCCCGGAACAAGACCAACCGCCCGTCCAGCCGTTTGGCGGTCAGGCCGGGGTTTTCCTTGGCATACGATCTTAACTCAGATTCAACCAATTGCGGTGAAAGTTGCAACTTGGCGGCAAGTTTGTCGGTGGCGATGCCGGCCGAGAGCAGGCCGACGCGGTCGGCGTCGATTTCCGAACGGATGCGGGCCCGCTTTTCAAGGTCCAGTTCGGGATCGAACAGTTCAGCAATTTCGGCGGCCTCGGGCGGGGCCGTTATCGTCCACCCGCCGGTTTCCGTGGGTGAAACCAGGATAACCGTGCGGTCTTTGATCTTGAGGGCGGCCTGGCGGGCATCGGCGGTGAAGCCGGAGGTGGACATGATCGCCAGGGTGACGGGAATTCCCGGCAGCGGCGGCGGCGTGGCCGCCAGCGCCTGCCCCAGTTCCGCCGCGGCCAGCGGCTGGGCCGATTGCCCGGCAATCAGCGCCCGCGACGGCGAAAGGCAGACGGCGCGAAACCGCCCCACCGGCGATTTCAGCACCCACCATTTCTTCCGCGACAGCCCGACATCGATGGTCGCTCCAACCGGCATCCGGGATTCCAATTGCCGATCCGGTTTGCCCATTTCGCTCATGAGCCGTTTGAGTTCCACGCCGCGATCGCCGAACCGCACGTCACGGATGAGGGTGACGGCCGATTTGCGGCCCCCGGCGGCTCCGAGGCGCAGGCGATTGTCGCTCAGGAGGCGTTCCACGTGCGCGATGAATTGGCGCTCGAGCCGCTGATGACGGGATGGATCGGATGCGTCGCTCATTGCTGTCGTCGGAGCCGGACCAAGAGATAAACCGCGGCCACGGCACACCAGGCCCAGCCGAGGATGGAGAGGATAGCGTAGACGAGGGTCATGGAGAAGAAATTCGAAATCCGAAACTCGAAATTCGAATCAAATTCGAAATCCAAGATTCGAAACGGGGATTTGTTTGGTCATTCGAATTTCGAATTTGATTCGAGTTTCGAGATTCGAGTTTCGAATTTCCCATCACGCCACCGCATCGACCGACGGCAGTCTCGATCCGCATCGGGGGCAAAATGCGGCTGCGCCGGGCAGGGATTTCCCGCACAATCGGTTGTTGCAAACGACGCGGAATCCGTTCGGCGTGGGAACGTTGATGGCCGGGCGCTGCTCCCGGAGCATCGCGCCGACGCGCAGGGCCAGTTCCGAGCGGATGCGATTGCTGGTCCGCAGGCAATATCGCTGGTGAACCGCGCCGGCCAGGGCGGCGGGAATCGCCCACCATGCGCCGAAGGCGACGCCGATGATTCCAGCCGCCAGCCAGAACGGACGCAACCCGATCCCCGCGCCATACCGCGCCATCGGCGGCAGATGTTGCCTGAGCAGGATCGGATTCAAGCGCCGCAGAAGCCGGTTGACTTCCGACACGTGCTGATGGACGTGAAGCCAATGGGAAAAATACGTGACGGAAAGACAGATCACCCAGACATCGTACAAACCAAACCACTCGATCGAGGGACGGGACCAATGGCCGAACCGGACCGGATGGCCGACCCACGGTTGGGCGTAATACGTCACGCCGAGAATCTGGCTGCGATGAAACCCCGAGACATTGAGCCAGGGCAGAAAATTCACCGCCAGGACGATGAGCATGACCAGGGGAACCAGCCGGAGCGTGGGGATGGCGCCGGTGTCGCGGACGGAATCGCGCAACTTGGCGGCGTCGTCGTCGCCGGTGCGGATGCGCAGCCATTCGACGAGGTGCCAGAGTTGTTGCTGTTCGGCGACGACGAATTTTCCAAATCGCCTGGGCCAGGAAATCAGGGGCAGAATTCCGAAGCTCAACCCGCCGAGGACAAAACTTTTCAGCGGCCCCCAGGCCATTCGGCCGGCGATCGGGCGGCTGAGGCTGTGCAGGACGGCCGCGGAAAGATTGTCGGGCCGGCCCTGCGGCTCGAGCGTCCATTGCGTCGGGGTGAAAGCGCTCATAATGAGATCGGGCGGGAAGCCCACCGCTCGGAATCAGCCGGGCGGCCCGTCTGCCGCTGCGGCGCCGGCCGCAGCAGGGGCGAACCGCATCGCCGGCAGAAATTGGCCTGGGGAGGATTCGTCGCTCCGCATCGAAACCGGCTGCATGGCAGCGTTCCAAGCTGGGCGGCATGGCTGCGACTGCCGAGCCCCGTCATGCGGGAGACTCCCAACCACAATACGCGGCAAATCTGCCCGATCACCCAGGCGAAAAACAACGCCCATCCCACGACCAGCAGGACAACCAACAGAAACATGTGAACCGCAAAATGTGCCATGACGCATCACACGGAAACCGTCTGCGGCAAAAGCGATTCG
>Ga0116114_1000458_pt1 | contig 26415 bp, 22 predicted proteins | sample June2015DPH_10_5_FD_89823 | JGI IMG/M metagenome (GOLD analysis project Ga0116114, IMG submission 89823) | Peatland microbial communities from SPRUCE experiment site at the Marcell Experimental Forest, Minnesota, USA - June2015DPH_10_40 | ecosystem: Environmental > Terrestrial > Soil > Wetlands... | reverse complement strand
GGCCGCATGGGGCGTTTGGCATTCCTGATCCACACCCCCATGCCGGCACCGAATTCAGCTAGCCTTGCCGGATCATCGCAGGGGAGACTCGACGGAGGGCGGCCCGGTTTGGTCGCTCTCCTCTACGCTCTCGAACGACGGAAACGTCGCGGACGGAATCAGGATGCGGTCGCGAAGTGCTTCAAAGTAACCTTCGACCCACTCCTCCTCGATGTACTGTTCGGCAAATCTGAAGTTGTGATATTCGGCCAACCACCGATACTTGGCAACGATCCCTGGGCGGGAGCGATTCAGAGCGACCTGCTCGATGATTGCATCCTTGTGGGCCTCGAACATTTCATCCAGCACGCCCATCTCTTCGTACCCGGGGTGATGCAAATAGTCCAGGAAATACACGCCGTCCTGTCCCTTCAAGACGAACCGCAGGAGTCCATTCCTGTAGTGATCGGATCTCTCCCTTCGAATTCGCTCAACGAGAACCGGGTCGATCAGAACCCTGGGATAGGGATCCGAATGCTGCAGCTCATACGCTCGGATGAGGCCCTCACTGAATATGATTCGTTCGTTCTCATAGTGGCGCCCGGAGCTGAGGCCGCCGCGAATGAATATACCACCACTGGCAAGATCCCACTGCAGAAAGGACATCTCTGAAAGCAACAAACCGAGATCTCCGTCTCGGCAAGAAAGGCAGAAGCAATCCGAAAACAGCTTCACCGAGAACCAGTCAGGTCCGCCCTCGAGCGTGAGGCATTCTAGCCTGCTCTTGATGGCGTCGTCCAGCCTGCGAATCACGGTCTCCGCTCGGTCGCGACTCTGCAACACCAGCCCTCGGAAGCCCAAAATGTCCAAATACGCAACAACCTTGTCGTCATAGCCGAATCCGGTTCCAGGTGTCACGATTCAGTTCCCATGCTGTTATGCAGCCGGATTCCTTCCCGGACTCCAGAGCAGGCAGCTCTGCCGGTTCGGGTGCACGGCCCCGTGCCTTTGCGACTTAGCGCGGGCTGAGCATCTGCTTCAGCCGCCTATCGTCTCCTTGGTATGTCATAAACGCAAGCGATTGCGCCACACCGTCGGGCCATTCGACTTTCTCCACGACGCGGACTTCTGGCGCTGTGTATTCCCAGAACTTCCACTCCCTCGTCGGTCTCCAGTATTCAGCTGCGAGCGTCTCCGCAGTGGCGGCGTCGTTCTCGGAGAGAGCGATATTCATTGCGTTCACCAGGACCATTGGTTGCTTACTGGATTTCGCGAACTCCACCCCATAGAGTTTTACCTCAGCCGTGACCTTCGTCATACGGCTGAGTTCAGCGTCCAGATATCTTGCCGAGTTGGCGGGGGTGTCGCATGCGAACCAACTGGTTAGCCTTGAGCAGGACTCGATCGGGCGCCTGCTCTCTAGAAAAGCCTCAAGCTTCTGGCGTTCCGGATCCCCCGAGTAGTCGTAGGCCTTCGGCCCTGGGTTCTCGCCAACTGGCAGAGCTGTTATCGTCGCGTGATAGTACCGTCCCATCCTCTCCATTATCCCAGGGAACCCTCACTGCATTTGGATCAGCATCGGGGGACGGGTCGGTACCGAGAAGTCGGCTCTATCCGCCGATCCGCCCTCCCTCGCACCCGCCCTCCGCGCCACATCCAGCCTGTGATATGTTTGGCGGGTGGTGCGCATTTCCAGACGGAACTTCATCGGGGCGGCGGCCCTTGGGAGTGTTGCCGCTTCGTCCGGTGTGGGCGCCGACCCCCTTCCGAAGCGCCTTCTGGGACGCACCGGCGCACGCGTGAGCATCCTCGGGTTCGGCTCGGGCCGCCGCTTCCTCGAACTCGACGAAGAGAAGGGCATCGAGGCTCTGAACCACGCGCTGGACCTGGGCATCAACTACGTGGATACGGCCTACGCATACGGCAACGGCGTGAGCGAGCAACGGGTTGGCAAGGTCATGAAGACGCGCCGCAAGGAGGTCTTCCTGGCCACCAAGGTCTCCGATCGCGATGCCGGCAAGGCCATGTGGGCCATCGAAGGCAGCCTGGAACGGCTTCAGACCGATCACGTCGATCTCCTGCACGTGCACGGTCTCGAGGACGCCAACGATCTGGCGGCGATCGAGTCCCCCGAAGGCGTCCTGAGACTGCTCTACAAGCTGCGCGACGACAAGGTGGCCCGCGCCATCGGCATCACCTGCCACTCCGATCCCGCGGTTCTCGCGAGGGCGCTCGAACGGCACGATTTCGACTGCACGCAGATGGCGCTCAACGCCGCGCTGACCGGCATGGCGAACGGCGCGCCGAAGCCTCTCGGGGAGATGAGCTTCCAATCGGTGGCGCTGCCGGTGGCGCGCCGCAAGATGATCGGCGTGATTGCGATGAAGGTCTTCGCGCAAGGGCAACTGGTAGGGCCGGCGGCGCCGAAGATGCTTCTTCGCTACTCGCTGTCGCTGCCGGTGGCGACGGCCGTGGCCGCCATGCCGAAGCCCGAGCACCTCGAAGCCAACGTGGAAGCCGCACGGAATTTCAAGCCGCTCTCCGCCACCGAAATGGAAGATTTCTCCGATCACCTCTCGGCCGGCAACAAAGCGGAGCTGGACCGGTTCTTCCGGCATCATGTGGATGCCTGACGCCCTATGAGCAAACTCGCCAAGCCTCTGAGATTCACGCACCTGTACCTGGAAAACTGGAGGAACTTCACGCGCGTGGAGACGGATCTGGCGCGCCGCGTGGTGGTGGCCGGTCCGAACGCCTCCGGCAAATCGAATCTACTGGATGCACTCCGCTTTCTGCACGACATCGCCGGCGAGGGCGGCGGCTTCCAGCGCGCGGTGCGGCGGCGAGGTGGCGTCTCCCGGCTGCGATGCCTGGCGGCGCGGCAGCACTCGAACGTCGTAATCGCGGTGCGGATCGGCTCGGATGGCGACGGGCCCGACTGGGAATATGGACTGCAATTCGGGCAGGAGGACCAGCGCCCGCCCGCCATCCTGCACGAGCGCGTGGCCCGCGGCGGCGAAGACGTTCTGGTGCGCCCGGACGAGCAGGATCTCGACGATCCGGAACGCCTGTCGCAGACCGCGCTCGAACAGGTCCACTCCAACCGGCAGTTCCGGGAACTGGCGGAGTTCTTCGCGTCGGTGCGGTACGTGAACGCCGTTCCGCAACTGGTGCGGGAGCCGGAGCGCTCGGCGGGGCGGCGCGACGATCCCTTCTGCGGCGACCTGCTGGAACGGATCGCCGGGACTCCGGAGAAGATGCAGACCGCCCGGCTGCGTCGCATTCTGCAAGCGCTGCAGGGCGCGGTGCCGCAGCTTTTGGGGCTCGAGCTCAGGCGCGACGCGCGCGGCCTGCCGCACCTGCGCGCGCGCTACAGCCACTGGCGGCCGCTCGGCGCATGGCAGACGGAGGACCAATTCTCCGACGGCACTCTCCGTTTGCTGGCGCTTCTCTGGAGCGCGCTCGAGGGCGCCGGCCCGCTGCTGGCCGAAGAGCCCGAGCAATCGCTCCATCCCGAGGTGATCCGGCAAGTCCTGCCCATGCTGAGCGGCATCGAGCGGCGGACCCGGCGGCAGATCGTCCTGACCACCCACTCCAAGGACCTGCTGGACGACGCCGAGATCGATGCCGGGGGATTGCTGCTGCTCGTGCCCGGGGAGGAAGAGACCAAAGTTGCCAGCGGTTCTCTCCCGGACGCCTGCGCGCTCCTGGACGGCTGTTACCCCGAGGCCGCCCAGGAAACCTCGTGGCTGGACGAGAATCAGCTCGAGCTGTTTCCGTCCGAGACGCCGGTTACTCCCTGAAAAGTTGCGTCACCACGAGCGCTCACTGATATCTTTCAACGACCACGAAGGTAATGTCATCGGTCTGTGGCATGCCCTGAGTGAATTCCTCGATAGCTTTCAAGAACCTCCGCTCGAGCGCCTGACTTCCCGAGGGCGCCTCTTGATGAATGACCCTCAGCAGTCTTTCCTTTCCGAACATTTCTTCCTGCTGGTTTTCCGCGTCTGTGAGGCCGTCGGAATACACCACCAGAATGTCTCCCTTGTCGAGGCGGAAGTCGCGGGTTTGATAAGTGGCGAAATCGAACATCCCCAGGAAATAGGCGTCCGAGGCCAGCTCTTCGATCGTTCCCGTGGCGGAACGGAACAAATAGGCTGGATTATGTCCCGCGCTGATGAATTGCCCCATGCCGTCCGGGCTCAGAAGAAAGAGAAAGAGCGTGGCGAACTGGAAGGGAAGGGACTTTTCGCAAAGGAGCTGGTTAACCCGGTTCAAGACCTCGTGCGGCTGGGTCCTGGAGTGAAACTCCATGCTGAGAGCGCCCAGCAGCATCGAACTCAACAGGGCTGCGGACATGCCCTTGCCGGAGACATCGGCCAGCACCCCCATCCATTCCCCCGAACTCAGTTGCAGGAAATCGTAGAAATCCCCTCCCACATAGCGTGTGGGGCTGTTAAATGCGTGGATACGGAAATTCTCGAACTGGGGCAGACAACGGGGCAGCAGGCTTTGCTGAGTTTCCTGCGCCAGGGCTAGCTCCTGCTCGCTCTTCTTTTGCTCCTCCAGGTTCTTAAGACGAATCACCTCGCGGCTGGCCTCAAGTTCTCTTACCGTCTCCTCCAGCAGTTTGCTGTAGCTCTTCGTTTTCAGGTGCAACAGGCGCACTTCGAGAATGTTGCGAACGCGCGCGCGCAGCTCGGCCAGGTCGAACGGTTTGCTGACGAAATCCTTAGCGCCGGCTTCGAGAGCGCGCAGCTTGTGAGCCGGCTGCGCGGTGAGCACGAGGACCGGAAGGTAACCGTCCTCCTCGATTGCCTTCAGGCCTTCCATCACCTGGAACCCGTCCATGCCGGGCATCTGGAGATCGAGCAGGATCAGGCTGTAGCGGTTCTTGCGGTGAAGGTCGCAAACCTCGTTCGGATTCGTCGTAGACTCGACGGAAGCATAGCCGGCGATGCGCAACATGCCCTCAAGCAGACGGACATTGGATTCCTGGTCGTCAACCACCAGGATTCTGGCGTTCAGAATGTCGGCTGGGCCGATCATGACCTTGGTCCCGATTCACTTGGCGTGACCGGCCTCCTGGAGAGCGAATTCCAGCGCTGCGTCCAGCGTATGCATGAACTCATTGATCTTGATTGGTTTGGTGAGATACCGGAAGAATCCTGCCTGCAGGCCCTTCTCGATGTCACGCGGCATTGCGTTCGCACTGAGGGCGACGATGGGAATGTGCGCCGTGGTTGCGTCCGCGCGCAAGACCTTCAAGGCTTCCAAACCGCTGATGCCGGGCAGATTGATGTCCATCAGGATCACCGTCGGCTTAGCGGTGCGCGCCACCTCAATGCCGAGAGTACCGTCCACCGCGGTCAACAGTCTGATGTCGGGGCGCCGCGAGATGAGCTGCTCGACCAGCTTCATGTTCGCCTGGTTGTCCTCCACATAGAGCAGGGTGTGCGTCCGCGCGCCGGCCGGCACCGCCGGTCCGTCAAATGCCGCGGCTTCGCCGCCGTCGGCCACAAGTTGCGGTGCTGCGCACGAGATCAACTCGCACCAGAACACGCTCCCCGCGCCGGCCCTGCTTGCTACTCCGAGTACGCCTCCCATCAGTTCGGCCAGCCGCTTGGTCACCACCAGGCCGATGCCGGTGCCTGCCACACTACCCGCCTCTTGCCCGAGACGATTGAACGGCTGGAATAGTTGCGCCACCTTTTCCGGAGACAATCCCGCGCCGGTGTCCGTGACGCTGATGCGAGTGAGTCCCGGGGTGTTGGTCGTGCAATCTACGACGACGCTTCCCTGCTCCTTGTTGTATTTGATCGCGTTGGAGAGCAGGTTGATGACGATCTGCTTCAACCGGGTCCGGTCAGCGCGGACAAAGAACGGGCTATCGAAGTGGCGAAAGGTCATGCTAATGCCACGCTGTTGCGCCTGCGGCTCCATCATGGCCTGGCATTCGCCCATGACCTCGGCCAACGAGACGGATTCCTCCGATAGGGACACCTTTCCGGACTCGATCACCGCGAGATCGAGGATCTCGTTGATCAACTTCAGGAGGTGCCACCCTGCCTGGAGAATCTGGGCGATGCTCTCCTTCTGAGAGTCGGTCGGCAACGGAGAGGCCGACTCCATGAGTTGCGCGAAACCGAGGATGGCATTGAGCGGGCTGCGAAGCTCGTGGCTCATGCTGGAAAGGAAATCCGACTTCGCGAGATTGGCTTTTTCCGCGGCGGACTTGGCGCTTTCGAGCGCGATGTTCGTTTCCTGGAGCGCCTGCTCGTTGCGTTTGCGGTCCGTGACGTCCCGCGCCACGGCCAGTACGCCCTGCAGCGTCCTATCCCGGTCATAGAAGGTGGTGGCGTTGTAGGACACCTCCGTTTTCTTGCCGTCCCGGGCGCGCGCGGTGAGTTCGTAGTCGGTGACTTTCTTTTCGGTGAGCACCAGCGTGATGGCCGCTTCGGCCCGCTCCGGATCGGTAAAGTAGTTCTTGAACGGCGCGCCGATCAACTCGTCGCGCGTGCAGCCGGTGAGCGCCTCCATCTGCTTGTTGACGTCGGTGATAATGCCGCGTGGATCGGTGGTCATCAGCGCGTCGATGTTGGATTCGATGAGAGAGCGCGTGTAGAACTGCTGGTCGCGCAGGCGCTGATCGAGCTTCTGCTGTTCCGCTTCCACCAGCTTGCGCGCGGTGTTATCGGTGCCGATTAGCAGATAGCCGATGATGGCGCCACGATCGTCGCGCAGCGCCGTGACCGACACGACCGCCGGAAAGCGGCTGCCATCCTTGCGGATGTAGGTCAACTCATAGATATCCTCGATCCCGCGCGAGGCCTTGAACACCAGTGCCTCGAAGCCCGGAGCGATCCCGGTTCCCAATTCCAGGCTCAACACCTTGGCGCGCGCGATGACTTCCTGCGGATCGGAAATCTCGGCCGGAGTGATCTTGTTCAGCACTTCCGCGGCCGTGTATCCCAGCATGCGCTCGGCGCCGACGTTGAACAATTGGATGACACCCTTCTCGTCTGTGGCGATACTGGAGAAGTTGGCGCTGTTGAAAATGGCGGCCTGCAAGGCTCCCGCCTTGAGCAGAGCCTCTTCCGCCCGCTTGCGCGCGGTGTTATCCGTGCCGATTAGCAGATAGCCGATGATGGCGCCATCGTCGTCGCGCAGCGCCGTGACCGACACGACCGCCGGAAAGCGGCTGCCATCCTTGCGGATGTAGGTCAATTCATAGATATCCTCGATCCCGCGCGAGGCCTTGAACACCAGCGCCTCGAAGCCCGGCGCGATCCCGGTTCCCAGCTCCAGGCTCAAGGCCTTGGCGCGCGCGATGACTTCCTGCGGATCCGAAATTTCGGCCGGAGTGATCTTGTTCAGCACTTCATCGGCCGTGTAGCCCAGCATGCGCTCGGCGCCGACGTTGAACAATTGAATGACGCCCTTCTCGTCGGTGGCGATACTGGAGAAGTTGGCGCTGTTGAAGATCGCGTTCTGTAAGGCCCCCGTCTTGAGCAGAGCCTCTTCGCGCCGGACCTCGGTGACCACATCCAGCGTGCGAGCAGCCTCGTCGGGAACGGCAGGATCGTGTTTCTGTGCGGACATGCTGCAACCTCCAATCGAGCTAGCGAACAGGCCGATACTCGATCTTTCTGTCTTAAGGGTACCTCCAGGGGGAGCGGTCGCAGGGAGGGTCTTCCGTTACTTCCGCACCACCACCTCGATGCCGCCCATCGCCGCCCGGCCCGGCATCGCCACGCCCGCGATCTCCTGGTAGCTCGCGTTCCCTACGTTCGTCAGCCGCACGAACGGATGCACCCGCCCTTTGCCGTATCCCGCCGATACGTCCACCAGCGCGTAGGTAGCCTGCCCCACGCGGTCCACCACGCCCAGCCGGGCGCGCGCCACCACGCCGCGGAAGCCGCCCTGCCAGCTCAGCACGCCGCTCTCGGACGGGTAGTTGAAAACATACTCGGAAAGCAGCCCGCCCAGCGACTGCCGGGAGCCGCTCAACGCCTCGTAGCTGACCGTGATCTGCTGCCCGCGCGCGGGAACGATGGTGGCAGACGCTTCCGCCCCGATGAAGCGCAGCCGGGCGATGTTCATCGCTTGCCAGGGGTCGGCCGTCGAGCTGCGCACATAGTCGATGTCGTTGGTTTCGCGCCGCTCGAACACCGAGGCGGAGAAGCGGAAGGCGTCGCCGCGCCGCCAGTCCGCGCCGGCGTCGTAGCTCCACGCCGTTTCGGGCAGCAGCTTGGGATTGCCGATGGTGGCCGGGTCCTGGTAGTAGAGGTCGGTGTAAGTGGGGATGCGAAAGGCGCGGCTTGCGCTGGCTCGCAGCTTCCAGCGCGGGGATAGCCACGCCCCCGCCGCCACCGTCGGGCTCAGCTCGCTCCTGCCCCAGTGGTACATCTCTTCGCGCAGGGCCACGGAAAACGAGAAGCGGCGCAGCGCCCGCGCGTCCAGAGAGACGTAGGCCGCGCCCCGGCTGCGGTTGTGGTCGCCCAGGATGTTGCTCTCGATCGTGTCGCCGTAGCCCTCCAGGCCATAGTTCAGACTGGTGTTGGCCGCCAGCGGATCCCTCCGGCGGATGGAAAGCTGGAAGGTCTCGTCGGCGTGGTGGTTCTGGTATACATCCGGCTGGTCCCGCAAGAGCACGAACCAGTCGCTATGCCGGCGAAAGGAGACGGCGACCTGCGTCTGCGGGCCGAGATCCTGCACCAGGGACGCGAACCAGGTCTTGGTGTTCTCCCACGAATCGAAATCGCCGTAGAACTGATTGGCGCCGAACGGGCGGTCGCCGTAACCCAGCACCAAACTCGAGCTGCCGAGCGCGGAACGCCACCAGGTGTCGGAAGCCAGCGACAGGTTGCGGTAATCGCGATCGGCCATGAAGCCCGAAGAGGAGTCGCGCGAGAACGAAAGCTCCTCGGCAAGCTGCTTGAAAACCGTCGCCAGCGTGGTGCGCTCTTCGTTTGTGCCGAAACTGCCGGCCGCCGCACTGAGCCGGACCTCGGTCGCCTCGGGCTGCCGCGTGAGGATGTTGATCACGCCGCCCACGGCATCGGAGCCGTAGAGCGCCGAGCCCGACCCCTGCAGCACCTCGATGTGGTCCACGGCATCGAGCGGCACCGGCATGTCCATGTCGTGGTGCCCGGTCTGCGGGTCATTGAGGCGCTGGCCGTCGAGCAGGACCAGCGTCTGCTCGAACGAACCGCCGCGGATCGAGACGTCCGTCTGCACGCCGCCGGGCGCGCGCGCCATCACGTCGACCGACGCATCGGAGCGCAGGAAATCGACCAGCGCGGTCGCGAGCGTCGTGTCGGCCGCCACCGGCAGGACGTCCACCGAGCGGTCGATCTCTTCGAGTGGGATCGGCTCCGCCGTGCCGGTGACGACGACCACCTCGGTGCGCGTGGTCTGGGCCGGGCAAACGCCCGCGCCCAGCACCAACATCAAGAGACACGGACTCCGTTGTCGCAAAGCGGTTCGTGTTAACCTTTCGAGGAAACTTCGTTCCATTGTAGAGGAGTGACGGGGGTCGCATGAATCCGGCAGGCTACAGCCGCCGCGAGCAGACCGGCTGGTACTTCTACGACTGGGCCAACGCGCCCTTCCACACCACCGTGGTGACGGTGTTTCTGGGCCCTTACCTCACCAGCGTGCTCGCCCGCCAGGCCGCCGACGCCAACGGTTTCGTCCACCCGCTCGGCATCCCGGTGGCCGTTCGCGCTTACTGGTCGTACCTGGTCGCGGCCGCGGTCGTTCTGCAGATCTTCCTGTTGCCCGTCATCGGCGCTCTCGCCGACTACAGCCACCGCAAGAAGCAGTTGCTGGCGCTGTTCGCTTACGTAGGCGCCGGCGCGACCGCGGCCATGTTCTTCCTCCAAGGCCCGGCCTACCTGCCCGCGGGCGTTCTGTTCCTGGTTGCGAACACGGCCTTCGGCGCCTCCGTGGTGGTCTACAACTCGTTTCTGCCGGAGATCGCCGCCCCCGAGGAGCGCGACGCCGTTTCCTCGAAGGGCTGGGCCATTGGCTACCTTGGCGGCGGCCTCCTGCTGGCGCTGAACCTGCTCCTCTACATCCGGCCCCGCGCGCTGGGGCTTGACGAGAATCTCGCGATCCGCATCGGACTGGCCTCGGCCGGCGTGTGGTGGGGCGTCTTCACGGTGATCCCCCTGATGAGGATCCGCAGCCGCCAGGCGGCGCGGCGGCTGGCGCACGGCCAATCCGCCATCGCCGTCACGCTGCGCCAGCTCTTCCACACGCTCGGCGAGCTCCGCGGCCGCCCGCAAACGCTCACCTTCCTGCTGGCCTATCTGCTTTACAGCGACGCCATCCAGACCGTCATCGCGCTGGCCACGCAGTTCGGCCACGACGAGCTGAAGATCTCGATGGGGCCGCTGGCGCTGGCCATCCTGATGGTCCAGTTCGTGGCGTTCTTCGGCTCGATAGCTTTCAACTGGATCGCCGCGGCCATCACCGCCAAGCGCGCCGTGATGCTCTCGCTCGTCATCTGGACCGGCGTCCTGCTGGGGATGTACTTCTGGGTGCGGACCGTCGGCCAATACTTCGTGATGGCCGCGCTGGTGGCGCTGGTTTTGGGCGGCAGCCAGGCGCTGAGCCGGTCGCTCTTCTCGCAGATGATACCCAAGGGCCAGGAAGCCGAGTACTTCGGCCTCTACGAGATCAGCGACAAAGGCACGAGCTGGCTGTGCCCGCTGGTGTTCGGCTTGGCGGTCCAGTTCACCGGCAGCTATCGCCTCTCGGCGCTGTCGCTGGCGTTCTTCTTCCTGGCCGGCCTGGCCGTGCTCGCGCGGGTGGATGTAAGGCGCGCCGTGCGCGAAGCGAGCGGAGGAGAGTGAGGCCCACGCGTCATGAGGTATCCCGTAGCGAACTTATGAATTGTGGTTCCGTCGGCCCCGGGGCCTACCCGTCTCAGCCGAGCATGTCGATCATGCCCGCCGTCGCGGCCGGCTCGCCGAACAAGCTCTGCACCTGTTGGAGCAGCAGCGCCTGGTCGTTCATGGCGGCCTGCTCCTGCGGAGTGGCGTTCGCCAGATCGGCTGATGGGGAGGCGATGGGCAGCACTGGCAGCGTGCTCTGGGAAGGCTGACAAATGCCGAACAGCTCGCTTGCGTCCTGCGCCTGGAGCGCGGCCATGCTGATACTTACCAGGTCTTGTGGCGAAGCCGATTTGAGATCGGCCGTCGAGATCGGGGCCGGCAGATTGGAGAGTGGGCCTCCCGGCTCGCTCAAGTAGGATAAGCCGCTCAGTGCGCTCGCTACGGATCCCATGCTCCTGTCCTCAACCTTAGCTTATCGGCCAAAATGTGGCTTTCTTGCGCGCATGGAGACCCGCGGAGGACCTGCTGACAAGCCTTTGATTCGGGACGAGTTGCTACGCGCTGGGAGCCGGGTGCTCCTTGGAGTCCGGGGTGAAGCGCGTCAGACCGGCCGAGAGGGCGAGCTGCGTCAGACCGGCGATGTTGTTCACGCCGATCTTCTTCATCATCGTCTTGCGGTAGCTGCGAACCGTCTGCAACCCCAGGTCGAGCATGACGGCGATTTCTTTGCTCGTCTTGCCCTCCGCCACCAGCCGCAGCACCTGCAGCTCGCGCGGAGACAGCGTTTCGAGCACCGGCGGCAGCGCCTTCGATTCCAGATCGCCCCGCTGAATCCTGGTCTGCACCCGGTCGGCGACTTCCGCGCACAGGTAGAACCCGCCCTTGGCCACGGTCCGCAGCGCGTCCAGCAGGTCGTCCGAAGAGGCGTTCTTGAGAACGAAGGCGCGCGCCCCCGACCGGATCGCCCCCACTACGGAACTCTCGTCGTCGTACATCGAGAGGATCACGACCTTGCTCTCCGGGCAGTGGCGCATGATCTCGATCGTGGCTTCGATGCCGTTCAGGCCGGGCAGCCCGATGTCCATCAACACCAGGTCGGGGTGCGCCTTCTTGCAGAAGTGCACCGCTTCGGCCCCGTTTTCGGCTTCCCCGACTACCTTGAACTCGTCGCGCCTCTCGAGGATCGACTTGATGCCGTCACGGAAAATCTTGTGATCGTCTACGAGCAATATTTGATATGCCATCGCCACACCATGCGAGCGGGCCGGCCACGCTGGGGCCGATCCCTCAATCCGTCTTCGAGCCGTCTCCTGCCTTCGACACCCTGTAAATGGCTTTCACAATTGTACCCTTTTCCGGCGTGCTCGCAACCGAAAACCTCAGACCCGCCTGAGCCGAGTGGTAGCGCATCAAATGAAAGCCAAGTCCCGTGTTTCCAGTGATTTCCTGGTCCACCGAGAAGCCGCGGCCGTTATCGCGGACTTCCAGGCTCACGCCCTGCTTGACGGGTCTCACCAGGACTTCCACCCGCGTCGCGCCGGAATGCCCCACTGCATTATCGATGGCCTGCTCGGCGATTTTGTAGAGCGCGGTGGCCATCTCGACCGGCAGCCGCACCGAGGAATCGAACAGCAAACGGATCTTGCCGTTGAAGCTCTTGCGGTGCCGGCCCGCCAGCCGATCCAGCGCGAACTGCAGCCCGGTTCGCTCGACGATGGATGGATTCAGCTCGTAGCTGAGGTCGCGCACCTGGCCGACGGATTGCTCCAGGACCTTCTGAATCTCCAGAATCCGCTTCGTGTTGTCGGCGACTTTGTCGTGGAGGTCCATCCGCAGCAGGTCCAGTTGCAGTCCGATCGCGCTGAGCACCTGGCCAACCTCGTCGTGCAGGATGCGCGAGACTCGGGCGCCTTCCTGCTCCCTGGCGTTCATCACGCTGACCAGCAGGTGGGCCAGGGATCGTTCTTCCTCTGTCGCCATTGCGGATTCGAGCGGCAACGCGCCGCTACTTCTTCTTTCTGCCCAAAACCTTGCGCGCGGCCGCGGCCACATTCACCGCCCGCATCCCGTACTTATCCAGCAGGCTGTCCGGCGACCCGGATTCGGCGTAGCCGGTGAGGCCGACGAACTCCATCGGGCAGGGGTGGGTTTCGGCAACCACCTGCGCCACGCGCACCCCCAGCCCGCCGTCTACCAGGTGCTCCTCGGCCACCACGATGGCGCCCGTCTGGACGGCGGCGCGCCCGATCGCGTCCCGGTCCAGCGGCTTCGCCGTGTGCATGTCGAGCACCCGGGCGGATATCCCCTCCACAGCCAGAAGGCCCTGCGCCCGGATTGCCTCGGCCACCATCAGGCCGTTGGCGATCAGCGTCACGTCGTCTCCCGCAATCAGCTCGATCGCTTTCCCGATTTCGAACCGCTGGTCCGCGGGGTAGATCACGGGGACCTTGAGGCGGCCGGTGCGGACGAACACCGGGCCCTGGTGCTCCGCCGCGGCGCGGATCAGCGCCCGCGCAGCCACCTCGTCGGCCGGCGCCAGAACCACAAAGCCGGGCAGGGAACACGCCAGGCTGGTCTCCTCGATGCTCATCTGGGAGGGGCCGTCCTCGCCGATCGAGATGCCGCTGTGCGTGCCCACCACCTTCACGTTCGCGCCCGGATACGCCACCGCCACGCGGAGCTGCTCGAAGCCCTTGTTTATGACGAAACAAGAGAAGCTGGCCGCGAACGGAATCTTGCCGAAGGAAGCGAGGCCGGCCGCCACCCCCACCATGTTCGCTTCCGCGATGCCGCAGGAGACGAAGCGGTCCGGGAACTCTTTGGCGAAAAATGAGGTGTAGGTGGACTTCGACAGGTCCGCGTCCACCGCCCAGACGTTGGGGTTTTCGCGCCCCAGCTCGACCAGCGTCTTGCCGAAGGCCTCACGCGTCGCCATCCCCGGCTTGAGTTCGAATTTCGTTGCGATCGCCATCAAGCAAGCTCCTTCAGCGCGAGTTCGACCTCTTCCTTCGTGGGGGCCGTTCCGTGGAACTTGGGGTTGTTCTCCATGAACGAGACTCCCTTGCCTTTGACGGTGTGCGCGATCAGGGCCGTGGGCTTGCCCTTGACTGCGGCGGCTTCGGCGAACGCCGCCTGAAGCGCCGGGATGCTGTGTCCGTCCAGCTCCACCGTGTGCCAGCCGAAGGCCTGCCACTTGGCCACCACGGGCTCGATCTCCATGATGTCCTTGACGAACCCGTCGAGCTGTATGCGGTTGTAATCGAGGATGGCCACCACGTTATCGAGCTTGTGAAACGCGCCGAACATGGCCGCTTCCCAGATCTGCCCTTCCTGGATTTCGCCGTCGCCGAGAATGCAGTAGGCGCGCGAGGGCCGCTTGTCCCAGCGCGCCGCCAGGCCCATCCCCATGGCGATCGAAAGCCCTTCGCCCAGCGAACCGGTCGAGGCCTCGAGCGCCGGAATGAAGCGCCGGTCGGGATGGCCCTGGTAGATCGAGCCCAGCTTCCGCAGCGTGTTCAGCGTCTCCACCGGCGTGTAGCCGCACTCCGCCATGGCTGCATACAGCACCGGACAGGCATGGCCCTTAGAGAGGATGATGCGGTCCCGGTCCGGCCACTCCGGATTCGAAGGATCGTGCCGCAGCGCGTCCCAAAACAGGGTCACGACGATCTCGGTGGCCGAGAGCGACCCGCCCGGATGGCCCGAGCCCGCGGCGCCGATCATCCGGATAATGTGCCGCCGGATTCCTTTCGAGATCTCCTGCAATTCGCCGACGTTCGCTGTGCGCTGCATTGGCCTCCCGAAACACCCGATGTTAGCACAGGCAGCCATCCGCCCTCAGCCGTAGCCGGTCGATGGTCGATGGCCGACACTCGATGGCCTCCCAGCATCCACCATCGACTCCGCGTCCACCATCCACCATCGACCATCGGCCTTCCTCAGCTACAATGGATAGGGTTTGGAACGAATGAACAACGCGATCGTGATGGGCGCTCAGTGGGGCGACGAGGGAAAAGGCAAAATGGTGGACCTTTTCTCGGAGCATTTCGACATCGTCGCCCGCTACCAGGGGGGCCACAACGCCGGCCACACCGTCCGCATCGAAGATCGCAAACTGATCCTCAAGCTGGTTCCGACCGGCATCCTGCGCGACGGCAAACAGGCCGTCATCGGCAACGGCGTGGTGGTGGATCCGGAGGCGTTGCTGCGCGAGATCGAGGGCCTCGAAGCCGGCGGCATCTCCGTTCGCGACCGCCTGCGCATCAGCAGCCGCGCGCACGTCATCCTGCCTTTCCACCGCATGCTCGAGAAGCTCTCCGAATCCCGTCCGGACCGGGCCATAGGGACCACCTCGCGCGGCATCGGCCCCTGCTACGAGGACAAAATCGCCCGCCGCGGCATCCGCATCGGCGACCTCATCGATGCCGCCGCTTTCCGCGAACTCTACGACGCGCTGGCCGAGGATAAGGAGATTCTGCGCACCGCGTTCGGTCTGGGCGACCCGATCGATTTTGCGGGCGAACGCGAGCGCTACGTCGAGTTCGGCGCCCGCATCGCGCCCATGGTTACGGACACGGCGGCGCTGCTCAATGACGCCATTTCCGCCGGCAAGCGCGTCCTGTTCGAAGGCGCGCAGGGGACCATGCTCGATATCGACCACGGCACGTATCCCTATGTGACCTCGTCGAACGCGGGCGCGGGCGGCGCCTCCACCGGAACCGGCGTCCCGCCCACGCGCATGCAGGCGGTCATCGGCGTCTCGAAGGCCTACATCACGCGCGTCGGCGGCGGGCCCTTCCCGACCGAGTCCCACGACGAAAGCGGCGACGCCCTGCGCAAGGTGGGCAGCGAGTTCGGAGCCGTGACGGGCCGCCCCCGCCGCTGCGGCTGGTTCGACGTGCCCCTGCTCCGCTACACCGCCATGATCAACGGCTTCGACAGCCTGGTGATCACCAAGCTCGACGTGCTGGATGGCTTCGCCGAGATCCCCGTCTGCACCTCTTACCGGCTGTGCGGCCGCGAGACCAGCGAGATGCCGGCCTCCAACCAGGCGCTGGCGGCCGTCGAGCCGGTCTACACCCGGATGCCGGGCTGGCAGTCGCCCACCGCCGGCACGACCCGCTACGAAGACCTGCCCGCCCGCGCCCAGGCCTACCTCGCGTTCCTCGCCGCCCAGACCGGCGTCGAAGTCGGCTGCATCTCAACCGGGCCGGAGCGGTCCGAGACGATCATGGTCCGGGGTTCCCGGCTCGAGCGGGTGCTGGCCCGCTAAGCCGCGGCGCCCGCCCGCGACCGTCCCGGCTGTTTCAGCAACGCCGGCTCAATGTATACTAGCTGGGAACCGGAGGCCCATGCGCGGACGCGAGCGTTTGTCTGTGCTCACATTGTTCCTACTGCTGAGCTGCGGGGCTCGGGCGTCGGCGCCTGCCGACAACTCAGCCGCCAAACCGCAGGCGATCAAGCAGGAGCCGACCGGGTACCTGAGAGGCGAGGTGGACGGACGTAGTCTGTCGATCGTCTACGACGGCATCGATGCCAGGCTCGGCGGGGTGCGATGGCGTATCCGAGGAGACGGGAAAGTGGAACGGCAAGCCGTCCGGAGCGACCCGCCACCCGCCAGCGATCTCACCCGAGCCGACGTTCGCGACCTGGTGCGCATCCTGATTCAAGAACAGGCCTGGGTGCAACAGGGCGATCCGAGCAAGCTGGAAGGGGCGGTGGCGCATTTGCGGATCCGCATCGGCCGGCTGGAGAGCGACATCGTGGAGAGCCAGTCCGCATCCCCGGAAGGGCCCGCCCTCCAGGTGAGGGACTGGGTTGAGGGCTGGATGGACTGGCCGAAAGCGCTGTTCCTGCGAAGACAGGGGGAGCGCTTGGGGGTCTGGGGCCGCTTCTGGCTGTCGCTGGGTGTGGCGGCGGTCACGTTCTGCCTGATGCCGCCGGCGTCGCGTCGTCGCAGCAATATCGATTCGCCCTTCGTGAGGTTCTTCCTGTGCGGGCTTCTCATTGCGAACTGCTGTCTGTTCGCTTTCCTTCTTATCTCCGGACACATCGGGGCGAGCATCGGCGCGCTTTGTTTCCTGGGTCCGTTCATCGCCTATTTCGCTCTGGCGGCGCTGTATAACTTCCTGGGGGAGGTTTCGTCCACGACGGTCGGCAGGGACACTGAGTTCTTGCCATTCAGGGTGAAGACCACCACCAGGTATCGGGTGATCACGGGAATCGACGCGCTCCTGGTGGGGCATCGCCGCATGTCCCGGGTGTTGGTATTGGTCCAGGTCGCGAATCTCTACCTGCTGGCGTCGTACCTCTGGCTGGCACAAAGCTGAGCGGACGCCCCGGACCACCTCCCGGGGCATCGGCCCCTGCTACGAGGACAAGATCGCCCGCCGCGGCATCCGCATCGGCGACCTCATCGATGCCGCTGCTTTCCGCGAACTCTACGACGCGCTAGCCGAGGATAAGGAGATTCTGCGCACCGCGTTCGGTCTGGGCGACCCAATCGATTTTGCGGGCGAGCGCGAGCGCTACGTCGAGTTCGGCGCCCGCATCGCGCCCATGGTCGCGGACACGGCGGTGCTGCTCAATGGCGCCATTTCCGCCGGCAAGCGCGTCCTGTTCGAAGGCGCGCAAGGGACGATGCTCGATATCGATCACGGCACGTATCCTTACGTGACCTCGTCGAACGCGGGCGCGGGCGGCGCCTCCACCGGAACCGGCGTCCCGCCCACACGCATGCAGGCGGTCATCGGCGTCTCGAAGGCCTATATCACGCGCGTCGGCGGCGGGCCCTTCCCGACGGAGTCCCACGACGAAAGCGGCGACGCCCTGCGCAAAGTGGGCAGCGAGTTCGGAGCCGTGACCGGCCGTCCCCGCCGCTGCGGCTGGTTCGACGTGCCCCTGCTCCGCTACACCGCCATGATCAACGGCTTCGACAGCCTGGTCATTACCAAGCTCGACGTGCTGGATGGCTTCGCCGAGATCCCCGTCTGCACCTCTTACCGGCTGTGCGGCCGCGAGACCAGCGAGATGCCGGCGTCCAACCAGGCGCTGGCGGCCGTCGAGCCGGTCTACACCCCTGGCAGTCGCCCACCGCCGGCATGACCCGCTACGAAGACCTGCCCGCCCGCGCCAAGGCCTACCTCGCGTTCCTCGCCGCCCAGACCGGCGTCGAAGTCGGCTGCATTTCGACCGGGCCGGAGCGGTCCGAGACCATCCTCGTGCGCGGTTCGCGGCTCGAACGCGTGCTGGCGCGCTAAGGCGCCTTTTTCTTGTGAAAGGCCCTGTTCACAGGAGTCGGTCGAGACTGTACGATCACGGTCCTGTGCGATCGCAGATCATTGGCCTACTGACACCCTGAGGGCGCCGGAGTTCGTTTGCGTGCGGCTCCCGCGAGCTACAAGGTCGTTTGTAGTCCAATAGTTGGCGCCTATGCCGTCTTGCGACGGCGGATCAGACTGAAGGATGCCAGCCCGATGCCGAGTAGAATGAGCGATGTGGGCTCCGGCACCGCATCGTCAGCCAGGATGGAAACGTCGCTCGTGCCGCAGCATATACCGATGCCATTCAAGCTTCCAATCAGGGCGGTAACGTCCTGGATCTCCCCCGTCGTCTGGAGGCAGGCTGTGGTCGGTCCGGGGATGCAAGGCGTTCCAATCGCGCTATTGCCCGAGAGGAAGCCATCAAACTCGAGCGAGTCACCTGCATATTCAGGTGAATCGTGACCCGCGTCGCTGAACAGAACGTCGGTAATGATGCCGGCGCCATTCGTGAAATCAATAATGAAGACGGCGCCGTATACCGCCGAGTCCCAATCCAGGGTGGCCGCGACGCCTGTGTCGCCGCTGTTGATGGTGCCCGAGAAGGGACCATAGATGTCATCCGACACAATCACCTGGTCGATCACAGCCGCGTAACTCGACAGCGAAGCCGCCAACAAAATCGCCGTTGCAGCCAGAACCTTCGGCAATGCGTTCATGGTGATCGCCTCCGTGTCGGATTATACGTCAAGCCCGTACTTGTAGCACTTTCATAGAGTCAAGTCCATAGGCTCGAGTACTAGAACTAAAGGTTCTGATCGGAGCGCAGGGGATCGATCCGCAGAAGATCTTGCGAATGAGCCGTATACCGGGAACGGTCCGCCTCTCTAAAATGGCCTTTACAAATAAAGAATGATGTGTCATTATTTATTGTATGAGACGACTGATCCGTTCCTTGCTGGCTTCTCTACCCCCGCTACTGATCTACTTTGTCGCCCTCCCCTGGGCCGCTCTCCGGCTCGATCACCGGTTTGCCCTCGTCTGGCGGCTTCCCTTCTGGATGGAACCCGTCGCCGCGGTCTTGGTGCTGGCCGGTGCCGCCCTGGGCATCTGGTCCTTCTGGGCGCTCACCTTCCGCGGCGACGGAACGCCGAATCCCCTGGCGCCGACGGTGCGCCTGGTCGATTCCGGTCCGTTTCGCCGCTCGCGCAACCCGCTCATGCTGGGCGGATGGCTATGCGGCGTGGGACTGGCCTGCCTGCTGCGCTCACCCTGCCTCCTCGCCATCGTCGGCATCATCGCCATGGCCGGCATGTTCTACGTGCGCCGCCTGGAGGAGCCCGGCCTCGCGGCCCGCTTCGGCAATGCCTGGATGCGCTACGCCAGCCGCACTCCGCGCTGGATCGCCCTGCTGCTGGTGGTGGCGGCGACGGTGGCGGCCGTGCCCGCCGTCAGCGTCGACCGCCCCGCGCCGCCCGCCCTCACCCAGCCCGCGGTCCTGGTGCAGATCCGCTGCAAGCCCGGTACCGCCTATCAGTGGCGGGCCGCCTTCGATCAGCACGTGAAGCCCGCGATCGACGAAGTGATCGCTCGCGGCGACACCTTCACCGACTTCCAGTTCATCGAGGCCGCGCTCCCCTGGCAGTCGTTCGATTTCGTCCTGCTGTACACCGGCAAGACCTTCGCCGGCCTCGACCGGCCCAGCCCTTTCCCGCATTACGTGGCGCTGTTCCAGCGCGAGGGCTCGCTCCGCGCGCTGACCGCCCTCAAGGAAATGGGCTCTTACGAGGACCAGGTCACCGTCACGTTGGTCCACCTGAGCAGGGCGAGGTGACGCCGTGCACATCCTGGTGACCGGAGTCGGCGGCTTCATCGGCCGTGTGGTGGTAAGAAGAGCGCGGGCGCGCGGCTGGGACGTGACGGGCGTCGCCCGGCGGCCATGCCCCGAGGCCGATCGAATCGCCGATCTTCGCCAGCCCATCGAAGGTTGGCCCGCGCCCGACGCCGTGATCCACCTGGCCGGCGCCTACGCCGGCTGCGGCGCGCGCGAGCTGGCCCAGACCGACCTGGCGATGGCCCGCAATCTGCTCACCTGGGGGAGCCGGAGCGTGCGCCGATGGGTTTTCGCGAGCGCAGCGGAAGTCTACGGCGACATTGCCGGCGAGGCCGGCGAGAGCTGGCCGTGCCGTCCGGTCATCCCCTTTGGGAGAGCGAAGCTCGAAATTGAGAGAATGTTCCAGGCGGCGGAGTTGCCCGAACTGGCCATCTGCCGCCTGGGCGAAGTCTACGGCCCGGACAGCCGGATCCTCAGCGAGCTCGGCGGCCGGCTGCGCCGCGGCTTCTGTCCCTGGCCTGGAGATGGCGAAGTGAAGATCAGTTTTCTGCACGTGGAGGACGCGGCCGAAGCTCTCCTGCTGGCCGTGGCGCGCGGCTCGGGCGTCTACAACGTGGGCGACTGCGAACCGGCGACCTGGCGCCAGTTCCTGGATTCGATGGCGGAGCTGCTGTGCGTCCGGCGCGCGATCTACCTGCCCCTGCCGGTGGCGCGCTGCTACGCGGCCCTCGCCTCCTGGGCGGATCGGGCCGTCACGCCGCACGTGCTCCGGCTGCTGACCACGCCCAAGGTGCTTTCGAGCGCGCGCATACGCGACGAACTCGGATTTGTGCCGCGCTACCCCGCCTTTCGCGCCGGCCTCGAGGAGGCGCTCCGTGGCCTATAGGACCAGCGAGAAGATGGCCGAGCGCAAGCGCGCGCGCCGCCGCCGCTTCCTCGACACGGCCATCGCGGTGTTCGGCCGGCTCGGCTATCATGCCGCGACCGTGCCCATGATCGTGGCCGAAGCCGGTAGCTCCACGGGCGCGTTCTACCTCTACTTCCGCAACAAGGAGGACGTCTACGCCGAGGCCCTCTTCGAAATCGGCGCGCGCCTGGCCGCGGCGCTCAACACGGCGATTGCGCGCGAGACCGGGACCGCGGCGCAGATGGCCGCGGCCGTCGAGGGCTTCGTGCGCTGGCTGGCCGAAAACCCGCCGGAGACCCGCATGTTGATGGAGGCGGCGTCGCTCGGTGGCCGTCCCGAGGAGGTGCGCCGGGAGGTGATCGAAAGCCACGTGCGGTCGGTCGCGGCGGCGCTCGAAAGGGCGGCGCCTTGGATCGACGCCGCCGACCGCGGCGTGGTGGCCCGCTGCTGGACCGGCGCCGTGATCGAGGCGGCCGCGGCTTGGCTGCGGATGCCGCCGGCCGAGCGCCCCGACGCCGCGCGCCTGGCCAGCACCGTCAAAAGCTTCAACCTGCGCGGAGTGGGGTTGGACGCCGGCAAATGAGTCCTTTTCGTGGCGCACGCACTCTTGCGTGCCGCCCCGAGACTCATCTCGACGCCTGCGCTAGCGAGCCGCCTGCCGGCCAAGCCGCGACCGTCAGGGATCGGTCTTTCCGTTGGGCGGTGGCTGTCTCGCTTGTTTCTTGAGTTCGCGAATGCGCTGCTGCACGGCGGCGGGGGTTTCGCCCTTCTTCAGCAGTGCGGCTCTTAGTACGTACTCCGCAAACGGAAAGGCGCGCCGCTTGTCCTCCACGATCGTATTGACGGCGCTTTCCGCCGCCTCATCCATGAGGCCTAAGTTGAATTTGGCGACAGCATTGTAGAACATCGCGCGGGGAATGACCCCCATCTCCAGGCTGATCGCCCGATCTGTGAGAGCGGCCGCCTCGCTCCACTGGCGCCGCTCGATCGCCAAGCCAGCGAGGTGAACCAGGGGCCTGGCCAGGATCGCGTTCGCCGTGCTAGCCGCTTCATAAGCGGCGTTCGCCTCTTGCGTCTTGCCCTGCTTCTCGAGCGCTTGCCCCGACTCGTGCCATGCCCTGGCGAGGGTCGCGGCCGCAGCAATCGCCGCTTCATAAGCCTGACGAACCCCCTCCGCCTGCCCCTGCTTCTCGAGCGCCTGCCCCAGTTCGTCCCACGCCAGAGCGTGGTTCGGGTAGAGCTTGACTGCCTTACGGAGGAGGCCCTCGGCTTCTGTCCACTTCTTGCGACCCATGGCGGCCTCGCCCTCGCCGAAGGCTTGACCGGCGACTACCGGGACGCTCTTCAGGGTGCGGTCCCACAGGTCCCCTTCGATGCCGCGGCGACTCAGGACGATGTGGAGCGGCCATTTGGCCGATCCGGGGCTGCACGCCCAGACCTTCCTGTCGCCGAAACCACGTAGCGAGAAAGTCACAGAGGAGCCGACAGCGAGGCTGGCGCTGTAGCCCCCGTCCCTGTCGACGCGGGCATGGCCGCGGGAGCACCTGGCCCTCGGGGCTCCGGGAGGAGGGCTGCCGTCCTCCAGGATCACGTGGACGCTGAATACTGCGTTGGCGCCCTCACGCGCCGAGGAAGGAGCATGGGCGGGCAGAGTGCCCCAGCCTCCGAAAAGGCCCAGCAGGACTGTCAGGGGCCACATACGAGAGCCGCGTTCCTCCAGCACCGGAATCATTATAGTGCGATCCGCGATACTGAAGGTTCGCTATGGTTGTCGATCGATGACTGCTGGCCTCGCTACCGTGGACGCCATCCTCTCCGGATACCGCCCCGAGCTGGGCGCGGACTTCGAGAGGTACCGAAATCACGCTTCCCGCGTCTTCTTGCGCTGTTGCCGCATCCTGGCGGAGCCGGATGCGGCAACAATCGAGAAGATCGCCGTCGCCGCGGCGTTTCACGATCTGGCGATCTGGACCGAGGGGACCTACGACTACCTCCGGCCCTCGTGCAGGCTGGCGCGGCAGTATCTGGCTGGGATCGGCCGGAGCGACTGGGCCGCCGAAATCGAGGCCATGATCGCCTGGCACCACAAGATCACGCCCTGCCGCGCGTCCGGCCCGCTCGCCGAGGCCTTCCGGCGCGCGGATTGGCGGGACATTCTCCTGATGCCGCTCCCGGAGACATGCCCCGCCCTCCCCAATGCCGGCTTCCACCTGCGCCTGGCTCAACTCACCTGGAACTGGGCGAAACGCCATCCACTCGATCCGCTTCCCATGATGAGGTGGTGACGCGGACGCCGCTCTGGAGGCCCTTGATGGCGTGCGACGGCAGAGTGCCCGTGTAGTAGAACACGACGTACGACTTGATGGTCCCGTCCGGCTGCGGTATGCCAAACACCTTGACCGGCGCGCCCACAGACAGGCCGGCGATCATCTCGTTCAAGCCGGCGGTAGTCGTGATATCCACCGCGCTGACCGTCAAGATGCCGCCCGTCACGTCGATCTGGTAGACCAGCGGGGCGGACCCGGACGCGGTATTGACGGACACCGAAACCGTGTCAGCGCCGTTGGGCACGGCGATGCCGAAGAAGCCGCCGCTGCCGCCGGATGCCCAAGCCGTGGCGACAGTGCCCAAGGGCACGGGCGTCGGCTCGAGAACCGTCCACGGCGCGGACCAGCCGCTGGGATTCGCGGGATCGGCCCAGATGGTGAAGCTCTCTCCCCAGGCCGTCATGGCCCCTACCGAGCCGCCGAAGTTCACCGCGCCGCCGGTGGCTGTGACGAAATCGGGGATCGCGTTGGCGCCCGTCTCAGCCAGCGTCGGGAAGGTGAAGTACCACCACTTGAAGCCGGTGATCGGATTCCCGTTGGCATCGGTCCCATTCGGCGTGGCGCTGGAGATGAAGTCCAGGGTCTGCGTGTAGTCGTCGCCGGCGGTGGCGAAGTTGCGCGTATAGGTGAACCCGGCCGTGGCCGCAGCCGAGACGGTCCCGTCGTATCGGGCGGTCTCGATGTCCACGGTCTGGGCCACCAGCGGGCTCGCCAGCGGATCCACGGGGCTTACGTGGACCTTGAATCCGCGCACCAAATCGCCGCTCGTGAGGAAGCCCGGCCCGGTCCCAATGGGCGTCGCATCCGCCACGGCATTGGCGGGCGTCCGGAAGAAGAACTCCGTGTTGGCGTCCACCTCGATCGGCACGCTGGCTCCCGCTTCGTTCTGCACGTCGAAGAGGCTGGCAGCCGGGTGCACGTGCAACACATGCCCTTCCGGACTCAGCCACACGCTATTGAAAGTGGCGCTGGCCCAGATGCGCACCGCCACCAGCGAACCGTCCGACTGGTACCGCGCGGCGACGCGCACGTACTTGCCGTCGAGCGTGGACTCAGCGGAAAAATCGTTGATAACGGTCTTCGTCTTGGCGTCCACATCGTAGAAGATGGTTCCGTTCGCGGAGTCTGCTAGAATTTGCAGGCTTTCGGTGGAGGCGATGGCCGTCTCCGGCGTGGTGGGCGGGTAGACCGGATAGTCCTTGGTCATGGTGATCGAAGCGGAAGCCACCGCCGTGACCGTCCCGTACGGGTCCCTCAACAGGAACGCCCTAAGATCGCCGATGGGATGATGGCGCACCGGCCCCTTGAAGTTCACGGCCCAGAAGGTCGCGTCTCCCCCCGCGGGAACGCGGTCGACGATGAACGCCGGGTGGGACAAGTCGAACTCCAGGTCCAGCGCGTTGCTCTGGTTCGCGGTAACGACGAGCGGGCTGGTGAAGTTGACGCTCACGCTGGTCGTCAGGCTGCCGGCGCTGCCGGTCGCGCCCTGGATGTGAATCTGGCTCGAGGGGACGGTTGCCCCGGCCGTGCCCGCGAAGCCGGCCTCCGGATCGGCCGCCGCCGTCAACAGGACGTCTCCCGGATTGGCGCCGATGGTGAGCGTGGCGCCCGTGTAGGCGCCAGCGGGAACGGTGACGTTGCCCAGAATCTCAGCGAGTTGATCGAGCTGAACCAGGTTGATGACCGGCGCCGGACTCGGCGCGGTGTACGCCAAAACCGGCGCGCCTCCGCCTTGAGGAAGCAGCGAGATGCTCAGCACTTTGACTCCCACGGTTGCCCAGTCCTCGGTGGACGCGTCGCTGATCAAGAGGTTTACGCTGCCGGTCTTGACGGCGGGAATCGGGGTCGGAGTAGGGGCGGCGCCGGAATCCGAGCTCGCACCGGGACCGCAGGCCACCAGCAACGAGAGCAGGGCGGTGGCGGTCATCCCCGCCGCCAGCCGGGACATTCTTGTGTTTCCGCGTGTCATTCTTGGCTCCTTGATCCGGCGCAGGCCGGACTTACTATTCCCAAACACGCGCGGGCAGGAAAAGTTGTGGCGCCTCGTGGGCAGGCGTTTCCGCCTGTCCTGGGCCCCTGGCACCGAACCGCGCGCCGGTAGGCCCGCCTGCGAGGATGCCGGGAACTTCAGCCTGCTAGAATGAACGGATAGAACTGTATGCTTATGCGGTTAGCGGTATCCTTTTGCGCGCTTGGCGTAGCGGGCGCGTGCTTTGCCGGCGACACCCCGCCCAGCCCCCTGGTGGTCGAGGAAATCGTCGCCAAGGTCAATAACGAGATCGTCACGCGCAGCGAGATCGAGAAATATCGCCGCCTGTTGGCAGGCGAGATCGCGCACCAGCAGATGACGCCCGATCGCGCCCGGGAGGCCTTGAAGCAGGGGGAAACGGATCTGTTGCGGGATCGCATCGATCAGTTGCTGCTGGTGCAAAAGGCCAAGGAACTGGACATCAAGGTGGATCAGGATCTGAGCAAGCAAATGGCCCAGCTCCAATTGAAGAGCGGGATCACGGATCCGGACAAGTTCCAGGAGTGGGTGCGGGAGCAGAGCGGCATGGCCTTCGAGGATTACAAGCAGCAGATGAAGGACGGGCTGCTGACGCAGGAAGTGGTGCGGCACGAGGTGGGGGGGCGGATCACGATCTCCAAGGCGGAGGAGCAGAAGTACTACGAAGAGCACAAGAACGAATTTGTGCGCGAGGAGCAGGTGTGGTTGCAGGAGATTCTGATCTCGACGGCGGGCAAGGACGAGAAAGGGGTAGCGGCGGCGGAGAAGAAGGCCAAGGACCTGGTGACGCGGGCGCGCAAGGGGGAGAACTTCAACACGCTGGCGCGGGACAACTCGGACGCGGAGACGGCGGAGGGGGGTGGCAACCTGCCGGCCTTCAAGCACGGGATGCTGAAGAAGGAGATTGAGGAGCTGGTTTTCAAGGAGAGCAAGGGGTATGTGACGGACCCGATCCGGCAGGCGAACGGGTATCTGATTCTGAAGCTGGCGCAGCGGGACGCGGCGGGATTGCAGCCGTTCGAAGCGGTGGAGAACGAGATAGCGGACCGGATGTACACGCCGCGGATGCAGCCGGCGCTGCGGACGTACCTGATTAAGCTGCGGCAGGAAGCGTACCTGCAGATCCGGGCGGGGTACGAGGATTCGGGGGCGGCGCCGGGGAAGGACACGACCTGGCAGGCGGTGCAAAAACTGAAGCCGCAGACGGTGACCAAGGAAGAGGTGGCGGAGCGGACCAGGCGGAAGCGGCTGCTGTTC
>Ga0116114_1000455_pt1 | contig 26481 bp, 23 predicted proteins | sample June2015DPH_10_5_FD_89823 | JGI IMG/M metagenome (GOLD analysis project Ga0116114, IMG submission 89823) | Peatland microbial communities from SPRUCE experiment site at the Marcell Experimental Forest, Minnesota, USA - June2015DPH_10_40 | ecosystem: Environmental > Terrestrial > Soil > Wetlands... | reverse complement strand
ATCGGTGTCATATCGCTCCTAATCGCTCGGATCGCTGGCCGGGGCATATTCCTTGACCTTCAGGATGGCGGTGAAAACCTCGCGGCCGCGCTGGACCTCCAGAGCCACCCGATCCAGCTTGGCGGCCAGGGTCTTGTCGTACAAGCCCTGGAATTGCGCCATGTCCGTGACCGTCGTGTTGTTGACCGAAAGAATCACGTCTCCCGGCGCCAGATGTGCCCGCTCGACGGGTTCGCCGTCGGACATGCTGGTGATCCATACGCCGGCGACCTGGTCGAGTTGATTGGCGACCGCGTAAGGGCGCGTCATTTGCCGCAGCGAAACGCCCCATTGCGTGAATCCACGTTCCTCGCCCAGATAGCCATCCAGCAGCGTGGTTTTCGCGGTCAGGGTCAGGGTCTGCTTGCCGCGCTTGATCGTAAGCCGCACGTCGCTGCCGATGGGCAGGGACGCGATCCGCTGGCGAACCGGCGCCATCTCTTCGGGAAAGCGCACGTTGGTCGGCTGGCCATTCACCGCCAGCAATACGTCCTGGGCCTTTCCGCCCGCATCGGCGTAAGGCCCGATCCGGTCCACGCTGTTGATCAGCACGCCCTTGTTGATGTCGATGTCGTAAAACGCTTCGAGTTCGTGCATCGGCATCAATTCAAACCCCAGATCGCTACGATCCACGCGCCCCTTCTTGCCCGGAGCGGCCGTTTGCAGGATGGCGGCGATGACCGGCTTGGCGGTGTCGATGGGAATCGCGAAATTCAGGTTCTGCCCACCGCCGCGCGTGTTGATTCCCACGACCTTTGCGCCCAGATCGACCAGCGGGCCGCCGCTGTTGCCGGGGTTGATCGGAACGTCCATCTGAATCCAGTTGGAGAAATCCCCGGTTTCATACCCGTCGATGTCCATGCGTTGCTGCACGTCATAGAAGGTGCGGTCGGTATTGGAGACGCTGCCGCGGGTCACCGTGCGCGCCAGGCCGAACGGCGTGCCGAACGCCATCACGTCCTGCCCGACGACCAGGCTGCCGCTGTCGCCAAGCTGGGCCGAACTGAACGCGATCTGCCGCTTGGCGATGATGTCCATGTCCATCTGGATGATCGCCAGGTCGGTCCAGTGGTCGTCGCCGATGAGCCGGGCCGGCACGCGCTCCTTGTTAGCCAGGGTGACGTAAATCTCGATGGCCCTGCCGGCGACGTGGTAATTGGTCAGAATCCGTCCCTGCTGGTCGATGATTACCCCCGACCCGTTCCCGCGGACCAGGCTTTGTTTCCCATCCTTGTAGATGGCCTGGGCGATGTCGACGCGCACGACCGCCGGGGAAATTGCTGCCGTCACCGCGGCCACCCGCTGCGGCGTCGCCGCCGGATATGGCTCACTCTGGCAGCCCGCCATCAGCAGAACCACCCAGCAGGCAAGATTTCTCAATGCTATTCGATCCATGAGCAGGGTGTGGATAACATGCGCGAAGCCTGTCGATGCCGCAACCCCATTGCAAAAGATTTCTCACTTTCCCGCTACAGTCGGTGGATATGGGATTCTCATCCGGCTCCATCTCCATGCGTCGTTTTGCCGTCACCGGCGATCAGCCAAAATCCATCGACCAATCGCTGTTGGATGCCCTGGCAGGGCACAAATTGGCCCCCGCGGAGGGCGGGGTGCCGGCGGATGTCGAATACGGCTGGTGCGGCGGTCGGCACGTCCTGGACGGCCAATTCGATTTCGAGCGTAACGTTTTCAACGATGCCCTGTCTTTCGCCCTGCGCGTCGATACCAACCGCGTCCCGGCGGAACTGCGCCTGGCGTACAAGATCATGGAGGAAGAATCCGTTGCGGCCTCGAACCCATCCGGGCTCATCAGCAAGAAACAAAAGAAATCGGCCAAGGAAACACTATTGCAAAAGATCGACGAGGAGCTTCGCTCCGGGAAATTCCGCCGCAGTAAATTGACGCCCGTGCTGTGGGATTTGCCCACCGCGTCCGTCTATTCCCCGGCTTCGGGTCCAACGGCTGAAAAACTGATGGAACTGTTCGAGCGTTCCGTCGGCCTGGAATTGCAGCCGATGTCCGCCGGGTCGCTTGCTCTTAAAATGCTGGAATCGCTCGGCCGCCGCCGCAATTACGAGGATTTCCGCCCCACACGCTTTGTCCTGGCCGATGGCGCCGAAAGCCAGTATCCCGAATATCCATGGACGGCCAAAGGGCCGCAACCCAAGGATTTCCTCGGCAACGAATTTCTCCTATGGCTCTGGCACGAAGCCGGCCACAACGACGGCGTCATCAAAACGGAATCGAAGGACGTGTCCCTCTTCATCGACAAGTCGCTGGACCTGGATTGTGCCTACGGATTGACCGGCCGCGACAACCTTCGCGGCGCCGGCCCATCCCGCATGCCGGAGGCCAAGGACGCCCTGCGCACCGGCAAATTGCCGCGAAAGATGGGATTGGTCCTGGACCCCGGCGAGCAATTCACCCTGACGCTGAATGCCGAATCATTGGCCATGAATTCCGCGCGTCTGCCGGAAGTGGAGGATGCCGAGACTCCCCGCGTGGTATTTGAGGAACGGGTGACTCTCATGCGCGATTTGTGGGGCGCGATCGATTCGCTGTTCGAGGCGTTTCTGAAGCGGAGGTCCTCCACCGGCTGGGAGTCCCGGACAACCGCGATCCGCAAGTGGATCCAGCAATCACCCCAAGCCGTTGTCGCGGTCGCTTAAGACTTTCGCCGGCAAACCGGATTTTCAACCCGCCTCTTTCTTCTTTTTGATTGCGGACAATATATCGTCGCTCAGATTCCACTCGTCTGGCGTGAAAGCCAGGAGCATTCCGACTAACCGGGCCGATTCCTTGCCCAAGCCGGACTCCAGCGCGTCCCGAATCATCTCTTGTCGTTTGTGGTCGGGCTTTCGCTTGAAGCTCGGCGAAATGACATCGCCAAAGAACCGGTCGCCCTCTCTTTCCAGACGGAATTCCGGGCTTTTCAAGCCGAGTTTCTTGGTCAACACCTTTTCAAGTTTTTCCTTCGTCAGGTTGATTCTTGCCATGTTGCCTCGCATCGTTTTATTACGGCCGAACAAGCATCGAAGAAATCCTGCGACGCCCGCTTCATCGTCCGGTCGCCCCTGTTGATCTCTCCGAGATTATACCACATCGTTTCGATTTTTCTCGCGGACAGGAATCGCATGTTGTTCCACCACAGCCGGGCGATTTTTTGTACGTGCTCGGTGATGGAACTCGCAATTTCAGGGTCGCGCAGGGCTCCCAGATTTCTGATCCGTTTCAGCATCGCATGCTAATCATGGCCGGTATCCAACGTCTTCTTTCCAAGAGCGTATTCACGATCGTGCTCCCAAATCACGGCCCGGAGCATTCCCTCAACCGCGCGACCCGCCAAGTAGACGCTGCCTTCAAACCGACCATTACGCAGAAGGATTGAGGCCTCTTCAAGACGGTCCAGAGCGCCGTTTCGGTAATCAAATCCGCCCGTCGCCATTCAATTACACTTTCGACAACCGCCGTTTGTTGTTAGTTTATCAAGCCGGTCGAACGAACGGAATCGAATGATCTACGTTCTTGGAATAGCCGGGTTGTTGGTGGGGATCGTCATCGGCGCACTGGCGGGCTCCCGCAAATCGAAAGTTGCCTTGGCTGTCGCCCAGCAGCGGCTGGCGGATCTCGCTCAGCAACTCGCGGGGGGACAAATCCAGACTCAGTCCCTGCGCGATTCCCTCGCCGACAGCGAGCGCAATCTCGCCGCCGCCCGCACCCAATTCGCCGCCGCGGAGCGGAATCTGGTCGAACAGCGCGAACTCATCAGCCACGCCCAGGAGCAATTGCGCCTCGCGTTTTCCAGCGCCAGCGCCGAGGCCCTGGCTCGAAATAACGAGGCGTTCCTGCAACTGGCCAAGGAACGTTTTGCCACGATTTCGGCCGAGGCGGTCGGTTCGCTCGACCAGCGCAAGGAGCAGATTGACGCCATGCTCAGGCCTCTGCGCGAGTTGATGGACCAGTACCAACTCCGCGTCGGCGAGATCGAAAAATCCCGCGTTGAATCCTACAGCATGCTGCGCGAGCAGCTCGGCACGCTCGCCGAAACGCAGCGGACTCTCAATACGCAAACCTCGCAACTGGTCACGGCCCTGTCGCGTCCGACGGTCCGGGGTCAGTGGGGCGAGATTTCGCTGCGCCGGCTCGTGGAATTGGCCGGACTGACCAATAAATGCGATTTCGTCGAGCAGGGGATCGTGGACGGCGAGCAGGGCCGGCTCAAGCCTGACATGGTGGTGAGCCTTCCCGGCCAGCGCGACGTGGTGATCGATTGCAAAACCAGTCTGGACGCGTTTCTCGACGCGGCGGCGGCGACGGATGAGGACACTCGCCGCTCGCATCTTCAGCGCCACGCGCAACAGGTCCGCAGCCGCGCCCGCGAGCTTTCGGGCAAAAGCTATTGGTCGCAATTTTCGCGCTCGCCGGAGTATGTCATCATGTTTCTGCCGGGCGAGGCGTTTTTATACGCGGCCGTGGAACAGGATGCGTCGCTGGTGGAGGATTGCATCCGCAATCACGTCCTGCTCGCCACGCCGACCACCCTGATCGCGCTGTTGAAAACCATCGAATTCGGATGGCGACAGGAGGCGATCTCCGAAAACGCCGAGCAAATCCGATCGCTGGGCGTCGAGTTGTACGAGCGCATCGGCGCCGTCCTGGGCCACGTCGCCAAGCTCGGATCGAACCTTAATTCCGCGGTGGTCAGCTACAACCAGACGATCGGCTCGCTCGAATCGCGGGTGCTGCCGACCACCCGCAAGATGGCCGAACTGGGCGCGCACACGGGCAAGGAACTGCCGCAGCCGGAGTTGATCGAGCGCCTGCCGCGCGAAATTCCCGCGTTAACGTCCGATTCCCCACCGTAACGTCATGCCATTACCCGCCGACTTGCCCGTCGCCCTCAAAGACGTTCTGGCTGCCCACGAGCGGATCAAGGACGCGATCTATCACAGCCCGTGTCCGTATTCGCTGCAACTGAGCCGGCTCTGCGGCTGCAACATCTTCTGCAAGCTGGATCACCTGCAAATCACCGGCAGCTTCAAGGAACGCGGGGCGCGTAACAAACTCCTGACGCTCAATCCGGAACAGCGCAAATCCGGCGTCGTTGCCGCGTCGGCGGGCAATCACGCCCTGGGACTTTCGTATCACGCTCAATTGCTTCAGATTCCCGTCACCGTGATCATGCCCAAATGGGCGCCGCTGGTGAAGGTATCGAATTGCCGCGCGTTCGGCGCCCACGTCCATCTTCACGGCGACGGCTACGACGACGCCAAAGCCCTGGCGATGAAACTGTCCCAGGAAAAGAACCTCACCTACGTTCCCGGCTTCGACGACGCCGAAATTATCGCCGGCCAGGGAACGCTCGGATTGGAGATCGTCCAGGACCTGCCCGACGTTGACGCGGTGATCGTGCCGATCGGAGGAGGCGGATTGATCTCCGGCATCGCCGTGGCAGTCAAATCGCTCAAGCCCTCGGTGCGCGTGATCGGCGTCGAGCCGGCGCACGCTCCGACGCTGCACGAATCCCTCCGCCGCGGCCGGCTCGTTCGCATTGACACCCAACCGACGCTGGCCGACGGCCTGGCCGTCGCCGAGGGCGGAAAGCTTTGCTTTCAGATCATTCAAAAGCTCGTCGATCGCGTGATGCTCGTGGATGAGGGCCAAATCGCCCTGTCGGTGCTGCGCTTGCTGGAATTGGAAAAAACCGTGGTCGAAGGCGCCGGCGCCGTGCCGCTGGCGGCCGCGATGGACAAATCCATGGGACTGGCCGAGAAGAACGTCGTGCTGGTCCTGTGCGGCGGCAACATCGACCTCACGACCATCGCCCGCGTAATCGACCGCGGCTTGGCCGCCGATGGCCGCCTCTGCCGGGTCTTCGCGCGTCTCCTGGACCGCCCCGGCGCCCTGGCCAATCTCACCGCCGTCCTGGCCTCCACGGGCGCCAGCATTCAGGACGTTTCCCACGACCGCCATTTCGGCCCGGCCGACGTGGCAAGAGTTGTCGTGGTCTGCACGCTGGAGACGCGGGATTTCGATCATATCACGGAAATCAGAATGACTTTGCAGGAGAAGGGGATTGAGGCGAAGGTGGAGTAGGGAAATTCGAAACTCGAAATTCGAATGACGAATCAAATTCGAAACTCGAAATTCGAAACGAAGACCGTTTTAGTCATTCGAATTTTGAATTTGATTCGTCATTCGAATTTCGAGTTTCAAATTTCACAAGTGCACTCTCCTCGTATACACCCACCATTCGACGATAAGCAGCGGCAGGGCGGCGGCGACCAGCCACCACCATAGCTCCATCCGGCTCCCGGCCTTGGCCGTCGCCACGACGTGCCCCCCGGAGCCGGGCGCCACGTCCGCCGGCAACAAGTTGCTCTCGTTGGGGTCCAGCAGACTCACCGCGATGTTCTCGTATTGCGGAATCGCCGGATCGGTTTGATATAGCCCGACCTTGTTCAGCGCCGGCAACACGAAGTCGCCCGTCGGCGGGACCTTTACTTTCAGCGATCCCATCGGCCCATTGATCGTCACGCTGTCCGGGACCGGATCGAGCTTCTGAAGATTAAAGCGCGGAATCCGCAGCGCGACCCCCGGCTCGTAGCTTGGCCGAACGTCCATGTCCGTTCCCAAGGCCATGAACTGCAAGGTCTGATACAAAAACACCGGGAACGTCGGCTGCAAGGGCCAACTGCTGTTGATGACGTCGAACGGAACGATCAGGTGAAACGCCCGGTTTTCCCGATGCAATACCACCAGCGGGCAATTCGTGCCGTCCACCAGCACCTGCGAATTCAGCGTCGGCAACAGTTTGATCGCGTGGGCGGCATACAGCTTGCCGAGATTCAGGTATCGCAGGATCGGATGATCACGGTCCCAATCCAGGACCCAATTGTCGTCCATGACGATGCGCTGGCCGGCGACGTCGGTGGCGGGCTTGATCTCAAGCCCGGGTGGGACGCAGCCGAAATAAATCGCCGCGCCGCTCGTCGGAACTTCCGCGGGTTTCAAATCGTCGTCACGGTCGAACACGATGACGTCGTACGGCTTGGGCAGCTTCTTCCCGCCGCCGTCGGCGTTGGATAATTCGTGATATTCCTGCGGGAATAATTTGTCGAATACCTGGAGCCGCTGACTTCGCAGGCCCTGCTCCAGGAACCAATTGCCGTCGGTGACCAGGAGCACGGAAAGAATCTTCGGTGGCGGCACGACGACGCTGGCGGCGTCGTCGGCCGACAGATGATCGTTGTCGCGGTTCATCTGCTCGACCGTCACTACCGATGACCGGGTCATTTCCAGCATGGGAAACTCGATGCCGTTTCGTTCGGCGAACCCACCGGCGATGGCCTGGCGGCGCTGATCGTCGGTGTATCGTTCCGGCAGGAGATTGACGCTGCCGCTGCTGCGGACTTTGCCATCCACGCTTAACTGCACCTGCACGTCGTTCACCGGCTCCGGGCCGAAGTTCGCCAGCCGGGCAAAGACCTGCACCTCGGTCGGCTGCTGGTAGTCGCGCTTGGCGCTCATGGCGACGACGGCGATGTTGCCGGCGGTTTCCGTGCCGATCCGTTCGTAATGCAGGTTGCCCTGCACGCTCACTTTGTCGCCATCCAGCACCCGGCCATCGGAAAAGAGATAGACGTCCGGTGCGCCGCGAAAGGCCTGCGAATCCCCGGCCGAAAACGCCGCCTGGGCATCGGCCAGTTGATACGCGGCCTCGAGTTTCGATCGCCGGTCGGTCGGCTGAATGGAATCGATCACGTTCTTCAGCACGCGAGTGTCGGAAGTGAACGGGGTCAAGGTCTCGGCCCAGTCGTCGAACGCGATCACCATGGCCGCGCCGTGTCGTCCAAGCGTGCCGACAAGTTCGTCGGCCTGCCGCTTGGCTTCGTCCAGGCGAGTCTTTCCATGGGGCATGTCATCCGCCGACATCGACGCCGACCGATCGATCAGGATGATGGTCCGCGGCCCCGCGCCCGGCGTGTAATTCAGGATCGGCCTGGCCAGCGCCAGCAGCAGCGCCGCCAAAAGCAGAAGCTGTAGAAACAGCAGCAGATTCTTCCGCAGCCGCTGGAACGGCGCGTTGACCTGGAGGTCCTGAACCGACTTTCGCCAGAGAAGGGTCGAAGGGACCGGCATCTCGCGGCGGCGGAGCTTGAGGAAATAGAGCAGCAGCAGCGAAGGAATGACGATCGACGCGGCGATCGCGCCGGTCCAGGCGTTGAGAAAATGTGGGAAGGAAGACATGAGGGTAAACTCGAAACTCGAAATTCGAATGACGAATCAAATTCGAAATTCGAATGACCAAAGGTTCATGTCGAGGTTCGTCGGCAGATTGCTCCGAAAATGAGGTTTAGCTCCTTTGCTTCTTTCCATAGGGGGCGCGCCCTTTCCGCGATGGCTGGGTCGGCGGCAGCCAGCATGCGTAGCCAATATTTCGTTTCATGCGATTCCTTTCTGCAAAGACCCATTTTGTGGCGAAAGTCCTTCTTGGATTCGGCGTCGTTTGCCTCGCAATAGTTCGCTCCGACGCTCGTTCCAGCCCGAACGAGCTGGCTAATGAGCGGACCCGTCACGAAGTTCGTCTTGACACCCTTGGCCAGATAGATAACGCTTTCTCCAAACAAGGCCGTGCGTTCCTCCAAGTCAAAAGCCGGCTCCGTTGCCGCCGCGGCCACGGCTGCCGTTTTGACCTTCGGATTTCGAATTTGATTCGTCATTCGAATTTCGAATTTCGAGTTTCCGGTTTACCCGAGCAGTCCTCGTTCGCGAAGATAATTCAACACCAGCGTATCAAACGGCACCGCTGTGCTGCTGAACAAATATGTTCCGCCCCGGCGGCGCAGATAGTCCTTCAGGCTCAGGCAATACGCGTTCAGGTTCTTTTTATATTGCGCCAGCAGCGGCTGCGTGATCGACACCTCGGCCATGTCGTCGTCTTCCAGGTCCTTGAGCTTCAAATCGCCCGTTAAATCCGGGTCAATCTCCTGCGGCGAAAGGAGCTGAACGCAGAACAAATCGTATTTTCCGCCGGCGACGTAGCGCAGTCCCTGCTCGAAACCCTCCTTGACGAAGAAATCGGACAGCACGACGCACACGCCCTTTTGCCGATGGGTCAGCGCGAATTTCCGGCAAGCTTCGGCGAAATGGCTCTGCCCCTCGGGTTTCAGCTTGCCGATGAAGTCGATCATTTGTCCGACCCGTCGCCGGCCGCGCATGGCGCCGGTTTCCGCCGCGATTCCATCCGACACCGCGACGATGTGAACGCGGTTGTAATTCACCAGCCCCACGTACCCCAGCGCCGCCGCCACCTGCTTGATGTAATTCGCCTTGTTCGGCGTGCCATAGTCGCAGCTCTTGCTCACGTCCACCAGAATGAACAGCGAGAGGTCCTCTTCCTCCAGAAACAGCTTGAGGAAGAGCTTGTCCAGCCGGGCGTAAATGTTCCAGTCGATGAAGCGCAGATCGTCGCCGACGACGTAGTTGCGGTAGTCGGCGAATTCAACGGATTGCCCGCGGCGTTTGGATCGCCGCTCGCCCTTGAGTTTCCCGGCCAGAAGCTTGCGCGAGAGGATGTCCAATTGATCCAGGCGCGACATAAAGGACGGATCGAGAAGACGGTCTTTCGCGTCGATTTTGGTTGTTACCGTACTCATGAGATTGATTTACCGCGGAGATCGCAGAGAACGCAGAGAAGAGTTATTCCTTGAAGTTAAGGACGCGCCGCCTGATTCCGTCTTTGAGAACTGTCACATTGAAGTTGACGAGAAGACCGACTTCCCAATTCCCCAAACGAAGATAGGTCATTAGCTGAGCTTCGTGGATTGGATGTATCGCATCAATGGATTTCAGCTCCAATAGAAGTCTTCCATCCACAACCAGATCGGCCTTGTATCCACAATCCAAATGGGTTCCTTTGTAATTCACGGGCAGAGGAAATTCCCTCTGGAATGGGATGCGTCGCAAAGCGAGTTCATGACAGAGACATTGGTGGTAAGCGGATTCCAACAAACCCGGGCCAATATTCCGGTGGACTTCGATGCACGCCCCAATTACGGCCTCTGTCAACTGATTTATATCCATATTCTTCTCCGCGTTCTCTGCGCACTCCGCGGTTAAATCGAATCGTTCGGACTTGAATCGTGTTCATTACCTGCTTGACGCCACTTCCTCCTCGACCGTATTCGGCGTATCCGCGATGACCTTCTCCAGCACCATGTCGGTGGTGATTCCCTCGGCCTCGCCTTCGAAGTTGAGGATCAGCCGGTGCCGCATGGCTGGAATCGCGACCTCTTTGATGTCCTTGAAGCTGACGTGGAAGCGGCCGTCGAGCAGGGCTCGGACTTTGCTGCCCAGGGCAATCGCCTGCGCCGCACGCGGGCTGGCGCCGACGCGCAGAAACTGGTTGGTCATTCCCACCGCGAAAATCCCCTGCGGATGGGTCGCCAACACGATGCGGATCGCATAATCCTGGACGTGCGGAGCGATGACGACGCGTTTGACCAGTTGTTGATGTTGGATGATCCTCGCCCCGTCCAGCACGGCTTTCACTTCCGCTTTGTATGCCGTGGTCGTGCGGTTGAGGATTTCCTTCAGCTCGTCCCGGCCGCTGTATTGCACGATCAGCTTGTAGAAAAATCGGTCGAGTTGCGCCTCGGGCAGGGGGTAGGTGCCTTCCTGCTCGAGCGGATTCTGCGTGGCCATGACGAAGAACGGCTCCTCGAGCTTGCGCACCTGCCCGCCGGCGGTCACCTGCCTTTCCTGCATCGCTTCCAGCAGGGCCGACTGGGTCTTGGGCGTGGCGCGGTTGATTTCATCCGCCAACACGATCTGCGAGAAAATCGGCCCCGGCATGAACGTAAAGCCCCGATGCCCGGCGTCGTTTTCCATGATGACGTTGGTGCCGATGACGTCGGCCGGCATCAGGTCCGGCGTGAACTGGATGCGGTTGAACTTCAAATCCAGCGCATCGGCCAACGTACGGATCAGGGCCGTTTTACCCAGGCCCGGAACGCCTTCGAGCAGCGCGTGGCCGCCGACGAACAGGCAGGTCAGCACGCCGTCCACGATCTCCTGGTGGCCGACGATGACCTTGGCGATCTCGCCCTGCACGGCACGGTAGTCCTGGCGAAACTGCTCGCATGCGGCCTGGATTTGCGGGTCAACGCCCGGAATGGGAGGGGTTAGGGACATGGGGATTCCTCAAAAGTGGGAGGCGAAAAAATTCGAAACTCGAAATTCGAATGACGAATCAAACTCGAATGACCGAAATTCGATACCAGAGATCGTCTCGTCACGACCCGTGTTTCGAATTTCGAATTTCGAATTTGATTCGTCATTCGAATTTCGAGTTTCGAATTTCCAATTTGGCTTTCCATCATTCTTCCTGTTTCTGCCTAATCTTTTGCTGTGCCCGGCGTTTTGCCTCGAGCAAACCGCCCGTATGATCCCCGAGGCCGACCGCGCCCTTGGGATGGACATCGCGCGGCGCGGCGGGAATGGGCTTGTCAACCGCGCCGCCAACGACCGCCGTCAGCTCTCCATCCACGCCGTCGCCGGCCTCGAATTTCGCTCTCGGATCGGGTCTGGGCTGGAGAACCGGCCGAGGGGCTTCCTCCGCGCCTTGGAATTGTTGCTCGGCGAGTTCCTCTCGCACGCGCTTGAGACTTTCCAGCATCCGCGGGCTCTCCACCTTGCGGTAGGTCATGGTGAATGTCCGCACGTAATCCGCCACCGCCAGGGCCGTGCGTTTGGTTGCCGGCCAATCCCAGGCGATGCGGCGTATCGCCACGTCCACGAGAATCAGCGCCAGCAGCCACGGCACCAGCAAATCCCAGATGGACTGGGGAGAATCCGTGACGGTCAGGCCATCGCGCGTGAACAAATCCGCCGAGGCCACGTCAAACGGCTTGAGCCATCTTCCCCCGGTGCGTTCGGCGATCTGCTTCAGCAGGGCGTCGTTGCTTTGCAGATCGCGCATCTCCGGCGAGCTGTTGACCGTTGTCCCCGCCAGCAGCGATCCCGTCTTGCCATCCTGGGCGACGTAGCTGAGATAACAGATGTAGCTGCCCGGCGCACCGGCGTCGAAATCCGCCTCGTAGGTTCCCGGCCCGGTTTGCAGGGGACGGATGGAATGCGGCGTCAAATCCGTGCCGCCGGCCAGCGTGCCGGCGATGTTCAGGAAGTTATTGAACGCGTTTCCCTCTTTCATCGCCCGGATGACGATGTGGCCGCGGTCGCCGTCGGTGGTTATTTCCGTTTCAAAATCGCTTGAAAACGGCGAGCGGGAAACGCCGCGCACCACCTGCGACCAGAATTTCTCGTACAAGTCGCTGCCGACCCAATTGGCATCCCATCGGTTAAACGCGTCGCCCATGTATACCGCCGATTTCCCCAGGCCGGCCTGCCAGGCCGCAAGCAACGGATCGCGTTTCGGCCCGGCGGTCATGGGAACCTCGATCAGCGGATTGTCTTTCCGGCCGGTCAGGTCATATCCAAACAACGGCGGCATGGGGCCTGGCGTGATGCCTTTGACCAGGTCGCTGGCGGTCGCGGCCAGAGCCACCGATATGCCTTGAGGGTCTTCCTGCACGATGCTGCGCTTCACGACCGTGGCCTCTTTAATGAATATCTGCGGCAGGGGGGCGAGGTTGCCCTCGAACGGGCCGTACGACTTTCCCCCGGTCGTCTTTGCCAGTTCCCGTATTCCCGGCGCGACGTTTCCCGGCTGATGCGGATAAACCGTGATCGTCGAAACGCTGATCTTGTTGTCGACCAAACGCTGGATCGTGTTGCCGGCCGGCATTTGCGGATCGTCGTCGGTGATGATGACGATGTGTTTGGCCCGCGCGTTAGACGCCAGCAGGCCGGGATTGGCATCCTTTCCATCCAGCGCCAGCGTGATCGATTCCTCGAAGCTGGGCATATCGCCCAGTTCCCAGTTCTTAATCGCCGCCATCACCTTGCTGCCGTCGCCCTTGACCGCCAGCGGCGCGTCCCATCGGCATCCCGGGCCGGTCGAATACGCAAACGTGATGACGCCCACTTCATCCTGCGACGACAGCGCTTCCATTGCCTTGATGGCGCACTGTTCGCCCCAATAATTGCCGTCGGGCGCTTCGGCGGGGTCCATGATAAGCACCAGGGCGCCCTTGGGAATCTGGCGTTGCGCCGGCACTTCCATGTTCACGGGCAATTCCTGCTCGAGGCGCGAGCCTTCCCAGCCCCCGGCCCCAAACGTGTCGGGACCGCCGATCATCACCAGCCCGCCCCCGGTGTCGTGCACGTATTCAGCCAGGATCGACTCCTGCGCGTCGTTCAGCCCCCCGACGCCCCGCGGCACGTTCGCCAGGATCACCGCATCATACGCCTGAAGCTCGATCGGATTGTTCGGGAACTGCTCGGGCGTGATCGAGACGAGGTTGATCTTCTCGTTGGCCAGCGCCTCGCGGAGCGATCTCGCCGAATCGACCGAATGGCTCGGATCGGTGTTGTCCACCAGCAGCACGCGCCCCTTGCCCTGGACAAACGTGAAGGAATCGGCGGACTTGTTGTCGAGCTGCGACGCCACGGGCGCCGAATCCGTACCGACCGACGCGGTGACGTTGTCGATGTTGGCGATCGTCGCGTGGAATTGATGTACGCCGACGCTCTGCGCGGGGAGCTGAATTCGCTCGACGTTCGGCCCAGGTTTCAAGACGATCCGCTGCGTCGTTTGGCCGTCGCGCAGCGGGATCAGCTTGCCGTTGTCCGTCACCGACATGTCGCCTTGCACGTTCTGGTCGTTCTTGTTGTCAAGGTAGACGTCGATGCTGAACGGTTGCCCCTCCTGCCGGCGGGTGGGGGCGATGAATTTGTCCATCATGACTTCATGCTGGACGTTGTACTGAAGCGGCATGACGTCGATGGGAACGTGCTGGCTGGACGCGTTGGCCAGGGCGGCGCCCAGATCGCCGGCCGTGGCGTTGCCGTCCCAGATCAGCAGCATCCGATGCAGCGAACTGTTGCTGAGCGACGCCAGTCCAAGCTGCAGCGCCCCGGCCGCATCCGTGCCGGTCCCGGCGCCGCGCACCGCCCGCGCCTCCAGCGACAAATTGGGGCTGGGGATCGCGTCGATGTAGGCATGCTCGTTGAAGCTGATTTCCCCAACCCGGTCGCCGTCCCGGCGCGACGGGCTGCTTTGGTTCTTCGTTGCCGTCACGAGGTAATCATCCAGCGAAGACTGGAGGAACTTCCCGGGGAAATCGCTGACCAACCCGGTGGATTGGCTGATGTCGCGCACGATCATCAGCTCGACATCCGTGTTCTTGCGGACCAATTTGACGTCGCCCAGGATCAGGATCAGCAACAGAAGCACGGCCAGGCGGACGCCGATGGCGACCCATTTCCGCGCCGGTCCCAGCCCGGCCAGCGAACGGATTCCCAGTAGAACAATGATCGCCCCCAAACCCGCGAACAGCCCCAGCGCGATCCATGGCGAGAACTGATCCAGCCGCAACGTGACGTACGCGAGTGGAAGGGTCGAGAGGATCATTGGGGGGATCACCGGGGAATACTATGGACGGAAATCCGAAATCCGAAATCCGAATGACAAATCAAATCCGAATGACAAATGACGAATGACAAATGACGAATGACCATCACTGCCCACCCTGCTCTTGCATCGCGCTGAAATATTCCTTCTCCGCTTCCTGCGCCTCGCGCGGAACGTGGTCCTGGTCGATCTCGTCGGGCGAATCCTTCTGGGCGCTGGCGGCGACGTCGCGCAGGCCGGCCGTCGATTTGCCCGGATCGATCCCCGCTTTGACGTAACGGCTGGCCAGAATCCGGCCGTGCTCGTTGTCCCGTGAGGGATCGAGTTCCTGCTTGAACGTGGCGGGCGCCATGGCAATGCCCATCCTGGCGCCGCCTTTGCCGGGAGTGGGGCCCCAGCCAGGATTCGCGCCGCCCGGCTGACCATTGGGAGGCGGTTGATTCTGCCCGGTTCCGCCGTTGGCGTCCGGACCGCCGGAATCGCCGCCGTTGGGTCCGTTCAGCCCCGCCGCCGCATCCGCCGCCGCCTGCGCCGCGGCGTTCGCCGCCGCCTGCATCGCCTGCGCGTCCTTGGCGTTCGCCTGCATCTGCTGCATCTGCTGCTGCATCTGCTGCTGCGCTTGCGCCAATCCCTGGTTCGACGACGGCCCCGGCTGGCCTCCCGACTGGGAAGGCCCCCGACTCGGTTGCTGACCCGGCGACGACGGGCGCTGCGATGCCGCCGCACGCGCCTGGACCATCGCAAGACTCAACTGCTGCGCCGCATTGGACAATGCCTGCGCCTGCGCCTGGCTGTTCGCCAGCGCCTGCGTCTTGCTCATCATCGATTGAATCTGCTGTTGCTGCTGTTGCGTCGGACCCTGGCCGTTGTTCATCTGTTGCGCCATCTGCCTGGCCATTTGCTGCAACTGCTGCTGCGCCTGCTTGTTCCCTTGCGCCGCCTGCTGCATCGTCGCCGACATCTGCTGCGCCTGCGATTGCGTCGCGCCCATCTGCATCAATTGCTGCGCGATCTTCTGGCCGACCTTCGGATCGTTGGCCGCCTTGGACAATTCATTGGCCAGGTCCTTCGCCTGATTGACGATCTTCTGCTGGTCGGCCGCGCTCATCTTGCCGAACTTATCCACGGCCGAGGAAACGTCGTTGATCGCCGCGTCGAGATTGCCCGCCTTCAACTCGTTCTGCGCCTTGCCCATCGGCGTGGAGTCGTCCTTGGCGCTGGAGATCGCCGACATCTGGTTCCGTTCGTCCATCGCGGTTTGGAACTTCTCGTTGCTCTTCATCTCCTCAACCATCGTCTTGTTGTAATCCTGGAGGGCTGAAAGCACGCTGCGATGGTTCCGCAACTCATCGCCTTCATCGGTGTGAATCGCCTTGTTGAGGTCGTCGGTGGCGCGGCGAATCTGTTCGCTGGCGCTGGGCATCGTCGCGGGGGCCAGGATCGTCGGCAGGGCCTGCTTCACGTATTCATCATGGTGCGGCTGCGCCGCATCGCCGGGCTGCCGGTTCTGCGCTTGCGCCGGTTTGGAAAACAGGTGCAACGTCGGCATGAACACCGCCAACAGAAACGCCAGCAGAAACATCGCCGCCGCCGTCATCGCCTGCCGCGGGAGCTTCAGCGGGAAACGCTTGTAAAGGCTGACCTGGTTCGCCGCCCGCTCGGCATCGAGGACCGCCGCCGCCGCGAATGGATCGCTCAACTGGCGCGCATAAAGCGCCGTGCTGTACTTCTCCTTCAAATCCAGGACCTGGTCGATCTTCATCGCCGCCGTCTCGGGCGACGGGCGGCGGATGAGGCTGTAAACCAACGCGCCGACCGCGGATGCGATAAAGCCGAGCCCCAACAGCATGAGCCAATGTGGAAGCGCCCGGTCCAGCACCCGCTGGCCGATAATGGCGATCACTATCGCCACGGCCAGGACCGTCCCGGCCCACGCCGCCGCTTCAAGGAAAACCCCAAGCGTCAGTTTGTTTCGGATCGTCAGGATGTGATTATCCAGCCGGCTCATGGGAATCCCTCAACGATTGAATAATTGTACGCTGGCCAATGGATGCGACAAGCCAAAAGCGACCCGGGCGTCCAACTCGGGTGCGTGACACTTTCTGCGGAGGATTTCCCCCTCCCCATGTACTCAGGGGGAGGGTTGGGGTGGGGGTCGAAGGTCGATTGCCCCACGAAACCCCCACCCCGGCCCTCTCCCGGAGTACGACTCGACTGAGCTCGTCGAAGTCCAGGGGAGGGGAAGAAGATGGCTCGCCGAAAGTGTCACGCACCCGTCCAACTCCCCTTGGACGGACACGGATATCGGAAGTTGCATCGTCGAAACGGGCTGATGCTCTATAATGGCAGGCGGATGCTTCGGTTGACCACAAAGGGCCTGAAAATCGCGGTATTGCTTGCGGTGGTCTGCGCTGCCGGCGGAGCGGGTGTACCGGCGACCCGTCCCGCGGCCGGCCCGACTACTTCGCCGGATTCCTATGCCGCCCAATTCATAGCCGAGACCCAGCGTGCGATCGCGCAGTGGGACGCCTTGCCCCAATTGCCCGCCTGCCCGATCAACCAGGTCATCCATTTCAGTGAGGTGCAGGGAATCCTGACGGCCGATTGGCCGATCTTGCATAATGGCCCGATGGAGGGCCGCGTGTCCTTGACCGATCTTCCGGGCCGCGCCGTCATTAAGTGCATCGTCAGCCGTCGCCTGGGCATATTTTCCCCAATGTTTGAGTATTACGAACTTTCTCAACCGGCCGCCGTTTGCCTGCACCTGCAAATCATCAATAACGTCACGCATCTCCAGGTCGTGCAGGAAATCGAAAGCGTTCACCGCTTTGAGTCGATTTCGCTACTCGAGTCGCTGGATGGGTCCGATGCCCCGCCGGTCACGCTCCGCGTGCAAAACACGCAACGGCAGTTCAACCTGGTGCTGTCGGCTCCCACCCTCCCAGACCTGCGGCGCGAGCATCCGTATGAGTTCGAGAAATATCTGCGGCCCCTGCTCCGCGAGTTTCGACAGGATGAGGCGATCTTCGCCGTTGAAGACAAGATCGCCTGGCAGGTGATGTATGAGGACTGGCGGCCGCCGCCGGACCTGGCGGCGCGCCTCAAGTCCCTGGTCGCACAGCTCAATTCCGACGAATTTGCCCAGCGGCAGGCGGCGCAGGAATCATTGCGGCGGATCGGCGAGCCGGCGGCGCTGATGCTCCGCTCGGCCGACCGGCGCGGTTGGACCGCCGAGCAAAACTCCCGCGTCAACAAGTTCCTCGGGGAATTCTTTCCGCTCAGCGACGATCAGGCCAAAAAGCTGGGGCAGGACGTCAATTTTCTTCTGGATTGCCTCACCAGCGACGACCCCGCGCTCCGCGCCGCGACGCTGGTTCATCTGGATCGCCTGCTCGGAAGGAAGATCGAGTGTAATCTCGATCAATCGCCGGCCGACCGGCTGACCGCCGTCGCGGCGCTTCGCCGCCAATTGATCCCCCAGGCTGCAACGCGGGAGTCATCCGAATGATGTCGCATTTTCGAGCCGATCCGCGCATGATAGGCCCCGGAGCGATATGGCAAACGAATCTGAAAAAGGCCGCAGCCATTCAAACGTTCGCCGGACGTTCATCGCCGGCATCTTCGCATTTCTGCCCCTGGCGGTGACGGCCTTCATTCTCTGGTGGGTGGACGACAAAACCGTCAATCTCACCTTTTGGTTGTTTCACCATCGGATTCATTTCCTGGGCGTTTTGCTGACCCTGGCGGCAATCTACGCCGTCGGAATGGTCACCAACAGCCTGCTCGGAAAATACCTGCTGAAAATCGTCGATGCCATCATCATGCGCCTGCCCGTCATCCGCCTGCTCTACCAGGGTTGGAAGCAAATTGCCCTCACGCCGGGGGGGACCGAGGGAACCTTCTCCCGCGTCGTTCTGATTCCCGACGAAACCGGCACGATGAGGCTCATGGGCTTCAGCAGCGGCCGGCTCGTTCAGGCCCTGGAACCGTGCTATTGCGTCTTCGTTCCCTCTTCCCCGAACCCGATCACGGGAAGGCTCTATTTCATCCGCGCCGATCGCTGTCAGTTCATTAAGATGACCACGGAAGAGGCTTTCAAGGTCATCCTATCCACGGGCAACTACCTCCCCCCCCTGGTGGCGGACAAGACGCCCCCGTTCTGAACCGCAATTTGCACCGTTCGGCAAAATCCGCAATCAGCCGAGGCGCAGGTCTTGCATCTTCGCGGCAATTCGATACTCTATTACTCAGGAATCCTCACACAACGTGCTACAAGGAGGTAGCCAATGAACTCTTGCGGCAATCGAATATTCGGTGGCATCCTGGCGATTGGAATCGCGGGGGCTGCGTTCGTTTTCATGACCGGCTGCGGCATGGATACCCAAAACGTGCTGACCTGGTCCCAGGACGCCAAACGCGAAGGTCTTCAGCAATACAACGACGGCCGCTATGCGGAGGCCGCCGGCGCCTTTCGCAACGCCATCCGCCAGAATCCCCAGGACCCTGAAAGCGAGTATTGGCTCGGACTCTGCTACGAGCAAACTCAATCCTGGCATGAAGCGATCGATGCTTACAAAACGTCTTTGCAGTTGATGCCCCCGCCGGGAACCGTTCACTACAGTGTCGGCATGCACGACAGCGCGTTTGATCGCCTGGCACACCTCATCGCCAGCAACGATTCCACGGGCACCGAGATCGATCTGATGGCCCAAACCGCCGCGCAGAGCCATTTGAGCGAGGATTTCCGCCTCCTTGGCCGCGTGTTCCGCTTCCGCGGCGACGCCGACAATGGATTGGAAAACTATCGCCGGGCCGTGCAAATCGAACCCGAGAACTTCGCGGCTCAGCGCGAGTTGGGGCTTTATCTTGAACAACTCACGCAAAATCAGGAAGCCGGCCAGGTTCTTCGTGACGCCTATCGTCTGAATCAGAGCGACGAACAGGTCAACAACGCGCTTCGGCGAATCGGCATGGAGCCGGGTCCGGGCTTGCTCGCACGACAGCAGCCGCCGGCTCATCCGACGATGCCCCCGTTGCCGAGCGTGGATCCGGGCCTGCCCACGCCCGCGGCTAACAGCGCCGGGCCTTCGCCCGACGTCGCGCCGCCGCGCGATTGAATTTGCGGATCAGGCCTTTAACTTCAGCTTGGGAATTTTCCCCAGGACTTCCCCGGGTCGGAGCGTTTGGACCCGCCAGTCGGCATCGGCAAGCTTTTCGATGTCGTACGACGTGGAGACCCCCAGCGTCGGAAATCCCGCGGCCTTCACCGACTTGATCACGCTCGGAGCGTCTTCCACCACCAGACAATCCGCCGGCTTTAACGGCAACTTGATCTTCTCCGAGACCAGCTTCATGCAGAGCAGATATCCCTGCGGATTCGGCTTGCCCAAGGTCACGTCCTCCGCCGCCACGATCACGCCGAAGCAATCGCGCAGCGCCACCCCTTCCAACATCGCCTCAATCTCTTCCCGCAACGCACCCGAGCAGATCGCCAGCGGATAGTGACGCCACAGCCCGCGAACAAATTCCTCCACGCCCGGCAAAGCCTGGTATTTGCGCTCCTCGATCAACTCCATCATCACTTCGCTTTTGCGCGTCATCAGACGCGACAGATCTTTCGGTTTGATCGCCAATTTCCGTTTCGCATACAAATGGCGGAACGCGCCGCGATCGTCAAAGCCGATCAGCTCGCGGTAATATTCCTCCTCCAGAAGCTCGATCCCTTCCGCGTCCAGAACCTTGTGAAAAGCGTAGAAATGCAGCGGCTCGCTGTTCACGATCACGCCGTCGAAATCGAAAAGCACTGTTTGCGGCCAATGAGACATCGTAGCCCAACCTATCGGTGCCATTTGCCGATGGCAAGTTGCCATTCGATTTACGCGATTTTCCTGGGGGGCCTCACTCTCAGAATCCAAAGCCCAGGGAGCTTGCTCCCTTGGGGAAGCCCAAACGCTTCAACATTATCCAATTCGAATCTCCGCCGGCGTTTTGCTCGCTGCTCCCATAATGCACAGGTCCGGTAAGATGGCCGATAAACATTCTGGTCAACAGTCCCACTAATTAAATTGGATAATCTGGGATATATGGATAATATATTTTCCGGATGAAATTACCAGTGAAAAGGAGAAATTTGCGCTATGCGTTGGCTGGTAGATTGTAATCGACTGCAAATGAATGGCTTACGTCAGTCTTTTGAAGCATTACGGATTTCAAGAAGCAAACTGATGGGGGTCGATAGTTTTGTTGACGACTGACCCTTGCGGCGGATGATGGCGATGGAGTCGCCAGTCCGCCAACACGGCGGTGGGTCGGCCCAAGCTGGAGAGCTTCACATGAGCCAGATCAACAACATTTCCCAAAACATACCTGTGCAGAAGATCGTCGCCAATCCGATTCAAAAGCAGATTCCCGCGGACGCGCCGCCCGTTCGGGCCAGCGACCGCCTCGAGCTTTCGGGCGCCAGCCATTTGTTGTCGGCCCTGAAGACGAACGACGTGCGCACGGACAAAATCGCCTCGATTCGCCAGCAGATTCAGGACGGCACCTACGATGCCGACGGCAAAAAGCTCGATACCGCGGCCAGCAAGCTCCTCGACGATCTCAGCCCGTTGTAGAACGCTTCCCCCAATACGGCGGCCTGCCACTTCCGCATTGTCAGGTGTGATAATCCGCGTTGATGGTCACGTAGTCCTTGGACAGATCGCACGTCCACACCGTCGCGGCGGATTTGCCGAGCCGGCAGTTCAGGTCCACGACGACTTCCTTGCTCGCCAGCGATTTTCCGACGCTGGATGCGTCGAACGGCATCGGCCGGCCGGATTTGAAGACGGTCGTGTCTTGCAGTTTCAGCTCGGTCTTGTCGGGATCGAACGCCGCACCGCACATTCCCGCGGCGGAGACGATCCGCCCCCAGTTCGGATCGTTTCCGTTCATCGCGCATTTCACCAGCGGCGAATTGGCGATGGCGCGAGCGATGAGCTTCGCATCAGCCGGCGTCTTAGCCTGCCGAACGTTGATGCGGACCACCTTGGTGGCCCCTTCGCCGTCGGCGGCGATCTGGTACGCCAGCGACTGGCACACTTCGTCCATCGCCGCGGCAAATGATTCGATCAGACGCCGCGAATTCAGGGCCGGCCCGAGACCGGAAGCGAGAATCGCCGCCGTGTCGTTCGTGCTCATGTGGTCGTCCACGGTGACGGCGTTGAAGCTCGACTCGGCCGCATCGGCCAGGATTCGCCTCAGCAGCGGCGGCGCGGCTTTGGCGTCGGTCGTCAAAAAGGCGAGCATCGTGGCGTGAAGCGCCGCGGCGCCAAGCGCCAGCCGCGGTCCGATCATTCCCGATCCCTTGCAGACGCCGGCGACGGTGATCCATTGCTTGCCCGCGCGAAACCGCGCCGCGGCGGATTTTCGCCGCGTATCGGTGGTGAGGATTGCCTGAGCAAAGCGCTCGGCGTGAATCACCGTATTACCCAGATTGTTCGCGGCCCGGGCGATGCCAAGCCGAATTTTGTCCATCGGCAGGCGCTGTCCGATGATCCCGGTGGACGAGGGCAGGATTTCCCCCGCGCCGCAGCCGAGGGCGCCGGCGGCAAGCCGGCACATGCCCAGGGCGTCGATTTCACCCTGCCGGCCGGTGCAGGCGTTGGCATTCCCCGAATTCACGACGATTGCGCGCAGCTTTCCCGCGGCGACATGTTTCCGGCCGATCTTGATCGGGGCCGCGAACACCTTGTTCGTGGTGAACACCGCCGCCGCGGTCGCGGGCACGTCGCATGCCAGAATCGCCACGTCCGGCGACGGCGTGGTTTTGAGTCCGGCGTGTGCCGCCCCGGCCTTGAACCCAAGAGGCGAAAGGAGATGGAGCGTTAGGTCATTTGTCATTCGTATTGCCGATTCCGCATTGTATTGCAAATGACAAATGACCAATGACCTATTCAATTCATTCTCTGGCGGGAATTTTGGCAGGCGCCGATTGATTTTCCCGATTCTTCTTCGCCCAGAACTTGCTTCGTTTCTGACGGATGTCCTCGGAGAGGGGGTTGGCGCGAATGAAGGCCGCCGTCTCGTGCAGAAGGCGGAAGAAGGCGGAAAAATCCTCGCCGTAAATAAACAGCCGGGTCTTGCGGACCTCGCCGGTTTCCCGGTCCCGCTTTCCTTCCGTCAGTACCAGCAGGTGGTTGCGGTTGGGAAGTTCCTTGACCTGGGATGCGTAGGTGCGGGGTCCCACGGAATGGAAGAATTTCTGGAAGAGGATTTTGGGTTCCGGCTTGCCGTTGGCGGAGGGACTTGCACTCGGCTGCGCCGAGGGTTTTGCTTCGATCCGCCGGGAAACTACGTTGGACGGACGTGCCGGGCGCTTGTCGCGCGTAGAGCCTACGGTGCGAGTTGGTGTGGCCAAGCGGTCTCCTTTGCCTGTAGAACGCCTTACGGGCTGGAAAGTTGCAGAAATCCACGCGGGCCAATGCGTTACGTCCGGAACACGGCGTTACATCCGGGCAAATGCCTTGCATCCGGGGCAATGCGTTGCGCCCGTGGCAGACGCTCAATTATAGCTTCGCAGGACGCCGATGACCACACCCTGGATTCGGCAGCGGTCGGCATCGACGACCCGCGGCTGCATGCCGCTGTTGGCAGGCTGGAGACGGACTTTGCCGCCGCCTTCTCGATAGAACCGCTTGAGCGTCGCCTCACCGGTATCCAGCAGGGCGACGACCTGCTCTCCATTGCGGGCGTTTTCCCGGCGCTCGATGACCACGTAATCGCCGTCGCACAGATGGTCTTCGATCATCGACTCGCCGCGCACGCGCAATACGTAAACTCCGCTGCGGGATTGAAACATCTGTTCCAGGTCGATTTCCTCACGGTTTTCGATCGCTTCGATGGGCGAGCCGGCGGCAATGTTGCCGAGCATCGGCAGCTTGGTGGAGCGGTTCTCATCGGGAAGTCGCTCTTCGGAGATGATTTCCAGCGACCGGGCCTTGTGCTTGTCACGCCGAATAACGCGCTTGCGCTCCAGGGCGCCAATATGCTCGAAAATGGTGACCTTGCTTGTACCAAGCTGATCGGCCAACTCCTGCATCGTTGGGGCGTACCCGTTCAAATGACGGTAATTACGGATTGCGACTACCACGTCGAGTTGCCTGGGGGTGAGATTCATAATTGCCTTTCCCTATCTTGCCGCATGTTCGGACATTGTGTGGGGGGTACATTAGCCTAACATGGAGGGGATGTCAAGTGCAGGGCCGTCGCATTTGGCGATGGAGTTCAAGGGTTCAAGGGTTGAAGGGTTCAAGGGGAACGTTTTTCCCTTGAACCTTTCAACCCTTGAACCCTTGAACCTTTGAACCCCGTCGCCAAATGCGATGGCCCTGATGTCAAGTGCCAAATGCCAAATGCCGAATGCCAAATGCCAAATGGAAGAAAGTGAGACGGGCGCGTTTTTTCTTTCATTCGGCATTTGGCATTCGGCAATCTCCCCGTCTTGCCCTTCCCGGCCCTTAGCCCTACCTTCCGCCTGGCGATGTCCGAAGCGGTGCAATCCATCTACTGGCTCTGTCAGGTTGCCGGGGCTTCGTTCCTCGGCGGCGTAGTCGGCTCCATCAGCGGTCTGGGCGGGGGAATTGTCATCGTGCCCGTACTCACGCTCTTCATGCATTTGGGCATCGAGCAAGCCATCGCCGCCAGCATCGTTTCCGTGATCGCCGTCTCCAGCGGCGCCGGTTCCGTTTACGTCAAGGACAAAATCACCAACGTGCGCATCGCAATGTTTCTGGAGCTTTCCACGGCGGCCGGCGCTTTGGTCGGCGCTGGATACCTCGCCCGAATTGCCAATCCGCAAGTCCTCTACGTCCTCTTCGGCCTGCTGCTGCTGGTCTCCCTGGTGCCGATCTTCGCTAAGCTGGGCGAGGAACTTCCCCGGCACGTCGAAAACGACCGCCTGGCGTCGTACCTTCGCCTGAACGGCTCCTATTTTGACAAACGCCTTCAACGTGACGTCCAATACAACGTCACCGGCATCCCCGCGGCGCTGGGCGTCATGTTTGCCGCGGGAATCATCTCCGGCATCCTCGGCATCGGCGCGGGGGTGGTGAAAGTCCTCGCTCACGAGATCGCCATGAAGGTCCCAACCAAGGTCTCGACGGCGACGAGCAACTTCATGATTGGCGTGACCGCCGCCGCCGGGGCGGGCTTTTACCTGCGGCGAGGACTGGTGCTGCCATTCGTCGTCGTCCCCGTCGCCATCTTCGTTCTCATCGGCGCGTTCGTCGGAACCCTGTTCATGGAACGAATGTCCAACTCGGTCATCCGCAAGATATTCGCCCTGCTCTTGGCCATTGTCGGCATACAAATGCTCCTTCGCGGCATCCTGGGAGGATTGTGACCTCCCAAACCATCCCATCCCGCCGGCCCACCGTTTCAAGTGTTTCCGCGTGGGTATTGCGCAGCGGCGTCGTCTGCTCCTCGCTCGTCATGCTTGTCGGCATTCTCTTCACGTTCGCCCACGGCACGATGTCGATTCAGAGAATGAAATCGGATGGATTCGATTATCGTCCCGGAATCATCATCGAAGGAATCCGCCACGGACAGGGCAAACGGATCATTGAAGCCGGGATTTACCTGCTTGTGTTCACGCCCATTCTGCGCGTCTTCGCTTCGTGCGTGCTCTTTGCCTTTCAGGACCGCGACCGGCTTTACGCCGTGATTACGTTCGTGGTTCTCTTGCTCACGCTGGCGGGATTGCTTTGGATTGGCTGATGGACGAATATTGCGGGCATGGCCAGGCATACGGTTGTATTGATTCCCGGTGATGGAATAGGTCCGGAGGTGACGGGCGCCACGCGGCGAGTGCTGGAGGCGGCGGGGTTTTCGGTGGAATGGGTGGAAATGCCCGCCGGCGCCGCGGCCCTGGAGATGGGTCTGGACAACGTGCTGCCACAGCGCACGCTGGCTGCCGTCGCGGCGCACAAGGTCGCGCTCAAGGGGCCGATCACCACGCCGGTCGGCAAGGGTTTCAAATCGGTCAACGTCCAGCTTCGCCAAAAGCTGGGCCTTTACGCCGCCGTCCGCCCGGTGCGGAATCTTCCGGGACTGAAGACCCGCTACGAGGGCGTGGACATGGTCATCGTCCGCGAGAACACGGAGGGGCTTTACAGCGGCATCGAAAACGAAGTGGTGCCCGGCGTCGTGACCAGCATCAAGGTCGCCAGCCGGATGGCCTGCACCAGGATCGCCCGCTTTGCGTTCCGCTATGCGACGCGCCGACGCCGCAAGAGCATCACCGTATTCCACAAGGCCAACATCATGAAGATGTCCGATGGGCTGTTCCTCGATTGCGCCCGGCAAATCCATGAGGAGGAATATCCAAACATCGAATATGAGGAACTGATCATCGACGCCGGGTGCATGAGGCTCGTTCAGGACCCCGGGCGCTTCGACGTTTTGCTGATGGAGAACCTGTACGGCGATCTGGTAAGCGACCTGTGCGCCGGGCTGGTGGGGGGGCTGGGCGTGGTGCCGGGGAGCAACATCGGCGACGACGCGGCGATTTTCGAGGCCGTTCACGGCTCGGCTCCCGACATCGCCGGCAAGGGCGTAGCCAACCCTCTGGCACTAATCATGTCCGGGGTCATGATGCTCAACCACCTTCAGGAAACGCAGATCGCCGAAAAGATCAAGCATGCCTACGATGCCGTGCTGGCCGAAGGCCAACATCTCACGCGCGACCTGGGTGGATCGGCGACCACTGACGGTTTTGCCGACGCCATCATCTCCAAATTCGACCGATAACGACCACTCCCCAGCCGGCGTTATAGTGCATGGCGCATTGTGTCGATGTCAAAACCAACCCCTGCGGGGCGTCATATGAGTTTTACGGACCACCAATTCGTCGAGGCGGTCGAGTTGTT
>Ga0116114_1000440_pt1 | contig 26902 bp, 24 predicted proteins | sample June2015DPH_10_5_FD_89823 | JGI IMG/M metagenome (GOLD analysis project Ga0116114, IMG submission 89823) | Peatland microbial communities from SPRUCE experiment site at the Marcell Experimental Forest, Minnesota, USA - June2015DPH_10_40 | ecosystem: Environmental > Terrestrial > Soil > Wetlands... | reverse complement strand
CTCGCCCATGCGCGGGTCCGTGTGCTTGGAGAGCACCACGGTTTGCAAATCGGCTGAGTACCAGCGTTCCGTGACGATCTGGATGGGCTGTTCGTTGCCCCATTGGCCGGCCGCGATGGTCATGGTGGTCCGGGTACCGTCGGCCTGAACGCCCTCGATAGTCTGGCGGCCCAACGATTCCGTCTTGACGTTCTGCCGGTTGGCCGCGCCACGGCCCCTGCGCCCCGCGATGGCCGCGCTCCCATCCGTCGATTGCTGGCGCAGACGCGCCATCGGCTGGCTGGAATTCTGGCCGCCCCTGCCCGGCCGAGCCCAGGCGGACTTGGTCGCCGTCTTGTTCTGCGTATTCAGAGCGTAATTGAAACCCGCCACGGGATCGTTGATGAATACCACCTGCGGCAAACTCGAGCTGGGAGCCAGGCCGCCCAGCCCGTTGAGCGATTGCTCGCGCCGCGTGCGCCCTTCCGTGTCGCGGTAAATCTTGGCGGTGTTGGACTGGCGGATGTGATTGCCGTCGCTCAGGGTCTGGGAGGTCTCGGTCACAACATCGGCCGAGTACGGCGCGTTCTTCACCACGCGGCCCGGCATTCCCGCCTCGGCCCCCAGGAATCGCGCGCCGCCCAACCCGGCGGCATCCCCGGGACCAAAGTACCCGCGCCCACGGCCCGGTCCCGGATTTTGGGCACTTGCAGCCACGGCCAGGACCAGAAGGCCGGCAATAGTCAGAGTCGTTCGAGTCAACATTTTTTCACTCCTTACATTACTCCACAAAACGCACCGCGCGGGCCAGGCCATCGGCGCCCAGCACCACTTCCGCTTCCACGGGTTCCGAGGCGCGGTCCTCGTTTACCGCATATCCCAGCGCGATCATAGCAGACCGCGGCACCTCCACGCGCACCAGGTTCAGATCTTCGTTCGGCTCAATTCGCGCCGCGTTGGGGATGGGGATGAAATCGTTGTCCGCATCGGAGGAATCGCCCGGCGTTTCCAGATCCTCCGGCGGCTTTACCGCGGCCAGTTGCACACCGCTCGAACTGGTTCTGTGAGCCGGAACCACCGGGCGATCGCGCGTCAGGAACACCGCCAGCGCAACCACCGCAGCGGCAGCCGCCGCCCAAGTCGCCACCGGCACCCACCAGCGGGCCGCCGGACGGCGCACCGCCAGCCCGGCCTGGCCGAGGAACGCCGCGGTCAGCCTGGATTCTACGCGTGCGGGCGCTTCCACCGACCGCCAATCGGCGGCCAGCATCCGCAGGCCCGACGCCAAAGTTCGCTGGCGATTCAGCAGCGCGGCGCACGCCGAGCACTCCCCAAGATGCTCCAAATGCCCGTCCTCCGCCTCGTGCGCAAGTTCCGGCATGGTATTCCAGAATTCCTGGCAATTCATATCAGACACCTTATCGGTTTCAACGCGCCCACACCGGGGCGGTGATGCCATCTCTGGCTCAGTTTTTCGAGCAGCAACGCGCGCGCCCGATGCAACCGGGACCGCACTGTGCCAATCGGGCAGCCGAGCACAAAAGCTGCCTCCCCGTAATCCACTTCCTCCAGATCGCAGAGGACCACCACTTCGCGGTATCGCCTCGGCAATGCCAGCACCGAGCGGCGCAAGGCCTCGATGCCCTCCCGGTCGATGAGGTCCGTCAGCGGGTTGTCGTTCACCATCAGTTGCGGCGGCGCGGAACTTTCCATATCCGTCTCCAGAGCCACATCCGAGCGGCCGCGCTCCACGTGCCGCAGCACCAGCTTGCGGGCAATACCGAACAGGTAGCCGGAAAGCGTCCCGCGCTGCGGATCGTATCCGCATTGCTCGCGAATCAGCGCCAGAAACACTTCCTGGGTCACGTCTTCGGCCACCGTCGCCGAACCGCTCATGTGCAACACGAACCGATAGATGGCAGCCTGGCGCCTGCGGTAGAGCGCCACAAAAGCCTGGTCGTCGCCGCGGCGCATGCGCACCAGCAACTGATCGTCCGTTTCCGGAAGATTCGGCGTCATTGGCTTCTCAATCATGATTCACCCTGCGCCCGGGAGAAGTTCCACAATTCGCGGGCCGGCATCCGCCACCCCGCCATCTGTCCAGCGTAACATTTGCTATTTTGGTACTTTACCCGAGGCAGTTGCTAGCCTGTGATCTTGATCTTATGGTGGAATCAGCGATGGCGCCCGTGAAACAGCTCGAGGAAGTCGCAGCACTGCGCGAGAGGATCGCCGAATTAGAGGCTGAACTTCAACGTCACAAGGAAAGACAACGGGCCAGCGAAGCGCGCTTCCGTCTCTTGGCGGATGCCGCGCCCGTCATGATCTGGATGTCCGGCCCGGATGCTCTGTGTACATATGTTAACCGGGCATGGCTTGAATTTCGCGGCCGGAACCTGGATGAGGAGGCCGGCAACGGCTGGACCGAAGGCTTGCACCCGGACGACCGCGATCTGTCCCTCGAAGCCTATTTGAAGGCCTTCGGCACGCGCCAGCCGTTCCGCGTGCGGTACCGGCTGCGGCGCGCCGGCGGTGAATACTCCTGGGTGGAAAGTGCCGGGGTCCCGCGTTTTGAAGTCGATGGCGCGTTCGCAGGCTTCATGGGTTCGGCTATCGACATCACCGACCGCAAGAGCGGCATCTTCTCGCCCGACCAGGAATCCGTGCGCCTGGTTTTCTCGCTGACCGAACGCGAGCGGCAGGTGCTGGTGCTGATCGCGCAAGGGAAGTCGACCAAGGAAACCGCCTCCCAACTGGGCATCAGCTACAAAACCGCCGATTCCCACCGCAGCCGCGTCCTGGAAAAACTGGGGGTGCACGAAACCGCCAGCATGGTGCGGTATGCCATCCGCGCGGGACTCATCGAACCTTAGAAAGTATTAGTCCGAGCACCACCTCACACCCACGAACGCGCCCATCACTCTCCCGCGAAAAAAGAAGTCGGCTTGCGGCGAAGTCTTGTAGTACAGACCCTTCGCGCCCAGGCGAACCTCGATGCGGCCGACGACGCGGTAGTTGGCCGAGAGGTCGGCGTCCGCGAGGGCCCAGTGGTGTGGAACGTCAAAGCCCGCCACATTCAGCTCCAAACGGAATTGGCGGGACGCGTACTCGGCCAGCCCGAGGCCCAAGGTCGGCGAATAGATATTCTTTCCCCCGGTAGTCGCGTATGACACCAGGTTGCCGGAGCTGTTGGGCGTAGCCGACCGGATCGGAGCATCGTAGTTCGAACTAATGTTGAAGTAGTGCATCTGAAACAGCGTCCTGAGTCGGACATGCCGGCTCTCCACCGGATAAGGCCAGCTCAGGTACGCGAACGAGAGCTTGAGGTCGTGCACCTTGTCGCTGGTGGCGAGGTAATCGCCCTGGTTGTAAGACTGGTTGAAGAGAACGAGGGGGCCGGGGGCGTTAACGGTGCCCCTGGCTTTGGTGTAGTAGTACGAAAGATCGATGGAATTGTGCAAACCCAGCGCCACGCCAATCTCGCCGCTGGGAGTAAGGCTGGGTGTGCCCGGAAGGTGGAAGTACGAAGCGCCGGAGAAGTCTGCCTGCTGACCTTTGTTGACGATGGGGGCGCCCAATGGCAACCAGCCGATGAGTCCCGCATAGTAGCCGGTCTCCCCGGGCATCTGGACATCCGGGTACTTGGGGATTGGCGGCGGAGTCTGCATAATGTTCGTCCGCGGCTGGGGCGCCGGCGTTTCATCGGGTGGCTGGGGCGCCGGCTGCTGGGCCGCCGGGGTGCCCTCTGGGCCCTGGGCTGTGGCTGGCTGGGCCGCGGCTGGCTGGGCCGGTGGCGTCTGGGGATCCTCCGGCTGAGCCCGGCCCGGCAATATGCATAATACGCAAAGCAGGCAGAAACATAGAATGGCATTCAGAGAATTCTTCACGTACGCCTCATCAAGTTCAGATTCGCCGGCGAACCGGGCTGACCGCAGACCCCGATGCACGAGTCGGTCCAAGACGCCCTTTACTGTTCCCTGCCCTTCTATTGTGCCTCAACGCCCGGCACCGGCGCAGTTTCGATTGTAGCCTGTCCGGCACAGGTGTGAGGTTTCGCGTAACCTTTTTCCGTTTCGCCGGTATTCGATTATGTAAGCGGAGGCAAGTGGAGGACGAACAGGTAATGCTGGACGTCCGGGCGGGCGACCTCGGAAAGTTCCGGGTGCGAACTGATCGAACCATCTACGGCCAGATCAACGGCGGAGGCGCGGAAGCAAGCTTCCAGACCTTCAACGGCAGAATCACACTTCGCAAGAGGTGATTCGGCCTACTGCGCCAGCTCCTGGCACATGCCGGGGACGCCGCGATCAAACATCGCCCCGCCGGCCATGCCGAGGTCCTTCAGATCGATGCGCTTGGCGGCATCCGCGGCGCCGCCGGCGCAGGCTTGCTGGACGCGCGTCCGGATGGTAGCCATGGTTTGCAACCCACTTCACCAGATCGGCCTTCCTGGCCACCGCACCGTGCCCCGGAATCACCACGTCGAAGTCGTATTGCAGGGCTTTCTCGATCGTCTTGTCCCATTCCTTGATGCTGCCGCCGGCCGAGCCATCGATAAAGGGCGCCCCGGAGGTCACAAAGAGGTCGCCCGTGTGCAGCACGCGTTCGGACGGAAAATAGATGACCGCATCTCCGTTGGTGTGGCCGCGGCCCAGGTAGCGCGCCAGCACCTCCTTGCCGCCCAGGAACACCTGCGCTTCCTCGCTGAAGGTGATGTGCGGCAGCCCGGGCTGCTTGCCGGCCACCATGTTGGCGCGCGCATTCTTCTGAATGACGATTTCGGCGTTGGCGGCCAGCATGGCCTGGTTGCCGCCCGTGTGATCGGGGTGCTGGTGAGTGTTCAGCACGTAGCGAATGGGCTTGTCGCTGACGGATTTCACCCTGGCCAGGATTTCCGGCGCGTCCTGAGCGAACTTGTCGTCCACCAGGATCACGCCTTCGCTGGTGGGCATGAACGCCACGTTCCCGCCGTCACCGATGATGACGTACACGTTATCGCTGACCTTTTGCATGGTGAGCGGAGCCGGCGGATTTTGCGACCAGGCCAGCCAGAGGCCCGCGACTCCTAAAACAGCCACGGTTACGCGAATCAGAATCTCTTTCCGCATATGCATGTCCAGGCGCCCAAGCGCCAGCTCAACCGCTTACGCCGCCTGGGAAGCCGCCGGCATGCGCCGGATCAGGTCGGCAAGCTCGTCGCGGTTGGCCGCGCCGATGGTGAAGCAGTCCAGGCAGTCGAGACCCAGCACGAAGCTCAGCGTTTCGTCGATGCGGTTCCGCAGGCGGCCCTCACCGAGGATCTTCATGCCCAGAACGCCTTTGCCGGCCGCTTTCGACTGGCGCAGCACCGCTACGACCTCAGCCACGTTGGTCGAGTCCATCCTCACGCCGGCGACATTGATGCCTTGCAGGTGCACCTTGCACCAGGGTGTCTTGGCGGCTGTCTTGAGCGCGTCGAGCGAATGGATGGATACACCGTGGGTGCGTATGGTGCCTTTCTCTTTCGCTTCCGAAAGCACGTCCATAATTCCCTGCATTTCCGTCGGCCAGTTGGGCGTGTGCATCCCGTGCAGCAGAACTATGTCGATGTAGTCCGTCCCCAGTTCCTGCCGGTAACGGTCCAGAGCGACTTTCATGTCGGCGGCCGTGGTGCGCACATCGCTCTTGGTCAAAATCGTCACCTTCTCGCGCGGGACGCTTTTCAAGGCTTGCCTGATATGGAAATGCGTCTTGTAGGCGTCGCCCGTGTCCCAGAAGAACTGCCCCTGGTCAAAGGCGAATTTGAGGTAGTCGGCCGCGCCCTGGAGCCCCATTTCGCGCTGTACGTTGCCGGCATTCGTGCCCAAGCCGATGGCCATCCGAGTCACCTTGATCTTGTCCTCCCCCAGGTAGAGGACATCGTTGGCCTTCCGAGGGGTTGCTCCGCGGAGCCATTCAGGTCTCCCCAGCGTCGTGAGAAAGGCGGCCCCGGCTGTCCCGTAAGCCGTCTGCAAAAAACTGCGTCGATTCATCGGCATGTCTGCCTCCCTTGCGCCACCGGCAGTGGCCGGCGGCTGTGGACTGAACCGGGACGTCCGTCATTGGCATTTCGGACTCCCGTGTCTGTTCAGTATACCTCAGGACGCCCACCGGACGCCGCCTCAAGGGGAGACCTTTGTCCCGTTTAGCGTTTCACCAACGGTTTGAGAATCTCCGATAGCAGGTCCGCAACCGCCGGGTCGCGCACCAGGTGGGGATATCTTTCGCCGCCGTGATAGTCGATCCGGTGGGTTTCGTAATACTCGCCGGTCTTGATCAGCAGCTCCAGCGGCTTGGTGGCGGAGGCCGTCGCCTCGACCGCTTCACGCAACACCGTGGGCGTAAACTGCCGGTTGTTCACGGCCATGATGGTGACGGCGGGCGCGATTCCAGCTATTTGGGCCGGGCCGCCATAGGCCACATCGATGACCATGCCGTCTTCCTTAACCTTGAGGCCCAGCGAGTAGCTGAGATCGATCGTCTTTCGTTCCTCTTCCTCGGCCCTAAATAACTCCGAGCGCTCGCCGTCGTAAACCAGCTTCCAGCCGGAGTGCTCGATGCCCCCCAGCGGCGCGTGCGGCTCCGTCGAACGCAGGCGGCTGTTGAGGAAATCCGCCCAATCGTAAGACTGGACCGAGTTCAGCGCGGCTACCAGGTCCTCGAAATTGTACGGCTTCATGGCCGGCGCTCCGCCGGGGCCCCCTTCGAAGGCGCGGCAAAAATCGTCCAGCGACCGGGCGCCCTGGCTGAGTTGCCGGATCAAGACATCGGCATCCAGCCAGATCAGTGTGCCCTCGTCATAGTAGTCCACGGTTCGGCGATAATCGGCGTAATCGTTCCCCGCCTCGTAAAGGACTTGCGCGGCTACGGCCGTATCCTCGAGCGGCCGCCAGGTGCGGCCGTACTTGGTGTCGAGCGCCGCGGCGTCAATGGCCAACGATTCGCGGAAGTCTTCCGGACTCCACAGCCCGCTCCGCGGCGCCAGAATCTCGCCCAGGTAATTCGTCAGACCTTCGTAGACCCATAGCAAGTCGCCTTTCATCGGCGTATCGTAGCCGCCATCGGCGCCGCCCGAGGTGAGCCCCATGGGCCGGCGATATTTGCCGTTCCAGGAGTGCACGAACTCGTGCGGCAGCAAGGTGCCGGAGAGCTTTCGCGGACCAGGGTCGAGCAGGGTGCGCTCGCCCAGGCGGTCGTCGCTGGATTCATGGTGCTCCAGGCCGAAGTGCGCCACGTGGTCGCTGAGGGTGAACAGGAAGTGATAATCCCGGTAATGGCGCGAGCCGAACAGCGCGCCCGTTTCCGTAACCAGATTCTTGTACTCGTCCGCCAGGTCGGGGCTCATATCCACTGCGCGGTCGCTGTCGCCGGCCAGGTGCAGGTAGTGTGGGGCGCCGCGATCCGTGCCCAGTTCGACCGTGCGAAAGTGCGCGCCGGCAAGCAACGGGGAGTCGATTAGAGTGGTGAGCGGCGCCGGCTGAAACTCGATCTCGCTCCCGGATTCACGCGCGATCGGCAGCGCGGTTCCGTATCGCCACGAACTGGGCACGCGCAGAGTAGCCTGGTATTGCAGGCTGTCGGGCTGCGCGCCCTGGGGATACAGCACAAGCTGGTTCCAACTGAGCACCGCCAGTTCGCTGGTGGTCGAGCTTCCCGACGAGAAGCCACCTTCCTCCGGCGGCGAGATGAAATCGAAGCTGGCGTCGATCGACGATGCTCCCGCCGGAACTTCGATGTGAAACGCGAACATGTTGACGCTGTCGCGCCTCCAGGCAACCGGTTGGCCGCCCGCCTGGATCTTCAGCCCGACCAGGTTGACAATCGGCCCGGTGGGCCCGTGCTCGCCGGGAATCCATTCCGGATAAAGCAGCGTCATGGCGCCCGGCCGGGCGGGAATGGTCATCTGGACATGAAACAGCCGGCGGGGAGCGTCGGTAGCGTCCACGCGCAGGCGAACCGGGTTTTGGGCACATAGCGGCAGCCACGCCAGCACTGCCAAAGCGACACGGAAAACACGCATAATCTCACGATTGTACTTCACCCGCCTTGGTGGGGCGTGCGCGAACAGCCATCGACAATGGCGTAGAGATCCGCGTGGCGGACCGGCTTGGGCAGATAACCATCCATGCCGGCCAGGCGGCAGCGCTCTGCGTCGCCTTTCATGGCGTGAGCCGTCAGGGCAAAGATCGGAAGGTGTCTGCCGGTACCGGTCTCTGCCTGGCGGATCATGGCGGTGGCTTCGAAGCCATCCATTTCCGGCATCTGTACGTCCATCAGGACCAGATCGAACGACTCGCGCTCGACTGCCGCTACCGCTTCACGCCCGTTTGCAACCACCGTAACCCGGTGCTCCCGCCTTTCCAGCAACCGTGCCGCCACTACCTGGTTGACCGGATTATCCTCCGCCAGCAGAATTTTGCGGCTGGCCCCGGCGGGCCTCTCGCCCGATAAGCCCTCCGTGACCGGCGCCGTCAAGTGAGGTTTGTTTGAAACACCCAGGCGCGCCGTGAAATGAAAGCAACTGCCGCGGCCGGGCTCACTCACCACCCACATCCTGCCACCCATTATTTCCACCAGGCGCAAAGAGACCGTCAAGCCAAGTCCCGTGCCACCGTACTTGCGAGTGGTGGAGCTATCCGCCTGCGCGAAAGGCTCAAAGATCTTTTGCTGCATCTCCACGGGAATTCCGATCCCCGTGTCGCGGACGGAGAAGTGAACCACCATGGCGTCCGCTTCCTGGCTTGCCACCTGGGCCTGGACCACGATCTCCCCGTTGGCGGTGAACTTGAGGGCATTACCGACAAGGTTGGTCAGCACCTGGCGCAGGCGTGTGGGATCGCCCAGCACCATGTCGGGAACATCGCGCGCCTGGCAGGTCAGTTCGATCCCCTTCTGCGCGGCGCACAGGCTGAAACTCTTCATTGTCTGGTCGAGCAATGCCCGCAGATCGAAATCCACTAGGTCGAGGTCCAGTTTGCCGGCTTCGATCTTCGAGAAATCCAAGATTTCGTTGATGATGCTGACCAGGCTCTCGCCCGAATTCTTGACCATACCCAGGTGCGCGCGCCTCTCGGGCACGGTCTCGCTATCCAGAAGAAGCTCGGTCACGCCCAGGACGCCGTTCAGCGGCGTGCGGATTTCGTGGCTCATGTTGGCGAGAAACTCGCTCTTGGCGCGGTTGGCTGCCTGCGCCGCCTCTTCGGCGCGCTTCCGAACCTCGATCTCCTGGCGCAATTCGCCCGTGCGTTCCTCGACACGCTCCGCCAATCTGCGCTCGCTCCGGCGCAGCTTTCGCACACGGATTTGGTGGAATCCCACCACCGCTGTGGAGGCGGCCACCACGCAGAGTGCGGCGAACCACAACGTCTGATAGAAGCGCGGCCGGGCCTCCAGAGGAAACGCGGCGCTCTCATTCCAGATGCTGTCCATGTCGCGCGCCATCACGCGGAACCGGTACCTGCCGGGTGGAACGTTGGTGTAGTAAGCGGCGCGCCGGTGGCTCGCTTCCACCCAGTCCGCATCGAAGCCTTCCAGCTTGTAACGGAATTGCGTGAACTCCGGAAAGAGAAAGGTCAGGGCGGTGTAATGGAATTCGAGATTGCCGCCGGCGCGGATCCACCCGCCGGCGCTAACCGGCTTCTGCCGGCCGTCCGTTACGCGTTCGACCAGCACCGGCGGCGGGGGCCGATTGATTTTCAAGCGCGCCAGGTCGATCTCCATCATGCCGCCGTAGGTGGCAAAGTACAGCTTGTTGTCCCGGCCTTTCCACGCCGCCGGCGTCACCCCGGCGGCAAACTCGCTGCCGACTCGCATCCCGCCGCCCTTGCCGAACATGGTTGGCTCGACGGCGCGCTTGCGCCCTTCGGCAACGGCATCCAGGTCCGCCCGCAAAACCCGCAGCAGCCCGTGGCCCGCGATCCAGAAATAGCCATTGTCGTCTTCGAGAAGACAGCCGCCGACCTCCGGCATGCCTTGGGACTGGGTGAAAGCCGTGAATTGCGTCCCGGCGATGCGGTTTAGACCGGACATCGTCAGCGCCCACACGTGTCCGGCTTCGTCGGCTTGCATGCTGAACACAGTCTGGCGCCCTCCGGGCCGGGCCAGCACGGGACCGAATTGTCCGTCGTCGAGCCGCTGCACACCCAGCCTCGTTCCCACCCAAATGGCTCCGCCAAGGCCCTCGGCCATAGCTGTCACCGGCACGGCGGCCAGGTTCTGTCCCTTGCCGAAGACCGCCATCGAGTCGCCCTGAAACCGGATGAGGCCGTCTCCCGAAGCGGCCCACACCGCGCCATTCCGTTGCTCAAACAGCAGGTGGATGGGACGCTCGATCCTCCACTCACGCTGCGGCCGGCCTTTCGGTTCCCCGCGGAACTTTCGCAATACGCCATCTTCGGAAGCGGCCCACACGTTGTTGTGGCGGTCGCGGATCACGGGCCACATCAGGTCGCGCGAGGGACCGCCCTTCGAGCCATATACCACCAGGTCTCCCGAGGCCCGGATACGGGCGATGCCGTTGGCGGTACCGAGCCAGATGTCTCCGGAGCTGTCCTGCTGGAGGGAATGGATACTGTCGCTCGGAAGGCCTTCGCGCATGGTGCGCATGATCATGCGATATTCCTTGAAGCGGTTGATGCCGCCGCCGGCGGTCCCCATCCACACGCTGCCTTCGTTGTCTTCGTAAAGGCATCGAATGACCTGATTCGAGAGCCCGTCGCGGGTCTGATAGGAGCTGAACTTCCCCCCGGCTAACCGGCTGACCCCGCCGCCGTCGGTGCCGATCCACAGCCCGCCGTCGCGGTCTGAAAGCAGCGCCAGGATGCCGCTTGCCGTGAAACCGTCGCGTTGGTCGTAGGTGCGGAAGCGCCCCTGGCGATACTCGATCAGCCCCCCGGTATGCGTGCCGATCCACAGCGCGCCCCCGGCGCCCCTCGCCAATCCCCAGATCGAGTTGTTCGGCAGCCCGTCTTTGGTGGTGAATACCCGTTCCACGCCGCCTTCGAACCGGTGCAGGCCGTTGTTGGCGCCAACCCAGACAGTCCCGGCGGGGTACTCCAGCAAGACGTGCACGTTGGCTTGCCAGGGACCTGTAAACACGGAAGTGGCTCGGCCCCCATCCAGCCGCGCCAGGCCTCCATCGGCGCCGATCCACAACACGCCCCGCGAATCCATCAGCAGCGCGCGGATACTGCCGCTGGGCAGGCCTCGGTCCCGAATCTTCTCAAAGCCGCCATTGCGGTAACGCAGCAGCCCGCTGTTGCCTGTGCCGATCCACAACGATCCATCCGGTGTCGCCAGCATCGTGGCGACAACGGACTGTTTCAAGAGCGGTGTATTCGAGTCGCTGAATACTGTGAAATTCACGCCATCGAAGCGCGAAATTTCGTCCGGGGTCGCAAACCAGAGGTACCCGTCGGCGGTCTGCGTGATGGCGCGGACCGAGTCTTGCGGCAATCCGTTCGATATGGTCCAGACATCGTGGCCGAATTGTGTGAGAGCCAGCCTGGGGTTCAGTCCCCAGGCGGGGACCGACAACAGGGCCGTTACCAGCAGGTTGACCGGACGAATGGTCACGACACTCATATCGGCCACACCTCGCAAACCTGGGAATGGAGTTCTTCGGCGGATTGCCTGCGCTGCCCTCGGTCAAGCATGCCGATCACGCTCTCCCGATGGCAGCAGGCTGTTGATTATTAAGTAGTTAATTTCAAATTGGGTTCGTTTCGCCTGTACTTCACCGGCGCGGCTATGTTACCTTGGTGGCGTCGGCCCGCCGGATAGCGGTACTCGAAATGAAGTTAGCTTATATTCGCTGGAAAGATGCCGTCGCCGAGGAAGCCGCCGATGCCGCTTCCAAGAACCCCCAAGCGCGCTTGGTGGAGCTTCAGGAAATCGGATTCCTTCTGGATGAAAACGAAGAGGCCGTCGTGATCGGGATGGAGCTGCACGACGACGCCGAAGTGCAGCCGGGGCGCTGGCGTCTGCACATCCCCAAAGTCAGTATTCAGGAAATGCGCGTGGTGGAGCTGGACAAGGCATTCGCCAGAAAACGCAAGAAGACCGTTTGAGCGGCCCAGAGCCGCTGGAGAGGAGAGGATTGGATGGAAACTCGCCCGGACTCCGGTGTGACACCGGGAATCGACTCGCGTCAAGACCGGCGCACCGTTGTCTCCTGGCTGCTGGGAGGCGGAGTGGCCGCTTCGCTCGCCTCGTTCTTCTATCCCGTGATGCGCTTTGTGAACCCGCCGGCGGTTTCGGAAGCCTCCGTGAATGAAGTGGACGCGGGCAAAGTGCAGGACCTCAAGCCCAATTCGGGAAAAATCGTGAAGTTCGGAAATAAGCCCGCCCTGCTGGTGCGGATCAATGACACCGAGTGGAAGGCATTCTCGGCCGTGTGCACGCACTTGAACTGCACCGTCCAATACCGGGAATCGCGCCGGGACATCTGGTGCGCTTGCCACAACGGCACCTATGACTTGAACGGCCGGGTGCAATCCGGGCCGCCGCCCAGGCCGCTCGAGGAGCTGGTTGTGCAGATCCGCGGCGACCAGGTTGTCATTTCGCGCCGGGCGTGACGGAGAGAACCAACTTGCCTGCGACTGAACCGAAAAACAAAACGCTCGACTGGCTGGATGAACGGACCGGCTGGCGCATAGTCCGCGATCTGGCGGACCACAAGGTGGTGCCCATACACGCCGGCACCGCCTGGTACTACTTCGGCGGTATCACCCTGTTCCTGTTTGGAATCCAAGTGATCACCGGGGTTCTGCTGCTGCTCTACTACCGGCCCAGCGTCGCCGAAGCCTTCGACAGCGTGCGTTTCATCATGACCCGCGTGGAGTTCGGGTGGCTCATCCGCTCGATTCATAGCTGGTCGGCCAACCTTCTCATCCTGGCGGCCTTCGTGCACATGTTCAGCGTGGTCTTCACGCATGCTTACCAGCGCCCGCGCGAGCTGACCTGGCTCACCGGAATAGCGCTGCTGGGCCTGATGCTCGGTTTCGGATTCAGCGGGTACCTGCTGCCGTGGAACCAGATCTCGTATTTCGCCACCAAGGTGGGAACCGACATGGCCGCCAGCGTCCCGATAGCGGGTCCGGCGATCGCCCGCTTCCTGCGCGGCGGCGAAGAAGTCGGCGCCGCCACGCTGACCCGCTTCTTCGCTTTCCATGTCCTGATTCTGCCGCTCGTCGCGTTCGGGCTGGTCGGCCTGCATCTCTTACTGGTCCAGTTCCACGGCATGAGCACACCCAGCGGCGTTCCTCCTTCCCAGCTCGCGCAAATGAAGTTCTTCCCCAACTTCTTCCTCCGCGAGTTGGTGATCTGGTACGGTGTGCTGGCGGTGCTCGGCACCCTGGCCGCCATCTTTCCCTGGGAACTCGGCCAGAAGGCCGATCCGTTTGCCTCGGCCCCGGCCGGCATCCGCCCGGAATGGTATTTCCTGGCGGAGTTCTACACGCTGAAGCTCATCCCCAGCCACGTTTGGTTCTTCGAAGGCGAGCTCCTAGGCTTGCTGGGCTTCGGGCTGCTGGCCGCCGGATGGGTAGCGCTGCCGTTTTGGGCCGCCGGCCGCAACGGCGAGCACCGCGCCAGGCTGGTCACGGCCGCGGGTGTCTTCCTGATTTGTTATCTCGCCACCTTCACCATGCTGGGTTACCTCAAATGAGAGCGCCTGCCATCATCATCCTTCTCTGCTGGAGTCTCAGCGGCGGGGTACCCTCCGGGTCCGCGCAAGACTCTTGCGTGACCTGCCACTCCGCCATGGAGGAAGGCACGAAAGGTCCCGCGACGCTCATCAAGAATGACGTCCATTTCGCCCAGGGCCTCAGTTGCGCCGATTGCCACGGCGGCGACCGCACGAGCGACGATCCCACCATCGCCATGAGCAAAGCCAAGGGCTTCAAGGGCAAGCCGGCGCGCACCGCCATTCCGAAATTCTGCGCGAGTTGCCACGGCAATCCCGATTTCATGCGCAAATTCGCGCCACGGGAACGCGTCGATCAGTACGAGCTTTACGAGACCAGCGTTCACGGCAAGCGCCTGGCGGCCGGCGATACCAACGTGGCCACCTGCATCGACTGCCACAGCGTCCACGACATCCGCGCGGTCAAGGACAGCATGTCCCCTGTCTATCCGCTGAATGTCCCCGAAACCTGCTCGCGCTGCCACTCCGACAAGCTCAAAATGGCCCCCTACAAAATCCCCACCGACCAGTTTGAAGAGTACCGGACCAGCGTCCACTGGGAAGCCTTGACCAAGCGGGGCGATCTTTCCGCGCCGACCTGCGCATCGTGCCACGGCAACCATGGCGCCAAGCCGCCGGACGTGGAATCGGTGGCGGCGGTGTGCGGAACGTGCCATGTGACGTTCGAAGCGTTGTACGAAAAGAGCGTTCACAAGGCGATTTTCTCGGGATCGGGGGGCGGCGGCGGATGCATCGTGTGCCATTCCAACCATGGAATCCATCAACCCTCCACTGCCATGCTGGTTGGGCCCGACGCGGTTTGTTCCGAATGCCACGACGCGGGAACCGCTCCGGCCAAGACCGCCGCGCAGATGGCCGCGTGGATCGACGGGCTGGACCGGGCGCTGAGACAATCCGAGACCGTGCTGGCGCGCGCCGAGGAGTACGGGATGGAAGTCTCCGAAGCGCAGGTGCGCCTGATCGACGGCCGCGAGAACCTGGTGAAATCCCGTCTGGCGCTGCACGCCATGGATCCCGGCGAGATGCGCCCACCCATCGACGCGGGTATGGCCATTGCCAAGGAGACGCTCCAAGCCGGCCAGGCGGCGTTGCGCGAGAAGGATTTTCGCCGTTGGGGCCTGGCCGTGTCGGTGATCTTGATTGGCATCGCGATTCTGGCCGTCCGCTTCCTGATCCGCCGGATCGAAGCCAGGACCTGACATGCCCCGTCGTGCCGCCAACCGTCCGGCGGCGAGCGGGAAGAAGCCGCCCGCGGCCGCGCCGCGCTGGCTGCGGCCCCTCATCCTGGCGCTTTCCGCATTCGCGCTGATGGGCTGGTTCTCCACCGAAGTCTCCGATCCGGATACCTGGTGGCTGCTCAAAAGCGGCCAGTACATCTGGCAGAACCATAAGCTGCCGGTTCCCGATCCGTTCGCCTATACGACTTACATGGGCAAGCCGGCCTTTCCGGGCGAAGAGCACATGCGCGATTTCGACTTGACCCACGAGTGGCTGTCGGAAGTAGTCTTCTACCTGGTCTACGCCGCCGGGGGGTTTGCCGGCTTGGTGCTGTTCCGCGCGGCATTGCTCACGGGCTTCTGCGGAGTTGTCGGGCTGGTGGCGTTTCACCGGTCGAGGGGCTTCTATCGCGCGCTGGGCGCGGCATTCCTGGCTGCGAGCATCGCGGATAAGTTCCGCTCGGACCGGCCATTCCTGATCGGCTTCCTCCTGCTGGCCCTGGTTATGGCCGCCCTGGAATACCGGCGGTGGCTGTGGTTGCTCCCTCCTATTTTTGCGGTGTGGGCGAACTTGCATGGCGGGTTCTTCCTGGGTTGGGCGCCGCTGGGGGCTTATTGCGCCGAAGCCTTGTTCCTGCGATGGCGCGGCAGGGGCCCAGAGGGCACCCCGGCCGATGAGCGCCGCCTGTGGCTGGTGAGCGCGGCCTGCATCCTGGCCTCGGGCCTGAACCCCAATGGCTTTCGCGCCGTTACCATCTTGTCCACTTATGGGCACAGCTCCTTGCAGGGGTCCCTGTTGGAATGGCAGCACACGGCGGTATGGCCTCCGGAAGCGTTTGGCGTGGTGCTGTTCGCCGGGGCGGCGGCGCTCGTATGGGCTCGAAGCAAGGCTCGCGTGGCCGACTGGCTGCTGTTTCTGGCCTTCGCCGCTGCCGGCATCTACGTAGTTCGGAATGTCATGTTGATGGGCCTCATCGGGCCCATCGTGATTGCGAGTTACATTCCCTGGAAGCGGACCGTGCCGGTGCCGGCGGAGTTTCTGGTGGCCGTCCTGGTGCTGGCGGGCGCAGGCGCTCAGATCGCGCGGGGCAGCGCCTTCCAGTTTCGCGCCGCCGAGTGGAGATACCCCGCTGGAGCCGCCGATTTCCTGCTGGCGCACAACGTCTCCGGGCCGATATTCAATACCTACGGATACGGCGGCTACCTGATATGGCGGCTGTGGCCGCAGGAGCGGGTCTTCATTGATGGGCGCGCGCTCAACGAATCGGTGTACCTGGATTACCGGCGGATGGCCGGTAACGCCGACTCCACCGGCGGCAAGAGCGCCGACGAACTCCTCGATCAGTACGGCATTCAAATCATCGTCATGGACGGTTTCGACACCTCGGGAGAGCCGTACCTGCTGCCGGCGGCCCTTTCGGACCCCAGCCAAAAGGAATGGAAACTGGTCTACCAAGATGCCCAGGCCGTAGTCTTCATGCGCCATCCGCCGCCGGGGGTCGAGCCCCTGAACTCTCTCGAAGCGCTCACCAGCATGGAGTCGCAGTGTGCCGAGCACATCCAGCACCTTCCGGAACAGCCACGCTGCGCCCGCGGCTTAGGCGAATTATTCGCGCGCATCGGCGACACTGCCCGCGCCCGCCGTTGGATGGCCTTCTACCTGGGACACCGGGTCGAGCCCGACCCGGAAGCCGACACCATCTACCGAAGGTTGCTGGGGACGCGGTAGGGCCGCAGTACCTCACGAGTATATATCAGCTACCGTTCCTCGAACTCCAGGCGCGCGGGGGAGAAAACGAAGCGACGAGCCGACCTCAGGTAGAGCGCACGAAGCCTTCTCAGATCACGCGGATGGAAGGCGTCAGTTGCTTTGTCGAACTTGGAAGGGCTGCCGACGAGACAGGCTTGCCAGGATACAGGAAAGAAGATCAGGGTTTCTCCGTCTCGAAGCGCCTCCTCCAGGCTCGAAGCCGGACCTTCAGAAACAACAGCGACGTCCGCTGTAATCACAGGGTCGGCATGATCCCCAGTCAATCGCAGACACCAGTGTAGCTCGGACAACCAAGCCGGGCCCTTGGCTATTTCCATGCGCATATCCGTGATCGTCTTGTTTCGAAGTAGCGCCTCCCGTTCCGTCTCGTTCTCCGGCAAATATGGAGCCACCCTTAGGCCTGTGTCGAATGTGCCCGCCCTGGCCTTGCTCGGCCTCTGCAAAACCTCCTCGACTCTAAAGATGGTGAGTTTCCGCCCCTGGGCCAAGTCTTGCTCACGAAACAACTCGGACCTGGCCCGAAGCATCTGCGCAAAGGCGAGGAGGAAATCAAGCTGGCCTTCCCAGCCAGAAAAGCCACTTGAAACCAGTTCCCTCCTCACAGCGGGGAATTTGGCTTCAAGCCCAGCAAAGGCCCGATCCGCCGTTTGGTCGGGATCGTTCCCATGCGCGTAATCATAGAAGCCCCTGATGGCACACACCGCTGCTGTGCCGGAATCGAACCATCGCTGCTGTTCGCAATCGAAGACAGACAGTCGCCCTTGGGTGAGCGGGTCGGTGAAGCCTTCCAGATAGCCCTGTGGAAGAACGTGATCCAGTCGGCTGCGCTGCGCGCGGCGAAGCCGTTTGGCTTGGCGGTGACTCATCGAATCCTACGCCATGACACTGATCCCGTGGGAGAGACCGGGCCTACATTAACAGGATTACATCCAAGACTTCGCGAGAAAGTCGCGCCATGTCCTCAGCGTCTTTCCAAGTGAGCTCTGGTTCACGTTTGTGCTTGGCCCTGTTGTTTATGTCGCCCAGACGCTTCAAGTCTATCATCTGGAGCAGTCCGGTGCTCTTTTCGTGGCCGAGCCACTCCCGAAAACTGCGTCCGGCCAGCGACCGCGGCTCTCGATAACGAATCTCGTTTAGCATCTGATCGAGGGTTATGACTCCACGGTCTCCGTTCTTCACATAGGTAGTGAGGGGGTCCTTTTCGGGACCGGAGCGAATACGAGAAAGGTCTTCTTGCCTTAGCGTTGCGCGAAACCGCTCGAAGACTCTCGCACGAAGAAGGTTCTCGACGATTCTTCCGAAAGGGAAGGCGGCGAGGCCCGGATTATCCGGCGTGTGTTTTAGTAGGAGACAGCACGCGTCAATCCAGTCTTCGAAGTTCGACCCCTCCAGGCGAACTGACGTCGGCCAGTGAACATGCACAAGCGAGCGAACGAGGCCGGCTTCGCTCGGGTCCAGGTTTCTCCGGAAGCGCTTCCACTGTGCGTCTGGTGCGCCATACAGTTCGCCGAAGCGTAGGGCGATCGAAACAGCGGGGTTTTCTCCCCGAGGTGGGTCACTGGCGACCTCCTTCTGAAGTGAGTCGTGAGCCGAGTCGAGGTCCCCCTGTTGTCCAAAAAGGCGAGCACGGCATTGGTGTATGTCCGCCTGATTTGGGAATTCCCTCAGCCAGCGGTCACTCGCCGCGATCGCGCGGTCGACTTGGTCGCCCAATTCATACGACTCAACGGCGAGGGCGTAAAGCCTCCACACCCAGATATCGCGGATCTGGTCATCGAACTCGTCGCGCCGTTTCAATAGCGTCTCGCAGTCAGCCGCCGCATCACGGGGCCGGCCGAGAGCCGAATGACAACGGAGCAACAGAAACAGGTTAACGAGTTCGACGTCCGGCCTGAGTCGGACCGCCTTCGTGAGGTGGTGCGCGGCATCCTCCAAGCGACTGAGTTCCTCAACAGACAACGCTCCTTCGGGGCCATCTTCAAATGCCCCACTACACAGCAACAGGCCGAGCAGCGACTCCCATTTCTTGTCCGGAATGGGAGCCCACCAGTTCAGGCCGACGTCCGGCAACTCCCAGCGCGCCGTGAAAACAGCCTGGATTTCAAACCTTGCGCGCCTCGCAAGCGCTTTCGCCGGCTCTTCCTGAGCCAGTTCCTGTAGCCGGACGTAGAGGCGCTCGGCCCGATCCCAGGCCCGGATCGCGCAGGCGTTGACGATTTCCCAGCGGATCTGTCGTGGATCTGCGCATTGTTCCACATCAACAAGCCGGACGAGGACTTCAAGGTCGTGCTCGAATTCGTCGCGATAGGCTGCAGCGCTGTCCTGGTCCTCGACAACAGCGGCAACCTGCTCCGCAGGATAGTGAGCGAGCCGGTAGAAAAGGTTCAGGTATACAAAACGGACGGGAAGATCGAGGTGATCTACCCTGAGCGCCTCCTGTCTGAGTCTGTCGGCGTCTCGCCCAATCCCCATGAACCACGGCCAACGCTCATAAACAGCTTTCTCTTCGACAATCTCCCTGTCATCAATCAGGGGGAATTCTCCCGGGCCGCCAAATCGTTCGCGTGCGGCTTCAAACCAGTTCACGACGTAGCCTTCCGAATCGAAGATAGCACGCGACGGGCCGGCGAACCGCAGAGGGAGATGGGGCTGGCTCCGTCCTCCTTGCGATTGTGGTTGGTCTACGCGCCGCTCGGAAACAGTCCGCGCCAAGACATCCAGCGGCCGCTGGCCGGAAAACGCCCGTCGCGTCGATGTTCCGCTCGTGCGCCCTCCAGCCAGGCCGCTATCGGATCCTCACGGTATCTCCACGCCCGATCGAAGCTATCGCGGAGGCCGCGGCGGGTACCAATAGCGCCAGATCGCGAAGACGGTTGGTTGGTCCGCAGAGAATCACCAGGGCAATCTTCCGTCCGCTTAGGTTCTGTTGATCCGGAATGTTCTGGTCCGCGGTAATCAGAACATCAAAGCCGGCTTCCTCGGCAGCCTCAAGCAACCGCCCGTTTTTCAAGCCCGCAAGGTTAGCGTACCGGGCGGTTTCGACTTCGTGGCCGGGAAACAGAAGCCGTAGCCGCTCGTCGATGCACTCGTCGATCAGAAGCCTCATGAGGCGAGCGCGAGCAGAAGCTTCCTGGCTTCAGCGAGCGCTTCCAAGGCCAACGCGCGCGAAACTGTCGGAAAGCCCTGTAAGAAGTCCTCCAGCGTCTCACCGCCCTCCAGGTAGTCGAAGAGCGTCTGAACGGGCACTCGGGTCCCGCGGAACACCGGCACACCGTGCATCGTCTCCGGATCTCTCTCAATCGCCTGGGTCACGAATTCATTATCGCTCACCTGGACGACGTGGGCGACCCCTTGGGTATTCCCGCGTTCCTGGCGTCTGGGCAATGCCAAAGACCGCCGGCGCCACAAAAAAGGTCCAGTATGTCTTAATATCCGACATGGCTTTCGGGTTATACTGTTGTTTCAGAGGGATGGTATGAAAAAGTACGGCAAGTTCGCCGCTTTGATTGTGGTGGTGGTCGGCACCCTGGGGTGGCTGGCGACCACCGGGATGAACGAAACCAAGACCTACTATAAGACCATCTCCGAGCTTGGCCAGATGGGAGACCAGGCGTACGGAAAACGGCTCCGCGTGGGGGGCGACGTGGAGAGCGGGTCTATTCAGCGCGCCGGAAGCCAGGTGCAGTTCGTGCTGCTTCAGGATAAGTTGAAACTGAAAGTGGCGTACACGGGCACCGATCCCCTGCCGGATACCTTCCGCGATGGCGCTCAGGCTCTCGCCGACGGCAAGCTCGACAAGGATGGCGTTTTCCGCGCCGCCAAGATTCAAGCCAAGTGCGCCTCGAAGTATGAAGCCAAGCCGGGGCAGTTGGCGCCCGGTCAGGCTGCGCCCAATATCAATAGCGGCAAGAGCAGCATCTAGAGGGGGATATGGAAAACCTGGGTTCGCTGGCCATATTGCTGGCCTTCTGTGCGGCTCTATACGCCACGGTGGCTTCCGTCATCGGCGGCATTCGGCGCAAGCCTTTTCTGGTGGTGAGCGGGCAGCGCGCGGTCTACTCCGTATGGGTGCTCGTCACCTTCGCCTCGGGCATCCTGGTCTACTCCCTCATGACCGGCGATTTCCGCTTCGCCTACGTGGCCGAGCACTCCAACCGCAGCATGCCCATGCTGTACAAGTTCGCGGCCTGGTGGGGCGGGCAGGAAGGGTCGCTGCTGTTCTGGAGCTGGCTGCTCTCCACCTATGCGGCGGTGGTCGTCTTTACGAACCGGCGCAAGCACCGCGACATGATGCCGTACGTGGTGGGCGTGCTGACCACGGTGCAGTCCTTCTTCCTGGTCCTCAACAACTTCATCGCCAATCCGTTCCAGATGCTGGCGACGGACAAACTCATCGTCGCGGTGCCGGATGGCAATGGGCTGAGCCCGCTGCTGCAATACCCGGCCATGGCGATTCATCCGCCCATGCTGTACCTGGGCTACGTGGGATTCGCGGTGCCCTTCGCGTTTGCCATGGGGTCGCTCATCACGCGGCAGCCGGGCGACGGATGGATCCATACCACGCGCCGCTGGACGCTGGTGACGTGGCTGTTCCAGAGCACCGGCGTCATGCTGGGCGCGGCGTGGGCGTACCACGTGCTGGGTTGGGGCGGCTATTGGGGTTGGGACCCGGTGGAGAACGCTTCCCTGCTCCCCTGGCTCAGCGGCACGGCGTTTCTGCATTCGGTGATGATGCAGGAGAAGAAGGGCATGATGAAGGTCTGGAACATGGTGCTGATCTCGGCCACCTTCTTCCTGTGCATCCTGGGCACCTTCATGACGCGCTCCGGGTTCGTGGAGTCGGTACACGCGTTTGCGCGCTCGGATATCGGCAAGTACTTCGTCACTTTCCTGGCGGTGGGCATCGCCGCTACGATTTACCTGATTCTGGACCGCCTGGATTACCTCAAGAGCGAGGCGCAACTGGAAAGCGTCATCTCGCGCGAATCCAGCTTCCTGTTCAACAACCTGATTCTGCTGGCGAGTTGTTTCGCGGTGCTGTGGGGCACGCTGTTTCCGACGATTTCCGAAGCCGTCTCCGGGAATCGGATTGCGCTCGACGCCGAGTGGTACAACCGCCTGATGGTCCCCATCGGGCTGTTCCTGCTGTTCCTCACCGGCGTAGGGCCGCTGTTTGCGTGGCGCAGAACGTCGCTCGACAGCCTGCGGCGGAATTTCCAGTGGCCGGGCATTGCGTCGCTGGTGCTGGTAGGCGCGCTGCTGGCGGCGGGCGTGCGGCAGTTCTACGCGCTGATCTCATTCGGCTTCTGCCTGTTCGTGGCCTTGACCGTGATTATGGAGTTCTACAAGGGCGCACGGTCCATCGCGGCCAAGAACGACATGAACCTGCTTCGCGCCACCGTGGAGCTGACGCATCGCAATACGCGGCGCTACGGCGGGTACCTGGTCCACATGGGGATCGTCCTGATTTTCATCGGGCTCACCGGCCACGCCTTCAACCAGAGCGAAGTGAAGGAACTGAACAAGGGCGACTCCATGCAGGTAGGCGCCTACAGCCTGCAGATGGTCGACTTGCAGCAAGGCGAGAATCAGAATTACCAGTGGCATCGCGCTACCATGCAGGTTTCGAAGAACGGAGATCCGCTGGGCACCCTGGAACCCGAGAAGCGCTTCTATCTAGCCAGCAAGCAGGGCACTTCGGAGGTGGGCGTCCGCCCGCGGCTCAACGAAGACCTGTACCTGAATTTCGGCGGCATGTCGGACGACAACCAGCGCGCGGTGATTCAGGCGTACGTTTTCCCGCTGGTTTCGTGGATCTGGATCGGCGGACTGGTGCTGATTGGCGGCACGCTGGTGTGTCTGGTTCCGAGCAAGATCAAGATGGTGTACGCCCGCACGGAAGTGGTGGGCGTCGTGAAAAAACGTGCGACGGTTCAAAACTAGTTTGTTGGCCCTAGTGATAGCGGCGGCGGTGGGCCCAACGGGCACCCCGCAGACGGCCTCGGAGAAGCCCAGCGCGGACGTGCGCCGTGTGGGCGCGCGGCTGGCCTGCCAGTGCGGTTGCAAAGACTCGGTGGCCACGTGCAGTATGCTGGAGTGCAGCTTCTCGAAGCCCGCCAAACTACGCATCGCGCAGATGCAGGCGGTGGGTATGTCCGACGAGCAGATTATCCAGGCGTTCGTCCGCGACTACGGCCCGGGGATTTATCTGGCGCCGCCCAACGCGTGGGGATGGATCGTCCCGTATGCCTCCGTCCTGCTAGGATTGGCGATGATCTGGCTGTTCGTGAAGAAGTACCGCAAACCCAAGCCGCTGGCGGAGATCGGCCTGCTGGAGATTGACGACCCCGCCCTGGAGAAGTACAAGGACCAGATTGAAAAGGACCTGGCGAAGCTCGAATGATCATCGCTCTTGCGTGTGTCATCGCGATTGTCGTCATCGCGTTTATACTCGGAGTGAGGGCCAAGGACCTACCCGAGCCGGAGCCGGAATCGCCGTTCCTGCACTTGGATGAGCGCAAGGCCGCCGTCTACGAGAACCTGCGCGACCTCCAGTTCGAGTACCGCGTAGGCAAACTTTCCGACCAGGATTACCAGAACACCAAGAAGGACCTGCAAAGGGAGCTGGCATCCGTGCTGGCGGAGGTCGACGCGATCAAAGCGCGGATGGTGGGGCAGGCGGTGCCGACTGCCCTGCCCAAGCCAACCGTCCAAAATATGCCAAACGGTTTTGTGTGTGTATCTTGTGGCGCAAAGTTCGAGAAACAGTTGAAGTTCTGCGGCGAGTGCGGCAAGCCTATGAAGGTGGCCCGGGCATGAGGGGAATTGGCTTGGTTCTACTTATTTCCGCCCCCGTCATGGCGGCCGTCACCGGCACGGTCGTCAACCGCACCACCGGTCAGCCGCAGGCCGGCGCCACCGTCGGTCTGTATAGTTTTGGGCAGGATGGCATGGATCTGGTCGACCATACCAAGTCGGACGCCCAGGGCAAGTTCACAATCAACCGTGAGATCCAGGGGCAGCACATGATCCGCGCGACGGTTGACGCGGTCACATACAACCTCATGCTGCCGCCGGGTTCGCCAGCCACCGACCTCACACTGGAGGTATACAACTCTTCCAGACAACCGGGCGCCGCGAAGGTGGGGAAGCACATGATCCTGTTCGAGCCGGGCGGCGGGCAGATGGCGGTCAACGAAACCTACCTGTGCAGCAACGACGGGAAGACCACCTGGAACGATCCTGGTCACGGAACGGTGCGCTTCTACTTGCCGGCGGCGGCCGGCGGCAAAGTGACGGCGAACGCCACCCCCCCGGGTGGGCTGTCTATTGGGGTTCCGGTGGACAAGACCTCGACGCCGGATGTCTATGCCGTGGATTTTCCGGTGAAGCCGGGAGAGACACGGGTCGACCTCAGCTACACCGTGCCTTACACCGAGGGCGCGGCGTATGCGGGCAAGATCGTCACCAAGGACGACAACACCTACCTCATTGCGGCCAACGGAGTGACGCTCCAGGGAGAAAACCTCAACGACCTGGGATTGGAGCCGCGCACGCAAGCCCACATTTACGGGTTGACGGGTGCGGCATACAAAGTGGAGTTGACTGGCGCGGTTGCAGCCGCTCCGGCCGCTCCGGAGGAAAGTGCGGAGGCCGCGGATTCCGATAGTGGGCCGCGCATCGAGGCGATCATGCCCCGGATCTATGGCCAGACCAAGCTGATTCTGGCGCTGGCACTGGGCGCGCTGGCGCTGGGCCTGGTGCTGCTCTACCGCGCTAACCCAACCAAGATAAAACTCTGAAGATGGTAGCCGTGAACAAGACTACTGCGAGGAGGCGCGAATTGGGCCACGTGGGTTTCGTTTCCTTGATCGGAATTGCGACCATGTTTCTCCAGGCCTTGTGCTGGGCGCAGAGCTCGGCACCGGTGGGTCCGGTCCTCATCGGGGGACAGCCGCAAGATCAGATGGTGGTAGCGCCAGGGAGCGCGACGTTCAGTGCGACAGCGATCGGAACCGCGCCAATCACTTACCAGTGGAACAGGAACGGATCGCCGATCAGCGGCGCCACGTCGCCGGCCTACACAACGGCGGCCACTACGAATGCGGACAATGGCGCGACCTTCACTGTGACAGTGACGAACGTCGTCAACGGCTTCACCAGCGCCCCCGCGACTCTCACCGTTGCCTCCGCTCCTGTACCTCCCAGCATCGCCGTGCAGCCTGCGGCAGCTTCAGTCAGCCAGGGAAACCCGGCGTACTTCTATGTAATCGCGACAGGCACTGCCCCGATCAGCTATCAATGGACCAAGAATGGCACGCCCATCAGCGGTGCCACATCGCCGACCTACACGACGCCGCCGACCACCACTCCGGATAACAATGCACAGTTCGAAGTGACGGTAACGAACAGTGCGGGCGCCATCACCAGCATCCCGGCCACACTTACCGTTACCACGGTGTACGGCCTGGGAGGCTTTCAACCAGTCTTACCGGCAAGTGTAGACAATGTGACCGGCGTGCAATTCAGATTCCAGGTGGTTGCTAATCAGAGCCAGGGCGAAAAAATCATTTTCAATAACCACACCCTTACAGCGCCGGGATCTACGATCTACTACAACATTGAAACCAACGTGTACTCGGGTACTCAAACTTTCGCGAACGGCGGATGCACGACCTGGCCGGAGCTCGGCGCATACACGGAGGGCGAGGCGAGCTTGCGCAATGCAGCACCAGACTACCCGTACGGAGCCGGAACGCAACCGGCGATAGGCACCTCCATGAATACCAGCGACCCCATTAACTGGCCGGTCCAGACGTACTTGATCGATGGCATTTCGAATCTCTGGAAATCGGATTCGATCAGCCAGTTCGGTATCAATGGCCTTGAAACGGTTGTGACGATCCAGCAGGGTAGCGTGCTGACCGATACATCGGGCTTCGAGCGCTGCGCGCTGCCGATGCTGCCCGGAGCGTTTCGAATGTGGACCATCACCACGCAAGTAAGCGGGCACGCCGCAGTTGTCAACCAGCTCGTGGCTCCCGATGCGGACGCCCGCTATATCTTGCCCTACGCCGCAATGCAATACTACAGCGAGTTCCTAAACGGGCCGGGTCCATTCACAGTTCAATACTGGGACTTCGCCTACATGACCGAATCGAATTCGGTGTGGACCCCGGTTTCCACATTCACGACAAACTGGAACTACGACGGAAGCGGCCAGGACTTTGGGGTCCACGTCGTAAGCGTGAACGGCCAGGATCGCGTCGAGTTCAGCAACGTTCCCGACAACTCATACTTGCCGGGGAACCTTCCCTTCTCTGCGGCCCCGCTCTCCTGCGCCTACTCTCTCGCCCCAAGTTCCCTGCTATCCCCTGCTGCGGGCGGCAGCTTCAGCGTCGCCATTCAGACCACCTGTTCGTGGACGGTTTCCGGCTTGCCCAACTGGATTACTACTGCTTCTGTCACGGGCAACGGGCCCGGGACGATCGCTCTCGTAGTCGCGCCCAATGCCTCCAGTGCGACCTTGAATGCGACAATCTCCATCGCCGGGGTCTCCTTCACCGTCACCGAAGCCAGTGCCGAAGCGAGTACCGTCCAGACCGCGTCCAGCGATTTTGGGACAAACAACAGCTTCTCTAGCAACGGTTGGTGCGTCACCGGAGCGAACACCCCGAACTGCGGGCCTGCGGTCACGCGTTACATTGCCGCGCCATTCGTGCCCAACAGCACCTTTACCGTATCTAGCATCACCCTCCCACTTGGCTACATCAGCGGAACGAACGGAGCGGTCATCAACTTGCTGGGCACCTCGAACGCTGCTCCCGGGGCGGTTCTGGAATCCTGGTCTGTTTCAAATCTCCCCAGCGGGCCTGTCGTGACATCGGTTTCATCCAAGCTCAACCCTGCGCTCCAGGCCGGACAGACATACTGGGTGGAGGTGCAGCCGTTGGCGGCCGACACGGCGGCCTATTGGTACACGAACAGTCTAGGTCTTCCGGGTGGCATAACGAATGTCAACCAGGCTGGATGGGCCGCGCTCAGCGGGTACGCAGGCCAGACCCTGCCGGCGTTTAGTGTTACCGGCCTTAGCAGCCCGTGGTGAAAATCCGGTCTGGCGGGGCGATTGTGCTGGAGCCTGAAACATAACGGTCGTAGAATGTTTTTATGGCGATGGGCACTCGCAAGCACCGGCAGCGGCAAGAGCAACTG
>Ga0116114_1000423_pt1 | contig 27710 bp, 24 predicted proteins | sample June2015DPH_10_5_FD_89823 | JGI IMG/M metagenome (GOLD analysis project Ga0116114, IMG submission 89823) | Peatland microbial communities from SPRUCE experiment site at the Marcell Experimental Forest, Minnesota, USA - June2015DPH_10_40 | ecosystem: Environmental > Terrestrial > Soil > Wetlands... | reverse complement strand
TCCAGAGCAGCGAGCGCGGACGCCGGCACTTTCACGTCCCGTGGCCTCTCCGTTTTCGTACCCTTGAATGCCAACACCTGCCTCGTCTGGGTGAGCGACCGCGTGATGATCGCGCGGCCATCTTGAAGATCCGACCAGCGCAGCGCCAGGACCTCGCCTCGGCGCGCGCCGGTGGCGGCGGCCACTTCCAGGAAGGTTGCCATGCACCACGGCCCGCTGGCCGACTCGAAGACCAGCGCCTGCTGCGCCGGGGTAAGTGCTACACCCCTATGTTTCTTGGGGACCGGCGGCTCGCTGTGCGTGACGGGGTTCCTAATATCTGCCACTATCTGCCACCATCTGCCCCCATCTGGGCGCCGAATTCGCCTCCCACGGCCGATCCTCTGCCCTTTTAGGTTCCCATCAGAATTACCTTGCAGTTCGGGCGAATCCGAGTGATCCATGGGATCGCCGTAATCACCGCCAAAGGAGAACGCACTATGAACGGCATTCCAGCAGAAACCGCCAACACCGAGGCCGGTGCCCCGGCCGAGCAGCCAACGCCCGCCCAAAAGCCGCGGTCCGCGGCACAGAAGGCCCACGTTGCGCCGTCTAAGGCCAGGTCGGGCAAGCAGGCCACCCCGGCGAAGAAGGCTAACAAAGGCGCGAAGTCAACCCAGGCGCCCAAGAAGGCAACTGGCGCCCACCAGGGCAGTAAGACCGCCAAGGTCCTCGACCTGCTAAAACGCTCCGGCGGCGCCACCCTGAAGGAACTCAGGAAGGCCACCGGCTGGCAGGCGCACTCGGTCCGTGGGTTCCTGTCCGGCGCCCTGGGCAAGAAGATGGGGCTCGCGGTCACATCCACCAAGGCCGAGGACGAGGAGCGCCGCTACTCGGTCAAAGGCTGAAGCCCAACGATTCGGTTCTTTCTGGCCGCCGGGGTCCCCGCCCGGCGGCTTTTCTTCGTCCGTTCCCTGAGCAGGACCTCAGTTCTCCCGCCCAGCCCGCCGGTACCGCACCCCATGCCTGCTAAATGCCTCAGCGGAGCGGAGCCGATCCGTCTGTCTGGGAGGTCGCCGCTGCCGCAAAGTAGTGTCCTATAAGGCGGAATATCGGGGCACGGTTTTATACGCCACCAGATTTTCGTTGAAACGTCTCCCCTGAAACCGGATCTGACCGCTGATACAATGGGGCCGGACCAAGGTCCGCTTTTGGAAGTGCAAGTTATATCATGAGACGGGCAAGTAGCTCGACGATCATGCAAATTTCCGAACTCAGGACCAACGTCATCGTCCGCGGCCCGGTGCTGCCGGAACCAGTGCAGGTAAGACCCGCGGTGCGTGCCCTGGCTACCGGGTGGATCACCGTATCCCGCTGCGTAAAGGTGGCGCAGATCATCCGTCCAACATGCAGTGGCTCACGACTCAGGAGCACAAAGCGAAGGCCGCCAGCGAGCAGCGGTGACGTATGGCCCATGAAGACCTGGAATCACTAACACCGTGCCGGGTTTGCGGCGGGCGCACATCCTGGTTCGCCGGTCCGGATTGGCTCTGCGGATCGTGCTACCCGTGTCCAGTCAAGCATCCCGATCACGGTTGTGCTCCACGATTCTGATCCACTTGTTCCTGGATCTCGGACAAGCACGTTTGTTTATTCCGGCTCGATTCTGACTTCGCCGAGATCGAAGTACCTGGCGATCAGCTCGACAAACCGAGTCCGGGCTTGTGGCAACGTCAGGTTGGCCTCCGCTGCCTGATCGTCGGAACGCATGATTTGGCGCAAGCGCGGCAGAGTCTGCCGGTGACGACGAGCGCCTCACGCCTTTTGTCGAACTCCTCGCGCGCGGCGAAGTACGTAGCGTCGGCTGCGACAGCTTACCTCACCGAGACGGTCACGCCGTTTTGGCTCGTGTTCCCGCCAATCGACACCAGGATCTGCAAGTCACCCGACGGTGCGTTTGCCGGGATCTGCACGTTGAGTTGCATCATTCCCGTCACCAGGCCCGGAGCCTCCCCGGCGTACACATAGAGAGCCGGCTGACCGTTGATCAGCACCCCGATCGACAGTAGCGGCGCCGGCGTCACCTGCGGAGGCGGCAAGGTCGCGGTCGTAATCGCGCCCGTGACCCCCGGCGGGCTGGTCTGGCCCTCGCCCGTCAGGTACACCTGTACGATGCTGCCCTCGGCCGCGGGGTTACCCGGCCCGTTCACGCTGTTGTCCTGGTTCAGGATGGCCCCCGGCCCGCTGCGCGAGGCGTTCTGCGTGAACAGCCCCGGAGCGGTGGTCGTCGAGGTCAACTGGTATGCGTTGGAAGTTTGTCCCGCGTACTTGATCCACACCCCTGGGCTGGCAACGGGTGCCATCTCATACGGCACCACCGCCGACACCTGTGTGCTGCTGGCGTAAATCATGGGAGCGGCGATGCCATTGAACAGCACCTGCACGCCGCCGATGGTGGTCGCCAGCTTGCCGGTGGCCGGGTCCGTGGTTGCGGATGCAGCGGTTGCCGGACCGATATTCGTACCAAAGATCGTAACCAGCTCGCCTGGGGAAACGGCCCCGTTGGCGTAGCTGGCGGCGTTCGTCACAGCCGAGATGGTCGGCAGCAGTGCCGTCACCGTCAGGGTCACGTTGATGATCGACGTCCCCAGCGTACCATTCGTGCCGGTAACCGTTATCGTGCCGCTGTATGCTCCAGGGTTCAGGCCAGCCGGGTTGACCGACACGCTCAAGCTGACCGGTGTAGCGCCGGTGGAACCCGCCACTGGCGACACAAACAGCCAACTGCCTTCGCTGGCCGCCACCGCACTAAACTGTGATCCCGGCGTTGAACCAGCAACGGATAAGGCCTGGTTTGCGGGAACGCCACCGCCGATCTGGTACTGGAATGAGAGTGCAACGGGACTGACAGATACTGTAGGCGGCCCCGTAATGGTCAATGTCACAGGGACGCTCGAGCTATTCGACCCGTCCATTGATGCGATCGTAAGAGAACTATGGTAGGCTCCCACTCCAAGGCCGTCCGGGTCGACCGAAAGGAAGATCGTTGCGGGCGTAGTCGCAATCGAGGTACTGATAGACAGCCACGTTCCGGTGCCCTGTGCGACCGTCACAGTGAAGGGTGTTGCCACCGACCCCGTGCTGATCGAGAGCATTTGACTTGAAGGTGGGTTCCCCCCTACCTCGAACGAAAACCCCAGCGAACCAGGGCTGATCGTGAACGGGGTCGTAAGCAATCGTGGCTTGACCGTCAGCGAGACATTGACATACTGAGGACTGTTCAACGCTCCGGAGGCGCTCACGAAGACCTGACCGTTGTACTTCCCGGGGCTGAGGCTGGTCGGAGCAAACGACACTGTTAGTACCGTGGGCGCGATTCCGGAAGTGGGCGTAACCCCCAACCACGTGGTGTTCGATCCCGCCGTGAATGCAAATTGCTCCCCTTCGAGCGACTGCACTTGCAGAAACTGCGAGGGGGGCGCGGGGTCCCCGAGCGTGTAGACGACGTCATTCAGACTGGATACTGAAAGCGTGATCGTAGTTGCGGCCGACAGGCTGTACAACAACGGCGAAGGCCTCGTCACACGGAGGCCTTTCCAAAGCGCGGAATGCACCTCCCGATCCCAGGTGAGATGTGGAGAATGGATACTGGCGTCCGGCAGCAGTGCAACGATTGCCGCGACCAGCAGGATCCGACGCATTGAACTCCTACGCTCATACAAGGGTGCCACGCTACTTAATAGAATGCAAGGCCCTAATAGCTGAAATTACCGCTCCTTTGAGAGGTGCAGTTCCCTTACCAACGCCTGGTATGCCTGCCGGACCTCAGGGTTCCGCCCCCCGTTCAGTTCGACCGCGGTTGAGGCCGCGGACAAGGCATCGCTAGGGCGATCGGAGGAGCGAAGGATTTCCGCCAGCAGCCAGTACGGCTTGAACCAGTTCGGTGCTAGGCCAATACAGGTACGGACACTGGCCTCAGCACGCAAGAGATCTCCCTGCCCGGCGTAGAGCAAGGCAAGGTTGTACCAGGCGTTGTGCCTATCCTCCGCGTGTGTCGTTGCGCGAGTAGCGGCGGCAGTTGCGCTCTCAAGGACCTCCGCCGTGCGGCCGCGTGTTTGCGCAGACGCCAGGAGTTTGCGGGAGTACCACAAGTCGGCGCTGAAACCCATCGGCTCCAACGATTCCAGCTTCGAGTATCCTGCCATGGCCGCATCGAAGCGGCCCTGTCCCAGGTCCTCGTCGATCCGCTCCAAAGAGGCATCCGTCGCCACGAGTTGCACAGCGAAGATCGTGACCAGAGCCGCGAATACGAACCTTAGCCTGTTCAGCCATGGTGACGGCGTCCTCGTCACCAATGCCGGAGCCTCTAGACTGATACAGGAAGCCCATATCAAGGCCAATATCAGGAAAAAGTACAAAGCGGTGGCGACCGTGAAACAGGCGAACAGGTTCGCTACAAGAGATGCTGCCAACGCGGCCCTCAGAATGCTTGCCCAATACGAATCCGCGGATCTTAAGAGGCGGCAGCCGAAAAAACCTAGCCCGACTAAAACCGACAACGCCAGCAGACCGAGGAATCCACCTGAAAGGGCTGCATCGATCAGGACATTATGCGGCGACTCGCTGTAAGAATCAGGATACACTCGGGCAAACGCCGCAGACTCGAACCGCGGGAACACGGTGGAAAACGTCTCCAGTCCGTGCCCCAACGGCCACGCCGCCCAGAACATCCGGAGAGTATCATGCCACAGGAAAAGTCTGGTTCCGCCCCGGTAATCCCGCATCCACTCAGCGATGCGGTTTCGCAGGTAGCCCGCATCCGGAGACAGGTAGAGTAAGCCAAGAATCAAAACGAACAATGCGAGTGCCGCCCCTGCGGCTAGCCGAGCCTTCGGTCGCAGTCGCAACCTGGGAAAAAGAAAACCTCCGCCCACTGCCACCCCGAGAATCGCGGCGCGCGTTCCGCTCAGGGCCATACCGATGAATCCGAGAAACACCGCCGCCCGACCAACGATCCTCCACAGACGGTTTGTCTCAATATGGCTGTGCCCAACCGAAAGGAACACCATGCTCGCAATGTAGTTGGCGAAGTATACCGGATGCCCCAAGCTGCTTGCGATGCGAATCGCCTCCCAAGAGGGCCGCGAAGCAGTGTCCATGGTCGAGTACTCAAAGATCGCGTATGCGCAGGTGGCAACGCCAGCCAGCGAAACGGCTCTCAGCACCGCAAGAAGTGTCCCGGGCCGGCGTACAAGTTCAGCGGTAGAGGCCAGCGTGAAAGCCACGATTGCCAGTTGCGTCAACAGACCGAAACGCCGCCAATTGGTGCCAACCAGGGAGAGAGCAGGATCACGCGAGAAGATTACCGAGAGAGACACCGACGCAGCCTGTGCGGCCAACGCCAGAACAAAGACCCACCCCCAACCTCTGGAGTCGATAATCCCCGAAATCGTTGCGGGATCAAGGAGCAGAACCGCTAACGCAGTCCCGAGCAGGAGGACCACAACCTTGGGCGTTACGTCGAAGTAAAGTAACATTTCGGGAGCGATCACAAGGGGAGTCAAGAAGAGCACCGCGATGACCACAGCGCCCGCCGCTCCCACACGAGCATGCGGCGAAGTGGCGCCGCCGATTCGATCGCGTTTCATCCGGTATCCAGCATACGCCTAATAACAAGCGTGCGCGTACTGCACGCAACGCGCTGAGTCTGCTGGCGGCCGGTGTGGGCAGCGTTGGAAGGGGACATGGAGCAGGCGTTGGTGAATCCTCAGCACATTAAGCCGGTACCTGGGCGCAAAAACGATCGCCGAGAATTGAACTGCTTCGAGAGGGGCTTCATACCACCGACTCCCATCCAGGATCTGCGCGACCTGACGCATTACCGGGCGGAACTGAGACAAAGTCAGAACCGAGTAGCCAACTGCATCCAGAAGTTCTCGGAACAGGCCAATCCTCAAGCCCAGTTCCGTGGCCTTGAAAGTTCTGGGCGTGTCCGACCGCCAAATGCTGGAAGCGATCATCGCCGGTCAAGAGGACCCGAAGCAACTGGCGAAGTTGGCGCGAGGAAAGTCAAGGAACAAGATTCCGCAACTGGAGCAAGCCCTCGAAGGGCGAGTGTGGCATCATCGCCGGTTTCCGCTGATCGAATACCTGAACGAGTGGGAACCCTTGGCCAGCCCGCACCCGCGGCCGGATTGCAGACCCCGACCGCCGGCTGCTAAGCTATGAAGGATCATGAGATTACGCTTCAGCTTTGCACGGGTAGGCATCCTCATCTCCGTGGGCGCGGTTCTCTTCACCTGCGGCTGCCATCAAGCCGCGAAGCAGGCACCGGCGGCCGCAGCGTCTATCGAGGATGCTCCCCAGATTGGCGCCGTGACTCCAAATAGCGGCACGGGCCGTTCGCAGGCGTTTCGCTTGGTTGTCACGCATCCAGCGGGAGCGACGGCCATCGCCGACGTGCAACTTCTCATCGATGAGAAGATGACCCCGACCGCCGCCAAGTCTTGTTGGATCGATGTCAATTCGCTCAACAGGGTCGCCGCCCGAACGGAAGATGGGTCGGATTGGTTGCCCTTCGTTCCTATTGGCTCCGCCAAGGCTGCCTCCAACGAACAGTGCAGCGTGGATGCCAGCAGCGTGAAGGTGGAGACCAACGGCCCCGAGCTCGCCGTGACTCTTCTCGTCACTTTCGCGCACGCATTCAAAGGCGAAAAGAAGGTTTGGGTGGTAGCTTCAGGTCCCCGCAAGCACAGCGGCTGGCAGGAGCGTGGCGCCTGGATGGTGGAGTGAACGCCAGCTCCCTGTTCCAACGCTGCATTGGCCGGCGTCGTCCAAGACGAGCGGCACTCGACATCGACTGTGACGGCTTACTGCACCGAGACGGAAATGCGGTTTTGCCGATTCGGCACGCAGAGCGCGATATCCTCGTCGCTGATGTGCGCGGTCATCATTGTGGATTAGAATAGGGCAGTGATAGCGCAGGAACGAGCGGCGGGGCGAAAGAGCGTAGCCGGCGCAAGGGTCGCTTTCGCTATGCTGCTGGTTGCCTATTTCTTCTATTTCTCTTGGGATGGGTTGTCTGCACCCTTTGCGGTCGACACGTTTGCTAACATCGACGCCTACTGGAGGCACGGCGTATCCTGGCTACTCGTCTCCCAGCTCCAACTCTGGAGCGGACACTACCGGCCAATGGGTGGGCTCTTTTATCTACCGATTTTTCACTACTTCGGCCTGAACCCTGTGCCTTATCATCTCGTAATGGCGCTAGTCGCGTTGGCGAACGCCTACTGGGTCTACCGTTTTGCCTGCATCCTGGGTTGCGATGATTTAACCTCAGGCTTGGCAGCTCTGATCGCATGCTATCACGTGGGTCTGAAGGATGCATACTACAATACGTCGTTTATCTACGATGCGCTGTGTTTCTTTTTCTATTTCGCCGCTTTCTTGTATTACGCTCGTATTCGAAGGCGAGGTCGGCTACTCCGGGGCGAGGAAATCGCGGTATTTCTCGCGCTTTATGTCTGCGCACTCAATTCGAAGGAGATGTCCGTCACGCTTCCGGTCGTGCTGTTGGTATATGAGTGGATGTATCATAGGCGCTCTGAATTTAGCTGGCGAGGAGCGCTCCAATGGTTTTGCGGACCGGGGCGTGTAGCACTTCTGGCAGGGGTGCTGAATCTCTTGTATATATACGGAAAAATGCATGGTCCGACTGCGCTGGCGAACCAGCCGGGATACCACCCCATCTTCTCCTGGAGGCGCATTCTGGATTTTCAGTACGGCGAGTTATCTGACCTGCTGCCCGGTTGGAACTCCTCCTGGGCGGGATTACTCACAGTTTGGTTGGTACTGATCTACCTAGCATGGCGTAGGCCTCGTCCCGTGCTACGCTTTTGCTTTATTCTCATTGTGCTTGCGCCGCTGCCGATCGAGTTCCTAGAGGCGAGAGGAGGCGCTTGCCTCTATATACCGCTGGCCGCATGGGCTGTATTCGTGTCCGTGGTATTTATGGATGTCACTCGTGCCATGGCGGCATTCATTGTACGTGAGCCCTGGTTTTGCCGTCTGAGCACTGCAACACTGGAGGCGATCATCGTCGTGGTCGGTGTGTACTATTGGGCGGCGACGAACCGCGTACGCCAGGTGACCGATGTTCTGCCGGCAATGGCCAAGATTGGCGGTCACACACAGGACGTGATCCGCCAACTGAGTAGAGTGAATCCGCGCGTGCACGCCAATAGCCAGGTGATATTCATGAATGACCCTCTTTCGGGCTGGGACATGAAGTTCGTTGCGGATTTGTGGTTCCACGATCGGAGCGTGACCGTTCGTCTGGGGAACAAGTCTCCTCCGCTTACACCGGAAGATCTCGCTCTTGTCCAGTATTGCTTCGATTTCCGAGAGGGAAAGCTGATGCCTGGATGCAAGGAGAGCGACGACCACGTACGAGCCGGCCCCGTTTCGGGTCAGCCACTAGCGACCGTCCCAGCCGGGACCTACGACGATGTCGACCCGGCGATCCGTTTTCGGGGAATCTGGGAGAAGAGCGCGGGCTTCGATGGCCCCGCGTTCCACACCATCAGTTATTCCGACCTGCCTGGTGCCGAGATCTCGTTCGCTTTCGAAGGCACGGCTCTTACTTATGTCTTTTCAAAGGCCTTTAACCGAGGGCTGGCCGAGGTGAGAATTGACGGTGTGGGGAAAGAAATTGTTGATCAGTACTCGCCGAACATTGAATGGCAGAGGCGTGTAAAATTCTGCTGCTTGGGGAGTGGTAGGCACGTGGCGACGGTTCGCGTTCTCGGGAGGAAATCGAGGCGTTCTTCGGGGGAATTTGTTGATCTTGATTGCTTTGTGGTTGAGTAGCGCGCTGCGTAGTACTGCCCCAGTCATGACGTGTTCTAGCTCAGGCTTGATCTGACAAGACCCATTTGCAGGCAGCTCTCAAACCGATTCCGTGTCCGGATGCGTATTGAAGACCCCTCTCCGGTTAACACATGGGAGAAAGTGCTCTGGCGGGCGGTACATGGCCTGGGTCCGTGGCACGTTCAACCGCGCCTGGCAAGAAATCCATAGGTACTTCCCGGCGCGGGACGGCGGCGCGTTGCACGATTGCACCATTTCGCGACGTGTTCCAGCGGATCGCCGCCCATCCCATCACGCAACTCGCCGATCTGCTGCCCGACAAATGGCTGGCCGCTCGGAGCACCGCCGCCTAATCGAATTCCGCCCCTGCATCACCACTGCCCGAGGATCCGCACATGGGCTCGCCGGACGGATACCCATTTCGCTGCTGTCTCGCTCAAAAAGAGGTGGTCGGTGGTCAGGCGGCAGGGCACGCCGTGGCGCGTCGGAAGATGGCGGTGGCCCACACAGCCAACCCGGAGCCAGACGGCGCAACACGGAGCCTCCGGGCGCGAAAAGGTGGACGATTCCGGCATGAGCCAGGACGAATCCTTCACCTGAGGGCGTGCGGCACGGCGGCGGCCCGCGTTGAGCGCGCTCTGGCGGGCAGTGAGGGTGATCCGACCCCGCCCGAGTGCTACACCGCCACCCTCAGCTTGATCCCATCGTTCGGCGCGTGAACCAGGTCCTGCTTGGTTCCGAGATACCGCTCGGTGGTCTGAACCGACGCATGGCCCAACAACAATTGGATCTGCTCCAACTCCCCACCGGCGGCGCGACGCAGTTTCGCCGCCGTGCGGCGACAATCGTGAGGCGCGATGCCAGGGACGCCGGCTGCCTCGGCGTACGGCCGGAGCATCTGCCAGACCACCTTTTCGGACAGGACCTCGCCCTGCACTTGGTCGGCTCGATTGACCGGTCGGAAAACGTATCTGTCGGTCACGCTGGCCCGAACAGTCCAGGCATCAATCGCCACTTTCACCCAGACTGGCATCGGCACAGTCCGGACGCGCCCGTGCTTTCCGAAGAGATCCACGATACACCAACGGCCATCACGCTGCTGGATGTGCCCCATCGTCAGCGCGGCCACCTCGGACCGCCGCAGACCGCAGCCCAGGAGCACGGCGATGATGGCGCGGTCGCGCAGGCCCTTCGTCGTCGTGATATCTGGCGCGTTCAGGAGAGCCTGTGCCTGCTTCAGCGACAGCCAGTTCCCCGTGCGCACCCCCATCGACTTCGCGCTCTTCACCCGGGCGATGCCTGCGGCGAGTTCCGGCGCCAGCAGCCCGTTGTCGGCCGCCTCGGCTGCCAGCTTCCGCACGGCTGTAATCCGGACGTTGATCGAGACCGACCCCAGGCCGCGCGCCTCCAGCGCCACCCGCCACGCGCTCACGGTGGCCTTGGTGAAGCCGGGCCGCGGCTCCTGGCCGTACCACTCGAAGAATTCGTCCAGGCCCAGGTTGTAAACCCGCTTGGTGATCGGCGAGGAGACGCTGTCGAGCACCAGCGCCTTGAGTTTCTTCGCCCAGATTGCCACGCCTGCTTTCACACGACTGTATCGGGTCCAGTGCCCCTTGTGGGATTTTCCTTCCTTATTTTTGGGAGTTTATGGTAGTATTCTCCGCTGGAGGCTGGCCCGGATGAGGTTCAAATCGAACCTCGCAGTAGACAGGAGAATCAATGCCGAAGAAGAACATTGCTCGTAGAGCATTCCTGAAGGGCGCGGCCTTGGCCGGCGTGGCGCCCGCTGCCCAGGCCGCCCCGGCTGGGCGCAAGTGGGATCAAGAAGCTGACGTCGTGGTGGTCGGATCCGGCGCTTCCGGGCTGCCCGCCGCCATTATCGCCAAGGAGAACGGCGCGTCGGTAATCTTGGTTGAGGCCAACCGCGACGTCGGTGGCCACGCCATCATCAGCACCGGAAATATCCCGCTGGGCGGCGGCACCAGGGCCCAGAAAGAGGCGGGAATAGTGGATTCGCCGGATATCCTCTTCAGGGACCTCACCGATTGGTCGATAGTGGAGCCCAACGGAGCCGCTGACTTCCGCTTCAACGACCGCGACATCGTTCGCGCTTTCGCCGACAACAACGTTTTGGTCTACGACTTTCTCGTAGACCGTGGAGTAGTCCTTATCGACGGGCCGCCCGACGCGCGCGGCACGCAATCGCCAGGCGTCTCGGTGCCCAGGTCCCACCACATAGCCGTCATGGCATGGCCCATAATTCAGACCGGCAAACCGGCGGACCCCGCCGTCCAGAAAACCCAACTCGGAGGGATCGGCCTCATGCGCCCGCTGGAGGCAGCCGCGCGGAAAGCTGGCGTCGAAATCCTTCTTAACCACAGGATGACCAGCATTATCCGCGAGAACAACAACACGGGCCGCGTGGTCGGAATCACCGTGGACGCCAAAGGCGCCAAGCTCAATATCCGCGCCCGCAAAGGCGTCATCGTCGCCACCGGCGGCCACAGCAGCAACGTGAACTTCCGCCGCATGTTCGATCCCCGCCTCACCGAGGAATACTGCGGCGTCGGCGGCGAGCCGTATACGGCCCAGGATGCCAGCGGAGAGATCGCCGGCATGGCCGTCGGGGCAGCGCTTTGGGGCGCCGCCAACCAGACTGGGGAATTCGGCGCCCATATAGCCAAGCCATCGAATATCGGTTGCCAGTACGGGTACCCCCTTTATCCTCCGTTCCAACCGACCAGCGAATATTTCCACTTGGCTCGCGCCATTGGCCTGCGGGTCTCGGATTATCAGAATGCGATCTGCGTCAACCAGGTCGGCTTGAGATTTTATGACGAGACGAAGGGCCAGTTCAACCAAGCTAACTACGTGCCTGACAGGAAGTACGTGCAGAACGATTGGCGCAACGCGGCTAATAACAAGTGGAATCCCACCGGCTACCTTCCGGCCGCCATGGGCCTGAATGGCGGGACCGGCCCCGGTGGCGGGCCGATATGGTGCATCTTCGACGCCGAGGCAGTGCAGCGCGAGGAATGGACCGTGGAGCCGCCCTATGTGGATAGAGCGGCCGGCTTCTTCTTTAGTGGCAACGCCATCGCCGAGTTGGCGGCCAATATCAGCAAGAACAAGTATCAGAAGAACCCAATGCCCGCCCAGGCGCTCCAGGATACCGTTGCCCGCTACAACTCTTTTGTGGACAAGGGCGCGGACGCGGATTTCGACAAACCCGCTCCCAAGTACAAAATCCAGACGCCTCCGTTCTACGCCGCTTGGGCCACGCCCTCTCTTCATGACACCCGGGCCGGCCTGCGCATTAACGCTAAGTGCCAGGTGCAGGAACTCAACGGGAAAGTGATCGCTGGCCTCTACTGCGTGGGCGAGTCCGCCGGTGGGTTCAGCGAGCACGGCGTGTCCCGGTGCATCACCCAGGGCCTCATCGCCGGCAGGAGCGCCGCCGCGGAGAAGGCGTAAAGCGCTTTCATTCTTAGCACACGGATAAACACGGATTGACACGGATCAGAATCTCGAAGCCGTGTTTATATAACACCAGAAACCTTCTTCCTGGACGAAGAGGACGAAGATGTGAAAAGGCGGGCGCATGAAGCCTGTGCGATGCCAAATCACGTGGCACTTGCCGCCGTTTGATCACAGGCCGACGATAAGGGGTGTGTTGTCGTATGACCTCGGCTCAGTGAGGAGCAGTGCCTATGAAAGAGTCGTGACCGTCCTTTGCTCTTGTGCCCGCCGCCGACCGTCGAGGTTCGTTTCGGCCTCTATGTCTCCAGGCCGATGTGATCGTTCACGGCCCGCCGAAGCCGTTGTTTACAGCCCAAATAGTGCTTTCCCGGTTGGCGAGCGGCCTGGGAACTGGGAGGGTGGCGAAGCACACATCTAGGGCTCTGCAATCGGCGTAGCGGCGTCGGGCGCCACTGTAGCGCACTTCGGAACATCTCGAAGGAATGGCGGTCGGCAAGGCCGGCCTGAAGTTGACACTAGCCATGTTACAAGGGTCGGCCTGACAGGCAAGTGATCCCCGTCGCGAATCCCCCTGCCACTCGTGATGGGCCGAAACTCGCAGTCAAGTTACTGATTCGCCGCATGTTATGGGGGATAGATCGTGATATGTCCCGGTCACGGAAATGAGAGGGTGCGCGAAAGCCGTTTCCGCCCTGCGGTGGGGCGAGAACTGCCCTGCCAGTAGTCCGCCGCCAACATTCCATTGCGGGACCATCCGCATGGTCAGGTCAGTGCGCCTGCGACCGGAAATAGAATGATATGCGGCAGGATCGGTAGGGCTGTCCCCGCAGAACCTGGCGATTGCGGCACTGGTTCCTGGATGCCGGTCCCGAAGGCACACTTCGCCGAATCCATGCTCTTACGGCGTGCCAAAAAGCTGCCGCAGGGCGAAGAGGAAGCCGGCGTGTGCTTCGCACACTGCGGTTCAGCCGGAGTATCTGTAGGTTCCTGAATGCGATATCATACGGAGATTCCTACTGAGACCCCAGCATAATCGAATCGAACGGACCATGAGCCAGACGTTTGGCAGATATACGGTGATGGGACAACTGGGACGAGGCGCCATGGGTGTGGTTTATCTCGCCTCTGACCCGATGCTGAACCGCCAGGTAGCGGTTAAGACGGTGGACCTCGGGGTAGACGATCCTGAAGAACGCGAGTTTCTGCGCAACCGTTTGCTGCGCGATGCCCGCGCCGCGGCCGTGCTCAAACATCCCAACATCGTCAGCGTCCATGACGTTTTCGAAGACGGCGGACGGGCCTATGTGGTGATGGAGTACGTGGAAGGCGATAGCCTGTCGGCGCAGCTCAAGGCCAATCCGCTGCCCGGCGCAGCAATGATCCTCAACGTGCTGCGCCAGATGGCGGACGCGCTGGACTATACTCACGCCCACGGCGTGATCCATCGCGACATCAAACCGGCCAACGTCATGATCGACGCTGCCGGAACCGCCAAGATCATGGATTTCGGCATCGCACGGATCAGCGACACACGCACCTCTACCCCCACCGGCATGGTCATGGGAACCGTCGAGTACATGGCGCCGGAACAGATCCGCGGCGAGACGGTCGACGGGCGGGCGGATCAATTCGCTCTCGCTGCGGTGGCGTACCAGATGATGACCGGCAGTACGCTGTTCGGTCCCAATACCGTAGCCACCCTGACCTACAAGATCGTCAACGAGGCGCCGCCGCCGCCGTGCACGCGAAATGCCGCCCTTCCCCGAGGGGTGGACGCCGTGCTGGCGAAAGCCCTTGCCAAAACTCCCTCCGAACGCTTCACCAATTGTCGCGAGTTTGTGGGCGCGCTCGCACAGGCCTTCTCCGACGCACCCACAGCTCCGGTTGGCCCGGCTCCCGTGCTGGTGGCTCAGCCCACCCAGTCGGTGATACCCGTTCCCGAACCTGCCGAGCCCGCTAGGCGTTCCCGGTCGGCTGTGCTGGCTGCCGTCGCGGTCCTGGGCCTCGGCGGTGCTCTGGCCGTCTGGAAGCCGTGGAATCGCACCCCAAAGCCTCCTGATCAGGTGGCTGCCATCAGGCCCGCAAGCGCGACGCCTGTCCCCACGAGCGAACCAGTAGCTCCACCCCCAGCCCTGCCCAAAGCCCCGCCCCCCGATGCCAATCCACCCAAGGCCGTTTCCACCATACCGAAAGTGGCGCCCCCGCGCGTCGCACCGAAGCCTGCCGAACCGCGCGAACCGCCGGAGGAAGTGGAACTGCTGCCCCCGCCGCCGCCGTCGAAGACCGGCGCCGCTCCATCGCCGTTTGACGCGGCCATTCAGCGCGCCCAGGAGGAGATGAAGATCAAGGACTTTCCCGGCGCCATCCAGTCTTATACCAGAGCCATCTCGTTGCATCCCAATTACGCCCCAGCCTACTACAACCGGGGGTTGGCCCAACAAAAGCTGGAGCACCCTGAGATCGCCATCCAGGATTATTCGGAGGCCATTCGTCTTGCCCCGGGTATGGCCCCGGCCTATTCGGCTCGCGGCGTCTGCCTAGTTCGTCTGCACCGGGACCAGGAAGCGTTTGCCGACTTTCAAAAGGCGCTCAAACTGAAGCCCGGCCTGGCGACTGCCTTGAGCGGGCGCGGTGGCGTCTATTTCCGCCGCAAACAATATCGTCTGGCGCTGGCCGATTACGACGCGGCCATCCGCAGCAATCCGCGCTTCGCCCCGGCCTACATGAATCGTGCCCGCGCCCGAGAAGCCGTCGGCGATTTCCGCGGCGCCGCCGCCGACAGGCAGCGCGAAGCAGATTTGCGCAAGCGGTAGCGCCTTACCGCGCCCCTACCCGAACCGGACCCCAGCATTGCTCGGGGCGTTATGACGTCCACAGATCACCAATTCACCGCCCCCATCAGCCCGTCGCCAGTGTGCGGTTTTTCGCAAAGGGCCCCTGGGTCATCTACGCGGCGATATCTGGGGATATCGGCTACTTTCCCGATAGGGAATCCGCACAGCCCCGCTAAGGGCGCCGAAAGGTCACGAGGTCCACTCCTTTGCCCGCACAGTTGCTGCGGTCGAGGTTTCGTCTGGGTCCCGGTCGCCTGTCTGCGATACTGTACTGCCGCCCGCGTTCCGGCCAAACTCCGGCTCATTATCCCTTACTTGGCAGCGTTTCTCAGCGTTTCGTCGTTTTGAGCAGCTAAGTCGTCTTTGATCACAGCTCCGCCTTTCATCACAAATTTGACGCGCTGCATCTCAGTGATGTCCTGCAGCGGGTCTCCGGAGGTAGCGATCAGGTCGGCGAACTTGCCCTCTTCTATAGTGCCGACTCTGTCCTGCCAGTGGATAATCTCGGCATTCACCGTGGTTGCCATACGCAACGTGTAGAGTGGCGTTGCTCCCCAACTGACAAGGATGGGAAACATCTCGCTCTGCACGCCATGGGAACAGTTGCAGGCGGCGCTAAAGATTCTGCCCTGCCCGTTAGAAACTGGGGTGGAACCGCTTCCATACCCCAGTCTTACACCGGCCTTCAGCATCTTCTTCCACGTCTGCTCCATCAGACGCCAGCGGCTGTAGGGTGCCCATTGCTTCAAATCCCCAGGTTCATCTTGACGATGATCGAGGATCGTTGAAGTGATAGGAAGATGCTTCTGGACGATCATCTTGATGTCCTCATCGGTCGCCGCGGTGGCATGTTGGATATCGTCGACCCCGGCTTCGATTGCCCATTTCAGGCCGTCACCACCGTAGGTATGGCTGGCGACGAACATCCCCCAGCGATGTGCTTCGTCCACGACGGCCTTGAGTTCCTCCAGACTGGGAAGCGCCTGGTTCACCATCTCCCCATTCGGCTTGAAGTAAAACGTCCCGGTGGTGTGGATCTTCACGTGATCCGCGCCATAATGGGCCAGTTCGCGGACGCCCGCGCGCAGGGCGCTTGGGCCATCCCTGACAATTTCCACTTTGAACGGTTTGAACTCCAAAGGATACGGTTCGGCGCTAGGAGCCGTGATCGCCAGGATTGGCCCGGCCGGCAGCAGTCGCGGCCCCTGCACCAACCCCTGTTCGATAGCTCTCTTCAACTCCACATCGGCGAAACCACCCCCATGTGACCCCTGTACGACCTGAGTGGTGTAGCCGGCCTTCAAACTTTCTGTCGCGCTGTGCAGCGCCACCATCATCTGGTGCTGCAGTCCTCCGGCCGCATCCGTCAGATGAAGGTGGCCGTCAATCAAGCCAGGCAGCACCGTGGCCCGGCTCAGGTCGATCACTTTCGCGCCCGCCGGGATCGACACTCTGTCGGCGGGGCCGACACTCATGATGCGGTCGCCCTGGATTAGCACCACCTGGTTCGCCAGCATCTGGCCCGACTTCGGGTCGAACAACTTGCCCGCGCGTATCGCGGTCATCTGTGCAGCCTGCGACCAGAGCATGGCGGCAGCGCCCAGTATTCCGGTGACCGCTCTCAACACATACTTCAATCGCATGGTGTAGCTCTCCGTTCGGTTTGAAGTGCTGTCTTCACTGCCCTTCCCCGCGCGGGATTTCAGCCAAATCGAAAAGAGGCGCGCGTGCGGGCGTAGGGGCAGGTTGCATCACACTAAGCTACCGCCGTACGGGCGCCCGCTGCAAGCGGGTTCTATCGCCTTCGTAGTGGCCTCCGGCGTCAGTTTCGGGAAGCGGGTACCCCGGCTGGCTCTTGTCGGCTGCCACCCGTTATGACCTGAATATCGGTCTTTCATGCCCGCTGGCCTGCACCACTCAAAATGAAAATGATCGCAGGCAGCGATACGCTATCACCACCGCGTAATTGCTGAAAGCCCCGCAATCGCTCGGATGGGATACTGAGTTTTCGGGAGAGCTATTCCGGGCGCGCTGGGCACTTCGAGAAGACCGGACGGGCGACTGCACGGCGTAGCCGAGGCGCTGAAGGCCCAAGAACACGGCCCACTGCTCGGGAGCTGCGCTTCCGCAGCGAAATCAGGCGACCAGGAGGGCCGACCAGGTGTTTGTGGAATGCGCTCGAAATCCTGGCCCCTGGCTCGGCACGTACCTACGCGGCGAATGAGAGGTTGAGCATCGGCGTGATCGGACTGTCCGGCATGGGCGCGATCGACGCCAGAACGCTGAGCAAGCTGGGCGCGAACATCACGGCTTTGTGCGACGTCGATTCCGCCATGCTCGACAAGCGAGCCGTGGAGGAGCACCCGAACGCCAAGAAATACACCGACTTCCGCAAGATGATCGAGCAGGAGAAGCTCGACGGCGTAGTCGTCGCCACGCCGGACCACAGCCACGCCTACATCAGCGTTTGGGCCATGAAACACGGCTTGCATGTGTACTGTCAGAAGCCCTTATGCCAGACCGTGCAGGAGGCTAGAGTCATGGCGCGGGTCGCGGCCGAGACGAAAGTCGTCACGCAGATGGGGACGCAAAGCAGCGCTAGCGAGGCCAACTACCGCACCGTGGAGTTGATCCAATCCGGAGCCGTGGGCGAGATTATGGAGATCCATTTGTCGACCGACCGCCCGATTTGGCCGCAGGGGTACAACCGTCCGGAAGGTGCGGATGCGGTGCCGTCCACCTTGGACTGGGACCTCTGGCTCGGCCCGGCGCCGGCCCGGCCCTTCAAGGCCATGTACCCGGAAGGACATCCGGTCTACAACCCCGCCCCCGACAAGCGGCACCAATCCGACTACAAGGTCGCGGGGCTCGATCCGGTCCCTCCGGTAGGCGTGGTCTACCACCCCTTTGTGTGGCGAGGCTGGACTGAGTTTGGCAGCGGCGCGCTGGGCGACATTGCTCCGCACCAAATGAACGTGATCTTCTGGGCGCTCGATCTGGGTGCGCCTTCGGCTGTCGAAGTCGTCGATACCAGCGGTATGACTCGTTACCAGTATCCGGACTGGACCATCATGCGTTTCGAGTATGCCGCGCGCGGCGTGCACCCGCCGCTGAAAATCTTCTGGTACGACGGCGGCAGGCGCCCTCCCGATGAGATTGCCCGCTCTTTGCGGCAGCCTGCAGCGGCGCCGCCGGAATCCGTCGGCACTCGCCCGCTGGCCCAAGGTGGGGGTGGTGTGATCTGGATCGGCACGAAGGGCAGTTTGCCGGTCGGCCGTGGGCCGTACTACGGCAAGCAGACGGAGCCGTATCCGACACCGCCCGAAAAAGACTGGGGCCGCGAGGAAGTCCACAAGGACTGGGTGGTGGCCGTCAAAGCCGGCCAGCCGGCGCCGTGCCACTTCGGGTACGCCGGTCCGTTCACAGAGGCTTACCAGTTGGGCAGCATCGCCTTGCGGGTGGGTCACCGGATCGAATGGGATCCACTGGCGTTCCGCATCACGAACTGCCGGGAAGCCAACCAATACCTGACACGCGAGTACCGGCGCGGATGGGATGTGCGGGAGATCGCGGGCCGCGCCGCTTACCAGGAGACAAACGTATGAACACTACACGACGGCGAATACTCCAAAGCTCGGCCATTTCAGGCCTGGCCGCGTTGGCTCTCGCCCGTCCCGGAAGAAGCGCAACCCAGGACATGGGCGCACGTAAGAAGCGTGTTCTAGCCATATTGGGCGATGCTTATCATTGCGTCGCCCCACTCGACTCCGCCCTGGTGGGAAGGCTGAGACAGAGCGGCTGGGAGGCGGTCGTGATCATGGACTACGCTGTCCCCTGGGATGATTTTGGCAAGTACGACCTGTGTGACTTAACCCATAACCTTGCCGTTTTGAGACCATAAAGTTGCCGAGATTTGGCTCGTTGGCGCCGACCAAGCCACTCTCAGTGGTTTCACTGCCGGGCATCTGGGAGCATATCCTTGCCGGGAGTGCGGTTTTGGAAGGATATCCTTGCCGCCAGCGGCGACTTGCATGAAGCATCTCTTTAATTGTAGGATTGTGTTATGCCACGCTGTCATCGTGAATCGGAACGGCGGCTTTTCGAGACCGCCGAGGCGCAAGAGGGCTTCTTCACTACCAAGCAGGCAAAGGCTGCCGGTTTTGCCGAGAATACCCATCCATACCATGTCCAGGTCGGGAACTGGATCCGGGAGTATCGGGGCATCTACCGGCTCTCCCTGTTTCCGATAGCGGAGCATCCTGACCTGGTGAAGTGGGCGCTGTGGTCGAGGAATCGGGACGAGGTGACCGAAGGAGTCTACAGCCACCAAACGGCCTTGAGCCTTTATGAACTCTCCGATCTTAACCCCGCCAAGCTACACATGACCGTCCCGACCCACTTTCGGCGGAACAGCGCCATACCCGGTATTCTTGTGCTGCACTTTGCGGACCTAGCTGATGAAGATGTGCAGACCGCGCAGGGGTTCAAGCGTACCCGCCCCCTCCGAACGATTCTCGATTTGATTGAAGCTGATACCGTCGAGCGAGCTTTTCTCCGGCAAGCCCTGAGGCAGGCGCTCGATCGCGGTCTAATCAACCGCCACCAGATCAAGAGCGTAAAGCTGAATGTTCCGGCCCAGAGAGTCTTTGAAGATCTTCTTCGGCGGGTCGCGTAATCAATGCCGCGTGAATACACAACGGCGAAGGCATTCCGGCGGGCGCTGGAAGTCCGACTCGGAAAGGTCGCCGAAACGGAACAGGTACAAGTGAATCGGCTCCGGCGCCAGGTGGCGTTCGATCGTCTGTTAGCGCGGCTATTCCGGGTCGAATCAGCTCCGTGGACTCTGAAGGGTGGTTATGCGCTGGAACTTCGTTTCAAAACTGCCCGGGCGACGATCGACATCGACCTGACAATCCAGAAGGTCGCAGCCGCCAGTGATACTGAAACCAATCGGGTTGTTCGGGAACTGTTGCAGGATGCGGCCAGTTTCGAGTTCGGCGACTGGTTCGAATACACCATCGGACCGCCCGTCATGGATCTGGATGCCGCGCCCTACGGTGGCGCCCGGTATCCCGTGGAAGCGACGATGGACGGCAGGGTCTTCGCACGCTTTCATTTGGACGCTGGAATCGGCGATGTCGTGATGCAGCCAGTGGATGTCATCGAGTGCCGGGATTGGCTCGGCTTTGCCGGGATTGGCGCTCCTTTGGTCCCAACGATTTCGCGAGAGCAGCAGTGGGCTGAGAAACTCCATGCGTACACGCTGCCGAGGAAGAACGCCAACAGTAGAGTGAAGGATCTCATTGACTTGGCGCTGCTGATTGGCTCGGGCGAACTTGAACCGGAGCGAGTTGCGGAGACGTTGCGTCTAACCTTTGAGAGAAGAAAGACTCATGCGCTTCCGTTGGAACTGGTTCCGCCTCCGCCGGATTGGCAAGGACGATTCCGGGCGTTGGCCGAGGAATGTGGGCTCCCGACTGATGTCGCCGCGGCGTTTGCGGGGGTGCAGGAATATTTCAAAGAAGTGCAGACACGTCGCACGAGGCGGTGAACGCGGTATGACGGAGAACGGTTCAGAGTCGCTTCCATTCAAGCCTCCAGAGCAGGAAAACATTCGTCTCCGGGAGGAAAATGCTCGTCTGCGGCGACTTCTTGCGGTTCACAGCATCCCGATTCCGCAACTGGCGCCGGAGAATCCACCTCCAACCAAAAGCGTCGAGCCGGCGCCGCCGGTGGACAAGCCAGAGCGAGCCAGAAAGAGAATCGCGCTCTTTCGAAGCCTGTTTCGCGGGCGAGAAGATGTCTACGCACGGCGATGGGAGAATGATGATGGCCGACACGGATATATGCCGGTGGTTGTAAAGGACTGGAAGGCTATCAACAGAAGCCGCCCGGAGGAGCGGAAGAAAGTCGACCGGAAGACACAGAAGTTCATCCCGCTGACCGACGCCGTCATCGAGAACCACCTCTTGGGCAAGGAAACTGTCGGCGTGTACCCTCTCCTGCCAGATGAATCGTGCTGGTTCATCGCGGCAGACTTCGACAAGATGACTTGGGAGTATGACTCCCTGGCTTTCCTTGAGACCTGCCAGGAGTTGAACGTGCCCGCTGCTTTGGAGCGTTCTCGTTCCGGGAAGGGCGGCCACATTTGGATCTTCTTTGACCGTGCGCTACCGGCGATCACCGCGCGCAAACTCGGATGCGTGCTGCTCACGCGGACCATGGAGCGTAGGCATCAGGTCGGTCTCGATTCTTATGATCGCTTTTTCCCCAACCAAGACACGATGCCCAAGGGAGGGCTCGGGAACCTGATTGCACTCCCCCTGCAGTTTGCGCCGCGCAACGCGGGCAACAGCGTATTCATTGATTCCGATTTCCACCGGTACCCCGACCAGTGGCAGTTCCTTTCGACAATCCGACGAATGCCGGTCGACGCCACGGAGGAGATCGTTGCGGAAGCTCAGCGGAAAGGCGACCTGATCGGCGTCCGGATGAGCATCGCCGATGATGAGGAGGCACAAGACCCATGGACTTTGCCACCTTCCCGCAAGCGGAGGGAGAAGCCGATCGAAGGGCCGCTGCCAAAGACTGTCCAGATCGTTCGCGGGAACCTTGTTTACGTAGAAAGTAAGGATTTGCCGCCAGCAATGCTGAATCGGCTACTCCGGCTGGCAGCATTTCAGAACCCAGAGTTTTACAAGGCTCAGGCCATGCGGCTCTCGACGTACGACAAGCCGCGTGTAATCGCATGCGGCCAGGAATTTGTCCAGCATATCGCTGTGCCTCGTGGATGTCTGACGGAGACCTTGGCTCTTCTCGAGGCGCACAAGATCCGGCCCGAAGTTCGGGACGAACGGTACGCGGGCACGGCGATTGAAGCGGAGTTCCGGGGTCAGCTTCGGCCGCTTCAGGAGGAAGCTGTCGCCAAGATCACCGCCCACGACGAAGGCATCCTCTGCGCTCCGACGGCGTTCGGCAAAACCGCCGTTGCGGCGTGGCTGATCGCGAAACGCAAGGTCAACACTCTGGTGGTGGTTCACCGGCAGCAGTTGCTCGATCAGTGGCAGGAGCGCCTCGGGATGTTCTTGGATCTGCCGGCCAAGTCGATCGGGCATATCGGCGGTGGCAAAATGGACCGGACGGGTTGCGTAGACGTCGCCGTCATCCAAAGCCTCTACCGAAAAGACGAGGTGAAGGACCTCGTTGCTGAGTACGGCCAGGTGATCGTTGACGAATGCCACCACATATCCGCTTTCACGTTCGAACAGGTGATGAGGCAGGTGAAGGCCAAGTATGTTGTCGGTCTGACGGCCACGCCAACGCGGAAGGACGGGCACCATCCGATTATTTACATGCAGTGCGGCCCCGTGCGGTTCAGCATGAGCGCCCGGACGATGACCGAAACGACTCCTTTCGAGCACAAGGTCACTCCCCGATGCACGGAGTTCCGGATGGCGCTCGACCTCACCGAGGTCACGATTCAGGACATCTACGCCGCGCTCGTGAATGATGTCCCGCGCAACGAGATGATCGCTGGCGACATCGTGCGCCATAGGATCTGGGCGGTGCCCGCTGCTTCTGACAGGCCGGACAGAGCATCTCCAATATTTCGCCGCCAAACTTGCAGGTGTTGCCAAGCACGTCTTCGTGTTGAAGGGAGGCATGGGGAAGAAGCAGCGTCGGGAAACAGCGGCAGCTTTGGCGGCAGTGCCGGAAAACGAATCGCGAGTGATTCTGGCGACGGGAAGCTACATCGGAGAAGGGTTTGACGACGCGCGTCTGGACACGCTCTTCCTGGCCATGCCGATCTCCTGGAAGGGCACGCTGCAGCAGTATGTGGGCCGGTTGCATCGCCTCCACGACAACAAGCGATTTGTGCAGGTCTACGACTATGTGGACAACTACGTTCTGATGCTGGCCAGGATGTACGAGCGCAGGCTGAAGGGCTATGCCGCGATTGGTTATGTGATCGAGCAGGAGACCTCTCCACCCCGTCCCCTGGCGGCGGCACACCCGTAGAACAGACAGTTTCAAGAGACCAACAAAAACATGTTGCCTTCAAGATGTATGTGTGCCATACTGCACCTGTACAGATGGCACGAACGGATAAGCCCGAGGAGGTAAAGCAGTGGTTTCAAGACACGATTCTTGGTCTTTGGCCTATTGCCATGGGATCGTTGTCTCTGCGCAAGAGTCCATGCATCCGGGAGCACTGCCGGGCTTGCGAATCGGGTGAGGGGCACTCCAGTTACGCTTTATATGGCCGCAAGGGGAAGCGGCGGTTTTCGATCTATGTGCCGGATGAACTCGCTCCCGATCTGGAGCGCGCCATCCGGAATGGCCGGCATCTTCAGGAGTTGATGATGGAAGCCGGCCGGAGGTATGCGCTCGCCCTAAAAAGTGAACGGCGCTCGCGGAAACGAAAGTAGGGGCCAGCCGGAGGAGGGTGTTGGCTTGCTGAAAGATGACAAGTTCCTCACGTGGTGCAAACGCCTCGGCCTTGGCGACACAACCTGCGAGACTGTCTCCAAGGTGAGATCTCACGGTCCTACTCGCCGGGTTGGCGGAGGCCGCAGCAACGTCAGCGGCCGGTACCCAAGCCGCAAGATGGGCGTCACCATTCAGTTTGAAAGCCACAGAGTCGAACTTGCGTTCATCTACCAACTGGAGCACGACTCGAGCGTGCTGGAGTACTACGACCAGCCACCCTCGATTCCGCTCGCCTACGACGCCTGCAACGGACGGCGCTTGTCAGTCCTCCATACGCCCGATTTTTTTGTCATTCGCAAGGAGGCTGCTGGCTGGGAAGAGTGTAAGACCGAAGAGGATCTTGGGAAGCTGGCCGAAAAGAGCCCCAATCGGTATCAGCGGGATACCGCCAGTCACTGGCGATGTGCTCCGGGCGAATCCCATGCGAACCAGTTTGGCCTCTACTATCATGTCCGATCCGATGCTTCGATCAACTGGACCCTCCAGCAGAACCTCCAGTTCCTGGATGATTATCTCCGCGTTGATTCAACATCGATCAGTCCGAGATCCCGCGAGGAAGTGTTCGCCGAGACTGTCCGGCAACCCGGGCTTCGCCTCAGCGAGTTGATCCAAAGAACAAAGGATGTGGCGAGCCGGGACACCATTCACTTCATGATCGCTGCTGGCGAGATCTTCGCGGACCTCAGCGCTGCCGTAGTTTCACGCCCGACGGAGGTCACTGTCTTCGCCAATGCTGCAGTGGCGGCGGCTTTCCACCACATTAGTGGGGCGCCAACTGCCGCGACACCGGGCCGGCAGATCAACATCGAGCCTGGAGAGGCGGTTTCATGGGACGGGACCGTCTGGCGGATCGTGAACGTTGGCGACCAGTTCATCAGTCTGCTTGGCGAAAATGGCAAGCTGACTGAGTTGCCCCGCGAAACGCTCGACAGATTGATCGCGGTCGGCCGTTTGGACAGCTCGGCCCGAGGTGCGCTTGCATCTTCAGAAAGGGCCCAGATTCTAAGCGGTGCCAGCGAAGCGGATCTGCGGGAGGCGAACAGGCGCTTTGATTTGGTGAAGAGGCATATGAGTGGCGAGCCGCTGCCCGTATCCAAGAGAACGCTGCGCTTCTGGACCGCTTTGTATCGAGAAGGGAGAGAAGAACACGGCAGCGGATACCTTGGGCTACTCCCCAGGGTTGGCCTTCGAGGGAACCGCACCAGCAGACTACCCCACGAAACCCAGGGCCTCATGGAAGAGTTTATTTCGAAGGATTACGAGACGCTCAAACAGAAGTCAAAGCTTTCGTCCTGGGCATTGCTGAAAGCGAAATGCGAAGAGCGCAACCTGACGGCGCCGACCTACAAGACTTTTTGCATACAGACGCGGCAGCGCCCAGCCTTCGAGCAGACGATGAAGCGCAAAGGATCGCGCGCAGCTTACGCACACGCGCCGCTCTACCTCGAACTACATCAGACTACGACTCGTCACGGAGACCGTCCGTTTGAGATCGGGCACATCGACCACACTGAGCTGGATGTCGAACTGGTGTGCTCCATAACGGGCCGCAATCTCGGCCGCCCATGGATGACAATCCTGGTGGACGCCTTTTCCCGGCGTGGGCTTGCGCTTTATCTCACGTTCGACCCACCGAGTTATCGGGCTTGCATGATGATCTTGCGCGAGTGCGTGCGCCGGCACGGCCGGTTGCCTCAGATCATCGTGATCGATGGAGGCGCCGAGTTTCAAAGCACCTATTTTGAAACGCTCCTGGCGCGCTAAGAGTGCATTAAGAAAACGAGGCCGCCGGCGAAGGCGCGTTTCGGCTCCGTCTGCGAGCGCCTGTTCGGCACCACGAATACGCAGTTCGTTCACAATCTCCGAGGGAACACGCAGATCACCCGCAACGTTCGCCAGGTGACGAAGTCGGTTAATCCCAAGGAGTTGGCTGCCTGGACCCTCGGTGACCTCCACGACCGGGCATCGGAATACCTCTATGAGGTTTACGATATGATCGACCATCCCGCGCTGGGCCACTGTCCTCGTGAGGCGTTCCGCGCCGGGCTCGAAAACGGTGGAAGCCGTGCACAGCGGATCATCCCGTATGATCAGGAATTCCTGATCGCGACCCTTCCGACGACACCAAAGGGAACGGCCCTGGTTGCGGTCGGCCGCGGCGTGAAGATCAATCAGATTTACTACTGGTCGGACCGCTTTCTGGAACCCGGAATCGAAAATGAATCGGTCCCGGTGCGCTATGATCCGTTTGATCTCGGGACGGCCTACGCCTATGTGCGGAAGCAGTGGGTGGCATGTCGATCGCAACATTTCGGTGCCTTCCGGGGGCGATCGGAGAAGGAGGTCATGATTGCAAGCCGCGAGATCCTGAAACGCCGGCAAGAACATTCCCGAAGAGGCGGGCTCACAGCCCGCCGGCTTGCCGACTTCCTCATCTCGATCGAGTCGGAGGAAGTATTGCTGCAACAACGATTGCGGGATCGTGAAAGCGCAGCCGTACGCAACGGCGGCGCGGTGGAGCGGTCTGTTGCGGTGGCCGAGGCGGCTCACCGGAACCAACCTCGCGTCGAGGTTGACGTGAGTGAGCCAACTGTTGTCGCCAATCTCCAAACGTACGGGGAGTTCTGAGGATGGCTTCACCTGCGTTGTCACGGAGCAGTTCAGCGGAAACCTGGAGAGTTCGATTAGCACAGTTCCAGGCTTTCACTGTTGCGCATCCACGTCTGGTTGCGGCCAAGGATGAGCTGATCACCGCTATCCGAGAATCCGAGCCGAACTCCATTGTGATGGTTTTCGGCCCGACCGGGGTCGGCAAAACCACCCTGCGGATGAGGACTGAACAGGTCCTGATCGAGGAACTCCGGCCAGAATTGGAAATCAATCGATCCCGAATCCCCGTGGCGAGTGTCGAAGCAATCGCGCCCGACACAGGCAGTTTCTGTTGGCGCAGCCACTTCAAAAGGTTGCTGCAGGAGATGAACGACCCGCTCGTGGATCGAAGACGGTTGCCTGAACCGGATTGCGACGGCAAGCCGAGGGAGCGGTTCAAGTTAACGGCCACCTCATCGGGGAGTGAATACCGCTATGCGGTCGAACAGACGCTTCGGCTTCGACAGCCGGCCGCAGTGATGATTGATGAAGCGCAGCATTTGGCGAAGGTGGCATCGGGGCGACGCCTTCTGGATCAGCTCGATGTGGTCAAGTCGATCGCAAACAGGACGAATACGGTTCACGTCCTGTTCGGCACATATGACTTACTCGCATTTCGAAACTTGAGCGGTCAGCTCAGTCGCCGAAGCGTGGATGTGCACTTCCCGCGCTATCGCGCCGATCTGGCGGAGGACAGAAGGATCTTTATCAACATCGTCCACTCATTTCAGAAGAAGCTCCCAATGCCAGAGCCGACAGACTTGGTCAAAAACTGGGAGTTCCTGTACGAAAGAAGCTTCGGCTGTGTGGGCCTACTTAAACAGTGCCTCGTGAATGCGCTTTCGGCGGCACTTCGGCACGATGATACCACGATCAGCCTCCACCGCCTCGAAACGCATGCTCTATCGATGGCGCAGTGCGACAGAATCCTTTCCGAGATCATAGAGGGGGAGGCTCGATTGAACGACGGCGATGGATTACGTTCTAAACTTCGTGCACGTTTGGGGTTGGTGGAACCAGCCGCCGCCACGGCACCGGACCGCGCCACTCAGGCGTCCACGACCGATCGCCACAAATTGAGACCCGGCCAGCGAAAGCCTGGCAGGGATCCAGTGGGGCAGCCTGCGTATGCTGGATGTCTTTGAATCTTGGGACCTGACGGCACCACCGCTACCACGGCGGAGTCTACTTCTACCGCTTGAGCCGATTGGCATCGAAACACCGCTTGTTGAGAGCTTGACCAGTTATATTTCGAGACTGGCTGAGGTCCATGCTGTCACGGTTTCAGACTTAGGGACTGTAACGAAATAAAGTATGCAGAATCTCAGAATCTCAGTGCCGCCTGGGATGCAGCGTGTAGTTCCAGTCTCCGTGGAACTTGTCACGGCGGAGATCAATCTCCGCTACTTC